>Ga0209913_1000008_pt1 | contig 335589 bp, 295 predicted proteins | sample PersoiDNA2013203_FD_185805 | JGI IMG/M metagenome (GOLD analysis project Ga0209913, IMG submission 185805) | Permafrost soil microbial communities from the Arctic, to analyse light accelerated degradation of dissolved organic matter (DOM) -... | ecosystem: Environmental > Terrestrial > Soil >... | reverse complement strand
GGCCGGTTCGTCGGGCGCCAACCCGTTCGCCTGTATCGCTGCCGGTATCGCCTGCCTGTGGGGCCCTGCCCACGGCGGCGCCAACGAAGCGGCCCTGACGATGCTGAAGGAAATCGGCACCGTGGAAAACATCCCGGCCTTCATCGCCCAGGTCAAGGACAAGAACTCCGGCGTCAAGCTGATGGGCTTCGGTCACCGCGTGTACAAGAACTTCGACCCGCGCGCCAAGCTGATGCGCGAAACCTGCCACGAAGTGCTGGAAGAGCTGGGCCTGCAGGACGACCCGCTGTTCAAGCTGGCGATGGAACTGGAAAAGATCGCGCTGAACGACGAATACTTCGTCTCGCGCAAGCTGTACCCGAACGTCGACTTCTACTCGGGCATCGTGCAATCGGCACTGGGCATCCCCGTGTCGCTGTTCACCGGTATCTTCGCCATGGCCCGCACCATCGGCTGGATCGCCCAGTGGAACGAAATGATCGCCGATCCGGAACAGAAGATCGGCCGTCCACGCCAGCTGTTCGTCGGCGCCACCGTGCGCGACGTGCCGCCGCTGGCCGAGCGCAAGTAAGGGCAAATAAGCGCAAATAAGCGCAAGTAAGCTCGCCGTAGTGCAGTGACATCAAAGCGGACCTTCGGGTCCGCTTTTTTTTTGTTTGGGGCCGTCGGGGGACGGTTGTCGCTCGGATGCCGGAAGGGCGCGCGACCATGTTTCTGGCGATGGTGCGATCAAGGAATGATGGGCGTTGATCCTGGTTGCGCGATACACCGGGGGCGGCGGGCCACATGCAGTCGCAAATTTGCTGAAATTGAGTCAATAGATATTGACGTAGGGCAATTTAACGAGCATGATGGCCTTCAGTTGCCGAATCTGACGATTTGAGCAGACGAATCCTTCCCCAGCCCCTGGAAATAATGATGAAACTGACGAATATTGCCATCCGTACCTTGCTCCGCATGACGCTTGGAACCCTGATCATCCTCCTCGTCCTGTTCGGGGTGGGTGGCCACTGGCTGACCAATTTCTCCGTCCAAGCACTTGAGTCAAGCAGCACCACCGACCTGACGGCGCAGGCCACCGTGGACAAGATCCGCCTGCGCATGGAAACCAACCGCAGCCAGGTGCTGCAGGCCCTGCAGCACAACCCGGCGACGCAGTATGCCGCCATGCACGATCATCCGCTGAGCGTCCACGACGGCATCATCGGCAAGAACAGCGCCGAGATCGCGGACCTGTGGCAGTCCTACCGCGCCGCCGTGCAGGACCCGGTGGAAGTCGAGCTGGCCGACCGCTGGTATGAAGTGAGCGGCCGCCTTGGCATGGACAGCACCGGCGCGGCGGCACGTGCCATCGTGGGCAACGGCTGGGATGACGCGCAAAAGATCCTGATTTCCACCATCAATCCGACCTATCGCGCCGCCGACAAGGAAGCCGTGGCGCTGGCGACGTACCTGAGCGGCCGTGCCGTCACGCACCGCGCCGCCGTCGATGCCCAGATCCGCTCGGCCATGCTGTTCGGTTCGGTAGCGATGGCCTTTGCCGTGATCGTGGCGTGGGGTGCCGGCCGGTATATCACGCGCACCATTGGCGATTCGCTGCAGCAGGCCGTCGAGGCAGCGCAGCGCGCCGCAGCGGGCGACCTGACGATGGACTTGACCGCCACGTCGGGCAACGAATTCGGCCGCCTGCTGCGCGCACTGGGCAATATGACGGAAAAGCTGCGCGATGTGATCGGCGCCGTCAATACTGGCGCGGAGGAAATCGCCTCGGCCTCCGGCCAGATTGCCGGCGGCAACCGCGATCTGTCGCACCGGACCGAAAAGCAGGCGGCGGCGCTGGAAGAGACCGCCTCCGCGATGGAAGAGTTGACCGCCGCCGTGCAGCAGAACAGCCAGCATGCCCGCCAGGCCAGCGCGCTGGCGGCGCAGGCGACAGGGGTGGCTGAAAAAGGCGGCCTGGTCGTCAATTCCGTGATCGACACGATGGCATCGATCGATGCGTCGGCGCGCCGCATCGCCGACATCACCAGCGTGATCGATGGCATTGCTTTCCAGACCAATATCCTGGCATTGAACGCGGCCGTCGAGGCGGCGCGTGCCGGCGAACAGGGCCGGGGCTTTGCCGTGGTGGCAACCGAAGTGCGGGCCCTGGCCCAGCGCTCGGCAGCGGCAGCCAAGGAAATCAAGGAGCTGATCGGCGCCTCCATCAGCCAGGTGGACGCAGGCGGCATCCTGGTGGCGCAGGCCGGCCAGACCATGACGGATATCGTGCAGAACGTGCGGCACGTCAGCCAGATCATCGGCGAGATCGAGGCGGCCGGCACGGAACAGGAAGCAGGCATCCTGCAGATGCACCAGACGCTGGCCGAGATCGATGCGTCGACCCAGCAGAACGCCGCACTGGTAGAGGAGGCGTTTGCCGCATCGGCGGCGCTGCACGAACAGGCCGAGCAACTTGCCGAACGCGCTTCCGCATTCCAGCTGGGTACGGTGCCGGCACGGGGCGCAAGCAATCCCGCAGCACGCCTCGCCTTGCCTGCCGCCTCGACCGGCTCGACGCGGTCCAGCGCGGCGTCGCGCCTGGCCACCGCGTAAAACGAAGCATTGATGCAAGACGAACCGGCCATGGACGCCTCTCGCGCCGTGGCCGGTTCCGCCTTGGATCGCGCTTCGACGCTGTCCAGGACAATTCATTTGGGAAACAAGGTCGCGACGAAATGACACGGACAATCTAGAATAGTCGATGGGCCTTATCTGCCGGCCCCCTAACGGCGCCCCATGCAAACACTCTCCCACCACGAAACACCCCACGGTCACGACGGTCACCACTTTGTACGATTCTACGATGACGAGGAATTGCTGGCCGACGAGATCGCCCAGCATCTGCTGGCCGCCCTGACGCAGCAAGGTTCGGCCATCGTCATCGCCACGCCCGCACGCGTGGCAGCCATACTGCCGCGGCTGCGGGCGGCGTCGGCGGTGGCACCGGATTTGTTGGCCCGGCTGGTCGTGCGTGACGCAGCCGACACGCTGGCCGCGATCACCACCGACGGCTGGCCCGACGACGACCGCTTCGACGCCGTCGTCGGCACGCTGGTGCGCGAGACCGGGAGCACGGGGGCGCCCCTTCATGCCTATGGCGAAATGGTGGCCCTGCTGTGCGCGGAAGGGCGCTTCGAGGCGGCCGTGCGGCTGGAGCAGTTGTGGAACACGCTGGCGGAGCGGACCACGTTTTCCCTGTTCTGCGCCTACCCGTGGACGCTGTTTCCCACGGTGGAACTGGCCAACAGCTTTGCCGCCATCTGCCAGGCCCATACGCATGCGTGTTCGCAGAAGCAGCCGGCGGCCGGCACCGTGTCGCGTCCTGACCAGTTCCGGCTGCTCGACCTGGAGCGCAAGGCCCTGGCGCTGGATGGCGAAGTGCGCCGGCGCCGCGATGCCGAGCGGATGGCCGCGTCCAGCGAGGCCGACCTGGCCGATTTCCTCGACAACGCGGCCGAAGGCATCCACCGGGTCGGTGCCGACGGCACCATCCTGTGGGCCAACAAGGCCGAACTGGCCCTGCTGGGCTACCGGTGGGAGGAATACGTCGGCCGGCATATCGGCGAGTTCCACGCCGATCCCCACGTCATCGACCACATCCTGGCTACCCTGCAGAAGGGCGAGACGATCTACGACCAGCCGGCCCGCCTGCGCTGCAAGGACGGCAGCATCCGCCACGTGCTGATCCACTCGAACGCCTGCTTCGAGAACGGCGAGCTGCGCTACACCCGCTGCTTCACGCGCGACGCCACCGAGCGGCACGAGCGCGACGCGCTGCTGGCCACGCTGACGGAAGCGAACCGCAACAAGGACCAGTTCCTCGCCATGCTGGGCCACGAACTGCGCAACCCGCTGTCGCCCATCCTGCTGGCGCTGGAAATGATGGAACTGCGTGGCGACAAGGCGACGACGGAGCGCCAGCTGATCCGGCGCCAGGTCGACCACCTGGTGCGCCTGGTCGACGACCTGCTCGACATCGCCCGCGTCACGCAGGGCAAGGTCGTGCTGCGCCGCGCGCGGGTGCCCGTCTCCGAGGTGATCGACAAGGCGGTCGAGCTGGCCGCCGCCGAGATCGCGGCCCACTCGCACCAGCTGACCTTGACGGTCGATCCCGCGCTGGTGGTGTGCGGCGACGCCGTGCGGCTGGCCCAGGTACTGGCCAACCTGTTGATCAACGCGGCCCGCTACACGCCGCGCCAGGGCCGCATCCGGCTGCACGCGGCGCGCGATGCGGCGGGGCAGGTCCGTATCGGCGTGACCGACAACGGCCGCGGCATGGCGGCGGCCGAGCTGCGCCAGGCCTTCGATTTGTTCTACCAGGGCGCGCGCGGCATCGACCGGGCCGAAGGGGGCCTGGGCGTGGGACTTGCGCTGGCGCGCCGCCTGGTCGAGCTGCACGAGGGCCGGATCGACGCCTTCAGTGCCGGCCCCGGCATGGGCTGCGAAGTGGTCGTGCGCCTGCCCGCCTTCGATGCCGCCGCTCCCCGGCCGCCGGCTGCCGCCGCGAACGACGCACCTGCCCCTGGTGGCGGCCTGACCATCCTGCTGGTGGACGACAACGAGGATGCCGTGCGCATGCTGGGCATGCTGCTGACCCAGCACGGCCACAGGGTCGACGTCTGCTTCGACCCGCACACGGCGCTGGCCCGGGTCGATACGCTGCGGCCGGACGTGGCCGTGCTCGATATCGGCCTGCCCCTGATGAGCGGCCACGAACTGGCGCAACGCCTGCGCGTGCTGCCGGGCGGCGAGCGCTGCCGGCTTATCGCCCTGAGCGGCTACGGCCAGCCGGAGGATCTGGCGCACAGTCGCGCGGCCGGCTTCGAAGCCCACCTCGTCAAGCCCGTCATGCCGGAACGGCTGCTGGCCCTGCTGGCGCACAAGCAGGCGGCCCGTTAGCGCCATCAGGCCGGCCCCAGCCTGGCCGGTGCCGGCACCGGCGTCGTCCTCGAGTTCCGACGGACACGCCTTCTTCAATGTCCCCATGCATGGCCTTCCGCGAGGCAGGCTGGGGCAGGGTGCCGGAAAAATCCGGGCACGCTGGCCAGCACTATCGACCTGTCAAAAGCGACAGTTATCGCCTTCCAAATTGTTCTTGGCAAAGACTTTTTGATAGCGTACTATTTCCAAAGCTTGCATAATTAATATTCCCAAAAGGGGTATCGACTGCGGGCGTGCATTTGCGTTGAAGGTTCAGAGGATTTGGGTCGGGTCGAAAAACCCGGTATTGCGTCAAAGTCGCGATTTGCGTCGTTCAGCCACCCGATTTCTATTGCAGCGCCGACCCTTTTACGCACATTTGGAACGTCGATGGTTTGTCCATCGGTAAGACGCCGGATACAAAAACTCCGTTAGGGATTTCAATGCATTCTGCTTCACCGGAACGAAGAACGCTGTATATCCTGTTCATGGTTCTTCTTTCGGAAGGGGCGATCGTGCTGTTCTGGTTATCGACCGAGCAGTTGCACTTTATCCGTTTCCTGGGCTTTGCAGCGGGACTGGCAGGAACCGCACTGGCGTGGCTGCTGGCTGTGGCCGTGGCCGCCGGGTATGTGTGGAGCGCCGCAAAAATCGTCGATGTCAGATATCACCTGTTTCGTCCCAGTGCACTGAAGTACGTCGCCATTATCGCGGCCGTCATGGCAGCGATACTGGAGGAAGTGATATTTCGCAAACTGCTGATGGACTATATGCAGTCGCGCGGGTATGGTGCAGTTTTGCAAATCCTTGCATCCGGGCTTGCTTTCGGTGCAGTGCACCTGTTGTGGGGCTTCAAGAACTTTGCTGCCGGTATAAATGCCGTATGGTCCACAACCGTCCTCGGCTGCGCTCTCGGTATCGTCTATATCGCGGGTGGCAGAAGCCTGGCGCCATGCGTGACCGCCCATTTCTTCATCACAGCGTTTATCGAGCCGGGGCTCATCCTGGCAGCCGTGAAGGATAGGTTGGGATATCTTCACGAAAAAGTGTAAGCGCTGCATGTGGGCATAAGGTCCCCGAGACCATTATCGCGGCTGGTGCTCGCGCTTATTGACGCTTATTGACCGCTCGTTGTCCGCTCATTCACGATATTCAAGGGATGGTGCCCATCGCTGGGAATCGCAGCGGGTACGTATTCTCCACCTCTTGCCGCAAAATTACTCGCATGTGCCGGCGTGGTTAACTGGCCGGCGCGGCTGTCATCGAATATACCGGTCTCGCCGGAATCGGCTGGCGCGCCTGTTCAGACTGTCCCAGTAAGCAGTTTATTCGGCTGCACCTTCCACCGGAACTCCCCCCGTTTCGCGAGATTGCCCATCTTGCACTGCTCTCTTCGAGCCTCCGCTGTTTCGACATACCGGTTCGCGCAGGATTGCCCGCGCTTGCGCGCTTGCCGCCAATGGGCGTCTGCCGGTGATGGCTCGCCTTGTCAACCGGGATATTAAAAAAACGACATTATAAGAAAAATAATTCCCTATAGTTGAAAATGTAGCTTAGACTCTACAAAGAGATCTGGCAAACATTGTTGCTTATGTCAGCGTGGTGGCGTTCGGCCGTAGTGTTTATTGTGCTCGAGACAGTCGGGTAAGGGCTTCGCTCGGCCTTGAATAATCGAAGAACGCTTTGCACCGGATTCGTTTGAATCGGATGAATTGAAGGCAGCGGCGCCGTTTGCCGCTCTGCCAGCGCGTTTGCAGCACTGCGCGACTCGCGGCAGGGCTGGCTGTTGCTGTATTTCGCTGCTTGCTCAAGGCCGCAGAGTGTATCGGCGCGGTCGGGCAACGCTTGCAGTGTGCTGAAGTTGACACTAGAGGGATATGTAGATGATTCAGGCAAATCTGATTGCGATCGAATTGAAGGAATACTTCCGCAGCCCGGCAGCGGCATTCTGGACATTCGTTTACCCGTTCGTGACTTTTACGCTTCTGATGCTTGTGTTTGGCAGTACCACCGTGGACAGCGGTAATGGCGTGCCGATGGCGTATGGCCCATTCTTGATCAGCGGTATGTTGGCGATCAATATTTTTTCGACTAGCCTGTTTGGCTTCGCCATTCCGCTCGTCGAGGCACGGCAGCGCGGCGCCCTGAAGATGTACCAAATCTTTCCGGTGTGGCGCTTCTCGTATATCCTGGCTGTCGTTATTTCGCGCATTTCCATCGCAGTAATCTACAATGCCCTGTTCATCGTGCTTGCCACGACCATGTTCAGCGTGGACCTGGGTCTGGATGCCGCCAGCTGGATAAACTTACTGGTGTATCTGTTCTTCAGTTCGGCTGCCTTCGTCGCATTCGGCTTCCTGCTGGCATCCCTGTTCAAGAACGCAGCTGCGGCGAATGCCGTGACGAATGTGCTGTTCTTTCCCATCCTGTTTTTCTCCAATCTCTTCATGCCGGCCGAGGTATTCCCCGAGTTTATCCGGAATTTCGTTTCCTACTCGCCGGTAACCGTGGCCGGGGCCGCATTCCGTCAAATCATCGTGGAACACAATGGGCTGTGGTCGCAAGGACCAGCTCTGCTGACATTGACCGGGATCTTTGTCGTCAGTATCGCATTGTCCGTCAAGACGTTCAGCTGGCGCCCCGAATAGATTTCACGGAACATTGATGCCATGATTGCTTCCCAGGAAAATTCTACGGGATCGGTGAGATGTTTTTCACAATCCGAATATGTATCGCCCAGCGTGTTCGAACAGGATATCCGTCTTCTCTCCGCTCAATGGATATGGGTGGATCACGTATCGAGTTTCCAGCAGATCGGCAGTTACCATACGCACCAGGTATGCAACGAGTCCGTATTGCTGGTGCGCACAGAAACCGGCTTCAAGGCGCACATCAATGTGTGCCGGCACCGCGGGTCGATTATTTGTACCGAAAAGAGCGGCATCAGTGAGCGTTTCGTCTGTCCCTATCACGGCTGGTCTTATTCGCTCCAAGGACAGCTGTTGTCATCCCATGGAAACTGTCCAGGGAAAAGCGGGACCGTCTCCTTGCGCCCGGTGGCGGTACGCGTCTATGAGGGGCTGATCTTTATTGCGCTGGATGCGCCGCAGGCATGTCAGTTTTCGGTTCTGGAAAATATACTCGACCCCCTCATTCCATGGCATGGCCTGGAGGAGGCCAAAACGGCGGCCGAACAAACCTATCTGTTCCGCGCGAACTGGAAGCTGGTTGTCGAGAATTTCCTTGAGTGCTATCACTGCTTCCAGAATCACCCCGAATTGTGCTCGGTTTATTCCCACACGAAATTCACAGGGTCCAACGACCCCAAGCTGGGACGGGAGTTCCTGCTGGACTCCGCACAGTGGGAAAAGCGGACTCGTGCGCTCGGCTATCCGGTCGGCGGCGTCAATTCGATGGACGTCACGTCGCCCCAATACTGTGTCGCGTTCAGGATGCCGATACAGACCGGTTTCCAGTCCCTTTCGCGCGATGGCGCCCCGCTGGCGCCGCTGATGGGCCGTTTCGCCGAATTCGATGGCGGCGAAACGTTCGGCTATGTCGGACCGCTGCTTCACTTCAGCCTGGCGAACGATCACGCCATGCTGATCCAGATCTTGCCGCTGAGCCCGGTGGAGACGCAGGTAAAGCTGACCTGGCTGGTTGACGATGCGGCAATCGAAGGAAGGGATTACGACCCTGCCGAGCTTGTATGGCTTTGGGATGCCACGGTACGACAGGACAGAACCGCGGTGGAGCGCGCCCATGTGGGGATGCAATCCCGCTGGTTCACGCCCGGGTATTACGCTGATCTCGAAGTCGAGTCGGCACGTTTCGCAACATGGTATCGCGCTTACAACGCCTCGCTATCGTCATCTTCGGTTCAACGATAATCCATCACGAGAAATACCATGACAGCAGAGCTGCAGAGCAAATTACATTCACTGCGATTGGATCGGCAGCAGCGTCCCGAGCACGAACACCGCCGTCGGCCGTGGCTTGGGACGGTTCTCGCGGTCGTCGCCGCCAGCGCCGTGTCCGCGGCAGTTGCCTGGCATTACCGCCCAAACCCGACGGCATCCGCCGGCGCGTCCCCGGCGCCGTCGGCATCGGCTCCCGCATCCGTTACGCCCGTGCCGGCGGTGTCGACACCGCAGACCCTGGTCGCGTCTGGCTACGTCGTTGCACGGCGGCGTGCAACGGTTGCCGCCGAAGTCACCGCCCGTCTGGTGGACGTGCGCGTCGATGAGGGGCAGCGCGTCGAAAAAGGCCAGTTGCTCGCACTGCTGGATGATGTGCCCATCGTGGCGGACCTGCAGACAGCGCAATCGAAGGTCAGTTCCGCGAAAGAAGCGATCAGCATCGTCCAGAGCGATTTGACGGAGGCTGCTCGTATCCTCGCCCGCAGCCAGGATCTGGTCGGGAAGGGATTCATCAGCAAGGCGGATCTGACCCGGGATGAAGCGCGCCTGAAGAACCTGGATGCCCAACTCAGGAAATCCAGGGCTGACCTGGTCACCGCGCTGGCCCAGGCGACGGGGGTGCAAAAACAGGTGGCCAAGTACAGGATCCACGCGCCGTTTTCCGGCATCGTCATCGACAAGAGTGCCCAGGCGGGGGAGATCGTGTCGCCTGTCTCGGCTGGCGGAGGCTTCACGCGTACGGGTATCTGCACGATCGTCGATATGGAAAGCCTGGAGATTCACGCCGACGTGAACGAGGCGTTCATCGGCCGGGTGCATGTCGGCCAGGCCGTCGAGGCGGTATTGGATGCCTATCCGGATGTCACGCTCCGGGCCCACGTTGTCGCGATTATCCCGACCGCCAACCGGGACAAGGCAACCGTTCGCGTACGGATCGGTTTCGATGCCTACGACGCACGCATCCTGCCCGACATGGGCGCAAAAGTGAAACTCGCGGATCGCACCTAGGAAGGTTTTCAGCATGACGGATTTATTCCATTTGAACGGTATCCGGAAAATTCATACCAAGGGCCGGGAAAGCGTCCGGATTTTCGACGATCTGCACCTGAGAATTCCGGAGGGCGACTTTTCGGCTGTCATGGGGCCGTCCGGATCCGGAAAGACCACCTTGCTGAACTTATTGGGCGGCATCGATCAGCCGACAAGCGGCGAGCTGTTCTTCCGAAAGGAACAGCTGGACCGGTTCAGCGAGCGCAATTTGACGAGCTGGCGGGCGCGGAACGTCGGGTTCATTTTTCAGTCGTACAACTTGATCCCGGTGTTGAACGCCGCCCAGAACATCGAACTGCCGCTTCTGTTGACGAAGCTGTCGGCCAGGGAACGCCAGCGAAATGTCGAAACCGCCATGGACATCGTCGGCCTCGGCCATCGTGCCCGCCATTACCCGAAGGAGTTGTCCGGCGGCCAGCAACAGCGTGTTGCCATTGCGCGCGCCCTGGTGGCCGACCCGAATATCCTGCTGTGCGACGAGCCGACCGGGGATCTCGATCGGACTACGGCTGACGAGATCCTGCAAATCCTCCAGCTGCTGAACCGGCAGATGGGCAAGGCGATCGTCATGGTCACGCACGATCCTGCGGCGGCGGCCTACGCAAAACGCGTCTTGCAACTGGACAAAGGACAGTTTGTCGGGCAGGCAGGCCATGCATGACCTGACCCTCGCCCGGAAAAACCTGTTGAACAAGCGCTTCCGATTCGTCCTGATGCTCTTCGTGATTGCCATCGCCTTCGTGTTGTACGGCGTGCTGGCCAGCGTGCAGGACGTTTTCGAACACAGTGCGGGCGCCGCCGATACCGACCGTATGGTGGTCTCCAACAAGGTCAACTTTACCCAGCCTTTGCCGATTTCGTATTTCGACAAGATCGCGGCGGTCGATGGCGTCGCGCACATCACTCACGCAACGTGGTTCGGCGGATTCTATCGGGAGCCGCGCAATTTTCTCGTAAGTTTTGCGGTGGACCCGGAAACCTATCTGAAGGTCTATCCCGAAATCACGCTATCTCCGGAAGGGCGGGCAGCCTTTCTGCGCGAACGCACGGCCCTGATTGTCGGCAGCAAGACCGCTGAAAAATACGGATGGAAGGTCGGCCAGCAGATCAGCCTGATGAGTAATATTTTCACCAAGAAGAGCGGGTCGCGCAGCTGGAAATTCATCATTGCCGACATCTATACGAACAGCAAGCAGGATGGCGATCGGCAGTCCGTTTTCTTTCACTATGATTATCTGAACGAAACCCGCTCGCAGGGCGACGACAAGATCGGTTCGGTCGCGTTCACGGTGAAAGAGGGCGTGCCGGTCGACGCCATCACGCTGACCATCGACCGCATGTTCGCGAACGCTGGCGATGAAACCTCCACCGTCAGCGAGCAGGAATTCGCGCGGGCCTTTCTTGCCCAGTTCGGCAATATCGGGCTGATTGTGACGCTCGTCGTCGGCGTCGCATTCCTGACCATCCTCTTAATCGTGGGTAACACGATGGCCGTCTCCGTGCATGAGCGGATACGACAGATCGGTATTCTCAAGACACTCGGATTCCCCTATCGCCGCATTATCGGCATCGCTGCCAGCGAACCGCTCATGCTGTCCATCCTGGGCGCCCTGGCCGGCTTGGGGATTGCGTCGGAAATCGTTTCGTTCTTGCGCGAAAGCGGCGGCTTCGGTGAAATCCGGATGTCGATCATCGTCTGGGCCACAGGCCTGGCGTGCGCGCTGGGGCTGGCCGCGATCACTTCCGTCATACCTGTCAGGACGGCCCTGAACGTCAAGATCGTCAATGCACTGGGAAGGGTGTGAGTCATGTCGAGTGTGTTTCGTCAGGTTTGGGCAGTTACAAAAATCCACTTGGCCAGCTTGAAGTCGAGAGTGTGGACCTCCGCCTCCACGGTCGTGGCCATTGCCGCCGTCGTGTTCGTACTGCTCGGCGCGCTCGCCCTGGATAACGGCCTGCAAAAGACGCTCAATAACAGCGGCGCCGAGGATTTGGCCGTCATCCTGCGTGCGGGGGCCGAAACGGAGCTCAACAGCTCGCTCACCGGGGAGCAGCTGGCGCTCATCGCCAACTCTCCGGGCATCGCGCAGCACGGCGGAAAACCGGCCATGTCTCCGGAGCTGTATATCGTCGTCGACGGTGTAAGGAAATCGACGAACACCAAATCGAATATCTCCCTGCGCGGCATTGCGCCGGACGCACTCGAAACCCGGGCCAGGCAGGGGATTCGCCTGGTCGAGGGGCGGATGTTCTCTACCGGAAGCAACGAAATCATCGTTGGACGTGGCATTGCACGCGATTTCAGCGGTTTTGCAATGGGCCAGAAGATCCGTCTGCGCGGGGTGGACTGGATCATCGTCGGCGTCTTCGAATCGAACGGCAGCGTGTTCGAATCCGAGTTATGGGGCGATTTGCGCGTGGTGCAGAACCTCTTCAATCGCCACAACACCGTCCAGAGTGTACGGGTCCGTCTCGCCGATCCACACGGCATTGCCCGCCTGATTGCCTACAACAAGGCGGAGCCACGCCTTAACCTCGACATCATGACGGAACGAGAATATTACGCCGACCAGGCACGCGGCATCAGCGACGTCATCACCTATATCGGCAAGCCGCTCGCCGCCATGATGGCGCTCGGCGCCCTGGCGGGCGCACTCAACGCAATGTACTCATCGGTGGCGGCCAGGACGAACGAAATCGTTACCTTGCGCATCATTGGATTCCGGCCGCTCTCGACCTTCATCGGCACCTTGGCCGAGTCCTTCATGTTGGCATGTATCGGGGCACTGTTGGGTACGGCGTTGGCCTACACCGCCTTCAACAATGCGAGCGCTTCGACCATGGGCGCCAGTTTCACTCAAATTGTGTTTGACATGCAATTGTCGGGACGTCAGTTGATTGAGGGCACTATATGGGCGGCATTCCTGGGTTTTTCGGGCGGCATCTTTCCCGCTATTCGCGCAGCGCGCCAGTCAATATCGGCCGGCCCGGTAAGTTGATGGTTTTTGCATTTGCCGTGCCGACCACAGACCGATAGCGGCGCAGGTAGGGCGGGGCGCATGGCGAATTCATTCGATTGCAGTGCGGTTTCGCCGGGCCGGTTCGATTCCGTACGCGAATAATGCCTGTATTAGTGAAGACATGCGATTCAAGCGCGGCATTCTGCGTCGCTAATTCGTTGTTTTATCGATTAAGTCGGACCGGAAGTGTTGATCCTGTTCCTCGATGCTGATATGGGGAAGAGGGGTGCGCGCTCGCGCCATGTATTAATTCAGGACATATGTCTCTTTAATGCAGCAAGTCTCAAAATTCATTTTTACATCGTTGCGTTCCAAATATGGCTGTGTGATAATTTGATTAAATTAGCAAAAAGTTATTGATGCTGTTGGTCGATTTTTGCTGATGAGTAGATTAAATCGCGGGATGGCTGATTCGATTTCAAGCTTCCCTTTTACATGAATCATTTATGGAGTAATAAATGGAAAATAGCATGAACGAAGTTACGGCAAATAAAGCGGATGCCGATGAAAGCGTTGAAGACATGTTCTCGACGTACATCTCGAGCGAGCCTGGCGTGCGCCTGCCGTTCACCGGTCCTTCGCTGTCGGTAGGTCGTACTTCTACCTTCGCATGCTCGACCTGCGGCGCCATTGACATCATGTAATTAATTGCATCAGATACCTATCAAGAAATTGGTAGGTATTAATGTCGACTATTTGCCCTTCGACTCGTCCGCAATTATTTCGCTGGATGAGTGGGGAATGCATGAGGTCCGCGCGTTTTCATCGTGCAGTGCCATCCCGGTCGTGATGCCGCCGGCACCGCGTGTTCGCCGCCGCCGATATTACGTGTTTCCCTGTCGCGTTGCATGAATCCGCAGATGAACGGCCTTCGAACAGTTCAGGTATTGCGTATCAAAATTACTGCCAATTTGTAAATCGTATGATTGCTATCTCTTGCGCGCTGTCCCGCTTCGACTATTTACCTCCGGAAGGCAAATGGCATGACGTGGACAGAATGCCTACGGTAGCCGAAGCATCTGGAAGTCTGCGTCTGGTTTCCCGTACTTAGTGATGAACGCTGTTCATTGATGAGCCGAATTCAAATTACCTTTACGCCGCCCCATGAATCCGAACCAAAACCTACAACTACATCCTTCCGCCAATTTAATCGGCCTCAGCGACGGGAGAGTCCAGATCAGCATGCCTGATGGCGATAACGTGACCTTCCAATCCAAGAATTATCCTTTCATGGAGTTCTTGCAGGCGCTGCGTCAAGGAACCGGGCAGCTGGATCTGGACGGGGCGGGCGCGCTGTTTGCTGACCAGAACAACACGCACGAGAAGATCATCCGCGCGCTGACGGAGCGGGGCATGCTGATCGCCATGGAGGAGTCGCAACAGATCAACGGGACGCTGATGGCCGTCTATGACTTCGTCACCCGCAGGGCCATCAGCGCCGGAGACGTCAAGACGCCCGCCGCCGGCACCTTGAAGGTCGACGTCGTGGGCAAGGGCGTGATCGCCGATGCGGCGCGCAAGTCTCTCGCGAAAATCGATTTGCTGGCGTCGGACGATGCGGGCCAAAGTGGGGAAAACCTGACATTGGTCTGCGCCGACTTCGATAATTTCCCTTTGTTCGAGCAGGAGAACCGGCGCTGCGTCGCTGACGGCAAGCCGTTCTCGTTCATCTGGAAGAGCGGTTCGCGCATCCTGGTGGGGCCATTCGTACGGCCGCGCCAGACCGCATGCTTCCACTGCTACAAGGAACGACGCGAGTCGAATATCCAGTTCATCGAGGAGTTCGAGGCCGCGGTGACGCAGAGCGAAAGCGAAGCTGGGGAGCTGGACGACGGCATCGGCATTCTGGGCGGGCTGGTCGAATTCATCGTCGCCAGGCACATCACCTTCGCACGCAATAAAGTGACGAGCCTGGTGAAGCCGGGCGAGATCTACAGTTTTCATCTGGTCACCGGGGCCAGCAAGAACCATCCGGTGGTCAAACTTCCGCGCTGCGGCGTGTGCGGCCGCGGTCGCGAAGATGCGCTCGCCCGTGCGGTCCGGGACCTGCTATGAGCCAATCCGATACCATCCGTCGTTCGGTGACCGAGGACGTTAAACCTGATAATTCCTTGGGAGAGTTGCTCGATCGCGTGCTCGATGGCGAAACCGGGATCGTCCGGTTCGTCAGCCTGACCGATCTGCAGGCCGACGAACCTCCATTGTTCGTCGGTATGGCTGAAATGGTCGACACGAGGAAGTTGTCGCCGCGCCGCCTGAGCTCGGGGTCCTGGCAGACCAAGGCGCGGGAGGCCAAACACGAAACGGGATTGGAAGGCGCTTCGGGCACGATCCACTCGTCCGGTGCCGGATTGACGCGCGAGGTCGCGCTGTGGGCCACGGTGGGCGAGGCATGCGAGCGCTACGCGCTGAACTATCACTTGCCCGAAGATGACGTGTTTGCCCGCTTTACCGACTTGCCCGGCGACGTCGTCGATCCCTCCAGCCTCATCCTGTTTTCCGATGAACAGTATGCCACCCCGTCGTTTCCTTTCCATCGGCACGACCCGACGGTGCCGCGCTACTGGGGCGTCGGCGTCAGTCTCGTCACCGGACGGGGTGTTCATTTCCCCGCCGAGCTGTATACCGGCGCCTATTCGGCTCCCCATTTCCAGCCGCTGGATGGCACGTACTCGACCGGGTGTGCGGCAGGGCCCACCTACAAGCATGCCCTGTTCTCAGGCCTGTGCGAAGTGATCGAGCGCGACGCCTTCATGTTCTACTGGCTCACCGGCATCAAGCCGCCGAGCCTGTCGGTGGAAGGGCTGCGTGAATTCCTGTCGCCCGAGCTTCTGCAATTGCTTGATTTTCCGCATATCAAGGTCTCCTTGCGGTGGCTGAAGACGGACTTGGGTCTGCCATCGGTGGGATGCTTTATCACGTCGACCTCCGCGCGCGGTTTCGCCTGCGGCGCCTCGTGCCATCCGGACTGGCGCAAGGCCGTTGAAAAGGCCGTGATCGAGGCGTTCCACACGCTGAACTGGACCGTGGATCTCGATCGATGGATGAAGACGCCCAGGGAAGCGAAGGACATCCGTGACTTCCCCCATCACGTTCAACATTATCTCGATCCGGCAAATCACAAGAATGTTGCGTTCCTGGCGGCCGACGACGCTGTCGATCAAACCCGTGCATTCCTCAAGGAATACAGCGGCCGCCAGAAGACCTATCAGGAGGCAATCGCGCATGTGCACGCGAAAGGATACGAGGCCCTGGCAATCGACCGCACCTATGAAGACATGGAAAGCGTATCGTTGTTCGTGGTGCATGTGGTCGTTCCCGGGCTGCAACCGCTCCACGTGGGACTGGGCCTTGAGCATCGCGACACCCGCAGGCTGAAAACCATCGCTGCTCGTCTGGAGCTGCCGATGCCCGAGCAACTGAATCTCGCCCCGCATCCGTTCCCTTGACCGGCAGCCGCAAGCGACCTACCCGTACCGTAATAACACTTCGCAGGCATCAAACATGACAATGCTGGATCGAAAAAAATACCTCACCAGGATCTCCTATGATCTTGAGGATCTCTCCCTGATGGAGACATTTCATGAGTCCACCAAATTCTTTGCCGATACCGTAAACGTCGATCTGCCACGGATCATCGCTTACATGACCGAGCAGAGGGCGATGCTGGAGACGTCGAGAAACAGGAAGTCGTATCGCTATTCGCCCAAGATTACCTTGCCGCCGGCCCGTGACAGCGCGCTTGGGCTGGAAGTCTGTCTGGCGCGGCGCCGCAGCGCTGCCCGGTTTTCCAATGAGGCGATCAGCCTCGAGACCTTGTCGAGCATTCTGCAAAGTGCGATCGGCCCGACCCAGGAGCAGATGCTGTCGGCCGACCACGGTTACAGCCTCAAGAAACGGCCCTACGCGTCGGGCGGGGGATTGTATCCGGTGGAGATCTACGCGATTCTGCTGAACGTGGCGGGACTGCCCGTGCATGTCACCCACTACGATCCGTTCAGCCATTCGCTCGACATCATCGACACGATCGAACGCGAGGCCGTCCTCGGGGTCTGCAACGATGTGGGGGAGCGCCTGGGGTCGTCCGGGGTGATCTTCGTGCTGACGGCCGTGTTGGAACGCACGACGGTCAAGTACGGCCAACGGGGTTATCGATTCGCGCTGCTGGAAGCGGGTCAGGTTGCACAGAACCTGACGCTGTGCGCGGTTTCCCAGCGCGTCGGAACGCTGCCCTGGGGCGGATACCTCGACGACGATGTTGCCGACCTGCTGAAGATCGATAACGTCGGCGAGACTGTCCTGCACTGCCTGGCCATCGGAGGCATCTGATGGCAAGCGACCATATCGTGTCCCGCCGGGATGCCATCGATGAGGCCCTGCGCGGCGATCCGAATCGCTCTGCACTGCGATTCGAGCACATGCTGCTGTCGGTCCTGTTGGGCGATCAGGCAGCGGCGGACCTGGCCTTCAAGTCGATGCGCGCGCGCCTGATTCCCGGCGCGGCCGAGCGGCGCGTGAAAAAGATCCTGCAGGGCGAAGTGGCCTTGTCGATGCATGAGGGGCTGTATTTCGTCGGCGAGGTTACGCCGGCGCATTTGCAGGCCTGCCTGTCGGCTTGCGCATTCCTGCAGTCGCAATCGCTTCCGCTGAATAATCTGCTGATCCTCGACTGCAGCGGCGGGTCCGAATTCGCCGCGGCGTTCCCCGTCTTCGATGGGGTGGCCTATATCTGCCTGTCCGGTGCCGATGCGGGTGAGTTCGCGTTGGCCGCGGTGCACGAATTTGCCCATGCCAGCTTAATGTCCGGTAATCGGTTCCTGGATGAAGGCGTGGCGCATTACTTCGAGTTGCAGTTTCAAAATCGCCCGGTGGCGATCCAGGCCGGTGGTGCGAAGCAGGCGGAGCCATCTCGCAACAGCGTGCGGATCTGGCTCGCCTACGATGCCCGTGACGATCCGTTTTTCGAGTTGATGTCGCCCGGACATAACAAAGCGGTCCACCTCCAGGCTGCCCAATTTTTCTCGGCTGTGCGCGCGCAATTGGGTGCCGACGGGACTGCCTCGCTGTTCAAGGAATTATCCGATTTGGGCAGCGGCGCCGACGCGGCGGCGACCATCGAGCGGATGACCGGCTTGTCGATCGAAGTACTGGAAGCGCGTGCCGGCCTGGGTGCAGCGGCGCGGCCGCCAGCCGGTACTGCCCAGGATGGATCGACGCTGGCCACGGCCTTTGTCGCCGGCGACATGGTTGTCCTGGGCCGGGCCTACGAATCCGTGTTGGGAGAAAACGCCTGCGTACAACCGCAGGACCCGGCGCGCGCGGAGCAGGAACTGCTTGCGCTTGGCGCGGTAGCGGCCAACAAGGCGTTCAAGCGCTCGCTGACCCGGTATGAAACCGCGTTCCTGAAAAGCCGGTTTTTCCAGTATCGCGAAACCCAGGGCAAGAACGCACGCCTGTATCTGTTTCGGGCGTTGATGAGCATCGCCGCAATGCCCTCGGAGGGCAGCATGCTCGATGCGATCATCCTGCTCGATGAAGCGAAAACCGATCTCGAGATGGCGATGGTTCGCTATCCCAACGATGCACTTGTCCTTGCCTGCCTGGGCCGTCTCGAGTGGTATTCGCCGAAGGAAGTATTAGGTGGGCGGGTTCGTGCGCTGGAACTTTTCAAGCGCATTGCCGCCATTCCCGACTATGCGGCGATCATTCAGCCGACGATCGATCATTGCGAGCACGAACAATTAAGCGAGCCATCATGACCGGGTCCGTAGACAAGTTTTGCCCACCGCTCTCCATCAACAATCTCGATATCGTCGGCGATCACGGCTTCCGGCTGCAGATCGACAGCATAACCCTGGCGCGCGGCGACGTGCTGGGCGTCGTCGGCGCAAACGGGAGCGGCAAGACAACGTTCATCGAGGGCGTCCTGGGCCTGCGCCGCCGGACGTCGGAAGCCGTCAACCTGTTCGGGAAAGCATGGTCGAACACCGTCAAACGCAATGACGACCTGCGTCGGGTCGGTGTCCAGCTGCAGACCGCCGCCTATCCCGCGAACTTCAAGGTGCGCGAGATCGTCAGCCTTCATCGGGACATGTATCGGCGAGCCGATCCCGTCGTCCTGGCGCAGCTGGGGATGGACGAGTTGATGAAATACTCGTACGGAAAATTGTCTCGCGGGCAAAAGCAACGGGTCGATTTGTGCGTTGCGCTTGCCCACGCACCCGACCTGCTGTTTCTCGACGAGCCCAGCACGGGCCTGGATCAGGGGTATCAATCGGCGTTCAACAAACTGCTGAAACGGCGCGCCGAAGACAAGAATTTCACCACCGTCATCTGTTCGCATGACGGTGAAGAGGTATCGAACTGCAATCGCATCGTCTGGTTGAAGAACGGCTCGGTCCATAAATTGATCGGCGATCAGGGGCATAAGGGCGATCTGGCGGCGGTGGTTTCGCGCAAGTTGAGAGCCCGTGTCAATGACGACAAGTTCGATGCGGTGGTCCGTGAATGCGCGAACAGCGACCTGGTGCTCCATCACGCGCGCGAGGATTCAAGCACCGTGGTCGCTTTTGGACATGACGGTCTGGAGGATTTCGCCTCGGTCCTGAAGACCAGTGGCCTGATCGAGAAATGGGACATCTACGACGCGGACGGCCGTGATTTTCTGCGTGTCGTCTCACTCGAGTCCGAACGGAAAAGCGCATGAAACGGTCGTGCATCCGGCTGTTTTTCATCGGCGGGCGAACGTCGACCGTGTCCCTGAATACGTCCTGCAAAGTATCCAATCGAAGGAAGGAATCGCCGCAATGAATATTCCCATTAATATTTCCACTACCTTGCGCAGTTTCGTTGATAACCAGGAAACGGTGACAGTGAACGCGGCCACGCCGGGCGAGGCCCTGGCGGAACTGGCGCGATGCTATCCCTTGCTTGCGGCCAAAATCCTGACGCCGGACGGGCGCCCGCGCTCCTTCCTGCGCGTATTTCTCAACAAGAAGGACATTCGCCACCTGGGCAGTGAGCCGGTCGCGCTCGCCGCAGGCGACTCGATCAGCCTGGTTCCGGCCATCGCGGGAGGCTGAGCATGGCGCAATCCGCAGGCAAGCAGGATGTCCTTTCGGCGTCCGAATGGCAGCGTTATGCCCGGCAGATCATCCTGCCCGAACTGGGCATAGCAGGGCAGCAAAGGCTGAAGCAATCGAAAGTCCTCGTGATCGGCGCTGGCGGGCTGGGTTCGCCGGTTTCCTTGTACCTGAGCGCGGCCGGGGTGGGCGTCATCGGCCTGGCCGATTTCGACAGCATCGACGTCTCCAATCTGCACCGCCAGATTCTCTATACGGAACAGGATGTCGGGCGCCCCAAGGTCGAGGTGGCGGCGCAGCGTCTGCGCGACGTGAATCCGCATATCGAGATCGTGACCATCAGCGCGCGCCTCACGGCCGAGAACGCCCGCGCGATCATCAGGGATTTCGATCTGGTGGTCGACGGCACCGACAACTTCGCCACGCGCTACCTGGTCAATGACGCCTGCGTTCTGGAGAAGAAGCCATATGTCTACGCGTCGATCCTGAAATTCGAAGGCTTGTTGTCGGTGTTCGCTGCGGCCGACGGACCGTGTTATCGCTGTATGTATCCGGAAAGCCCGCCGGCGGGCCTGGCACCGTCTTGTTCGGAAGGGGGCGTCCTGGGCGTCCTTCCGGGAATCATGGGAACCCTCCAGGGGCTGGAGGCAATCAAGCTGCTGTTAAAGATCGGTACGCCGATGGTGGGACGGGTCTTGCAGTTCGATGCCTTGTCGATGTCCTTCAGGGAGTTCGAGATCGATCGCGATCCTGACTGCGCTGCCTGCGGCGCCGCTGGCGCCGGAAGAACCCTGGGCGACATGGCAGGCCTGTGCGGCATGCCCGCTGGCGCTGCCGGACCGGAAGGGCACTTCGTCGGCACCGTGACGGCCGCCGACCTGGCGGCCGCGCTGGCACGGCAAGAGGGGTGGCTTCTGCTCGACGTGCGCGACGCCAACGAGCGTCATGCGGCCAGTATTCCTGGCGATATCCATATTCCCCTGTCCGAACTGGATTCCCGTCTCGACGAATTGCCGAGGGGCTCGCGCATTGTTTGTTACTGCCTCTCCGGCGTGCGGTCGAAAAAAGCGGCCTTGCTGTTGGCGGCCAGGGACTATCAATCGGTGAGCAGCCTGGCTGGCGGAATCATTGCGTGGAAATCGATGAAAGGTGGGGCATAAATTGGTCAAAGTTGATTTGAATGCGGTGACGCGGAAGGTGTTTGTCGACGGCACCCACCGTACCCGTTCACCCGAAGAAACGCTGGAAGCTTATTCCCGGTTCATGCCGATGATGGGCATTACCCGATTGGCGAATATTACCGGGCTCGACCGGATTGGCCTGCCCGTTATCGTGGCGGTGCGGCCGAATTCGCGCGCGCTGTCCACCTCGCAAGGCAAGGGCGACACGATTGCTGCCGCCAAGGCGTCGGCCTTGATGGAATCGATTGAAACCTGGCATGCGGAGCGGATCGGCAGCCCGCTTTTATATGAATCGCACGCGGCCTTGTCCAAGCGAGCGCTCACCGCTGACATCACGCGGCTGCCCCAACGCAACGATGCGACCCTGTCGCCAGGACGTCCGATAACCTGGATCGAAGGCTACGATGTCGCGACCGGCGAGTCGATCTGGGTACCCTATGCGTCGGTGATGCTGAACTTTGTCTTCCAGACCGGCCACGTATCGCAGTTCGAGAGCGGCAGCAACGGCCTGGCCTCCGGGAACCACCATTGCGAAGCCGTGTGTCATGCCTTATGCGAAGTCATCGAGCGCGACGCAATGAGCTTGTGGGAACTGCTGCCCGAAAGCGAACGCAATGCGCGGCAAATCGACTTGAATACCGTCACCTCGCCGACGCTGCGCAGGACGCTGGATTTGCTGCATCGGCATGACATCGTTGTCGGAATCTGGGATATCAGCAGCGACGTCAATGTGCCGGTATTCTACGCCGTGATCGTGGAGGATCCGGACTCGCCGAACTGGCGCGCCGTGTCCACCAGCGCCGGATATGGCGCGCATCTGGACCCGGACATCGCCCTGTCGCGGGCGTTGAACGAAGCCATTCAAAGCCGCCTGACGACGATTTCCGGCAGCCGTGACGATCTGTTCCCCGCAGACTATGTGCGCGCGTCCAACAAGAGCGATCACGCCACGGCGATCGACATCATCCGCCATCCGGCACCGACGCGACCCATGCCGCTCGACGGCCCCGCCGTGTCGGACCATTTCGAAGCCGATTTGCGCACCTTGCTGTCCTGCCTGGCAAATGTCGGCATCGAGCGGGTCATCGTCGTCGATCTCACGATTCCCGAGGTCGGCATTCCGGTGGTAAAAGTCGTGGTGCCGGGACTGGAAGGGCATCCCACGCCGCTTTCGAGGCATGGCTTGCGAGCCGAGGCGTTTCTTAAGGATCGGTCAAAATGACAGCTATCGTATTCGTTGGTCCAAGTCTGGACATTGCTGTTGCGAAGCAGCATCTCGACGCAATCTTCCTCCCGCCGGCAAAAATGGGCGACGTATTCCGGGCCGCAAGCCGCAAGCCGGCAGCAATCGGCATCATCGATGGTCTGTTCGAGCAAACGCCGGCCGTATGGCACAAGGAGGTGCTCTACGCGATGAAGCAGGGCATCGCTGTCTTCGGTGGCGCCAGCATGGGGGCGCTGCGCGCATCCGAGTTGCATGCTTTCGGGATGCGCGGCGTCGGGCGGATCTTCGCCGATTTCGCCAGCGGTGTTCTGGAAGACGACGACGAAGTCGCGGTCGTCCATGCCACCAGCGGCGAATCCTATGACTGTCAATCCGAGGCGATGGTCAATATTCGTTACGGTCTCGAAGCGGCGGTGCACGCCAACATTCTGATGCCCGAGGAATGCTCGCGTTTGATCCGCTTTGCGAAAATGCAGTTTTATCCGGACCGTTCATGGTATGCGGTCCTGGAGCAGGCGCGGCGCATCGAGGTGCCCCAAGGTCGTCTGGACGCATTGTCGGCTTACCTGGAGGAGTTCCAGCCCAACCAGAAACGCGACGACGCGATTGCGGTATTGCAGGCGATGGATCGGTGGCAGGCGAGCGGGCAAGCCCAGTCGGTCGTCAACTTCGACTTTGAACATACCACTTACTGGGAACGGGTGGAGACCTACTTCTCGGCGGCGCCATCCGACGGCCCGACGGCCGATACCTCTGTATCACGCATCTGCAACCATGTCCGGAGCGTCGACCCCGACCGCGAACAACTCCTCGAACGCGCTCTGCTGCTGTCGCTGATTTCCAAGGAGGCCTCGAATGCCGGGGTCCCGGACCCGGACCGCCAGGCTGCCCTGGTCAGATTCCGCTCCCGGCGTTCCCTGCATACACCCGACCAGTTGGCCGCATGGATGGCGGCAAATGCGGTCTCCAAGCAGGAATGCCTGCGCATGGCCCGCCTGGAGTACCTGATTCCGGAGGTGGCGAAACGCCGGGTCAAGCAGGTGGACCAGCATATGCTGATGGCGCTTAAATTGACCGATCGATATGCAGGGGTCGTCGAGCATATTGCCAAAAAATGGAACGCCTTTCACGCCAGCGAGACGCGCTCCCTGATTTCCTCCGAATCGGAAACCATCAGGGCCGCCCTGGATTGGTATGAGGCGCGGTTCGGCGCCAATATCGTCGGGGATCTGAAGCAACATGCGCTGGAGTGGGGTTTCGAGACGCCGCGCGAATTCATCGAGGAGCTGCTCGCCGAGTATCACTACGCGGCGTTCCCGGCCGCGGGCGCATCGGAACGAAAGGCGTAACGGCGATGGACGATGCCAGCCTCTGGGACGGGCGGAGCTCGCTGCTGTATGCCCAGTATTGCGACAAGCACGATACGTATTCCGTGACAAGCAGCCATCTGGTCGACCTGGTCGCGCAACACTGTGCGAACCCGTCGCGAATCGTCGATCTGGCATGCGGCACCGGGGTCACGTCCCTGGCGCTCAAGGCGAAGTTCGGCGGCAAGGTCACGATTATCGGTATCGACCGCGCCGAAGGCATGCTCGACATTGCACGCGCCGATCCGGCCCTCGCGGATGTGCGCTTTGTCCATGCCAAGGCGGAGCTGATGAACGAGCATGTCGAGCCCGGCGTCGATGCCGTGCTGTCCAATTCCGCATTCTGGTTGATGAATATGCCGGCGGTCCTGCGCAACGCGGCGTCGGTATTGAGGCCGGGAGGCGTTTTCGCATTCAGTTGTCCCGGTTATCTGCTGTCGGGGCCTGGCGGCCAGGCGCCTCTGGGCGATATGCCCGAACTGATGCTGTCGTTGGCCGCAACCGCCAGATCGCTCAAGCCTTCTGCATCGACCGGGTGGGACGGATCGGAAAATTATTCCTTGAGCGAAGCTGCGATTGGACGCATGGCGCATGCGGCAGGATTCGCGCTTGCCGACAGAGAGGCCCTGCTGACGTCGGAAACCAATCAGGCGACTTATGATGCAATGCAAATTCCGGCGATCCTGGCACGCTATCTCCCCATGGTCACGGCGGAAAAGCGGGCGCACGTGCTGCGCACGGTCTTCGAAGCATTGGTACCGCTGAAGGAGAATTCCGTGGAGTGGTACTCCTATATCCTGAGTAAAAATTAACCGTTCATTTCTGGAAATACAAAACAATGAAGAGTTTTTCGTCCTTCGAGATCGTCCGCGCTGTTGCGGCCGGCATTCTCGTGTATGGCTGCGGCATTTTCCCTGCAATGGCGCAGGAGCCGGCATTCAAGATCGAGGCAAATAATATCGACGTGAAGAAGGGACGGCTGCTGGTGGCTGTCTGCCTTGAAAAGGAATTCCTCCGTGGTAAATGTACGTATTCGACCGTCGTCGACGCCACGTCGGATCCCCAGCAGGTGTTGATCCCCAAACTGCCGCCGGGCATTTATGCGGTGAAGGTAGGTCACGACAAGAACAGTAACACCAAGATCGACACGAACTTCTTCGGCGCACCGAGCGAACCGATCGGGTTTTCGAAAAACAAGGTTGGCAAATATGGCCCGCCCGATTTCAAGGATGTTTCGGTGGAATACAAGGGGGTTCCCGTCGAGCTGTCGATCGATCTTCGATAGGCACCGCACGCCGGCGCGACCGCACGCCGGAGAAGGGCGGCAGCGAAGCTGCCGCGCCGCGGCGCGGCCGGCCGCTCAATGCGCCGTCAGCCACTCGGCCAGTGCGGGCCGCGCCATGGGCCGGCTGATGTAGTTCCCCTGCATGCTGCTGCAGCCGTTGGCGGCCAGGAAGTCATGCTGGTCCTGCGTTTCCACGCCCGTGGCGACGACGGGGATGTTGAGGTTGTGGCCGATGTCGAGCATGGTCTTGGCCAGCATGCCGTCGCTGGGCGTGCCACCGATTTCCTGCACGCGCCGGCGCGTCATCTTCAACTGGCTGACGGGCAGCTGGCGCAGGCAGGACAGGTTGTTCAGGCCGGCCCCGAACTCGTCGACCGACAGGCCGATGCCCAGTTCCTGCAGCCCGTTGGCCAGGCGCTGCGCCTGTTCCGGATCGTGCATCAGCTGTTCCTCATGCAGCTCCAGCGACAGGCTGGACGGATTGACGCCATGGTGGGCCACCCGCCGGCCCAGGTGCAGCAGGTAGTCGCGCTGGGTGAACTCGCGGCTGCACGCATTGACGGAAATCGGCAGGTCCGGGTAGCCCAGGTCTGCCAGGTAGCGCAAGGTGCCGCACACTTCCTCCAGCACGCGCCGTCCCAGCGGCACGATCAGGCCGTTTTCCTCGGCCTCGGGCAGGAAGTCGGCCGGCAGCAGCTCGCCCCGTTCCGGATGGCGCCACCGCAGCAGCGCCTCCAGCCCCAGGATCTTGCCCGTCTCGACACAGACATTGGGCTGGAACAGCAGGTACAGGTCGTCGCGGTCGAGCGCCTCGCGCAGCGCCTGCTCCATATGGCGGCGCGCTGCCGTCGTGTTGGCCATCGCAGGCGAATAGAAGTGCACTGCGTCCGGGCCGCCGTGCTTGCTCTGGTACATGGCCGCATCGGCCGCCTGCAGCAGGTCGTGGGCGTTGCGGCCGTCGCTGGGGTAGACCGCCACGCCCATGCTGGCGCCGACGGACAGGATGCGCCCGTCGATGTCCATCTCGCCCGCCATCGCGCGCCGCACCCGGTCGATCATGCGCAAGGTGAAGCGCAGGTTGGGCTGGCCGGACAGCAGCAGCACGAATTCGTCGCCGCCCAGGCGCGCCACCGTATCCGATTCGCGCAGTGCCGATTGCAGCCGGCGGGCTACCTGCTTGAGCACCATGTCGCCGGCCGCATGGCCCATCGTGTCGTTGATTTCCTTGAACTTGTTCAGGTCCATCATCGCCACGGCCACCAGCTCGTGGTTGCGCTGGGCCACGCCGATGGCCTGTTCCAGCCGGTCGCGCAGCAGCACGCGGTTGGCCAGGCCCGTCAGCGCGTCGTGGGTGACGAGGTGTTCCAGCTGGGCCGTGCGCTGCTTGGTGGCCGTGATGTCCTCGATGATGCCGATGAAGTGGGAGACGCGGCGGCCGGCGTCGCGCACGGGCGTGACGGACAGGTGGTTCCAGAACAGCTCGCCGTTCTTGCGCTGGTTGCGAAACACCACCGAGGCCGGCTGGTGGGCGCGCACCGACTCGCCCAGCTGGGCACGCTGGTCCTCGTCCAGCCCGGGGGCGGCCATGAAGCGCGAGTCGCGGCCCATCACTTCGGCGGCCGGGTAGCCGCTGATGCGCTCGAAGGCGGGATTGACGTATTCGATGGGATTGTCCAGGCCGTCATGGCGGGTAATGACGATGCCGTTGCTGGCCGCCGTCAGGGCCCGTTCGAACAGTTCCAGCTTGTCCCGCTGGCGCTGGTGCTGCGACAGGTCCATGCCCATGCCGCAGGTGTAGGCGACGTCGCCATGCAGCAGGCGCGACGTGCAGAAGGCATACAGCTTCGATTCGCCGTCCGCCGAGCGCAGGCGCGCTTCCAGCTGGATGCGGCCGTCGCCTTCCAGCGCCGTGCAGAAGGCGTGGGCCACCCGGGGCCGGTCGGCGGGATCGAACACTTCCAGCATGTGGAGCTTGCGCAGCCGTTCGCCGGACAGGCCGGTGACGCGCTCCACCTCCTCGTTCCACAGCACGAAGTAACCCGACTCGTCGAGGACGCAAAACGTCCCGGCCAGCAGTTCCATGACATTGCGCAGCGGCAAGCCGCCGACGTCGATGGCCGGTTCCAACCCGCTTTCCCCCATACCTTTCCCCCGAATCGCTGTATTCTCGTTTGTTGTTCGGCAATCTGGCGCTGATGATTATTGCTGACCTATTACTACTGAGTCTGCTGCTTGCCGGCGGGGTAGGTGACGGTTGCTGCCGGCTGGCATGCCGTCTGGTGAAACATGCTGCCAGTGTGATCGAAAAAACAAAATCTTGCCGCGCGCTTGACGACGCGGCGTCGGGCACGGCTGAGCGGCGAACTCAGCTTTCGCGCCCGTCTTCGTCCAGCAGGGCCTGGATTTCGGCACGCTCGTGCGGCGTCACGTGACCGCCGCGCAACGCCGCCAGCACGAGGGCCTTGCCGGAGCCGGCGAAGGCCTTGTGGATCAGTTCCTTCAGCAGGCTGGTCTGGATCGAATCCTGGGGCTGGGCCGGCGCGTAGACGTGGGCGCGGGCGCTGGCGTCGCGCGTCAGCAGGCCCTTGCCGTGCATCACCTGCAGCAGGCGCAGCGCATTGGCGTAGGTGGTTTCCGGACGGCTGACCTGTGCGGCTTCGTGCACCTGCCTGGCGGTGGCCGGCCCGAGCGCATACAGCAGACGCAGCATTTCCAGCTCGGCTGGGGTGGGTTTCGGTGGGGCGGGGGTGCTCATGGAAGTAGAATAGGTGACCTAGACATGGAAGTCTAGCAAACCCGCGGCACGGCACGGACGCCAACCGCGGTGGAGAGACCCCATCCATTTTTCCGCACAAAGGTTGTTCCACCTCAAGCCGCCGTGCTATGCTAAACAACCATTGTTGAAATTTCGGAGAAGTTGTTGCCGCTTTGTATAAAAAACAATGTGCTGCAGCAGCGATAAATTTTCGGCTTCCAGACAGGTGTACAGTCCTTCCCCCACAACTTGATGTGCGATCCGCTAACCGGTCAGGCCGTGTCGCGGAAGGTTAGATTAACCCGCTAATTCCTCGCGAAGCGCGAAGAAAGGTGAGCAAGAATGATGCAACAACTCACGTCCAACTCCTACCTGTTCGGTGGGAATGCGCCGTACGTAGAAGAGCTCTACGAAGCGTACCTGGAAAATCCTGGCTCGGTGCCGGACAACTGGCGCGCGTATTTCGACGCCATGCAGCACGTCCCGGCCGTCGACGGCTCGAACAAACCCGACGTTGCGCACGCATCGGTCATCGCCTCGTTCGCCGAGCGCGCCAAGGCCGGTCCGATCCGCACCGTGGTCGCCTCGGGCGATCCGGAAATGGGCCGCAAGCGCGTCGCCGCCACGCAGCTGATCGCCGCCTACCGCTACCTGGGTTCGCGCTGGGCCAACCTGGACCCGCTGCAGCGCCAGGAACGTCCCGCCATCCCTGAGCTGGACCCTGCGTCCTATGGCTTCACCGATGCGGACATGGACACCGTGTTCAACATCAGCAACACCTACTTTGGCCCGGAAAACGCGTCCCTGCGCGACCTGACCAACTTCCTGCGCGACACGTACACCCGCTCCATCGGCGCGGAATTCATGTACATCTCCGACCCGGCCGAAAAGCGCTGGCTGCAGGAACGCCTGGAATCGATCCGCTCGACGCCGAACTTCACGGCCGAGAAGAAAAAGCACATCCTGGAACGCCTGACGGCGGCCGAAGGCCTGGAACGCTACCTGCACACCAAATACGTCGGCCAGAAGCGCTTCTCGCTCGAAGGCGGCGAGACCTTCATCGCGTCGATCGACGAGATCATCCAGCGCGCCGGTGAAAAGGGCGTGCAGGAAATCGTCATCGGCATGGCCCACCGCGGCCGCCTGAACGTCCTGGTCAACACCCTGGGCAAGGCACCGAAGGACCTGTTCGAAGAATTCGAAGGCAAGCACGGCGACGACCTGCCGGCCGGCGACGTCAAGTACCACCAGGGCTTCTCGTCCGACATCTCCACCGCAGGCGGCCCGGTCCACCTGTCGCTGGCGTTCAACCCGTCGCACCTGGAAATCGTCAACCCGGTCGTCGAAGGCTCCGTCAAGGCGCGCATGGACCGCCGTGGCGACGTCCATGGCGCGCAGGTGCTGCCGATCCTGGTGCACGGCGATGCCGCATTCGCCGGCCAGGGCGTCGTGATGGAAACGCTGAACCTGGCGCAGACCCGCGGCTACGGCACGGGCGGCACGGTGCACATCGTCATCAACAACCAGATCGGTTTCACCACGTCGGACCCGCGCGATGCCCGTTCGACGATCTACTGCTCCGACGTCGTCAAGATGATCGAGGCGCCGGTGCTGCACGTGAACGCCGACGATCCGGAAGCCTGCGTACTGGCTTCGCAGATCGCGCTGGACTACCGCGCCCAGTTCCAGAAGGACATCGTCGTCGACATCATCTGCTACCGCAAGCTGGGTCACAACGAGCAGGATACCCCGGCGCTGACGCAGCCGCTGATGTACAAGAAGATCGCGCAGCACCCCGGCACGCGCCGCCTGTACGCCGACAAGCTGGCGGCCCAGGGCGTGATCCCGGCCGACGGCGGCGACCAGATGCAGGCCGCCTACCGCGCCGCCATGGACGCAGGCAAGCACACGGTCGATCCGGTCATCTCGAATTTCAAGAACAAGTTCGCCGTCGACTGGCTGCCGTTCCTGAACCGCAAGTGGACCGACGCGGCCGATACCGCCGTGCCGCTGACGGAACTGAAGCGCCTGGCCACCCGCATCACCACCGTGCCGGAAGGCTTCAAGGTGCACTCGCTGGTCGAGAAGGTGCTGGGCGACCGCGCCAACATGGGCAAGGGTGAGCTGAACCTGGACTGGGGCATGGGCGAACACCTGGCCTACGCCTCGCTGGTGTCGTCCGGCTATGCCGTGCGCCTGACCGGCCAGGACGCCGGCCGTGGCACGTTCACGCACCGCCACGCCGTGCTGCACGACCAGAACCGCGAGCGTTGGGATGCCGGCACCTACGTGCCGCTGCAGAACGTCTCCGAAGGCCAGGCACCGTTCACCGTCATCGACTCCGTGCTGTCGGAAGAAGCGGTGCTGGGCTTCGAATACGGTTACTCGACCGCCGAGCCGAACACCTTGACGATCTGGGAAGCCCAGTTCGGCGACTTCGTCAACGGTGCCCAGGTCGTCATCGACCAGTTCATCAGCTCCGGCGAAGTGAAGTGGGGCCGCGCCTCGGGCCTGGTCATGCTGCTGCCGCACGGTTACGAAGGCCAGGGTCCGGAACACTCGTCGGCCCGTCCCGAGCGTTTCCTGCAGCTGTGCGCCGACAACAATATGCAAGTGGTGCAGCCGACCACCGCGTCGCAGATCTTCCACCTGCTGCGCCGCCAGATGGTGCGCCAGTTCCGCAAGCCGCTCGTCGTCATGACGCCGAAGTCGCTGCTGCGTAACAAGGATGCCGGCTCGCCCCTGTCCGACCTGGCCAAGGGTGCGTTCCAGACCGTCATCGGCGAGATCGACGAGAAGATCGACGCGAAGAAGGTCAAGCGCGTGATCGCCTGCTCGGGCAAGGTCTACTTCGACCTGGCCAATGCCCGCAAGACGCGTGGCCAGACCGACACGGCCATCATCCGCGTCGAGCAGCTGTATCCGTTCCCGCACAAGGCCTTCGCCGCCGAACTGAAGAAGTTCCCGGCCGCCACCGAAGTGGTGTGGGCGCAGGACGAGCCGCAGAACCAGGGTCCATGGTTCCAGATCCAGCACAACATCTTCGAGTCGATGGAAGCGGGCCAGCGCCTGGCGTATGCCGGCCGTCCCGCCTCCGCGTCGCCGGCTGTCGGTTACTACGACAAGCACTACGCCCAGCAGAAAGAACTGCTGGAGACGGCGTTCTCGAAGCTGAAGGGCTTCATCCTGACCAAGTAATCAGCTTTAGGACCACCGCGCGGCATGGCCACGAGCCCGCCGCGCGGCTACCCGCGCATAATCGAATTCACGGAGTAATACATGGCACAAATCGAAGTCAAAGTTCCCCAACTGTCGGAATCCGTCGCTGAAGCGACCCTGCTGTCCTGGCACAAGAAAGTCGGCGAGTCCGTCACGCGCGACGAAAACATGATCGACATCGAAACCGACAAGGTCGTCCTGGAACTGCCGGCTCCGGATTCCGGCGTGATCGTGCAGATCATCGCTGCCGACGGCGCCACCGTCGTCGCCGGCGAAGTGATCGCCATCATCGACACCGCTGCCACCGCGATGGCTTCGCCGCTGCCAGTGACCGCGGCCCCTGTCCAGGCCGAAGCGCCTGCCACGCCGGAACCGGCCGCTGCCGCCGCGCCTGCCGCCGGCGGTTCGAAGGGCGACGTGGCCATGCCGGCCGCCGCCAAGATCCTGTCCGAAAAAGGCCTGTCCGCGACCGACGTCGCCGGTTCCGGCAAGGACGGCCGCGTGACCAAGGGCGATGCCCTGGCCGCTTCCGCTCCCGCCAAGGCTGCAACGCCCGCCGCCAAGCCGGCCGCCGCCGCCAAGCCTGCCCTGCAGCAGGTGAACGCGCCGACCACCGCGAAACTGGGCGACCGTCCGGAAGAGCGCGTGCCGATGAGCCGCCTGCGCGCCCGTATCGCCGAGCGCCTGGTCGAATCGCAGTCCACCAATGCCATCCTGACCACCTTCAACGAGGTGAACATGAAGCCGGTGATGGACCTGCGTAACAAGTACAAGGACAAGTTCGAGAAAGAGCACGGCGTCAAGCTGGGCTTCATGTCCTTCTTCGTCAAGGCCGCCGTTGCCGCACTGAAGAAGTACCCGATCATCAACGCTTCCGTCGACGGTACCGACATCGTCTACCACGGCTACTTCGACATCGGTATCGCCGTCGGTTCGCCACGCGGCCTGGTGGTGCCGATCCTGCGCGACGCCGACCAGATGAGCATTGCCGACATCGAGAAGAAGATCGGCGAATTCGGCCAGAAAGCCAAGGAAGGCAAGCTGACCCTGGACGACCTGACCGGCGGCACGTTCTCGATCTCGAACGGCGGCACCTTCGGCTCGATGCTGTCGACCCCGATCATCAACCCGCCGCAGTCGGCCATCCTGGGCGTGCACGCGACCAAGGACCGCGCCGTCGTGGAAAACGGCGAGATCGTCATCCGCCCGATGAACTACCTGGCGATGTCGTACGACCACCGCATCATCGACGGCCGTGAAGCCGTGCTGGGCCTGGTGGCGATGAAGGAAGCGCTGGAAGATCCTGCGCGCCTGCTGCTGGACCTGTAATCGCATAGCGGTAAATCCCCGGCGCCGCCGGCTCTTGCCGGCGGCGCCGCACGAACACCTGGGGCGGTCCCACAGGGACAGTCCCCCGACCTCGGGAGCAAACGGCCATGAATGTCTCCGATGAAATCAGGCGCCTGCACGAGCTGCACCAGGCCGGCGCCTTGAGCGATGAGGAATTCGCCCGCGCCAAGGCGCGGCTGCTGGACGCGGCACCGCACGGCCCGTCGGCCGGCAACGGCGACCTGGCCACCGAGTTCTCGCGGCTGCGACGTTCGCGCACGGACCGCTGGATCGGCGGCGTGTGCGGCGGCATCGGCCAGGTGTCGGGCATCGAGGCGTGGATCTGGCGCCTCGTGTTCGCGCTGTTTACGGTGTCGTTCGGGTTCGGGCTGGTGATTTACATCCTGTTGTGGATATTCGTCCCGGAAGAAGATCTCCCGGGAGGCGAACTGATTGGAAAATGATAATGAGCAATAAACAATTCGACGTGGTGGTGATCGGTGCCGGTCCTGGCGGCTATATCGCGGCAATCCGCGCGGCGCAGCTGGGCTTCTCCGTGGCGTGTATCGACGAGTGGGCCAACGAAAAGGGCGGCCCCGCGCCTGGCGGCACCTGCACCAACGTCGGCTGCATTCCGTCGAAGGCACTGCTGCAGTCGTCGGAGCACTTCGAGCACGCCGGCCATGCGTTCAAGGACCACGGCATCGACGTCGCCGGCCTGTCCCTGAACCTGCCACAAATGCTCAAGCGCAAGAACACCGTCGTCAAGCAGAACAACGACGGCATCCTGTTCCTGTTCAAGAAGAACAAGGTCACCTTCTTCCACGGCCGCGCGGCCTTCGGCGGCGCCGCTGGCGCGGAAGGCTACCCGATCGAGATCACGGGTCCGACCACGGAATCGATCAACGCCAAGCAGGTCATCGTGGCGACCGGTTCGAACGCGCGCGCGCTGCCTGGCGCACCGTTCGACGAGAAGCTGATCCTGTCGAACACGGGCGCGCTGGCCATCGAAGGCGTCCCGGCCAAGCTGGGCGTCATCGGCGCCGGCGTGATCGGCCTGGAAATGGGCTCCGTATGGCGCCGCCTGGGTTCGGAAGTGACGGTCCTGGAAGGCCTGCCGACCTTCCTGGGCACCGTCGACGAGCAGATCGCCAAGGAAGCGCTGAAGCTGTTCACGAAGCAGGGCCTGGGCATCAACCTGGGCGTGAAGATCGACAGCGTCACCACGGGCGAGAACAACGTCACTGTCAAGTACACGGACGCCAAGGGCGGCGCGCAGGAAGCGACGTTCGACAAGCTGATCGTCTCGATCGGCCGCACCCCGAACACGAACGGCCTGAACGCCGAGAAGGCCGGCCTGGCGCTGGACGAGCGCGGCTTCATCGCCGTCGACGGCGACTGCAAGACCAACCTGCCGAACGTGTGGGCCATCGGCGACGTCGTGCGCGGCCCGATGCTGGCGCACAAGGCGGAAGAAGAAGGCGTTGCCGTGGCCGAGCGTATCGCCGGCCAGCACGGTCACACCAACTTCGACACGATTCCATGGGTGATCTACACGTCGCCGGAAATCGCGTGGGTCGGCAAGACCGAGCAGCAGCTGAAAGCGGCCGGCACGGCCTACAAGGCGGGCACCTTCCCGTTCCTGGCCAACGGCCGCGCCCGCGCGCTGGGCGACACGTCGGGCATGGTCAAGTTCCTGGCCGATGCCACCACCGACGAGATCCTGGGCGTGCACATCATCGGCCCGATGGCTTCCGAGCTGATCTCCGAGGCCGTCGTGGCGATGGAGTTCAAGGCCTCGGCCGAAGACATCGCCCGTATCTGCCACGCCCACCCTTCGCTGTCGGAAGCGACCAAGGAAGCGGCACTGGCGATCGACAAGCGCACCTTGAACTTCTAAGCATCGCGTAGCGTCCCAGCCGGGCCGGCCTTATGCCGGCCCGGCCTTTTTGTACCGAGCGAAACCACCGATGAACGTCCACGAGTTTTACCAGCATGCGCTGGAACAGCGCAACTTCAAGCCCGACGAGGCGCAGCGCCGCGCCGTCGACCGTCTCCAGCAGTGCTATGACGACTGGGTGGACTACAAGGCCCAGCGCTCGAACAGCTTCAAGCGGCTGATCAACCGGCCCGATGTGCCGCGCGGCGTCTACATGTGGGGCGGGGTGGGGCGCGGCAAGTCCTTCCTGATGGATTCGTTCTACTCGGTGGTGCCGGTGGTGCGCAAGACGCGCCTGCACTTCCACGAATTCATGCGCGCCGTGCACCTGCAGCTCGATGAGCTGATGGGCATCGCCGACCCGCTCGACGAAGTGGCCAAGCGCATTGCCAAGAAATACCGCCTGATCTGCTTCGACGAGTTCCACGTCTCCGACGTGGCCGACGCGATGATCCTGTATAACCTGATGAAGGCGCTGTACGACAACGGCGTGTCCTTCATCATGACGTCGAACTACGAGCCGTCCACCCTGTATCCGGACGGCCTGCACCGCGACCGAATCCTGCCCACCATCGCGCTGCTGAAGGAGCGCATGGACGTGCTCAACGTCGACGCCGGCGTGGATTACCGGGGCCGCGCGCTGGAGCAGGTCAACGCCTACTACATGCCTCTGAACACGGCCACCGACGAGAAGCTGCGCGAAGCCTACGCCAGGCTGTCGGCCACGCAGGACGAGGACCCGCACATCCAGATCGAGAACCGCGACATCCGCGCGCTGCGCCGGGCCGGTACCGTCATCTGGTTCGATTTCAAGACCCTGTGCGGCGGCCCCAGGTCGCAGAACGACTACCTCGAAATCGCCAGCCGTTTCCATACCGTGATATTGTCCGGGGTGCCGATGATGTCGGCCGGGCAGTCGTCCGAAGCGCGCCGTTTCACGTGGCTGATCGACGTGTTCTACGACCAGGGCGTGAAGCTGATCATGTCGGCCGAAGTGGAGCCGGAGGAGCTGTACACGAGCGGCGCGCTGGCCAACGAATTCCACCGCACCGTGTCGCGCATCGTCGAGATGCAGTCGCGCGAGTACATGGACAAGGCCCAGCGCGGCGCTGCCGCGTCGCTGACCTGAAACGAGACCGGAAACCCGGACCGAAAGCGGAACCTTAGCATGGCAATGTATCTGAAAATTTCCCTGATCGCCGGCGCGGCCCTGCTGTCGGCCGGCCTCTTCGCGCAGCCGGTGGCGCCGTTGCAGACCGTGCAGCAGGCCGACGCCAACCTGGCGCGCGTAACGCAGGAGCGCGAGATCGCCGAGCGCGAATTCGCCGAGCAGGAAGCGGTCTGCTACGAGAAGTTCTTCGTCAATAACTGCCTGGACAAGGCCAAGGAAAAGCGCCGGCTGCGCCTTTCCGAGCTGCGCACGATGGAAGTGGACGCCAACCACTTCAAGCGCAAGCACGCCGTCGAGGAGCGCGACCGCGAACTGGAAGAGCGCGCCCGCAAGGACGCCGAGACGGCCGCCGCCCACGCGGCCAACCCGCCCGTGCCGAAGACCGTGGCACCCGAGCGCACGCGCCCGGCACCGAAGCAGACGCCGGCCGAACGCCAGGCCCAGCACGAGGCGCGCGTCCGTGCGCGCGAAGCGCAGGAAGCAGCCGAAGCGGGCGAGCGCGCCAAGAAGGTGGAGCAGTACCAGCAGAAGCAGGTCGACGCCAAGGCGCGCCAGGAAGAAATCGCGCAGAAGAAGGCCGAACGCGCCGCCAAGCGTGCCAAGCGCGCGGCCGATGCTGCCGCCAAGGCCGCTGCCGATGCGGACAAGGCGAAGCAGAAGGCCGCGGCGAAATAAGGCTGACGGTTTCCTGGGACACCAGCCGGCCGCGCGCCGGCTTTTTTGCGCGCCTGGCGGGCGTGCTGTCGCCGCCGTTTCCGGTAAGCTGGCGCCGCCGCGGCCATCCGGTGCCGCGCCGATTGGAGCCCCATGCGCTATGTCGATTTCACCTCCTGGCACGCCGGCCTGACCACCATCCTTGGCCTGGCCCTGATCACCCTGATCGGCGTGGGCATCCGCGTGCTGATGATGCAGACCATCCAGCAGCGCCGCGAGCGCATGAACCGGCAGATCAACGAGCGCCTGAAGACGCTGATCGCGGCGTATAAAACGCTGGGCGGCTCGTTCACGGGCCAGCTGACGGTCGATCCCACCCACCTGCGCGACGTCAAGGCCGTCGACGACGGCGCGGCGCCGCGCAGCTCCGAGCGGTCGCGCCGCATCCGCGACGCGGTGGAGGCGGCGCTGGCCGACATCCTGCTGCTCGGCACGGCGGAGCACTGCCGCCTGGCGGGCCAGGCCGCCAGCGACCTGGCCGCCGGGCGCCCCATCCACACCGCCGAACTGGTCACGTCGCTGCGCGACTTCATCCGCAAGGCCCTGGACCTGGACCCGATCCCCGCCGACGTCGCCATTCCGCTGCAAGGTCCGACCCGGGCGCAAGGCAGTGGTGGACGGGGCAAGGAGGGCGGTGGCGCGAAGGGGGGCGGCGGTGGTGACGGTGGTGGAGCAGGGGGCACGGGCCTGCATGCCGACGCCGGCCATCGGGATGGCGAGCATCCCGCCTAGTACTATCTGCCCGCTGCCGTGACGGGAATCTCCGCCGGCTCGGTGGCACGCGCCACCAGCCGCACGATCGCCATCGAACAATTGTCGCCGTTGCCCTGGGCCCGCTCCCTGGCCTTGTCGATCAGCAGCTCGGCGGCGGCGCGGGGTGTGCGGCGGGAGACGGCGGCGGCCAGTTCCGTATCGGTGAAGTAGGGCCACAGGCCGTCCGTGCACAGCAGGAAAGCGTCGCCCGCGCGCAGGTCTTCCTGCGTGCCGACCGCCACGAACGGCGCCTTCAGCGGACTGCCGACGGCATTGGCCAGCAGGCGCGAGGCGCGGTGTCGGCGAGCCGCTTCCGGCGGTACCTTGTCGACGTCGATCAGGTGTTGTATATAGTCGGTGTCGCCCGTGCGGCCGCGCAAGGCGCCGTTGTCGAAACGATACAGGCGCGAGTCGCCCACCGTGGCCCAGACGGCCTGGCGCTGCGGTGTCAGCAACAGCAGCACGAGGGTCGAGCGGGCCTCGGCGTTGGCCGGGTTCATCAAGAGCACGTCGTGGGTTTCCTGGGCGATCTCACGCAGCAGGGCCGTCAGGCGCGCCAGGCTGGGCGCGTCGCCCACCTTGTAGTCGTCGAACGATTGTTTGGCCGTGTGCAGGGACTGGTCGGCGCCGAGGGCATTGTCGGCGCCACCGTCGGCCACGATGGCCAGCACATAGCCGGGCGCCTTCGGCGCCGTGAACAGGGCCACTCTGTCGTGCTGTCGCGGCCGGTTGCCGACATGCTGGGCCGTGCCGGCCTCAATCTTGTAATCGCTCATAAATGCCGGATGGCTTCTTTCTCATGCATACCTGGGTTAAACTATGCACTGGTTCGCAGTTTAGTTGCAAGTACGAATTGTTGCTTTGCAGATTGAGAGTTACAAACCCTTGCATACCCTTGCAACTTCTTCAATATTTGCTGGAACCGTTGGCAAAACATGGCGCTGCGGCGCGGACCTTACTTGTAGCGAATCCCCATGAAGAACGAAGACGAGATCCGGCGCCGCATTGTCGAGCTGGATGTGGAACACCGCGACCTGGACGCCGTGATCGAGATGCTGACCTTGGACGGGCATCACGACCAGCTGCAATTGCGGCGCCTGAAGAAACGCAAACTGCAACTGAAAGATTACATCACGCTGCTGAAGATGCAGCTGGTGCCCGATGTACCGGCGTAAAGCGCCCACCTTCCCCCGACTATTTTGACCGATCAAGATTCCACGCCTGCCGACCCGGCCGGCGACATTGCCGTTCCCGCTGACGTCGTCGGCAAGCACGACGCCGAAGTGGAGCGCCTGTTCGGCACCGGCGGCCCGCTGGGCCCGGCGGTGGGCGGCTTTCGTCCCCGCAAATCGCAAACGGAGATGGCCAAGGCCATCGCCCATGCCATCGCCGGGCAGGAGACCCTGATCGCCGAGGCCGGCACGGGCACGGGCAAGACCTTTGCCTACCTGGTGCCGGCGCTGCTGTGGGGCGGCAAGACCATCGTCTCGACGGGCACGAAGAACCTGCAGGACCAGTTGTTCTCGCGCGATATTCCCACCGTGCGCAAGGCGCTGCAGGCGCCCGTGTCGGTGGCGCTGCTGAAGGGCCGGGCCAATTACCTGTGCCATTATCACCTGGAGCGCACCTTGGCCAACGGGCGCATGACGTCGCGCGAGGACGTGGGCTACCTGCGCGAGATTTCCCGTTTCCTGAAGATGACGCAGACGGGCGACAAGGCCGAACTGGCGCGGGTGCCGGAAAACGCGCCCGTGTGGAACCTGGTGACGTCCACGCGCGAGAACTGCGTGGGCCAGGAATGCCAATACTATGAAGACTGCTTCGTCATGAAGGCGCGCCGCGAAGCGCAGCAGGCCGACGTCGTCGTCGTCAACCACCACCTGTTCTTCGCCGACGTGGCGCTGAAGGACACCGGCGTGGCCGAGCTGCTGCCGTCGGCCAACACCATCATCTTCGACGAGGCGCACCAGCTGCCGGACACGGCCACCCTGTTCTTCGGCGAGAGCGTGTCGACGTCGCAGGTGCTGGAATTGTGCCGTGACGTGCTGGCCGAGGGCCTGTCGCATGCCCGCGACGGCGCCAACTGGGGCGCCGTCGTCTCCGTGGTGGAAAAGGCCGCGCGCGACCTGCGCCTGACCTTTCCGCAGGACATCGTGCGGCTGTCGCTGCCGCAGATCGCGCCGTCGTCGGAATTCTTCCCGGCGCTGGCCAAGCTGAAGGAAGAGCTGGACGGCATGCTGGAAGTGCTGGAAGGCCAGGCCCAGCGCGCCGAGACCCTGGAACAGTGCCGCACGCGCGGGCTGGAACTGGCGCAGGCCTTCAAGGACTGGCAGTACGACCCGAAGGCCAAGGTGCCGCCGGGCCAGGAAGCAGTGTACTGGGTGGAAGCCTTCGCCAGCTCGCTGCAGCTGCACAAGACGCCGCTGTCGATCGCCCAGATCTTCAACAACCAGCGCGAGGGCGTGCCGCGCAGCTGGATCTTCACGTCCGCCACCCTGGCCGTGAAGAACGACTTCAAGCACTTCGCCCACCAGCTGGGCCTGTACGACGAACCGGCCAAGTCCTGGCCCAGCCCGTTCAACTACGCCGAGCAGGGCATCCTGTACGTGCCGCAGGGCCTGCCGGACCCGAATTCGATGGGCTACACGGATGCCGTGCTCGATTGCGCGCTGCCCGTCATCGAGGCGGCCGGCGGGCGCACCTTCCTGCTGTGCACCACCTTGCGCGCCGTCAAGCGGGCCGCCGAACGCCTGCGCGACGAGTTCGAAAAACGGGGCCTGAAATTCCCCCTGTTCGTACAGGGCGACCGTGGCCGCACGGAGCTGCTGGACCAGTTCCGCAAGGCCGGCAACGGCGTGCTGATCGGCAGCCAGAGCTTCTGGGAAGGCGTCGACGTGCGCGGCGAGGCGCTGTCGCTGGTGATCATCGACAAGCTGCCGTTCGCGCCGCCGGACGACCCGGTGCTGGCGGCCCGCATCGAGGTGATGGAAAAGAAGGGCATGAACGGCTTCGTCCATCACACCTTGCCCGAGGCCATCATCAACCTGAAGCAGGGCGCCGGCCGCCTGATCCGCGACGAGGGCGACCGCGGCGTGCTGATGCTGTGCGACCCCCGCGTCATCTCCAAGCCCTACGGCCGCCGCATCTGGCAAAGCCTGCCGCCGTTCAAGCGCACGCGCGAGCAGGCCGAAGTCATCGAGTTCTTCCACAGTGGGGCCGGCAAGCCGGCCTGACGTATCGGCCTGAAATTTGGCTTGAAACGCCGGCCGGTGCGCGGCGTCACGCCGGCACTTCCATTCTTCCTTTTCGTCCTGACTGCGCAGTCGCATGACTGCGCATGCGCAGCTCGTCCGCCGTTTGCGCCAGCGCAAAGCCCCCTCTGACCAGCTTGTTACAGTTGGCTTGCATTCGTTATAAAAAAGACCATACAAAACACCTGGGCAGGGGAGAGACAGGAGAGGATGACATGACGATCCGCTATGGCTGTTTCTTCAGCTACGCCCATGGCCAGCACGCGTATATGAGCAAGTTCAAGAACGACCTGATCGACGCGCTGCGCTGCTATCTCGAACCGCATTTCGATACGGAGCGGGAACTGTTCGTCGACAGCGAACAGCTCGGTGGTGGCGACGACCTGGACCGCAAGATCGCGCGGGCGCTGTGCGAAAGCGTCTGCATGATCGTGATCTACACGCCGAAGTACGAGGCCCATCCCTACACGCGGCGCGAATTCGCCGCGATGCAGCTGATCGAGGCCGAACGGCGGCAGTGGTACGACCTGCCCAGCCACCTGACGATCCCCGTGATCATGACGCGCCACCCGCTGTGCCTGCCGCCGCAGATCACGGACCCTGGCATGTACGTGGATTTCTCGCGCTACACGCTGGCCACGGGCGACCTGAAGACCAACCCGGACTTCCTGCCCGACATCGACAAGATGGTGCAGCGCATCGTGGCCCATTACCACTGCCTGAAATATGCCATCCCGGCCGGACACGACTGCGGTGACTTCCAGCTGCCGCCGGTGCCGCCGGAATGGCGCGCGGCGCCGCCGCCGCATTTTCCGCGCTGATGGCAAGGCCCCGTGTCGCCATTCGATTCCTGCCACAGCATCCCTCCAGCTAACAATAAAGGTCCGCCATGGAAACGCATCGCCTGTCTCTGCCACCGCTCGACGAACCCGGAGAGGTCGTCACCTTTCATTCGCACAAGGGAGGGGCCGGGCGCACGATGGCGTTGGCCAACCTGGCCGTCATGCTGGCACGCCGCAACAATGCCTCCGTGCCGACCTTGATGGTGGACTGGGACATGGAAGCGCCGGGCCTGCACCACTACTTCCGCGCCAGCGCGGAAGGGCCGGGGTTGCTGGAGTTGTTCGAAGCCTGCCGCGACCAGCTGCTGCGGCGCAGCCGGCTCATCACGGCGCATGACGACGAATACCTGGCCCAGCAGGTGCTCGATGCGGTCGGCTGGGAGCAGTACATCGTGCGCGCCGATAACAGCCGGCCCCTGTACCTGCTGCGCGCCGGCCGGCTCGACGACGGCTATGCCGAGCGCCTGGCGCAGCTGGACTGGGAGGCCCTGTTCGCCGGCTGTCCGGCGCTGTTCCGGGTGTTCGCCGCCAACCTGACGCGGCGCTTCCGCCACGTGCTGGTCGATTCGCGCGCGGGCCGCACGGCCACCGCCAGCATCTGCACGACCTTGCTGCCCACCAAGCTGGTGCTCGTGTTCACGCCGAACCGGCAGCACCTGGAAGGCCTGGAAGCGCTGATCCAGCGGGCCACGGCCTGGCGCCGAAGCCACGAGGACGAGCAGCGCCCGCTGCTGATCTACCCGCTTCCCTCGCGTATCGAGATGGACGACGCCGTGCAGCGCGCGCTGTGGCGACGCGGCGACCCCGAGCGCAATATCCCCGGCTACCAGCCCGTGTTCGAGCGGGCCCTGTCCCAGGCCTATGGTCACTCCGGCATGTCGCTGGAAAGCTATTTCGACGAAGTGCAGGTGCAGCAGGCGCGCAGCCTGGCCTCGGGCGAGCAGCTGCCCGTCGCGCTGCACGAGGAGGACGACCGCTTCTCCGTCACGCGCACCTTCGAATCCTTCCTGGGCTGGTTCCTGGGCGGCCATTGCCCGTGGCTGTCGCGCGAGGAAATCCCCCTCCTGACGGCAGTGGCGCGGGGCCGGGCGGCGATGGAGCGGGCCCCGCGCGAGGCCGGCCGCAGCCGTGGCACGGCGCTGCCGCTGGCACGCGACCTGGCCAGCCTGGGCGCGCTGTACCGGCGCGAGGGCGACCTGGAACGGGCCGCCGCCTGCGTCGAGGAGAGCCTGTCGCTGCATGTGCTGATGCTGGGCGAAGAACATCCGGACACCCTGGACAGCCGCGCCGCGCTGGCCGAGCTGTGGTTCGAACAGGGCAAGTTCGAGGAGGCGCGGCTGCAGCAGCAGGCCGTGCTGGAAGGGCGCGAGCGGCTGTTCGGCGCCGGTGCCATGGCCACCCTGGAAGCGTCGATGGCGCTGGCCGCCACCTTGGCCCAGCTGGGCCAGTTTCCCGAAGCGCTGGCGCTGCAGGACGTGGTGGTCGATTCGCGCCAGCGCGAACTGGGCGACGAGCACCTGGTCACGGTGGAAAGCCTGGCGGTGCGGGCCGATATCCTGTGCCACGCGGAGGAACTGGAAGAAGCCACCGAGCTGCTGGAACACGTGATGGCCCTACGCACACGCTTGCTGGGGTCGGAACATGCCGATACGGTGCGCACCCGCAAGGCGCTGGCGCACACGCGCAGTCGCCTGCAGGGCAGCGGGGGCGGGCCCCAGGAGCCGGCGGGCAGCCTGCGCCATGGCCTGGAGCCGCGCCGCCCCGTGGTGGGCGTGGAACAGCAGCGGGGCAAGTATGCCGTCGGCTACCGCGCGTCCCGGCGGCAGCGCCCGACCGAGCGCGACGAACTGGCGGCGGAAAACGAAATGTCGGAGCCGCGCATCGGCATGCGTTGAAAGCGCCACAATTTTTGGCAGGAGGGCGCGTCGGCATGCGCTCGTACGTCGTTGCTTCAGGTAAAATCTTTGTATGAGAATCCTGATCAGTAACGACGACGGTTACCTGGCGCCGGGCATCAACGCGCTGGCCGAGGCGCTGGCCCAGATCGCCGACATTGTCGTGGTGGCGCCCGACAGCAACCGTTCGGGCGCGTCGAACTCGCTGTCGCTGGACCGGCCCCTGTCGGTGCAGCAGGCCGCCAGTGGTTTCTATTTTGTTAACGGCACGCCGACGGACTGCGTCCACATTGCCCTGACGGGCCTGATGGACACCCCTCCCGACCTGGTGGTGTCCGGCATCAACCATGGCCCGAACATGGGCGACGACACCTTGTATTCCGGCACCGTCGCCGCCGCCACCGAAGGCTACCTGTTCGGCATTCCCGCCATCGCCTTCTCGCAGGGCACCTATGGCTGGAGCCACGTGGAGGACGCGGCCCGGGCCGCGCGCGACATCGTGCAGCGCTATGCCGAGGCGCTGCAAAAGCCGTATCTGCTCAACGTCAATATCCCGAACCTGCCGTACGAGGCGCTGGGCCAGCCCCTGGCGACGCGGCTGGGGCGGCGCCACCAGGCCGAGCCCGTCATCAAGGCACTCGATCCCCGTGGCCGCGAGATCTTCTGGATCGGTCCGCCCGGCGCCTGCAAGGATGCGGGCGAGGGCACGGATTTCCATGCCGTGGCCGGCGGGCGCATCTCGATGACGCCGCTGCAGATCGACCTGACCCACAAGCAGCAACTTCACCTCCTGGCAAAGGCCCTCGGATGAGCGACAAGCCCCGCACCTTCCCCTTGCCCCTGTCGTCCGTGACGGACAAGGGCCAGAAAAAGCAGCCGGTCTTCTCCGCCGTCGCCACGCCGCAGACGGCCACGCGCAATGCCGCGCACAGCGCCGCCCACGGCACCGCGCCGCGTCCAGTGCAGGCGGTGGCGGCGCCTGCCAGGGTGCTGAGCAATCCCGTGCCCGTGGCGCCGCCGCGCCAGTATGCGCTGGTGTCCGATGCCGTGCGGCGGGCCATGGCGGCCCGGGTGGCCAAGCAGGGCGTGCGCGACAACGTCGTGCTGGCCGCGCTGGAGACGGTGCCGCGCCATATGTTCATGGAAGAAGGGCTGGCGGCGCAGGCGTATATCGACGCCTCGCTGCCGATCGGCCACCAGCAGACCATTTCGCAGCCCTACATCGTGGCGCGCATGATCGAGGTGCTGCGCGGCGGCGGGACGTTGACGCGGGTGCTCGAAATCGGCACCGGCTGCGGCTACCAGGCGGCCGTGCTGGCCTGCATCGCGCAGGAGGTCTATTCGGTGGAGCGGATCAAGGCCCTGCACGAGCTGGCCAAGGCCAACCTGCGCCCCCTGCGGGTGCCGAATCTGCGCCTGCATTACGGAGATGGTATGCTTGGGCTGCCGCAGGCAGCGCCGTTCGACGGCATCATCCTGGCCGCGGCCGGCCTGCAGGTGCCCCGCGCGCTGCTGGAGCAACTGACGGTCGGTGGCCGGCTGGTAGCGCCTGTCGGTGATCGCACCCAGCACCTGGAGCTGGTCACGCGCGTCGGCAAGCATGAGTGGGACCGCCGCATCCTGGAAGACTGCCACTTCGTGCCGCTGCGCGCGGGCGTCGTGTAAGGTTGCGCCTGGCAGCGCCGGCGCGGGCCGGCGCATGCGCGCGTGTGACGCTTCCCCTGCCGCCGGCAACGCGGCGCCGCCGCTTGCGGCAAAGCCAACGCTTGTCAGAAAGTCAGCGGCGCTGTCATCGGCAGGGCCGCCGGCCGCGTTACTCGGCAGGTGTGCCCGCGCGCCGTGACGTGTCGCCTGGGCCGCGATCGCAGTATGAACAGTACCGGCGTGCAGTACAAGCATGCGGCACGAGCGTGAGTACCGGCTTTGCCGCGCCGCCGGCATGCCCGATAATGCCCGCCTGGGACCCGCACCGGTTCCGGGCGATGTCATCAGCCGATGGGAAAAGCATGCGCCCGCTGCGCCAGCGTGGTGGCGCCCGACCCGGAGGGTAGAGAATGGATAAGAAAATTAGATGAGTATGACAAAGAAAAGTTCCCCGCTATTACGTTCGTCGCTGTTGCGTTCGACCCTGCTGGTGCTGCCGCTCGCGGTGCTGGGCGCCTGCACCTCGACACCGAACAAGGCCCCCGTGATCGAACGTCCCATCGTGCGCCACACGCCTGCACCCGCCCCCGCGCCCGTGCAGGAAACCAAGGACCGCGACGGCACCTACACGGTACGCAAGGGCGACACCCTGCTGCGCATCGCGCTGGACCATGGCCAGAACTACCGCGACCTGGTGGCCTGGAACAACCTGGCCAATCCGAACGACATCAAGGTCGACCAGGTGCTGCGCGTGGCGCCGCCGGAAGACGCGCCGGGCGTGCGCACGGCCGCCGTCGTGATGCCGCCGGAAACGAAGATCATCACGCCACCGCCGCCGAAGAAGACGGAACCGAAAGGCGACAAGCGTCCCTACACGGACGGCACGATGGCCGACCTGCAGAAGGTCGACAAGGATGGCGACGGCAAGCCGGACGCCCCGGCCAGCAAGCCGGTGCAGGTGGCCAGCATCAAGCCGTCCACGCCGCCGGCGGCCAGCACCTCGTCGCTCAGCGCCGAAGACCGCGAAGTGGCGTGGGCCTGGCCGTCCGACGGCAAGGTCGTGGCCGGCTTCGACGAAGGCAAGAACAAGGGCATCGACATCGCCGGCCGTCCCGGCCAGCAGGTGCTTGCGGCAGGTGCAGGAAAGGTGATGTATGCCGGCAGCGGCATTCGCGGATATGGTAATCTCGTCATCGTAAAACACAGTAACGGTCTGTTGTCCGCGTATGCCCACAACCGCGCCATCCTCGTCAAGGAAGGCCAGACGGTCAACCGAGGCCAGGCCATCGCCGAGATGGGCGATTCCGATTCCGACAGCGTCAAGCTGCACTTCGAGATCAGGCAGCAGGGCAAGCCGGTCGACCCATCGAAATTCCTGCCTAACCGCTAGGGAACGCCATGACAAGCTCGCCGCGCCATCATCTGGAAGAAGATTCACCGGACGATTTTCCGGCAGAGCAGATGGACGGCGGCCTGGCGGACGGGCTCGATGGTGGGCTGGACGGCAGCATCGACCGCGAACTCGATGGCGAGCCCGCCGTCGCCGAAGCGGCCACCGTGCTGGAAACGGTGGACGAGCTGAAGAAGGTTCTGGCCGCCGAACTGTCCACCGACACCACCCAGCATTACCTGAACCAGATCGGCACGCGGGCGCTGCTGACGGCGCCCCAGGAAGTGCACTACGCAACGCTGGCCAAGGCGGGCGACTTCGCCGCGCGCCAGAAGATGATCGAGCATAACCTGCGCCTGGTCGTGTCGATCGCCAAGCATTACATCAACCGGGGCGTGGTGTTGCTCGACATGATCGAGGAAGGCAACATCGGCCTGATGCGGGCCATCGACAAGTTCGAGCCGGAGCGGGGTTTCCGATTCTCCACCTACGCCACGTGGTGGATTCGCCAGAGCATCGAGCGGGCCATCATGAACCAGGCCCGCACGGTGCGCCTGCCGGTGCACATGGTGCGCGAGCTGAACCAGATCCTGCGCGGCAAATACCACCTGGAAGCAAAACACCACAACGGCAAGGACGCCACGGCCGAGGATATCGCCGAACTGGTGGGCCGCCCCGTCGAGGAAGTGCAGGACATCCTGGCCCTGTCCGAACACGCCACCTCGCTCGACGCGCCGCTGGACAACGACCCCCAGTCCTCGCTGATGGACATGCTGCCCGGCGACGCCGAGGACAGCCCGGACGCCCGGGCCGAGCACCATGAAATGACGCAGCTGGTGCGCGACTGGCTGACCAAGCTGCCGGACAAGCAGCGCATCGTCATCATGCGCCGCTTCGGCCTTGACAACGACGACCCCGCCACCCTGGAAACCCTGGCCGAGGAAATGGGCGTCACGCGCGAACGGGTGCGGCAGATCCAGCAGGAAGCCCTCGTCAAGCTCAAGCGCGCCATGGCCGCGCGTGGCGTGATGCGCGACTCGCTGCTGTAAGCCCGCGCAACGACCGGGCACGATCCGATCCATCCTGCGCCGGCGGCAGCGCCCCGCCCGGCATCGCCGTGGCCGCCCCTTCGGGTTTTTCGTCCGCCATCTCTGATATCATATCGCCCTCCCGAATTGCCACTGCCGTTCGCGCTGCGCCGGCTGCCACTTGATCACATTACTCATGCAAGACAACATCATCGATATCAAATCGCTCGACATGGACGCGCGTGGCGTCGGCCATCTGGACAACGAAGACGGTACACCGGGCAAGGTGGTGTTCGTCGAGGGGGCGCTGCCCGGTGAGCGGGTCGGCTTCGAGACGTTCAAGAAGAAAAAGAACTGGGAAGCGGCGCGCATGACGACGCTGCACCGCGAGTCGTCCTTGCGGGTGCAGCCCAAGTGCGTGCACTTCGACTATTGCGGCGGCTGCTCGATGCAGCACCTGGAGCCGTCCGCGCAGGTGGCCATCAAGCAGCGCGCGCTGGAAGACAATCTGTGGCACATGTCACGCGTCAAGCCCGAGCTGATGATGCGTCCGATGTACGGCCCCATCTGGGGCTACCGTTACCGCGCGCGCCTGTCGGCCCGCTGGGTCGCCAAGAAGGGCACGGTGCTGGTCGGCTTCCACGAGAAGAAGTCGGTCTATGTGGCCGATATCCAGAGCTGCCAGATCCTGCCGCCGCACGTGTCGGACATGCTGATGCCGCTGCGCGCGCTGATCGGTTCCCTGTCGCTGTTCGACAAGGTGCCGCAGATCGAGCTGGCCATCGGCGAGGACCTGACGGTACTCGTGATGCGCAATATGGACGCGCTGACGCCTGACGACGAAGTCAAGGTCAAGGCCTTCGCCGACCAGTACAGGATCCAGTGGTGGCTGCAGCCGAAGGGCCCGGACACGGCCTACCCGTTCTATCCGCTCGACAAGCAGCTGCACTACCTGCTGCCCGAGTTCAATGTGCGCATGCCGTTCAAGCCGACCGACTTCACGCAGGTGAACCACCGCATCAACCGCGTGCTGGTGCACAAGGCCCTGCGCCTGCTGGAAGTGCAGCCGACCGACCGCGTGGCCGACCTCTTCTGCGGCCTGGGTAACTTCACCCTGCCGCTGGCGACGCAGGCCCGCGAAGTGGTCGGTATCGAAGGCAGCACGGCCCTGACCGAGCGCGCGCTGGAGAACGCCCGCGTCAACGGCCTGGATGCGAAGACCTCGTTCTCGACCCGCAACCTGTTCGAAGTGACGATGGCCGACCTGGTCGCGCTGGGCAAGTTCGACCGCATGCTGATCGACCCGCCCCGCGATGGCGCCATGGCCCTGTCGCTGGCGCTGGCCGAGCTGAAGGAAAACCATCCGGAGCTGATGCCGAGCCGGATCGTCTACGTGTCGTGCAGCCCGTCCACCCTGGCGCGCGACGCTGGCGTGCTGGTACACCGGGCCGGCTACGTGATGAAGCAGGCGGGCGTGGTCAATATGTTCCCCCACACCTCGCACGTGGAGTCGATGGCGGTGTTCGACCTGGCGTAAGCCTGGCCGGCGGGCGGCGCCAAGGCGGTGCGCCAAGGCGGTTGCTTGACATCCATTGCATGCTTTGCAACACTGGATGTCCACCGATGGAGACCCCATGCGCGCCCGCCCACTGCTGCCGACCCTTCTTGCCTTCGTCACCCTGTCCCTGGCGCTGCCGGCCGGGGCCCAGACCACCGTCGAATCGTTTGCGCCGCAAGGCGTGGTGAAAGGCGTACGCCAGGTGCAGGCGCGCTTTTCAAGCCAGGTGGTGGCCTTCGGCGACCTGCGCACCGAGGACCCGTTCGACATCGATTGCGCCCAGCCGGGCAAGGGCCGCTGGGTCGACGGCAGCAACTGGAGCTATGACTTCGAGCGCGACCTGCCGGCCGGCGTGGCCTGCCGCTTCAGGTTGAAGCCGGCGCTGCGCGACCTGGCCGGCGCCGCCCTGCAGGGCGAACGCACCTATACCTTCTCCACCGGCGGCCCGGCCGTCATCGACACCCTGCCGTATGAAGGCGGCCAGGTCGACGAAGGCCAGATCTTCGTCCTTGGCCTGGATGCGCCCGCGCGCGAAGCCACCATCGCCGCCCACGCCTGGTGCCGCGCCGCCGGCATCAACGAAAAAATCCCCGTGCGCGTGCTGGCCGGCGCGGAACGCGAACAGGTGCTGGCCAACCGCAAGAACTTCCTGCAGCGCCACCTGCACGCGTATTACCTTGCACGCGGCGTGGCGTGGAAGGGCACGGTGCAGGTGAAGAACAGCGCCAAGGACAAGCTGCCGGTGGCGGTGCTGCAATGCGCGCGCACCTTGCCGGCCAAGGCTGAAGTCACCGTGGTGTGGGGCGCCGGCATCATGAGCGATACCGGCATCGCCACCACCGAAGACCAGCCGCTGGCCTGGCGCACGCGGCCCGACTTCGCGGCCACCCTGTCCTGCGACCGGCTGCGGCGCAAGGGCCCGTGCATGCCCATCACGCCGCTGCGCCTGTCGTTCTCGGCGCCCGTGCCCGTCGCGCTGGCCAAGGGCATCACCTTGAGCGGGCCCGGCGGAAAGAGCTATCCCGCCTCGTTCGACACCGACCTGGCGAAGACGAACACCTTCACGGACGTGCAGTTCCCTGGCCCGTTTCCCGCCAACGCCGCCTTGCAGCTGCAGCTGCCGGCGGGGCTGAAGGACGATGCCGGCCGCACCCTCGTCAACGCCGCCCGCTTTCCGCTGACGGTACGCACGGGCGAGCAACCGCCGTTGATCAAGTTCCCGGCCCGCTTCGGCATCATCGAGGCCAAGGGCGACCGGCTGTTGCCCGTCACCGTGCGCAACGTCGCGGCGGCCGGCGCGCCGCCCGTGCAAGGCCGGACCCTGCGCGTCACGGGCGAAATGAATATCGTCGGCTGGCTGCGCACCATGAATGGCGGCGGCCACGACGACTGGGAGCCGGGCGAGCAGACCACGCGATCGCTGGGCCAGCAACTGCTGCGCGGCCGTGGCGAAGCCTTCACGATGCCCAAGCCGGGCGGGCGCAAGGCCTTCGAAGTGGTCGGCATCCCGCTGCGCAAGCCGGGCTTCTACGTCGTCGAGCTGGCCAGCCCGAAGCTGGGTGCCGGCGTCACGGCCAACGGCGGCACGGCCTATGTCAGCAGCGCCGCCCTGGTGACGAACATGGTGGCCCACTTCAAGCACGGCGCCAGCTCGTCGCTGGTGTGGGTGACGTCGCTCGACCAGGGCCGGCCCGTGCCGCGTGCCAAGGTGGCCGTATGGGGCTGCACCGGCAAGCTGCTGTGGCAGGGCGCGACGGACGGCCAGGGCGTGGCCCGCATCGACGCCGAGCTGCCCGAGGCGCGCTGCAGCTACGAAGACCGCTATTTCGTCACCGCCAGGAGCGGCGACGACTTCACGTTCACGTTGTCGAACTGGCGCCAGGGCATCGAGACGTGGCGCTTCAACGTGCCGACCGAGGACGTGCGCAGCGCCAACATCATCGCCACCACCGTGTTCGACCGCACCCTGCTGCGCGCCGGCGAGACGGTGCACATGAAGCACTTCCTGCGCCGGCGCACGGCGCAGGGCTTCGAGCTGGTCACGCCGGGTCAGGCGGCACGCGTGCCGCCCGGCGGCGGCAACCTGCCGGCCGGTTTGCAGGCCGACTTGCAGGCGGCGCCGCCCCGCATCTTCGTGCTGCACGAGGGCAGCGACGACCGCTTCGAGCTGCCGATCAGCTGGAGTGCGAACGGCAGCGCGGCGCATGACTGGACCGTGCCGAAGGAGGCCAAGCAGGGCTGGTACCAGGTCATGCTGGGCGGCCAGGAAGCAGGGCGCTTCCGCGTCGAGCAGTTCCGCGTGCCGACCATGAAGGCGCTGCTGCAAGGCCCGCGCGCGCCGGCCGTGCAGGCGGCCGCCGTGCCGCTCGACCTGCAGCTGTCCTACCTCTCCGGCGGCGGCGCGGGCGGCGCCCAGGTGCGCCTGGCCACCGTGGTCGAACCGAAGGCGGTCGACTTTCCCGACTACGCCGACTTCAGCTTCGCCGCCGGCGACGTCAAGGTGGGCGTTGAGCGTCCCGGCGCCACCTTCGACGAAGACGATGCCACCTTCGACGAAGAGGAGGAGGCCGGCGAAACGGAACACGCGCCCGCGCGCACCCGCAACGTCACGCTGGACCGGTCCGGCGGCGCGCGCGTCACGGTGGACGGGCTGCCGCAGTCGAACCAGCCACGCGAGCTGCTGGCCGAAATGAGCTGGCAAGATGCCAACGGCGAGACGCTGACGTCTTCCACCCGCATTCCCCTGTGGCCGTCGAAGCACGTGATCGGCATCCAGCCGGACGGCTGGGTGATGAGTAAAAAGACGATGAAATTCACCGTCGCCGTGCTGGACGTGGCGGGCAATCCCGTGTCCGGTGCCGACGTGACGGCCGACTTCTTCAAGCGCGAGACGTATTCGCACCGGCGCCGGCTGATCGGCGGCTTCTATTCGTACGAGAACAGCAGCGAGGTGAAGGCGCTGGGCCAGGCCTGCACGGGCCGCACCGACGCCAAGGGCCTGCTGATATGCGCCGTGCCGGCACCCGAAGGCGGCAACCTGATCGTGCGTGCCGCCACCCGCGATGCGGCCGGCCATGCCGCCGTCACGCAGCGCGAGATGTGGGTGGCCGACCGCGAGGACTGGTGGTTCCACGCCGCCGACAACGACCGCATCGACCTGCTGCCCCAGCAGAAGCGCTACGAGCCGGGCCAGGACGCCACCTTCCAGCTGCGCATGCCGTTCCGCGCCGCCACCGCCCTGATCACGGTGGAACGCGAAGGCATCCTCGACACCTATGTGCGCGAGCTGTCCGGCACCGAGCCCGTGTTCTCGATCCCGATGAAGAAGGCCTATGCGCCCAATGTCTACGTGTCGGCGCTGGTCGTGCGCGGGCGCGTGGCGGGCCTGGCGCCGACGGCCCTGGTCGACCTGGGCAAGCCGGCCTATAAACTGGGTATCACCCCCATCAAGGTGGGCTGGGCCGCGAACGAACTGAAAGTCGACGTGGCAGCAGACAAGGCCGTGTACAAGGTGCGCGAGAAGGCCGCGGTTACGGTGAAGGTGACGCGCGCGGACGGCAGCGTGCCGCCGGCCGGCACCGAGATCGCGCTGGCCGCCGTCGACGTGGGCCTGCTGGAACTGATGCCGAACGCCAGCTGGGAACTGCTGGAGACGATGATGCGCCAGCGCAGCCTGCAGGTGCAGACGGCGACGGCGCAGATGCAGGTGGTGGGCAAGCGCCACTACGGCCGCAAGGCCGTGCCCAGCGGCGGTGGCGGCGGCAAGGGGGCGGGGCGCGAGTTGTTCGACACGCTGCTGTTCTGGCAGGCCAGCGTCAAGCTCGACGCACGCGGCCTGGCCCGGGTCGAGGTGCCGCTGAACGACGCGTTGACGGCTTTCCGCATCGTTGCCATCGCCAGCGGCGGTGCAGGCCTGTTCGGCACCGGCCGCACGGAAATCACCAGTTCGCAGGACCTGATGCTGCTGTCCGGCCTGCCGCCGCTGGTACGCGAAGGCGACCGGCTGCGCGCCGGCTTCACGGTGCGCAACGCTTCGCAGGCGGCGATCCAGGGCGAGCTGCGCGCCACCATGGGCGACAAGGCACTGCCGGCCCAGCGGGTCAGCCTGGCCCCGGGTCAGGCCCAGGAAGTTGGCTGGGACGTTGCCGTGCCCGTCGGCGTGACGGAGCTGGCATGGGAGGTCAGCGCCGTCGCCGGCGCGGCCACGGACAAGCTTCGCGTGCGCCAGCAGGTCAAGCCGGCCGTGCCCGTGACGACCTTGCAGGCCACCCTGGTGCAGCTGGACGGGCCGCAATCGATGACGGTGCAGGCGCCGGCGGATGCGGTGCCGGGCCGGGGCGGCATCCGCACGCTGTTTACATCGCAGCTGGGCGGCGAGCTGCCCGGCGTGCGCGACTACATGCTGGCCTACCCGTACATCTGCCTGGAGCAGAGCGCCTCGCGCGCCGTGGCGCTGGGCGATAAGGCCCGCTGGGCAGCGCTGGCGGAGCAGCTGCCGGCCTATCTGGACGGCGACGGGCTGGCCAAGTACTTCACCATGATGGAACAGGGCAGCGACGTGCTGACGGCCTACCTGCTGTCCGTCAGCGACGAAGCGGGCTTCGAGCTGCCGTCGGTGCAGAAGGAGCGCATGGAAGCGGCGCTGGAGGCGTTCGTCGAAGGGCGCATCGTGCGCGGCTCGCCGCTGGCGACGGCCGACCTGGCGGTGCGCAAGGTGGCGGCGCTGGAGGCGCTGTCGCGTGCCGGCCGGGTGCGGCCCGAGATGCTGGAGTCGTTCACCATCGCGCCGAACCTGTGGCCCACTTCCGCCGTCATCGACTGGTACCTGATCCTGCACCGCACGAGCGACCTGCCGGAGCAGGCCAGGCGCAAGCAGGAGGCGGAGCAGATCCTGAAAGCGCGCCTGAACCTGCAGGGCACGACGATGACCTTCTCGACCGAGCGCAAGGACAACTGGTGGTGGCTGATGGCGTCGGCCGACGCCAATGCCAACCGCTTGCTGCTGGCGATGCTGGACAATCCCGGCTGGCACAAGGACATGGGGCGACTGGCCCGCGGCGCGCTGGGCCGGCACAGGAAGGGCCACTGGGATACGACGGTGGCCAATGCCTGGGGCGTGCTGGCGCTGAACAAGTTCTCGCGCCAGTTCGAGGCCGTGACCGTGACGGGCAGCGCGACGGCGGCCCTGGGCAGCCAGCACAAGGCGGTCGACCTGAAGACCGACACGAAATCTGCGGCCGTGATGCTGCCGTGGACGGCCGGTGCCGCGTCGCTGGAACTGCGCCACGCCGGCACCGGCAAGCCGTGGGCGACCGTGCAAAGCCTGGCCGCGGTGCCGCTGAAGACGCCGCTGTCGAGCGGCTACGGCATCAGGAAGACCGTCACGCCGGTCGAGCAGCGCACGCCCGGCACGTGGTCGAAGGGCGACGTGTACCGCGTCCGGCTCGACCTGGAAGCGCAGAGCGACATGACGTGGGTGGTGGTGGACGACCCGATTCCCGCCAGCGCCACCGTGCTCGGCTCCGGCCTGGGCGGCGATTCGCGCATCCTGGCCAAGGGCGAGAAAACCAGCGGCTGGACGTGGCCGGCCTTCCAGGAACGCACGTTCGACGCCTTCCGTTCGTATTACGAGTTCGTCCCGAAGGGCAAGTGGAGCGTCGAGTACACGGTGCGCATCAACAACGCCGGCACCTTCAACCTGCCGCCGACGCGGGTCGAAGCCATGTACAGCCCCGAGATGTTCGGCATGCTGCCGAACGCGCCGGTGACGGTCAAGTGAAGCAGCTGGCGCCTTCGCTGCTGCCGCTGCTGCTGCTGCTGCTGCTGGTGGCCGGTACCGCACACGGGACCGGACTGCCGACGCCAGCGCAGGTGCAGGCCGCCTACCGCCCCAGCGATGCCGTGCTGCTGGACCGCCACGGCGTGCCCTTGCAGGCGCTGCGCATCGACCGCCAGGTGCGGCGCCAGCCCTGGGTGGCGCTGGCCGACATCTCGCCGGCGCTGCCGCTGGCACTATTGCAGGCGGAAGACCAGCGTTTCATGGAGCACGGCGGCGTCGACCTGCGTGCGATGGGGCAGGCCGCGTGGGACAACCTGTTCCGCCGCCGTCCGCGCGGCGCGTCGACCATCACGATGCAGCTGGCCGGGCTGCTCGATCCGGCCCTGCACGCCGGCGCGGGCGGACGCACGCTGGGCCAGAAGTGGGACCAGGTGCAGGCCGCGCGCGCGCTGGATGCCGCGTGGACCAAGCCGCAGGTCCTGGAAGCCTACCTGAACCTGGTGTCGTTCCGCGGTGAGTTGCAGGGCGTCGGCAGCGCCGCCCAGTCCCTGTTCGGCAAGGCGCCGTCGGGCCTGAACGTGGCCGAATCGACCATCCTGGCCGCGCTCGTGCGCGCGCCGTCGGCCGACGTGGCCCTGGTGACACGCCGCGCCTGCGCGCTGGCGGCCGAGCTGCATGCGGCCACGCCGTGCCGGGACATCGGCATGACGGCGCGCCTGGCCTTTGCGCGGCAGGTGACGGCCGCGCCCCTGCCGCCGGCGCGCCAGGCTGCCCGCCAATTGCTGCGTGGCGCGGGCGAACAGGTACGCAGCACCCTGGACGGCGCGCTGCAGCGCCACGCCCAGGCCGTGCTGCGCCAGCGCCTGATCGCGCTGCGGGGGCGCAATGTCAACGACGGCGCCGTGGTCGTGCTGGACAACGCCTCCGGCGAGATCCTGGCCTGGGTCGGCAACGCCGGCGGCAGCGAGGTCGATGGCGTGACGGCGCGGCGCCAGGCCGGCTCCACCCTGAAACCCTTCCTGTACGCGCTGGCGCTGGAGCGGCGCCTGATTACCGCCGCCTCGCCGCTGGACGATTCGCCGCTGGCCATCGCCACGACCGCCGGCCTGTACGCGCCGCAGAACTACGAGCACGACTTCAAGGGCCTGGCCAGCACGCGCACCAGCCTGGCCGCTTCGCTCAATGTGCCGGCCGTGCGCACCCTGCTGCTGGCCGGGCAGGAGCGCTTCCACGAACGGCTGCTGGCGCTGGGCCTGCGCAGCCTGACGGAGCCGGCCGACTACTACGGGCCGTCGCTGGCCCTGGGCTCGGCCGAGGTGACGTTGCTGGAGCTGGCCAATGCCTACCGGGCGCTGGCCAACGGCGGCGTGGCGGGCGAGGCGGTGCTGCGCGCGGATGGTGGACGACAAGCGGCCGGCCCGGCGCACCGCGTGTTCGATGCCGGCGCCGCCTTTATCGTCGGCGACATCCTGGCCGATCCGGCCGCCCGCAGCGTCACTTTCGGCCTGAAGAACGAACTGGCCGCCACCTACTGGGCCGCCGTCAAGACGGGCACCAGCAAGGACATGCGCGACAACTGGTGCATCGGCTGGACGCAGCGCTACACCGTCGGTGTCTGGGTCGGCAATTTCGATGGCGGCGCCATGTGGGACGTTTCTGGCGTGACGGGCGCGGCCCCCGTGTGGCGTGACGTGATGGACTACCTGCAGCGCGGCCAGCCCGGCACGGCGCCACGCCCGCCCGGCAATGTGCTGCGGCGCCAGGTGACGTTCCAGCCGGCGCTGGAGCCGCCCCGCGCCGAATGGTTCATCCGGGGCACGGAAACGGCCCAGGTGATTCTGCCGGGCGGGGAAGGGCAGGCGCCCGGCATCGTCTATCCGGTCGACGGCAGCATCCTGGCCGTCGATCCCGACATCCCGGCGGCGCGCCAGCGGGTCTTCTTCCTGGCCCGCGCCGCGCGCGGCCTGACGTGGAAGCTCGACGGCGAAGTGTATGGTGGCGTGGACGCGTCGGAAGGATGGCAGCCGGTGCCCGGGGCGCACCGGCTGGAGCTGGTGGATGCGGGCGGGAAGGCGGTGGGGAGTACGCAATTCGTCGTGCGGGGGCAGTAAACAAAAAAAAGCCGGCGCAAGCCGGCTTTTTTATGGAACAGGACAGCTTATTCGCGGCTGCCGCCGACGAAGCCCAGGATCTGCAGCAGGCTGGTGAAGATGTTGTACACGTTCAGGTAGACCGACAGCGTGGCGCTGATGTAGTTGGTCTCGCCGCCGTTGGCGATGCGCTGCACGTCATACAGCAGGAAGGCCGAGAAGATACCGATGGCCAGCACGGAGATCGTCAGGGTCAGCGCCGGGATCTGGAAGAAGATGTTCGCCAGCGATGCCAGGATGATCACGACCAGGCCGGCCATGGCCCACTTGCCCACTGCCGAGAAGTCACGCTTCGACACGGTGGCGATACTGGCCAGCACGGCGAAGACGGCACCGGTGCCGCCGAAGGCCAGCATGATCAGGGTGCCGCCGTTGCTGAAGCCCAGGGTGCGGGTCAGCAGCGGTGTCAGCATCAGGCCCATGAAGAACGTGAAGCCCAGCAGCAGGGCGACGCCGACGCCGCTGTCCTTGTTCTTCTCGATGGCCCAGATAAAGCCGAAGGCCACGCCCAGGAACAGGATCGCGCCCATGAAGCCGCGTGGCATCGGTACGCCGAACATGACGCCGATGGCCGCGCCCAGCACGGTCGGGATCATCGACAGTGCCAGCAGCCAGTAGGTATTGCGCAGCACGCTGTTGCGGGTGACCTGGCGGCTGCCCGACAGGTCGTAGGTCTTTTGCAGCTTCGTTTCGTAATTGCGGTCCATATTGCACTCCTTAGTGGATCGGTACGGTGTACCCTTGCCAAAGCATAGCACGCACGCCAGGGCGCAGTGCCGGGAAAACGGGCTCGCGCCCGCCGGGATGGTCTGTTGTGGTCAATCCTGGCCGATCGTGTGCTGCCGGCATGCCCACCGTGCTTCCCAGCCGGTGAAACTCGCATGCCACGACGATGCGCCGGGGTTGCCGCGCGGTTCTTGCCGCTTGTGACGCCATCTTCCGCCCCTATATGCATAGTATATGGGGTGTTGTATGGTAAAATCAAAGGTTGATCGAGAAATCAATTTTGTTTTAAACCTTTCTTTTTATTGGAGTTTTTTAAAATGGCAATCGAACGCACCCTGTCGATCATCAAACCGGACGCAGTCAAGAAGAACGTTATCGGCCAGATTCTGAGCCGTTTCGAAGGCGCCGGCCTGCAGATCGTGGCTGCCCGCATGACCCAGCTGTCCCGCGCTGAAGCCGAAGGCTTCTACGCCGTGCACGCTGCTCGTCCGTTCTTCAAGGACCTGGTCGACTTCATGATTTCCGGTCCAGTCTTCGTCAGCGTCCTGGAAGGCGAAGGCGCCATCCTGAAAAACCGCGACCTGATGGGCGCCACCGATCCGAAGAAGGCCGACAAGGGCACCATCCGCGCCGACTTCGCCGACTCGATCGACGCCAACGCCGTTCACGGTTCGGACGCTGCCGAGACCGCCGCTGTGGAAATCGCTTACTACTTCCCAGCACTGAACGTGTACTCCCGTTAATTCGCTTCCGCGATAACGGCGCATTGCGGGCGAAGGGGACGGCATGTCCCCCATGCCTGCTGTAAAGTTGTACCGCTCTTGCCCCGGACATCCTCCGGGGCGAAGGCGTTTTGAAAATTGTATTGAAACAGGCTTATGGAAACGACACTCACCAACCTGCTGGACCTGGATCCCGCGCAACTGATCGACTACTGTGCTCAGTTGGGTGAGAAACCGTTCCGTGCCAAACAGCTGCAGCGGTGGATCCACCAGTTCGGCGCGGCTGACTTCGACAGCATGACGGACCTGGCCAAGTCGCTGCGCGAGAAACTGAAGACGCGCGCCCACGTCACGGCGCCGGCCGTCATCAGCGACCACACGTCCACCGACGGCACCCGCAAATGGCTGGTCGACGTCGGCAACGGCAATGCCGTGGAAACCGTGTTCATTCCGGAAGAAAACCGCGGCACCCTGTGCATCTCGACCCAGGCCGGTTGCGCCGTCAACTGCCGCTTCTGCTCGACGGGCAAGCAGGGCTTCAACCGCAACCTGACGGTGGCCGAGATCATCGGCCAGCTGTGGATGGCCGAGTTCGAGCTGCGCCGCACCAAGGGCATCGAGCCGGGCCCGAAGGGCGAGCGCCAGATCACCAACGTCGTCATGATGGGCATGGGCGAGCCGCTGCTGAACTACGAGCCGACCGCCACGGCCCTGAAGCTGATGCTGGACGACAATGCCTATGGCCTGTCGCGCCGCCGCGTCACCCTGTCCACCTCGGGTGTCGTGCCGATGATCGACAAGCTGTCGCAGGACGTGCCGGTTGCCCTGGCCGTGTCGTTGCACGCGTCGAACGACGAGCTGCGCAACGGCCTGGTGCCGTTGAACAAGAAATACCCGCTGGCCGAACTGCTGGCCGCGTGCAAGCGCTACCTGGAATTCGCCCCGCGCGACTTCATCACTTTCGAATACTGCATGCTGGACGGCTTCAACGACAGCGACGAGCATGCCCGCGAACTGGTGGCGCTGGTGAACCACCCCGTCACGGGCATCAACTGCAAGTTCAACCTGATTCCGTTCAATCCGTTCCCGGAATCCGGCCTGACGCGCTCGAAGAATCCCCGCATCAAGGCCTTCGCCGAGGTGCTGATGAACGCGGGCATCGTCACGACGATCCGCAAGACGCGCGGCGACGACATCGACGCCGCCTGCGGCCAGCTGGCCGGCGAGGTGCAGGACCGCACCCGCGTGCAGGCGCGGATGGAGAAGATGGCGGAATACCAGCAAAAATTCGGTGCCGACTTCGGCAAGATCGTGGAGATCCGTTCCTGATGTTCCAGCTCCCCCAGCGCGGCATGACATCGCTGGCAGCCCTCGGCCTGGCCGGGCTGCTGGCGGCGTGCGCGGGCACGGGGGACGCGGGTGGCAGTGGCACGCCGGAGCTGGCGACGCTGTCGGACACGACGCCGGCGCAAAAGCGCGCCCAGATCCGCATGCAGCTGGCCATCGGCTACTATGAGCAGAAGCTGTGGCCCGTGGCGCTGGACGAAATCAAGAAGGCCATCGCCGCCGATCCCGGCTATGCCGATGCCTACGGCGTACGGGCGCTGATCTACATGGCCATGGGCGAGACCACCCTGGCCGACGACAATTTCCGCCGCGCGTTGCAACTGGCGCCGGGCAATCCCGAGGTGGCCAACAACTACGGTTCCTTCCTGTGCCAGAACGGCCGGGTCGCCGAATCGTTCAAGTATTTCGATACGGCCCTGGCCAGCCGGCAGTACGCTTCGCCGGCCAAGGCACTGAACAATGCCGGCAGCTGCGCGCTGAAGGCGAAGGACTACGGCACGGCCGAGAAATACCTGCTGCAGGCCCTGCAGGTGACGCCGGACCAGCCGACCACCAATGCCAGCCTGGCGCGGGTCTACCATGAACGGGGCGACGACGTGCGCGCCAATTTCTTCATTACCCGGCTGAGCAAGCTGGCCAGGGCAGACAGCCTGCCAGCCGATGTGTTATGGCTGGCGATCAAGGTGCAGCACAAGCTGGGCGACCAAGGGGCCGAGCAGGGTTGGGTGACGCAATTGCGCCGCCACCATGCCACCTCGCCCGAGTATGCTGCGTATCAACGTGGGGCGTTCGATGAGTGAGACAGGGGTAACAATGGATTCAGAATGGCAGGAACAGCCTAAAAACCAGAATGCTCAGGCGCCCGGAGCACAGCTGGCGGCGCAGCGTCAGGCGATGGGCCTGACGATCGACCAGATCGCGGACCAGCTGAAGCTGGCCCCGCGCCAGGTGGTGGCGCTGGAGCAGGGCGATTTCGCCGCGTTGCCGAACATGGCCGTCACGCGCGGTTTCGTGCGTGCCTACGCCAAGGTCGTGCGGCTGGACCCGGCACCGCTGGTGGCCCAGATCGAAGTGGCACCGGCCGTCTCGCCGAGCGCCGACCACGGCCCGGTGCGGCGCGAAAAGATTTCGACCACCTTCAGCGAATCGCGTTTTCCGTCGCTGACGGCGCGCCAGTCCAAGCCGGGCCGCTGGCTGGCCGGCGGCGCCATCGTGCTGGTGCTGGCGGCCGTGGCCGCCGCCTGGCAGTCCGGCGTGATTTCGCCCGACCTGTTCAGCCGTTCCGGTGGCACCACCGCCGAGACGACCTTGCCGGCGCAGCCGGGCACGGCGACGACGGCCTTGCCGGCACCGACCGTGCCGCTGGTGCAGCCGACCACGCCCGCAGCAGGGACAACGACCACGACGCCGGCCACCGCGCCCGTCGCCGACCCGGCCACGCCCCTGGTGACGGCGCCGGCGACCCCGGCCGTGGCGCAGCAGCCTGCCGCCACCGCGCCGGCCGCCGTGCCCGCGCCTGCACCGGCGACGCCCGCAGCCACCGTCCCGGCCACGCCGGCCGCCGGCGCCAACGCGCTGGTGCTGCAGGTGAACGAGGATTCGTGGATCGAGATCCGCCGTCCCGGTGCCAAGCCGCTGATTTCGCGCCTCGTCAAGGCCGGCAGCACGGAGACCTTCGAGATCGACCGCCAGTCCACGCTGGTGGTGGGTAAGCCCGATGCCGTGCGCGCGACCCTGCGGGGCCAGCCGCTGGACCTGCCGAAGATCCCGAACGGTACCATCGCCCGCGTCACCGTGAAGTAATGCTCGCAAATACCCGATAACGCCGCCGATCCAGCCCGAACCTTTATCCAGTCCGCCAAACCTGCAATGAGCATGTCTTCCCTGATTACCCCGGCCGCGTTCGCGCAGGCCATCCCATCCGGTCCCACCCCGCGCCGCGCCAGCCACGGCGTGCTGGTGGCGCATGGCGCCCGCAAGGTATGGGTCGGCGGCGACAATCCCGTCGTCGTGCAGTCGATGACCAATACCGACACGGCCGATGCCGTCGGCACGGCCATCCAGATCAAGGAGCTGGCCCGCGCCGGTTCCGAGCTGGTGCGCCTGACGGTGGACCGGCCCGAGGCCGCCGCCGCCGTGCCGTACATCCGCGAGCAGCTGGACCGGATGGACATCGACGTGCCTCTGGTGGGCGACTTCCACTACAACGGCCACACCCTGCTGACCGATTATCCGGACTGCGCGGCGGCCCTGTCGAAGTACCGCATCAATCCGGGCAACGTGGGCAAGGGCGCCAAGCGCGACACCCAGTTCGCCCAGATGATCGAAGTGGCGATCCGCCACGACAAGCCGGTGCGCATCGGCGTCAACTGGGGCTCGCTGGACCAGGCCCTGCTGGCCCGCATCATGGACGAGAACGCGGGCCGCGCGCAGCCGTGGAGCGCCCAGGCCGTGATGTACGAAGCGCTGATCACGTCGGCCATCGAGAACGCCGTGCGGGCCGAGGAAATCGGCCTTTCCAAGGACAAGATCATCCTGTCCTGTAAAGTGTCGGGCGTGCAGGACCTGATCGCCGTCTACCGCGCGCTGGCGCAGCGCTGCGACTACCCGCTGCACCTGGGCCTGACGGAAGCGGGCATGGGCAGCAAGGGCATCGTCGCCTCGACCGCCGCGCTGTCCGTGCTGCTGCAGGAAGGCATCGGCGACACCATCCGCATTTCGCTGACCCCGGAACCGGGCGGCGATCGTACCAGGGAAGTCGTGGTGGGCCAGGAGATCCTGCAGACCATGGGGCTGCGCAAGTTCGCGCCGATGGTCATCGCCTGCCCGGGCTGCGGCCGCACCACGTCGACGACGTTCCAGGAACTGGCCGACGATATCCAGACTTTCCTGCGCGAGCAGATGCCGGAATGGAAAAAGACCCACCCGGGCGTGGAAGCGATGAACGTGGCCGTGATGGGCTGCATCGTCAACGGCCCGGGCGAATCGAAGCACGCCAATATCGGCATCAGCCTGCCCGGCACGGGCGAGTCGCCCGCCGCCCCCGTGTTCGTCGACGGCCAGAAGGTCGCCACCCTGCGCGGCGACGCCATCGTGCAGGAGTTCCAGCAGATCGTGCTGGATTACGTGCAGAAGAACTATTCACCAGTTAGCGCTTAAAACAAACTATCCATGTCCGAGAACAAGAAACCTGAAAAGATCGTCGCGATCAAGGGGATGAACGACATCCTGCCGGCCGACGCCCACCTGTGGGAGATCTTCGAGAACACCGCCCAGTCGATCCTGCAAAGCTACGGCTACCAGAACATCCGCACGCCCATCGTCGAAGAGACGCGCCTGTTCGCGCGCGCCATCGGCGCCGTCACGGACATCGTCGAAAAAGAGATGTACTCGTTCACCGATTCGATGAACGGCGACCAGCTGACCCTGCGTCCGGAAGGCACGGCCGGCGTCGTGCGCGCCGTGCTGGAACATAACCTGGTCTACGAAGGACCGAAGCGCCTGTGGTACAAGGGCCAGATGTTCCGCCACGAGCGTCCGCAGCGCGGCCGCTACCGCCAGTTCCACCAGTTCGGCGCCGAAGCCGTCGGCTTCGCCGGCCCGGACATCGACGCGGAACTGATCATGCTGTGCCGCCGCCTGTGGGACGACCTGGGCCTGGAAAACATCCGCCTGGAACTGAACTCCATCGGCGACGCGGACGAGCGCGCGCGCCACCGCGTCGACCTGATCGCCTACCTGGAGCAGCACGAAGCGATCCTGGACGCGGAAGCCAAGCGCCGCCTGCATACCAATCCGCTGCGCATCCTGGACACGAAGAATCCGGCCATGCAGGAGATGGTCAACGGCGCGCCGAAGCTGCTGGACTACCTGGGCGAAGCCTCGCGCGCCCACTTCGACGGCGTACGCAAGATCCTCGACCGTAACAACGTGCCGTACACCGTCAATACGCGCCTGGTGCGCGGCATCGACTACTACAACCGCACCGTGTTCGAATGGGTCACGGACGAACTGGGCGCGCAGGGCACCGTGTGCGCCGGTGGCCGTTACGACCCCCTGATCGAAATGTTCGGCGGCAAACCGACCCCCGGCGTCGGCTTCGCCATGGGCATCGAGCGCCTGATCGAACTGATGAAGTCCGCCGGCGAGACGGCAGCGCCGAACCAGTGCGACGTCTACCTGGTGCACCAGGGCGAGGAAGCCCAGATCCAGGCCTTCATCCTGGGCGAGCGCCTGCGCGACGCCGGCCTGGACGTGATCCTGCACTGCGCCACGCCGACGGGCGCGGGCAGCTTCAAGAGCCAGATGAAGAAGGCCGACGGCAGCGGCGCCGCCTTTGCCGTCATCATCGGCGAAGACGAAGTGGCCAACAGCACGGCCAGCGTCAAGGCCATGCGCGGCGCCGAAGGCGACCAGCAGCAGGTCTCCGTGCCGTTCGACGCGGTGGTCGACCACCTGGTGGACGCCATCACCTGCGGCGACGACTGCGACCACGACCACCATCACCACCACTAATTCAACCATCCAACCCGCACGACGTTGCGAGAAGTGAGACAAGCATGGCATACGATCTCGAAGAACAAGAACAACTGGCCACCCTGAAGGCCTGGTGGGCGAAGTACGGCAATGCCGCGACCTGGGTCGTCATCGCCGGCCTGGCCGCCTACTCCGGCTGGACCGGCTGGAACTACTACCAGCGCACCCAGTCGGCCGAAGCGTCGGCCCTGTTCGATGAAATGCAGGGCGCCGTCGGCAAGGACAACGCCAAGGTGCAGCGCGCCGCCGCCGACATCGAAAGCCGCTACGGCAGCACGGTGTACGCGCAGATGGGCGCGCTGACGGCCGCCAAGAGCGCCTTCGAGGCCAAGGACATCAAGGCCGCCAAGGCCAACCTGCAGTGGGTGATCGAGCACGGCAACGAGGAATACAAGGCGCTGGCGCGCGTGCGCCTGGCCGGCGTGCTGCTCGACGAGAAAGCCTACGACGAGGCGCTGAAGGTGCTGGGTGGCGAAGTGCCGCCCCAGTTCGCCGCCAGCATCAACGACCGCAAGGGCGATATCCTGGCCGCGCAGAACAAGCTGGCAGAAGCCCGCACGGCCTACCAGGCCGCGCTGTCGGCCATCGACAAGAAAAGCCCGGCGCGCCAGCTGATCGAACTGAAGCTCGAAGCGGTGGGCGGTACCGTGCCCGAAGAGAAACCGGCCGCCGCCTGAGGCGCGACCGAACCCGCGTCGGCCTCCGAACCTGCGTCAACGTCCGCCCGCGCCTTCGAAGCGCGCGGGCCGCAAGCCCCACCCCAAGAGGAGCAAGTAAAAACTTATGCGTATCACCGGAAAAGTAATCGGCGTGAGCCTGCTGGCCATGACCGCGGGTTGCGGTACCCTCGGCTCCCTGAATCCGTTCAAGGAAAAAGAAAAGAACCCGCCCGCGAAGCTGGTCGACATCAAGTCGCCGATCCCGGCGCGCATCGTGTGGAAGCATTCGGCCGGCAAGGCGGGCCTGTACGTGTTCTCGCCGGCCCTGGCCGACAACAGCGTGTTCGTGGCCGACAACGACGGCAACGTCGAGCGCCTTGATGCCGCCACCGGCAAGTCGCAGTGGCGCATCAAGGCCGGCACCGACCTGACCGCGGGCGTCGGCTCGAACGGCAAGGTGGTGGCGGTGGGCGGCACCAAGGGCCAGGTACTGGCCTTCGACGCCGCCAACGGCAGCCAGTTGTGGAAGGTGCAGGCCTCGTCGGAAGTACTGTCGGCACCGGCCGTCAGCGACGAGCTGGTGATCGTGCGCAGCATGGACAACAAGATCACGGCCTACGACATCAAGACGGGTGAACGCAAATGGTTCATCCAGCGCACGACGCCGCCGCTGACCCTGCGTAATGCGCCGGGCCTGGTGGTGGCCGCGCCGAACGTCTATATCGCCCAGCCGGCCGGACGCCTGCTGGCGCTGGCCCTGTCGAACGGCGTGCCGCGCTTCGAGGTGCCGGTGGCCGAGCCGCGCGGTACGACGGAACTGGAACGCGTGTCCGACATCGGCGGCAATCCGGTGGTGCTGGGCAGCGACATCTGCGCCGTCACCTACCAGGGCAAGGTCGGCTGCTTCGACCTGCAGACGGGCGTGCCGCGCTGGACCAAGGAGACCTCGTCCGACGTGGGCGTGGCCGTCGACCAGCGCTTCGTCTTCGTCGCCGACGACAAGGGCGCCGTGGCGGCCTACAGCCGCGAAGGCGGCCAGAGCGCGTGGAAGAACGATTCGCTGGCCAACCGCGTGCTGTCGACGCCTCTGTCGTACGGGCGCGTCGTGGCCGTGGGCGACTACCAGGGCTACGTGCACCTGCTGTCGCGCGAGGACGGCGCCTTGCTGGGCCGCGTGGCGGTGGATAGCAGCGCGATCCAGTCGGCGCCCGTGGTATCGGGCTCGAACATGATTTTCCAGACCCAGGCGGGCACCGTGGCCGCCATCGCGGTCGAGTAGGTATCAAGTCGTAAACCGGCCGCAAGACGCGGCCGGTGTGGAATTCCTAAAAACCAAGCAGTAATAATGACCGCCCTGGCGGTTGAGTTGAAATAAAAATGAAGCCGGTTATAGCACTCGTGGGTCGCCCGAACGTCGGGAAATCGACCCTATTCAATCGTCTGACCCGCTCGCGCGATGCGCTGGTGGCGGACTTGCCTGGCCTGACGCGCGATCGTCACTATGGCGAGGGCCGCATTGGCGAACGTCCCTTCCTGGTCATCGATACGGGCGGTTTCGAACCGGTCGCCAAGGAAGGCATCATGTTTCAGATGGCCCTGCAGACCAAGCAGGCCGTGGCCGAGGCGGACGTCGTCGTCTTCCTGGTCGACGGGCGCCAGGGCATGACCCCGCACGACAAGACCATCACGGACTTCCTGCGCAAGAGCGGCCGTCCCGTGCTGCTGGTCGTGAACAAGGCCGAGGGCATGAAGTACACCTCGGCCGTATCCGATTTCTACGAGCTGGGCCTGGGCGATCCGTACGCGATCTCCGGCGCCCACGGCGACGGCGTGCATGACCTGGTGCAGGAGGCGCTGGACAAGGCCTTCGCGTCCCGTCCCGACAATGCCGAGGAACTGCTGCCGGCCGAGCGCGGCATCAAGCTCGCGCTGGTGGGCCGCCCGAACGTGGGCAAGTCCACCCTGATCAACACGCTGCTGGGCGAAGAGCGCGTGATCGCCTTCGACATGCCGGGCACCACGCGCGACTCGATCGAGATTCCGTTCGAACGTGACGGCCGGCACTACACCTTGATCGACACGGCCGGCATCCGCCGCCGCGGCAAGGTGTTCGAAGCCATCGAAAAGTTCTCGGTGGTGAAGACGCTGCAGTCGATCTCGGAAGCGAACGTCGTCGTGCTGATGCTCGATGCCCAGCAGGATATCTCCGAGCAGGATGCCCACATCGCCGGCTTCATCCTGGAAAGCGGCCGCGCCCTGGTGCTGGCCGTGAACAAGTGGGATGGCCTGACGTCCGACCAGCGCGACCAGGTCAAGATGGACATGGACCGCAAGCTGGACTTCCTGGGCTTCGCCAAGACCCACTTCATCTCGGCCCTGAAGGGCACGGGCATCGGCCCGCTGATGAAGTCCGTCGACGCCGCCTACGGCGCGGCCATGGCCAACCTGACGACGCCGAAGCTGACGCGCGCGCTGCAGGAAGCGGTCGAGAAGCAGGAACCGAAGCGCAAGGGCGGCCTGCGGCCGAAGATGCGCTACGCCCACCAGGGCGGCATGAATCCGCCGATCATCGTCATCCACGGCAATTCGCTGGACGCCATCACGGATCCGTACAAGCGCTACCTGGAAAAGCACTTCCGCGACACCTTCCAGCTGGTCGGCACGCCGCTGCGCATCGAGTTGCGCACCGGTAAAAATCCTTTCGACAAGCGCAAGGAGTAACGCCGGCCGGCGTTACTCCGCTGCGCGGCGCCCCTCGATGGGGCGTCGCGCGGTGGGGTCCGTCCCCGTTAAGTGAGGGCCCCAGTGCTTGCCACCAGCGCAACAAGGGGACTGACCCCATTTTTCAGCCAGCGCCCCGATGACACCATTTTTTAGCCAGCGCCTCGATGACACCATTTTTCAGCCAGCGCCTCGATGACGCCAGCAAAAAATGGGGTCAGTCCCCTGGCAAAGCTATCGGCAAGCACGGAAGTCACCACTTAACGGGGACAGACCCCGTAGGGGACAGACCCCGTAGGGGACAGACGCAGGGCACGAACGCCAAAAAAAATCCGCCGACCCGACCCGTTTTCATCCCGAACGCCCCTGCATAATTCGTAAAAACAGGGTACAGTAGCTTCGAAGCATTTCCCGCGAGCGGAAGGGTTTTTTACCTCTGCAATGGGAATGCAATAGCACTACGGCAGCACTTGAAATCAAGCGTTTCGCCTCCAATTCCAACACAACAACATAAACTGGAGCTGTTATGAGCAATAAAGGGCAATTGTTACAAGACCCATTTCTGAATGCGCTGCGCAAAGAGCACGTTCCCGTCTCGATTTATCTGGTCAACGGTATCAAGCTGCAAGGCCATATCGAATCCTTCGACCAGTACGTCGTCCTGCTGCGCAATACCGTGACCCAGATGGTCTACAAGCACGCTATCTCGACCGTGGTGCCGGCCCGCGCCGTCAACCTCAACATCGAATCCGAGGCAGAGTGAACGCGTTGATCGTCCAGACAACGTCGTTCATTGCCCAGTCGCTTCAAACTCGCCTGACCGTCGTATGCGCGCAGCTTTAGTCGGTGTAGATTTCGGTCAGGGCGATTTCGCTGCCAGTATCGAGGAATTGATGCTGCTCGCCCGTTCCGCGGGCGCGGACCCCATCACGACCATTACCGGCAAGCGTTCCAGCCCCGATGCCGCCTATTTCGTCGGCAGCGGCAAGGCCGACGAGATCGGTCATGCCGCGGCGGACCTGAAGCTGGAAATCGTCATCTTCAACCATGCGCTGTCGCCGGCCCAGCAGCGTAACCTCGAAAAACGCCTGAATGTGCGCGTGCTCGATCGCACCAGCCTGATCCTCGACATCTTTGCCCAGCGGGCCCAGAGTCACGAGGGCAAGCTGCAGGTCGAGCTGGCGCAGCTGCAGCATTTGTCGACCCGCCTGATCCGCGGCTGGACCCACCTGGAACGGCAAAAGGGCGGTATCGGCCTGCGCGGTCCCGGTGAAACCCAGCTGGAGACGGACCGCCGGCTGATCGGCGAACGGGTCAAGGCCCTGCGGGCCCGCCTGGCCAAGCTGCGCAAGCAGCATGAGACCCAGCGCCGTGCTCGTGGTCGCAACAAGACCTTCTCCGTCTCGCTGGTCGGCTATACCAATGCCGGCAAGTCGACCCTGTTCAATACCATGACGAAGGCCGGCGTGTACGTCGCCGACCAGCTGTTCGCCACCCTGGACACGACGTCGCGCCGGATGTACATGGGCGAGGACGCGGGCCACGTGGTCATTTCCGATACGGTCGGCTTCGTGCGCGAGCTGCCGCACCAGCTGGTGGCGGCGTTCCGCGCCACCCTGGAGGAAACCATCCACGCCGACCTGCTGCTGCACGTCGTCGACGCGGCCAGCCCCGTCAAGATGGAGCAGATCGAACAGGTCAACATGGTGCTGCGCGAGATCGGCGCCGATCACATTCCACAGATTCTGGTGTGGAACAAGATCGACGCGGCCGGCCAGGAGCCGGCGGTGGAACGTGATGAATATGATAAAATTTCTCGCGTTTTCATCAGCGCGCGCACGGGCGAAGGACTGGGCCTGCTGCGCGACGCCATCACCGAGGCAGCCAGGGACCAGCGGGAAGCGGACGCCCATCCGCGCGACGATGTCGCGCCGGACGCTATTTCCACATTTACCCATGTCGGAACACACTAAGAACATGCCTTTTTCCTCTCTAAAGAAAAGAATAGGCTTGAAGCTGTCGCTCAACGATCCCCGCTGGGGCTCCGACAAGGACGGCAACAAGCAGGCCCAGGAAGGCAAAAAGCCCGGTGAAGGTCCGCCGGACCTTGACCAGCTGTGGCGCGATTTCAACCAGCGCCTGAACGGCCTGTTTGGCAACAAGAACCGCAATAACGGCGGTGGCGGCAACGGCGGTGGCGGTGGCGGCGGCGAGCTCAAAGGCGCCGGCATCACCGTCGGCGCCGTCGCGGCCATTGCCGTCCTGGTGTGGCTGGCCAGCGGCGCCTTCATCGTCCAGGAAGGCCAGAAGGGCATCGTCACCACGTTCGGCCGCTACAGCCACGAAACGCCGGCCGGCTTCAACTGGCGCTGGCCGTATCCGTTCCAGGCCAACGAAACGGTCAACGTGTCGCAGGTGCGCACCGTCGAGGTGGGCTACCGCACCAACGTACGCAACAAGCAGGCGGCCGAGTCGCTGATGCTGACGGACGACGAGAACATCATCGACATCCAGTTCGCCGTGCAGTACCGCCTGTCCGATCCGAAGGCCTGGCTGTACAACAACCGCGATGCCGAGGACACCGTGCGCCAGGTCGCCGAAACGTCGATCCGCGAGATCGTCGGCAAGAGCAAGATGGACTTCGTGCTGTACGAGGGCCGCGAGAAGGTGGCCTACGAAACCCAGCAGCTGATGCAGCAGATCCTGGACCGCTACGCGTCCGGCGCCATGGTCACCAACGTGACGATGCAGGCCGTGCAGCCGCCCGAGCAGGTACAGGCCGCGTTCGACGACGCCGTCAAGGCCGGCCAGGACCGCGAGCGCCAGAAGAACGAAGGCCAGGCCTACGCCAACGACATCATCCCGAAAGCGCGCGGCTATGCCTTCCGCCTGCTGCAGGAAGCCGAGGCGTACCGCTCGATGGTCACCGAGAATGCATCCGGTAACGCCGACCGTTTCAAGTCCGTGCTGGCCGAGTACCAGAAGGCCCCGGGCGTGACGCGCGACCGCATGTACCTGGACACGATGCAGCAGATCTTCACCAACACCAGCAAGGTGATGGTCGATTCCAAGGCCGGCAGCAACCTGCTGTACCTGCCGCTGGACAAGCTGATCGCCCAGGTGGCCGCCGCCGAGGCGACCCGCGGCAATACGACGGCGCCACCGCCTGCCGCCGTGCTGCTGCCGCCGCCCGAGAACACCATGAGCACGACCGATCCGCGCCGCGCGCGCGAAACGTCGCGCGACCGGGAGAGCCGTTAAATGAACCGCATCGTTACCTTCCTCGTCACCGGCTTCATCGCCGTGATGCTGTTGTCCTCGACCGTCTTCGTGGTCGACCAGCGCAAGTTCGCCATCGTGTTCGCACTGGGTGAAGTCAAGCAGGTCATCAGCGAGCCGGGCCTGCACTTCAAGCTGCCGCCGCCGTTCCAGAACATCCTGTACCTGGACAAGCGCATCCTGACGCTCGACTCGCCTGAAGCGGACCGCTTCATCACGGCCGAGAAGATGAACATCCTGGTCGATTCCTTCGTCAAGTGGCGCATCGTCGATCCGAAGCTGTACTTCGTCAGCTTCAGCGGCGACGAAGGCCGCGCGCGCGATCGCATGTCGCAGATCGTCAAGGCGGCGCTGAACGACGAGATCACCAAGCGCACCGTGCGCGAAGTGATCTCCGGCCAGCGCGGCAAGGTGATGGACTCGATCCGCAACAAGGTCGTCGTCGAAGCCAAGCAGATCGGCGTGCAGATCCTGGACGTGCGCCTGAAGCGCGTCGACTACGTCGAGCAGATCAACAACTCGGTCTACGAGCGGATGAAGGCCGAGCGCCTGCGCGTGGCCAACGAGCTGCGTTCGACCGGTTCGGCCGACTCGGAGAAGATCCGCGCCGACGCCGACAAGCAGCGCACCGTGATCCTGGCCGAGGCCTATCGCCAGGCCGAGAAGATCAAGGGCGAGGGCGACGCCAGTGCCAGCGGCATCTACGCCGAGGCGTTCGGCCGCAACCCGGAGTTCTACAAGTTCTACCGCAGCCTGGAAGCCTACCGGGGCTCGTTCAAGACCAAGGCCGACGTCATGCTGATCGACCCGAACTCGGAGTTCTTCAAGTACTTCAAGAGTGCTGGCGGCGGCGGCAAGTAAGCCGGCAACGGCACTCCACGCCAAAGGCCGCCAGTAAAGGCGGCCTTTTTTTTCCTCTTTATCACCACTTTCGCGTAAAATATGCGGTTCGGCCGCCCGTGCCGACGTGCGCCTTTGCGCCCATGACTGTTTTTTAACAAACCGGTTCTCCCATGCCGAATTGGCTTCTGCCTGAACATATCGCCGACGTACTGCCATCGGAAGCGCGCAAGATCGAAGAGCTGCGCCGCCTGATGCTGGATAATTTCCGCCGCTACGGCTACGAGCTCGTGATGCCGCCGCTCCTGGAATACGTCGAATCCCTGCTGGCCGGTGCCGGCCAGGATACCGACCTGCGCACCTTCAAGCTGGTCGACCAGCTGTCCGGACGCATGCTGGGCCTGCGCGCCGACATGACCACGCAGGTCGCCCGCATCGACGCGCACCTGCTCAATCGCGCCACCGTGACGCGCCTGTGCTATGCCGGCCCCGTGCTGCATACGCGTCCGTCCGGCCTGCACGCCACGCGCGAGCCGCTGCAGATCGGCGCCGAGATCTACGGCCATGCCGGCCTGGAGGCCGACGCTGAAATCCAGGAGCTGGCCCTGGCCTCGCTGGAGATGGCCGGCTTCACCGAAGTGCGGCTGGACCTGGCCCACGTGGGCGTGCTGCGCGCGATCCTCGACCTGGACCCGGCCGCCGAGCGCGATCACATGGCCATCGTGCAGCTGCTGCGCGCGAAGGACGTGCCGGGCCTGCGCGAGCTGACCGCCGGCTACGCACCGGCCACGCGCGAAGCGCTGCTGGCCCTGCCGAACCTGTATGGCGACGTCGACGTGCTGAAGGCCGCGCGCACGGCGCTGCCGGACGTGCCGGGCATCGCCAAGGCGCTGGCCGAACTGGCCGCGCTGGCGGCGTCCGCCATCGGCCGCGCCGAAGTGGCGATCGACCTGGCCGACCTGCGCGGCTACCAGTACGAGAGCGGCGCCATGTTCGCGCTGTACGTACCGGGCCTGCCGAACGCGGTGGCGCGCGGTGGTCGCTACGATCACGTGGGCGAGGCCTTCGGGCGTGCCCGCCCGGCCACCGGCTTCTCGATGGACCTGCGCGAACTGGCGCGCCTGTTGCCGACGGCGGACCGCAAGCACGCGATCCGCGCGCCATGGGGCAACGCACCCGAATTGAAAGACAAGATCGCCGAGCTGCGCAAGGCCGGCGAGGTCGTGATCCAGTCCCTGCCGGGTCACAGCAATGAACAGGACGAGTTCGAGTGCGACCGCGCGCTGGTGCTCGACGATAGTGGTAGTAACTGGATTCTTAAAAACTTAGGTTAAGTGTGATGTCAAAGAAAATCACTGCAAAAAACGTGGTCGTCATCGGTACCCAATGGGGCGATGAAGGCAAGGGCAAAATCGTCGACTGGCTGACCGAACACGCGCAAGGCGTGGTGCGCTTCCAGGGCGGCCACAACGCCGGCCATACGCTGGTCATCGGCGGCGTCAAGACTGCGCTGCAGCTGATCCCGTCGGGCATCATGCGTCCGGGCGTGGCCTGCTACATCGGCAACGGCGTCGTCGTGTCGGTACCGGACGTGCTGCGCGAGATCGACAAGCTCGAAGCCGTCGGCGTCGAAGTGGCGTCGCGCCTGAAGGTGTCCGAAGCCTGCCCCGTCATCCTGCCTTACCACAGCGCGCTCGACGCGGCCCGTGAAGCGGCCCGCGGCGCCGCCAAGATCGGCACCACCGGCAAGGGCATCGGCCCGGCCTACGAAGACAAGGTGGCGCGCCGCGCCATCCGCATCGCCGACCTGCTGAACGAAAAGCGTTTCGCCGAGAAGCTGGCCGAAAACCTGGACTACCACAACTTTGTGCTGGAAAACTACCTGAAGGCCCCGAAGGTGGAATACCAGAAGACCCTGGACGACGCGCTGGCCTACGTGCCGCGCCTGCGCCCGATGGTCGCCGACGTCTCCAGCGCCCTGTACGCGGCCCACAAGGCCGGCGCCAACCTGCTGTTCGAAGGCGCCCAGGGCTCGCTGCTGGACGTCGACCACGGCACCTATCCGTTCGTCACCTCGTCGAACTGCGTGGCCGGCAATGCCGCCGCCGGTGCCGGCGTCGGCCCGAACATGCTGCACTACATCCTGGGCATCACCAAGGCCTACACGACGCGCGTGGGTTCCGGCCCGTTCCCGTCCGAACTGCCGACCGATGCCGGCGTGGGCCACCACCTGGCGCAAGTGGGCCACGAGTTCGGCACCGTCACGGGCCGTGCCCGCCGCTGCGGCTGGTTCGATGCCGCGCTGCTGCGCCGCTCCGTGCAGATCAACGGCGTGTCCGGCATGTGCCTGACCAAGCTGGACGTGCTGGACGGCCTGGAAACGCTGAAGCTGTGCACCGGCTACCTGGTTGACGGCGTCAAGGTCGACATCTTCCCGGTCGGTGCCGAGGAAGCGGCACGCTGCGAGCCGATCTACGAAGAGATGCCCGGCTGGACCGACACCACCGTCGGCGCCAAGTCGCTGGCCGCGCTGCCGGCCAATGCACGCGCTTACATCAAGCGCATCGAGGAGCTGGTCGGCGTACCCGTCGACATGGTCTCCACGGGCCCGGACCGCGAGGAAACCATCGTCCTGCGTCACCCGTTCGAATAATAGAAGAAGCAGAAGCAAAGGAATCACATGAACGCCCCTCAATCCAACGAAAAGCACCTGTGGGTGACCTGGGATGAATACAACCGCCTCGTCGAGCGCCTGGCGCTGAAGGTCTACGAGTCGGGCTGGAAGTTCGACATGGTGCTGTGCCTGGCGCGCGGCGGCGTGCGTCCCGGCGACGTCTTCTCGCGCATCTTCGACGTGCCGCTGGCGATCCTGTCCACCAGCTCCTACCGCGCCGAAGCCGGCACGGTGCAGGGCGACCTGGATATCGCCAAGTACATGACGATGACGAAAGGTCCCCTGTCCGGCAAGATCCTGCTGGTCGACGACCTGGCCGATTCGGGCGTGACCCTGACGAAGGTCATCAAGCACCTGCAGGAGAATTTCGAAGGCGTGACGGAAGTGCGTTCGGCCGTGATCTGGACCAAGGGCTGCTCGACGTTCAAGCCGGACTACCAGATGGAAGAACTGCCGCACAACCCGTGGATCCACCAGCCGTTCGAGGACTACGACGGTCTGCGTCCGCACCAGCTGGCGGCGTGGATCAAGAAGGGCGAGCAGTCGCAGTCGTAAGACCGCGCGCGGCTCCCATGATGGCGGAGGGCTTTCGAGTCCTCCGCCATTTTTTTATCGCCCCTGCTACCATGGCAGCGACCCCATAAGAACAACAGAACGAGAAAGCGCCCATGACCGAAAGCTTCTTCCAGACCTTCATCCTGCTGCTGCTGGTGACCGACCCCTTCGGCAACGTGCCCCTGTTCGCCACGGCCCTGGCACCGGTACCGGCGGCCAAGCGCCCCCGCATCGTCGTGCGCGAATGCCTGATCGCCTTCATCGTGCTGCTCACCTTCATGTTCTTCGGCCGCCACTTCCTGGCCGCCCTGAGCCTGTCGGAAGTCTCGCTGCGCATCGCCGGCAGCGTGATCCTGCTCCTGATCGCGATCCGCATGGTATTCCCGCACCCGGACGGGGTGCTGGGCAAGACCGACGGCGGCGAACCGTTCATCGTGCCGCTGGCGATTCCCGCGCTGGCCGGTCCGTCCGCGCTGGCCACGGTGCTGCTGTTCTCGCGCGACAGCACGGGCGAGGTAGTGATGCACGTGGCCGCGCTGGCCGCCGTCGTCGTCGTCTGGCTGGCCGTGTTCCTGGGCGCCGAGCGGCTGCAGAAGGTGCTGGGCACGCAGGTGATGACGGCCTTCGAGCGGCTGATGGGCTTGATCCTGGCGGCGATGTCGGTCGAGATGCTGCTGGGCGGCGTGCGTGAATTCGTCAAGACACTGTGAAGGAGAAGCGATGCGATGGATAACGATGCTTGCCGCCGCGGCCTTCGGCCTGGCGGCACTGGCCCCGGCGTCGGCGCAGGAACCGCGCTGCAAGCGCTCGGGCAGCCAGGCCGAACTCAATGCCTGTGCGGCCGACGATTTCAAGCAGGCCGACAAGGAACTGAACGCCACGTGGCAGGCCTTGCTGCGCAAGGAGGCCGGGGACAAGGTCTTCACCGCCAAGCTGCGCACGGCGCAAAAGGCCTGGCTGGCGTTCCGCGACGCCGAGCTGGAAGCCCACTTTGCCTGCGACAGCGAGAACAGCCGCATGTGCTGGGGGTCGATGGAGGGGATGTCCTACCTGATGCGCAAGAAGGACCTGACGCAGCAGCGCACGAAGATGCTGAAGGATATGCTCGAGCACGGGCATGGGCATTACCAGTAAGGCGGGACGGCATGCCAGCCCCCGACTGGGGCGTGCAGGGTGCCGTCTGTCGCAACCAATCGTCGGTCCCAGCGGGTACACAGGCGTTGCGCTATAGTTGTGGCCCGACAAATCTTCCCCGGGGGCCAGCTTGCCCGGGCGTTCCTGGAGACAGATCGCATGTCACGGACCAAACTGACTGATTTCGCCGACGTGCTGCCGACGTTCTGGAAGTCCAGTGTCGTGGCGCAAGCGGGAAACAGCAATATCAAGATCCTCAAGATGGATGGACAAAGCTTCCCGGCGGAGACACACGACTATACGGAAGCGCTCATCGTGCTCGATGGAAGAATGTTTTTGACCGTGAACGACGAACCGGTCGAGGTGTCCGGAGGAGAGATGTACCTCATGCGTGCTGGTGTCTCGCATGCTGTTGGCCCGGGTAGTCACGGTACCCTGATGATCATCGACCCAGCCGTGACCTGACAATAATTCGGCGCGGTTCCAGCGCTGTCCCGATAAGCTGGGTACAGCGGCAAGCGCGCCTGTCAGATCGCCACCGACCTCCATCTTCCACAGCGCCGCAGCGACCGACAGATTTCCGGCAGCGAGCAGGTCCCCCAGGTGCGAACGGGCCCGCTCGTCCCGCCACCGAACGGCAGCCTTGATTCAGGTGTCTTGATTCAGGTGTCTGACACTGTGATTCAGGTGTCTGACACCGAATCGGCGGCATAAAAAAACCGCCACGGCGCGAGCGGTGGCGGTCGATGGGGCAGGGCAGGGCGCTACTTGCCCGTGATCGAAATCACGTCCGCGCCGGGTGCGCCGAACAGCTGTTCCTTCAGCAGGTGCAACTGGTCGCGGACCTGGGCGGCCTTCTCGAACTCCAGGTTCTTAGCGTGCTCGATCATCAGTTTTTCCAGGCGCTTGATTTCCTTCGACACCTGCTTCTCGTTCATCGTCTCGTACTTGGCCGTCTCCTGCGCCGCCTGCAGCTGCGTGGTCTCCTTGTTCGGATCGTAGACGCCGTCGATCATATCCTTGATGACCTTGTTGACGCCGCGCGCGATGATGCCGTGCTTCTCGTTGTGGGCGATCTGCTTGGCGCGGCGGCGCTCGGTTTCGTCGATGGCCTTCTTCATCGAGTCCGTCATCTGGTCCGCGTACAGCAGGGCGACGCCATTCAGGTTACGGGCGGCGCGGCCGATGGTCTGGATCAGCGACCGCTCGGAACGCAGGAAGCCTTCCTTGTCAGCGTCCAGGATGGCCACCAGCGACACTTCCGGCAAGTCCAGGCCTTCGCGCAGCAGGTTGATGCCGACCACCACGTCGAAGGTGCCGATGCGCAGGTCGCGCAGGATCTCGACCCGTTCCACCGTCTCGATATCGCTGTGCAGGTAGCGCACCTTGATGCCGTGGTCCGTCAGGTATTCCGTCAGCTGCTCGGACATGCGCTTGGTCAGGGTCGTCACCAGCACGCGCTCGTTCTTGGCGACGCGGTCCTGGATCTCCGACATCAGGTCGTCCACCTGCGTGCGGGCCGGGCGCACGATTACCAGCGGGTCGACCAGGCCGGTCGGACGCACCACCTGTTCCACCACCTGGTCGGCGTGCTGGTTCTCGTAGTCGGCCGGCGTGGCCGAGACGAAGATCATCTGGCGCATCTTGTTCTCGAATTCCTCGAATTTCAAGGGGCGGTTGTCCAGCGCGGACGGCAGCCGGAAGCCGTAGTCGACCAGGTTGGTCTTGCGCGAACGGTCGCCGTTGTACATGGCCGACAGCTGGCCGACCAGCACGTGCGACTCGTCCATGAACATCAGCGCGTCCTTCGGCAGGTAGTCGATCAGGGTCGGCGGCGGCTGGCCCGGCATGGCACCGGACAGGTGGCGCGAGTAGTTCTCGATGCCTTTCGTGAAGCCGATCTCGGCCATCATTTCCAGGTCGAAACGGGTGCGCTGCTCGAGCCGCTGCTCTTCGATGAGCTTGCCTTCCTGGCGGAAGAACTCCAGACGGTCGCGCAGCTCGGCCTTGATGCTTTCGATGGCGCGCAGCACGGTCGAGCGGGGCGTCACGTAGTGCGAGCCGGGGTAGACGGTAAAGCGCGGAATCTTCTGGCGCACGCGGCCCGTCAGCGGGTCGAACAGCTGGATCGATTCCAGCTCGTCGTCGAACATTTCCAGCCGCACGGCCAGCTCGGCGTGCTCGGCCGGGAAGATGTCGATGGTGTCGCCCCGCACTCGGAAGGTGCCGCGGCCGAAGTCCACTTCGTTGCGGGTGTACTGCATCTGGATCAGCCGGGCGATGACGTCGCGCTGGCTCAGCTTGTCCTTGGCGCGCAAGGTCAGGATCATCTGGTGGTATTCGTTCGGATTACCGATACCGTAGATGGCCGACACCGTGGCGACGATGACGACGTCGCGCCGCTCCATCAGCGACTTGGTGCACGACAGCCGCATCTGCTCGATATGCTCGTTGATCGACGAGTCCTTCTCGATGAACAGGTCGCGCTGGGGCACGTAGGCTTCCGGCTGGTAGTAATCGTAGTAGGACACGAAGTACTCGACGGCGTTCTGCGGGAAGAACTCGCGGAACTCGCTGTACAGCTGCGCCGCCAGCGTCTTGTTCGGCGCGAAGACAATGGCGGGACGGCCCATGCGGGCGATCACGTTGGCCATCGTGTAGGTTTTGCCCGAGCCCGTCACCCCCAGCAGGGTCTGGAACGACAGGCCGTCGCTGATGCCCTCGCACAGCTGTTCGATCGCCGTCGGCTGGTCGCCGGCGGGCGGGAAGGGCTGGTGCAGCTTGAACGGCGAGTCCGGAAACGTGATGACGGTGGGTTCAGGAATATTGGCAAGTGATAAATCAGCCATGAAGTCAGACCTTTGCTAGAATAGTGAGCTGACATGCAGTTATGCGACCGGTTTTTCCGAACAATCTTCGGTACAGTCGTTTGCTGTTGTCATTGCAGCCGTCAACAATCCGCCGCGAACCGCTTCCAATCGAATCCAATCTTATCATGACGAACCCTTCCGTTTTCAGTGCCATCGAGATGGCTCCGCGCGACCCGATCCTGGGTATCACCGAAGCATTTAACGCAGACACCAATCCCGCCAAGATCAATCTGGGCGTGGGTGTCTATTATGACGACAACGGCAAGGTGCCGCTGTTATCTTGCGTACAGAAGGCCGAGAACATTCTGATTGAGCAGCCGGCTCCCCGTACCTATCTGCCCATCGAGGGCCTGGCGGCGTACGACAAGGCTGTGCAGGAGCTGGTATTTGGTGCCGACAGTGCCGTTGTTCAAGAGCGCCGGGCGATCACCGTGCAGGCCATCGGCGGCACGGGCGCGCTGAAGCTGGGCGCCGACTTCCTGAAGCGTTTCTCGCCGGAGTCGGATGTCTACATCAGCGACCCGAGCTGGGAAAACCACCGCGCGCTGTTCGAAAGCGCCGGCTTCAAGGTGCACAACTACGCCTACTACGATGCCGCCACTCACGGCGTCAATTTCGACGGCATGCTGGCCGCGCTGAAGGCCATGCCGAAGGGCGCTGTCGTCGTGCTGCACGCCTGCTGCCATAACCCGACGGGCGCCGACCTGTCCCAGCAGCAGTGGGACGAGGTCATCGACGTCGTCGTCACCGGCGGCCTGATTCCGTTCCTGGACATGGCCTACCAGGGCTTCGGTGCCGGCATCGCCGAAGACGGTGCCGTCGTGCGCCGCTTCGCCGCCACCGGCGTGCCGCTGCTGGTCTCGAACTCGTTCTCGAAGTCGTTCTCGCTGTACGGCGAGCGCGTCGGCGCCCTGTCCGTCGTCGCCTCCAGCGCGGAAGAAGCGTCGCGCCTGCTGTCGCAACTGAAGCGCGTCGTGCGCACCAACTACTCGAACCCGCCCGTGCACGGCGGCAAGGTGGTCGCCACGGTGCTGTCCACGCCGGAACTGCGCCAGCTGTGGGAAGACGAGCTGGCCGCGATGCGCGTGCGCATCAAGGAAACCCGCGATGCCTTCGTGCGCAAGCTGAAGGAAAAAGCGCCGCAACACGATTTCGACTTCGTGCGCCAGCAGGTCGGCATGTTCTCGTACTCGGGCCTGACGAAGGAACAAGTCAACCTGCTACGCGAGCAATCGATCTATGCCGTCGACACGGGCCGCATCTGCGTGGCCGCGCTGAACTCGCGCAACCTCGACATCGTTGTTGACGCGATCGCCAAAGTCCTCTAAAATCTTGCTTCTTCGTTGACGCGAGTCGATGAAGAAGCAATGCAGTAAATGAGGTAGAAAATGCGGTGGAGAAACGAGTTGTACAAGTTGCTTCCAGCGTATATAATTCGGCCTTCTAATCCCTGATAGCTCAGTCGGTAGAGCGACGGACTGTTAATCCGCAGGTCCCTGGTTCGAGTCCAGGTCGGGGAGCCAGAATTCGAAAAGCCACACTTTGTGTGGCTTTTTTCTTTTCGGGATTTGCTTATCGATATCCGCGTCGACTGAGGCGCGGTCGCACTTGCCGATATGTCCCACGCCGAATCCCAAATCCCAAAACCGAAACCGGAAACCGGAAACCGGAAACCGGAAACCGGAAACCGAAACCGAAACCGGAAACCGAACCCGGAACCCGAAACCCGGAACCCGGAACCCGGAACCGGGGTCGGACCGTCACGGGGCCTGACCCTGGTCTGACCCCGGTTGTTCGTCACAGGCGCTGGGCGGCAATGGGTCGCACGTCGATGGCGCCGTCTTCGCGGGTGTAGACGGCCGTCACGGCCAGCTCCACCGTAGTGATGATTTCCAGCACGCCTGTCGTCAGCGGCACGTGCTCTGCCTGGGCGCCCAGCAGCAATTCCTGCAGCCGGCAGCAGTCGTCCATCGTTGCCGTGTGCGGTGGCAGGGTGATGATGTCCTGGGCGCGGATGGTTGCCACCTTCGGTTCGCGGCCGATGACGGCGCCCGCCAGCACGAGCGGGATGATGCGTTTCAGGACAGGCGCGGCCGTGTCGTGCACGTTGTGGATATTGATTTCCGTCGCATAGCTGCCCGGGCGCATGGGGGCGCAGCCGCAGCAGGCATCCTTCTGCTCGCCGCAGACAAAGGTGATGCTGTAGACGTACAGGCGCCGCTCGGCGGGGCCCACGACGACGGGTGGCCGGCCCGGCTGGCCGATGACGATGCCGGGCGGCTCGCCCGCGCCCAGGTCCCAGCACAGGTCGACGCGGTAGCTGCCGTTGCCGACGTCCGTCACGGGGCTGGACAGCACGGAGCCGGGCCGTGGCGCGATGGCCATGTCCGCCGCGCGGCCGGGGCCGAAGCGGTTGCCGTAGCGGTCGCGGGGCGTGAAGGTCATGCGCTGGCATTGCCTGCCGTCCGGATCGGTACCCAGCGGCGTCGTGCTGACGGTGGTGGCGCCGGCGTCGATGCCGACGTCGACGTGCATCGTCCACACCAGCTCGCGCGAGCCGTCGCAGTGGCCGTAGGTGGCACGGGCGTGGAAGGTGTAGTGGCCTTCCATGCGCAGGTAGTCGGGCAGGGCGATGCCCAGCGAGCCGGCCGCCTCGAAGCTGCCCCGTGTATTGGCCGCGTCTTCCTTCAGGACAAACTGCTCCTCGATATAGTGGATGGCCGCGCCGCCGCCCTCGATGGCCTGCAGTGTTGCCTGGCGCGCCGGGATCACGTCGCCGGCGACGACTTTCTCCGGGCCCAGGCCGTGGTCGCTGAGCAGGTTGCCCAGGCCCGCATCCGGGCGCGATACCGTCAGTGTCATCGCCACCTCGTGGGGCCAGTCGCCGTTGGCCTGGCGCACGCGCAGCAGCGGCGAGATGTCGTCACCCGTATAGACGCGCGCGCCGTTCACTTCACGCTCTTCGGGCTCGCGCAGCAGGCGCGGGCCACCGGACGGGATGATCGATACGAAGTAGCGCAGCGCCGGCGCCGGCGGCGGGAATTCGCCGCCGCCCGGGCGCAGCACTTCGACCTGCCACAGGCCGTCCCGCTCGGCGCCAACGGGCAGCGGCACACGCAGGTAAGTCCAGTTGCGGCCGTTGGCCGTTTCGATGCCGGCACCGCCCGGCAGCACCAGGTTGCCAGCCGGCGTGCGCAGTCGCACGACGAGGAAGGCATCCGTGCGGTCCCAGCCCACCACGGCCGTCAGGCTTTCCTCGCCGCACACGCGGAACGACAGCGGCGGGGCATCCTGGTCGGCCGGCAGGTTCGATTCCGGGTCGAGCAGCACGCCTGCCTCGAAGATATTGCCGAAGGCCTGGGAGAAGAATTTCAGCAGCGCCAGGCCCCCGCTGGCACGGGTGAACAGGCCGTCGTGGTTGGCCGCCAGGGTGCTCAGCAGCGCGCTGTCCAGGTTCGAGTCCGAGCCCAGCCCGATGGCGTGCACGGCGATGCCTTCCAGCGACGGCTCCACGTCGGCGATCCAGGGCGCGCGGTTCTGTAGCCCGTCCGTCAGCAGCAGGATGGCGCGGGGATTGGCGCCGGGCATGGGGAACTGGCCCCGGCCCGCGTCCAGGCCGCCGCCGATGCTGGTGGCGCCGGCCGGCGTCAAGGTGCCGACCAGGCCGCCCGCGTACGGCGCCGGACCGATCAGTGCGTTCTTGTTCGGGTTCGTCACCGCGGCAATCGGGAAGGTGGGGGCGCCAGCTGTCGTGCTGAACGATACCAGGCCGGCGCGGTTGCCCGTATCGGCCTGCACGAGCTGGACGAACAGCGACACGGCATCCTTGGCGGCATCGATCTTGCGGCGGCCCGTGCCATCGGGCTCGTCCATGCTGCCCGAGCGGTCGATGACGAGGACCACGTCGCGCGTCACGGGTGGTGGCGGCGCCGGCGCGATTTCCGTCAGGATCGTCGCTGTGGGGAAGTACAGCAGCTGCGAGCCGGCGCAAGGGGCGCCGTTCGACAGCACGCCGACGATGCGCCCGGCCGCGTCGAACAGGCCGGAACCGGAGCTGCCGCCGGACACGTGGAAGGTGGTGGGCACGCGGATGCCCATCGCATTGCTGGCCGTGACGGTGGCGAACGACGCATGCGGCAGCGAGATCTTCTTCACGGCGCCGTTCGGGTGATGGATGCCGAACACCTGTTCGCCCACGCCCGGCAGGTCGTGGCGCAGCTGGATCGGCGCAATGCCGGGCGGCGCCGTCTTCAGTCGCAGCAGGCTGTAGTCGAAGCCCGAGTCGTAGCGTCGCTCGAGAGCCTCGGCCACCTTGTGGAAGCGGGCGTCGTAGCCCGCCGGGCGGTTGCCCGCGCAGTCGGTGGCGTAATCGAAGGTGACGGAGCTGGTCAGCGCCTCGTCGGGCGAGTGGCAATGGCCGGCCGAGATCACCTTGTCCGTGTCGACCAGGGTCACCGTGCAGGTGGAGACGTATTCGACGGGTGAATAGCTGTCGGGCGGGTGCACCGACACGATCATGCCGACGCTGCGGGCCACCTGGGCGCGCAGGTCCGCGACGGGAATGCAGCCGACGTTTTCCCAGTTCGGCGGCGGCGTGCAGAACCAGAACGGATCGTAGATGGGTTCCGTGTAGACGGGGTCCGGCAGGAAGGGGTCGCTGTTCGACAGCGCCGTCGGGTCGAGGCCGCCGGCGTGGCGTTCGCCCCGGCCGTAGCGGTCGATCTCGGCACCGCCCGCCGGCGCGCCGGCCGCGACGTAGCGCACGGGAATCGTGGCGCCCAGCGCATGCACGTTGACGGGGCGGGTCCAGAAGGCGGCGCCGTCGGCCGCCGTGAACACGTCGGTGTCGTAGCCCAGGTCCACTTCCAGCTGGTTGGCCCCGGGCAGGTTGACGTCCTGGAAATGCAGCATGACGAACTTGGTGCCGTCGGCCGCCGGGGTGTGGGCGAAGGCCACTTCCCACACGCCGGGCGACGTGGGCGGCGCGCCGCTGTCCGGGCCGATGGCGAGCGGTGCGCCCAGTACCTGGACGATGCCTGTGATATGGGACATGGGGCCTCCTGTCAGGCCGGGATGCCGGCGATGGGGACCACGTCGATGGCGCGGTCGGTGGTGTAGATGGCGGTCACGGTGACGTCGCCCGGCACCGTCAATTCCAGCAGGCCGATGGTCAGCGCGGTGGCGGGGGCGCCGAACAGCAGCTCGGCGATGCGGCAGCAGTCGTCCAGGGTTGCCGTGTGCGGCGGCAGCTCGATGCTGTCCTCGGCGCGGCTGGTGCCGAAGCGGGGTTCGCGTCCCAGCGGCGCCCCGCCCAGCACCAGGGGAATCACGCGCTTGCGCACCGTCACGGCCTGCTGCGAATGGTTGTGGATGCTGATCTGCGTGGCGTAGTGGCCCGGCCGGACGGGCGTGCAGCCGCAGGCTTCCGGCTGCACGCCGCACACGAACTTGACGGAGTAGGCGAGCGCCTTGGGCCGGCATGCGGGCACCGTGATGGCCACGCGCTTGGCCGCCACCACGACGCCATCGGCGACCACGTCGAGCGTGCCGGTGATGTGCTGGTCCTCGGCCTTGCAGTCGATGCCGCGCAGGCGCACCGCGAACTTCAGGATGTGTTCCTTGTCGCCGGCCAGCGGGCCGTAGCCGGCCGCCGGCGTGATCGACACGACGAACGGCGCGACGGCGGCCGACGGTACCAGTTTCACATTGGCGATGCCGCCCACCGCGCCCTTGACGAGGTCGATGATGGTGGTGACGATGGTGGTAGGGTCGATGCCGGTGACGAATTTGCCGCCAGTGGCCGTGGCGATGCGCGTGCCCTGGCCGGCCGTGCCGCCGACGGTGCCGCAGGGGCCGGTGTAATCGGCCGAGTGGGGCACGGGATCGTCGTCCAGCCCCGGTTTTGCCGTCGAGATGGCCAGCACGGCGATCTGCTGCGCCACCAGCGCGGCCGTGACGCTCGCTTCCGTGACGGCCGCGCCGAGGCCGGACAGCGCCGTGCAGACGGGGTCATGACCGGGTGCGTCGCCGATCCATACGATGATCCTGCGCGCCCCGGCACGCCAGCCGATGCTGCCGCCGGGCGGCTGGGCCAGCTGCGTCAGCGCGAACAGCTGGGCCTCGGCGACGTCGCCCCCGCCGGACGCCACCCAGGCCGCGAAGGCCGCCGCCACATCCGCCGCCACGGCGGTCGGCGCCAGCTGGTGGGTGAACGCGGCGCCACCTTCGCCGACAAAGTCCTTGTAGTTGCCGACACCAAAAGCGAGGTCCAGCCCGAGGCCGTTCAGGGCTGTCAGCACCGTGTTGCTGCCGGCCTGGACCGCCGACAGGATGGCACTCATGGAGCCGGTGGTATCGGCCAGGAAGTAGATATCGGCCTTGGCCGGACCGGCGTTCTTCGGCACGGTGACGGTGATGGTTTCGTCGACGATGTCGCCGGGATTGAGCGTAAGCACATTCGACGCCGGCTGCACCGTGATGGGCGGCAGGGCGGCCACGTGCACGGGCCGGGACGCCCGCGCCAGCGGCTCCAGCCCGGGCGGGCGCTGGCGCGGCGTGCCGTCCTCGCCCAGAACGATGGACCAGGACGGCCCGTTCGGGTCGTCCTGCGCGACGGCCGTGAATTCGTGCAGGGGCTCGCCGCTGGCCACTTCCAGCGGCGCGGCATGGGTCAGGATGAGTTCCAGCTGCGGCGCCTGCTGCTCGCTCTGCCGCTTCAACAGCGACAGCGCGTGCCGGGCCAGTTCCTCGGGCGTCATGGGGCACCTCGAACAGGGATGAATAAGCAATGTTAAGTCCGCCGAAAGCGGCTTGAACTGCGTCAGATCAAAGCCTGTTAGGATTTGCGTGGACGCAACGCTTGAGCGAACTGATCCGTAGAGCACGGGTTCCATGCCGCCGCAGGCCACCTTCGGTGCGCCGTTTCGCCGTTTCGTCGCGGCCCTGTTGCGGCCATGGCAAGGGCACGGGACAATGGCGTATTCCAATGCCGACACTGCCGACCATGCCCGACCCGCTCACCGCTCCCGCAGCCCTGCCGCCTGCCCGCCGCGGCTTCCCGTGGCGCCGCTTCGGCAGCGACGCCCTGTACATGGTCGCGCTGGGCCTCATCTGCGCGCTGATCATCACCTATGCCTTCGGCAACGGCACCGGCTTCTGGACCAACCTCGTCATCTCCGCGTGCATCGGCACGATTGCCTTCGTCATCATCGACGGCGTGCGGCTGGCCGTGTGGGGCGAGGGCCGGCGCCCGCCATGGCTGCTGTTCGGCGGCCTGATCGCGCTGGGCGTGTCGACCGGGCAGATCCTGGGCGCGCGGCTGGCCGGCATGCTGCTGGGCCTGGAGCTGGCCGAGCTGCATACCTTGGGCACCACGCGCACCACGGGCATGCTGCTGTTCACGTTGCTGGCGACGGGCAGCGTCAGCCTCGTCTTCGCCGGACGCGACCGGGTGATGCGGGCCGAGGCGGCCGCCGCCCAGGAACGGGCGCGGGCCGAAGCGACGGCGCGCCAGGCCGTGCAGGCACAACTGCAACTGCTGCAGGCCCAGATCGAGCCACACATGCTGTTCAATACGCTGGCCAACCTGCAGGGCCTGATCGCCCTCGACCCGGCCCGGGCCCAGAAGATGCTCGACCAGTTGATCCAGTTCCTGCGCGGCACCCTGTCTTCGTCGCGTGCGCAGGCAACCACCCTGGCGCAGGAATTCGCGCTGCTGGACGCCTACCTGGGCCTGATGGCCGTGCGCATGGGCCCGCGCCTCAGCCATGCATTCGACCTGCCGGACGCGCTGCGGAGCGTGGCGCTGCCGCCGATGCTGCTGCAGCCGCTGGTGGAAAATGCCATCGCCCACGGCCTGGAACCCACCATCGACGGCGGCCACGTGGGCGTCTCCGCGCGGCGCGAGGGCGACAGCCTGGTGCTGTGCGTCAGCGACACGGGACGGGGACCCGATGCCGGTCCCGGCAAGCAGGGCACGGGCGTGGGCCTGGCCAATACCCGCGAACGCCTGCACGCCCTGTTCGGCGAACGCGCCGGCGTCACGCTGACGGCGGCCCCCGGCGGCGGCACGCTCGCCTGCATCACCTTGCCAATAGGAGAAAAGCCATGACGACTGCCCTGATCGCCGAAGACGAACCCATCCTCGCCGCTACCCTGGCCGCGACCCTGAACCGCCTGTGGCCGGAGCTGGCCATCGTCGCCACCTGCGCCCATGGCCAGGCTGCCCTGGAGCGGGCGCTGGAGCTGAAGCCGGACGTGCTGTTCCTGGATATCAAGATGCCTGGCAAGACGGGGCTGGAGGCGGCAGAGGAACTGGCCGAGGCGTGGCCGGGGCCGCAGCCGTTTCCCCAGGTCGTCTTCGTCACGGCCTACGACGATTACGCCGTGCAGGCCTTCGACAACGCGGCCGCCGACTATGTGCTCAAGCCCGTCAGCGACGAGCGCCTGGGCCGCACGGTGGCACGGCTGAAGGAGCGGCTGAAAAGCGCCGAAGGGCAGGGCATGGACGCGCTGATGGCACAGCTGCGCGCGCTGGCCCAGCCGGCGCCGGCGGCCGAGCGTCTGAGCGTGATCCGCGCTGCCGTGGGCAATACCGTGCGCATGATTCCCATCGGCGACGTGCTGTACTTCGAGGCGCTGGACAAATACGTCAACGTCGTCACGGCCGACGGCGAGGCCCTGATCCGCACCACCTTGAAGGAACTGCTGCCCCAGCTGGACGACAGGCAGTTCTGGCAGGTGCACCGGGGCACCATCGTCAACGCCGGCAACGTGCTGTCGGCCCACCGCGACGATGCCGGCAAGGTGGCGCTGCAGATTCGCCACCGGCCGGAACGGGTAAGGGTCAGCCCCCTGTATGCCCACCTTTTCCGCCAGATGTAACGATGGATAAAAAATACTATTGTTGACGGCGCCACGGCCGTATATAATGCGGCCTCTTTTCCCTGATAGCTCAGTCGGTAGAGCGACGGACTGTTAATCCGCAGGTCCCTGGTTCGAGTCCAGGTCGGGGAGCCAGAATCTTAAAGCCGCGTTTAAAACGCGGCTTTTTCATATCCGGCGCATTTGAAACTCGCATTACCGAAGCCACAAGAATCGGAGCGTGCGCACCACGAGACATGGGCGACACGGCGCTGCCACGAGCGGCGCGCGGCAAGACCGCACCCGGCACAAGAGCGGAGACGACGTTGAACCCTTTTTCTTTAAACCCAGGAAGGCAATAAATGAAACTCTCCAAGATGCACAAGCGTCTGCTCGCTCTGACGGCCATGGTGCCGATGGCCGCGCTGGCACAGGAAGCCACCCAGGCAATGGCTCAGCCAACTGCGCAAGCGGCCAGCGGCCAGCTGGAAACCGTGACCGTGACGGCCCAGCGCCGCACGGAAAACATCAAGGAAGTGCCGGTGTCGGTATCGACCCTGCAGCACGAAAAGCTGGACGTGATCCTGTCCGGCGGCCAGGACATCCGCGTGTTGTCCGGCAAGGTGCCGAGCCTGAACATCGAATCGTCGACGGGTCGCGTGTTCCCCCGCTTCTACATCCGCGGCTACGGCAATGCCGACTTCTCCATCTTCGCTTCGCAGCCCGTCTCGCTGATCTATGACGACGTCGTGCAGGAAAACCCGATCCTGAAGGGTTTCCCCATGTTCGACCTGGCCAACGTGGAAGTGCTGCGCGGCCCGCAAGGCACGCTGTTCGGCCGTAACACGCCGGCCGGCGTCGTCAAGTTCGAGTCGGCCAAGCCAAGCCTGAAGGGCGTGGAAGGCTACTACAACTTCTCGCAAGCCACGCACGGCACCGTCAACGTCGAAGGCGCGGCCAACATCCCCCTGTCGAACGAATGGGCCATGCGCGTATCGATGCTGCGCCAGCACCGCGACGACTACGTCTCGAACGCCTTCACGAAGGAACCGGATTCGCTGGAAGGCTACAACGAACACGCCGAGCGCGTGCAGTTCCTGTACCAGCCGAACGGCACCTTCAATGCGCTGTTCAATATCCACCAGCGCACCGCCGCCGGCAGCTCGCGCCTGTTCCGTGCCAATATCATCAAGAAGGGCACGAACCAGCTGGTGGACGGCTTCGACGCCGAGAACATCTACACCAACGGCCAGAACTACCAGAACCTGACGACGCGCGGTGCCAACGTGCGCCTGTCGTGGGACCTGGGCGCCGTCAAGCTGTACTCGATCACGGGCTATGAAACCATCGCCAGCTACAACAGCCGCGGCGACATCGACGGCGGCACGCCAGCAAACGGTCCCGGCTTCATTCCGTTCCAGGTCGAGACGGCGTCCGTGCTGCCGGACCTGAAGCAGTACTCGCAGGAGTTCCGCGTCGAATCGAAGAAGGCGGGCCCCGTCAGCTGGCAGGCCGGCGTCTACTACTTCGACGAAGATGCCACCGGCGGCAGCGACAACTACAACGTGCTGGGCGCCCGTACCACCCGCGTCGTCAGCAACCAGCAGAACAAGGCCTGGGCGGCCTTCGGCTCCGTCAACTACACCGTCACCGACGCCTTCACGCTGCGCGGCGGCCTGCGCTACACGAACGACAAGAAGGACTTCGCCACCCTGGAAGCTTCCAACGTGACCCTGATCGGCCCGTCGTCCGTCAGCACCAGCAAGCACAAGGCAAACTGGGACCTGTCCGGCACCTACGCGCTGAACCAGGACGTGTCGCTGTACGCCCGCGTGGCGACCGGCTTCCGCGCCCCGTCCATCGCGGCACCGTCGGCCTCCGTGCCGATCACCGTGGCCGACGCCGAGACCATCACGTCGTATGAAGCGGGCGTCAAGGCCGACCTGCTGAACCGCCGCGCCCGCGCCTCGTTCTCGGTCTACGACTACGACGTCAAGAACCAGCAGCTGACGGTCGTCGGCGGCGATTCCAACGTGACGAAGCTGATCAACGCCGCCAAGACCAAGGGCCGCGGCATCGAAGCGGAAATCGAAGGCTTCGTGACGCCGGACTTCAAGCTGGCTGCCAGCACCAGCTACAACTTCACGGAAATCCGCGACCCGTCGCTGTCCGTGAACAAGTGCGCCCAGTGCACCATCACGGACCCGATCAACGCCGCCGGCCGCGTCGTCATCGACGGCAACGCACTGCCGCAGGCACCGAAGTGGATCGTCAACCTGTCGGCCCGCTACAACTGGCCACTGGCCGACGGCAACCTGTTCGTGCTGACCGACTGGTCCTACCGCAGCAAGGTCAACTTCTTCCTGTACGAAGCCGCCGAATTCACCGGCAAGCCGCTGACGGAAGGCGGCCTGCGCTTGGGCTACAACTGGCAGGGCGGCAAGTACGAAGTGGCCGTCTTCGGCCGCAACATCACCGACCAGCAACGCATCACGGGCGCGATCGACTTCAACAACCTGACGGGCTTTATCAACGAGCCGCGGCAATGGGGTGTGCAGGTCAAGGGCTCGTTCTAACGATCGATGAAAACGGCCCAGGGCGTTGTTGCGGGCCCTTGCCGTGCAGGTGCACTGTCTGCGGGCCCGCGCCTGGCCCTGGGCCGTGAGCATCAATCGTGAAGTGGTGGCCGGGCGGGCAGAAAAAGTTTTGATGCCCCCTGGACAGTTTGAAACGGCCTGCCTATAATACGGCCTCTTTTCCCTGATAGCTCAGTCGGTAGAGCGACGGACTGTTAATCCGCAGGTCCCTGGTTCGAGTCCAGGTCGGGGAGCCAGAATTTGGTAGTATCGGAAAGCCCAGCCTTCACGGTTGGGCTTTTTGCATTTCAACGCCTTTACGTGAACGACAATATGGACAGCATCGATCAGCGCTACCTCGTGCAGCAGAACAAAACCAGCGGTGGCGACCTGGCGCCGCCCGTATTCGCCAAGGTCATGCGCAGCAAGGAGGGCGTATTCGAAGGCGTCTCCTTTATCAAGAACAAGGAAAAGGCCACCGTCATGACGGTGGCCCAGGCGCAGGAAGTGATCGCGTGGGCCGCGAAGAAGAAGGCGGCCCATGAGTACGTGACGAAGATCATCTGCGTGGGGCAGTGAGGCCGGGATCGACGTCGTTCGACCCAGCGGCGAGGCTGCAGCGCCACCTGGTGCCGCCTTGTCGTCTCGGGGGGCGTGTGCTAAGGTGAAATGGGCATATGGCTCGGATCGATCTCCGCGCACTGGCCTCCGGTAGCTGGACGACGCGGTGCTGTATCGATGGGAAGGTGGACGACATGGCTGCCAAGACTTTCGCCGAGATCAAGGAACTGGTCGGGAAAAACACGAAGTCCCTTGAATTTTCCAACGAGTTCATCGTTTGCTTGATCTGGAAGGAGTCGGGATTCGACCCCGATGTCAAGAATGCCAAGTCATCCGCCACCGGTTTGATGCAGGTGACCAAGGCCGCGGTCGCCATGGTGAACAGCAATACCCCGAAAGGTGTCCATTTCGAGCATGCCGATATGACGGACCCGGACAAAAATATCCAGTGCGGCAGCTACTACCTCGATATTGCGAAAACCAAGCTCGCGGGTATCGACAAGAGCTATGGCACGGGCAAGGGATATTCGAAATCCATTGTCGTCTGTGAAGGCTGCCTCAAGAAGGGGGACGAGCATGAAATGGTGTGCCTGCTCAAAATCCACGCCTGATTCCAGGCGGCTGTACCGTTACCTGTTCTCGACCTTGTTGACCTTGCTTCTCGCGGGCCCCTGCCTGGCCGAGGAGAAAGCGTGGAAAGCCGATGTATTCACTGCCTGGATCGGGAAATATCCGACATCGACGGTGAACGGCAAGGATGTCAACATCCTGGCGACAGCGCCGCTTAAGCAGGTGATCGAGCAAACAGTGCCGCTGAAAGAGCGTCAGTTGCTGCGTACTTACGGAGTCGAAACGCCCATCAAGCTGAGCGGCAATTTTTTGCTGATCCAGCAGTGCAAGCCCCATGACTGCCCGTCCGAAATGGCAACGGTTGTCGTCGATCTCAGCAGGAAACGGGTGTGGGTGGGCCTCTTTGCGAGGAAGGACGGCTCCGTTTCGACCAGGTGGTACGGCAACGTGGACGACTACGCCGTCCTGCCGGCCGAGATCAGGGAGGAATTCGTCGCGCGGCACGGCGAGTGACCCGCGCCGCGCCGCCCGAAACCGGCCGGGAGGACGACGCCGGCCCAACCCGAAACACCAGTACGCCGACTGACCAACCGGGCTTTCGCCATCCGCGCACGGCTTTCTCCTGGCCGCTGCGTGTCGCCGCCCATTCCTGCTACGCAGCGCCGCCGAGCAAGCCCGCAATGGCCCGGTTAAACGCGGGAATATCGTCGGGCTTCCGGCTCGTCACGAGCTTGCCGTCCACCACCACTTCCTCGTCGCTCCACTCGGCGCCCGCGTTGCGCAGGTCCGTCGACAGGGTCGGCCAGCTCGTCATGCGCTTGCCCTTGGCGAGGCCGGCGTCGATCAGGGTCCACGGACCGTGGCAGATGGCGGCGATCGGCTTGTCTGCCTTGCCGAAAGCGGCGATGAAGGCGATGGCTTCCTTCGACAGGCGCAGCTGGTCAGGGTTCGATACGCCGCCCGGCAGGACCAGCGCGTCGAAGTCGCCGGGCTTGGCGTCGGCCAGGCCCAGCTCCACGGCGAACTTGTCGCCCGCGTCCATGTGATTGAAGCCCTGCACCTGCTCGCCCTTGTCCTTCGGGGCGATCAAGGTCACCTGCGCGCCTTGGCCTTCCAGGAATTCGCGCGGGCCCGTGTATTCGACCTGCTCGACGCCGTCCGTCATCAGTACCGCCACCTTCTTGCCGTTCAATGCTTGTGCCATGGTTTTCTCCATTCGTTTGTGAGAAGCCCAAGCATGCCAAAATGGCGTGGGGCGCGCCGTGCGCGCACGAACATTGGAGGATCGATGAGGCAGGACGAGAGCGTGAATTTATATGTCGAGACCATCGAGGGCGACCCGGCGCGGCCGGTGCTGGTCTTCCTGCACGAGGGACTGGGCAGCACGACGCAGTGGCGCGACTTTCCCGCGGGGCTGTGCGCGGCCACCGGCTGCGCGGGGCTGGTGTACGACCGGCTCGGGTATGGTCGCTCGCCGGGGCTGCGTCACGCCCGCACGGTGCACTACCTGCACCATTACGCCTTCGACGAGCTGCCGGCCGTGCTGGCGCGGCACGTGGCCGGCCGCGACTACACGCTGGTCGGGCATTCCGACGGCGGCAGCATCGCGCTGCTGCACGCGGCCGAACAGCCGGCGGGACTGCGCGGCATCGTCACCCTGGCGGCCCACGTGATCGTCGAGAAGGAGACCCTGGCCGGCATCCGCGCCGCGCGCGTGGCCTATGCCGAGGGCAAGCTGCGCGGCCTGGCCCGGCACCACGGCGACAAGACGGAGACGATTTTTCATGCCTGGGCCGACACGTGGCTGCGGCCGGCTTTTGCCCATTGGGACATCCGCTACCTGCTGCCGTCGATTGCCTGCCCCGTACTGGCCTTGCAGGGCAGCGCCGACCAGTACGGCACGGTGGCCCAGCTCGATGCCATCGCCGCCGGCGCGCAGCAGGCGCGGGTGCGGATGCTGGAAGGCTGCGGCCATTCGCCCCAGCAGGATCAGCCGGCGCTCGTCACGGAACTGATTCGCGCGTTCATGGGCTAGAAGGGGCGGCAGGCCGCGTCGGCATGGCGGGTGGCGCAGATGCGCACGCGGCACAGGCGGCCTTCCTCGCCGCCCACCTTGCCGCAGCGCTGCAGCAGCGATTCCGTGCTGTCGATCATGCGCGCTTCGACGATATCGCGCGCGGCGGCCAGGCCGTTGGCGTGGGCGACGATGGCCGACAGCAGCGCCACGTCGTTGTCGACCGGCGGGCCCGCCGCCAGCACGGGCGCCGTGGCGGCACGCACGGCCGACTTCACGCGCGCCCGTACGGGGTGGGCGGCATGGCCGATGACGCGGGGGGCGGCCACCGGCGGCTTGACCGGCACCCTGCCCAGGTCCGGTTCGTTGACGATGGCGGCCGGCGTCTCCGCGGGGGCGACCAATGCGGCCGGTGCCGCCAATGCCGCCGATGCCACCGGATCGGCCACCGGCGCGTGCCACACCATCTTCGGTCCCGCCTTCAGCACGGGCGTCGTGCCGCCGAACAGCCACCATCCCATCAGCAGCACCAGCGCGATGGCGACGGCGATGGCGCCAAAGATGCCGCCATTGAGGTTGACGGCGATGCCGCGCGCGACGCCGGCCCTGGCGCCGCCGCCTCGGCCCACCAGGCCGGCCTCCCGGTCCAGGCTCGCCAGGATGCCGTAGCCGCCCACTGTTGCCGTCTGCCGTTTTGAATCCACGTTGTTCTCCCAAAGCTTGATGTAAGCGGCCCGGGCGGGCCCCGCTGCGCATTACGATAGGGCAATGTTGCCGGAGGCCAGTGTGGCGCGGCCGGCCGCGGTTCACTTTGACGGAGCGCATGATGTTTCTCATTTCCATGTTTTTCCTGTTCGCCGCCACCTGCCTGGGTGGCTGGCTGGTCTTTTTCCCGGCCGGGCGCGAGGCCGCGTGCGATGCCACGGTGGGCACGATACGGCGCGTGGCACAGCGGATGGCAGGCGTCCGGCGCGACGGCCTGCGCACGGCGTCGTCGACCGTGCAGCGGGGGCGCGACCGGCTCGCCGGTGGCGTGGCGCTGCTGCGACGCCATCCCGTGCTGACGGCGCTGGTGGCCGGCCTGGTGCTGCTGCCGCCGCTGGCCGTGCTGCTGGCCGAGGACCGGGTGGCGCTGCCCGGCTTCGACGGCACCACCCACGCTGTCAATCACCAGGTGGCCGGGCTGCTGCGCGGCGAACGGCTGGCCGCGCCGCAGCCGCTGCCGCCGGCCGTGTTCACGACGGCGGAGGTGACCCTGGTGCGGCCCATGCTCGCGGGCGCCAACCGCAACTTCGACCTGCTCGACGCCGAGTTCGCCCAGCGCCTGCTGACGGTGTTTCGCGTCATGCGCGAGCAGCACGGCTACGACATGGTGCTGCTGGAGGGCTACCGCAGCCCCGAGCGGCAGAACCAGCTGGCCGACGCCGGCGGCCACGTAACGAACGCGCGGGCCTTCCAGAGCTATCACCAGTTCGGCCTGGCCGGCGACTGCGCCTTCCTGCGCAATGGCCGGCTGGTGATCACGGAAAAAGACCCGTGGGCCATGCGCGGCTACCGGCTGTATGGCGAAGTGGCCGAGGCAGCGGGCCTGACGTGGGGCGGGCGGTGGAAGATGATGGATTTCGGCCACACGGAACTGCGCCGGCCCCGGCGCTGACCGGACAAGGTTGCGACGAATCAATAGTTTCCTGTGGGTATGGTGGCACCATGGCCGGACCTGTTGATCCCCGAGGGCCACTCCATGCTGCGACGAATCTGGTACTTCCTGACTGACACCCGCACCCTGACCGTGGTGTCGCTGCTGGTGATGGCGGGGCTGTTCTACCTGGGAACCGAGCTGTTCGAGCTGGCGCTGATCTGGGCCGTGGCCGGCTTCGCGCTGGCCCTGCTGGTGTGGCTGGGTGTCTGGTGCCTGCGCCGCCACCTGGCCACGCGACGCGCCGCGCGGCTGGAGCAGGCCATCGAAACGGCGACGGTATCGCATGTGGCCGATGCCGCCACGCGCGCCGACGTCGACGTGCTGCGCGAAGGGCTGCTGAAGGCCATCGGCACCATCAAGACGTCCAAGCTGGGCCTGCGCTCCGGGCGCCGCGCACTGTACGAACTGCCGTGGTACATGATCATCGGGAACCCGGCCGCCGGCAAGAGCAGCGCCATCGTCCATTCGGGCCTGCAGTTCCCCCTCGGCGACGGCAAGGTGGTGCAGGGCGTGGGCGGCACCCGCAACTGCGACTGGTTCTTTACCACCGAAGGCATCGTGCTCGACACGGCCGGCCGCTATTCGGTCGAGGACGAGCACCGCGCCGAGTGGGCCGGCTTTCTCGACCTGCTGAAGAAGTACCGCGCCCGCGCGCCAGTCAACGGCATCATCGTCGCCGTCAGCATCGCGGAACTGCGCGGCAGCGATGGCGACACCTGCGTGCGCCTGGCGCGCAGTCTGCGCCAGCGCGTACAGGACCTGATCGAGCGCCTGGAAGTGTTCGCGCCGGTGTACGTGGTGTTCACCAAGGCCGACCTGGTGGCCGGCTTCACGGAGTTCTTCGCCCAGGCCGAGCGCGGCGAACGGGAACGGGTGTGGGGCGCCACGATGCCTTACCAGCGCAAGGCCGGTACGCAGGACATCCTGAGCTTCTTCGACGAGGCCTTCGATGAGTTGCACGAGGGCCTGAAGGAAACCAGCATCGCCAACATGACGCAGCAGCAGCGCCGCGGCATGGCGGCCGGCGTGTTCACCTTCCCGCTGGAATTCTCGTCGCTACGGGTGCCGGTGCGGGCCTTCCTGGCCACGCTGTTCGAAGACAATCCCTTCCAGTTCAAGCCCCTGTTCCGCGGCTTCTACTTCACCAGCGCGCTGCAGGAAGGCCAGCCCGAATGCGCCCAGTCGCGCCGCGTGGCGGGCCGCTTCGAGCTGGCCAGCACGCCTGACCCGGCGCCGCACGGCGACCTCCGCCAGACCGGCTATTTTCTGCTGGAGCTGTTCCGCAGCGTGATCTTCGCCGACCGCCAGCTGGTTTCGCAGTATTCGCGCCGCAGCAAGGTGCGGCTGCAGTACGGCGTGTTCGTGGCGGCCGCCGTGCTGCTGGGTGTGTCGCTGGGCGGCTGGAGCTGGTCCTACCTGGGCAATCGCGAACTGGTGGCGACCGTGCAGGCCGACCTGGACAAGGTGATCCGCCTGCAGGACCGTCGCCTCGACCTGCAATCGCGGCTGCTGGCGCTGGAGGTGCTGCAGGACCGCATCGAGCAGCTCGACCAGTACCGCCACGACCGGCCCTGGGCCATCAGCCTCGGCCTGTACCAGGGCGAACTGCTGGAGCGCAAGCTGCGCGAGGAGTACTTCGCCGGCGTGCGCGAGGTGATGGTCAAGCCCGTCGCCGTCAACCTGGAAGCGCTGCTGTACGAGATGAACGCCAACGCGGGCCAGCTGGTCACGCCCACTGTGGCCGCCGCCGCCGTGCCTGCCACGCCAGTGAGCACGACGGCGCGGGCCTATGCCGATGCGTCGCCCACCAACGTGGAAGACGCTTACAACGCGCTGAAGACCTACCTGATGCTGGCCGACCCCAGTCATGCCGAGGCAGGCCACCTGAACGACCAGCTGACGCGCTTCTGGCGCGGCTGGCTCGAGACCAACCGGGGCGCCATGCCGCGCGAGCAGATGATCCGCAGCGCCGAGCGGCTGATGACGTTCTACCTGGCGCAGGTGCGCGATCCGTCGTGGCCGCGTATCGAGCAGAAGCTGGCGCTGGTCGACACGGCGCGCGAGAACCTGCGCCGCGTGGTGCGCGGCATGCCGGCGCGCGACCGGGTCTACGCCGAGATCAAGGCCCGGGCCTCGACGCGCTTCCCGGCGATGACGGTGGGCCGCATCGTCGGCGACGCCGATGCGGCGCTGGTGCAGGGCAGCCATGCGCTGTCCGGTACCTTCACCCGCGACGCGTGGGAGAAGTACGTCGAGGGGGCGATCCGCGACGCGTCGGCGCACGAGCTGCAAAGCACCGACTGGGTGCTGAAGACGGCCAGCCGCGACGACCTGACCCTGGAAGGCAGCCCGGAACAGATCCAGAAGAACCTGGTCGACATGTACAAGGCCGAGTACACGCGCGAATGGCAGAAGTTCGTGCAGGGCGTCGCCATCGCCGACATGAACGGCTTCAATGGCGCCGTGGTGGCGATGAACCGGCTGGGCGACCCGCAGACCTCGCCCATCGCGAAAATCCTGCGCACCATCCACGAGCAGACCTCGTGGGACAACCCGGCCGAACTGAACGCGCGCATGCAGCAGGCCGAGAAGGGCCTGGCCAACTGGATCAAGAACCATATCCTGCGCCGCACGCCGTCGCCGGTGAATGCGAACGTCAACCTGAATGTCAGCGTGGACGGCCTGCGCCAGGATCGGCAGATCGGCCCGATCGGCCGCGAGTTCGCCTCGGTGGGGCGCATCGTCGGCACGCACGACCAGAACGCCTCGCTGCTGCGCTCCTACCTGGACACCTTGTCGCGCCTGCGCACGCGCCTGAACGCGCTGAAGAACCAGGGCGACCCGGGCCCGGGCGCCAAGCAGTTCATGCAGCAGACGCTGGAGGGAACCGGCTCCGAGCTGGCCGATGCGCTGCGCTTCGTGGACGAGCAGATGCTCAACGGGATCACCGACGCCCAGCGCCAGGCCGTGCGGCCGCTGCTGGTGCGCCCGCTGATGCAGACCTTCGCCGTCATCGTCGGCCCGGCCGAGGCGGAAATCAACAAGACCTGGCTGGCCCAGGTCTACGAACCGTTCAGCCGCTCGCTGGCGAACAAATACCCGTTCGCGCCATCGGCCCGCATCGAGGCCAGCCAGGCCGAGATCGCCCAGTTCTTCGGCCCGGACGGGCTGGTAGCGAAGTTCGTCAATACGTCGATGGGCCCGCTGGTGGTGCGGCGCGGCGACGTGCTGGCGGCGCGTACGTGGGCCGACATGGGCATCACCCTGCAGCCCCAGGCCGTGCAGCGCTTCCCCAGCTGGATCGCCGCGTCCGGGGCCGGGAGTATGGCATCGACGCCAACGGCACAGACGATGTTCCAGATCCTGCCGATTCCCGCCCCCGGCACGGTCGAATACACGGTGGAGATCGACGGCCAGCAGCTGCGCTACCGGAACACGCCGCCGCAGTGGACCAGCATGGTGCACCCGGCCGCGCAAGGCATTCCCGGCGCGCGCATCAGCGCCGTGGCCTTCGACGGGCGCAACGTGGAGCTGTTCAACGAGGCCGGCCAGTTCGGCCTGAAGCGGATGATCGACGCGGCCGCCAAGACGAAGAAGGACGGCGGCGTGCACGAGCTGCGCTGGAGCGCCGGCGGCGTCAGCGTGGCCGTCGACCTGCGCATCGTCAGCAGCGACGACACGCGGCCAGTACGCGGCTACGACGGCATGCGCCTGCCGGAAACCATCGTCGGCGGTACGCATCCGGCCCCGGCACCCGCGCCGTCCGCGCCCGTGCCCGCTCCCACGCCGGCCCCCGTCAACGTCATCGCGACCGTGACGCCGCCGGCGGCGCAGGCGGCGATCGTGCAAGGAGATGTCCGATGAGCACCCGTATCGGCTACTTCGGCAAGCTGGCCACCCGTTCCGATTTCGTCAAGAGCGGCGAGCAGCACGCGCTGGCCGGGCTGCTCGATGTATGGATCGACGACACGCTGGCGCAGCTGATCACCAACACGCGCTGGAAGCTGCACTACGACGCCCTGGCCCCGCTGCATTTCGCCTTCGTCGGGCCGCACAGCCGCCATGTCGTGGCGGGGCATCTGGTGGCCAGCGGCGACTTGTCCGGCCGGCGCTTTCCGTTCATCGCCATGAGCGCGCTGGAAGTGCCGGCGCCGGGCACCTTCCTGCCGGGCAGCCCGATGGCGCTGGCCGCCGCCTGGCGCCAGCTGGCCGACCTGACGGCCGCCGTGCAGGATGCCGCCGATCCGGCCGGCGCGCTGCAGGCGGTGACGGGCGCCGTGCTCGACGCCGATGCGGTACGCGCCAACCATGCGGGCGAGCTCGATGCGTTCGCCGCCGCCCACGACATCGCCGCCCTCGAGGCGCTGCTGGCCGGCGACGGCCACCGCCATGACGTGCGCGGCATCGTGCTGGGCATCGGCCTGCTGCTGCAGCCGTTCGAGTGGACCGGCGGTACGCGGCTCGACCGCAGCCTGGCGCTGCCGCTGCCGCGCGACCCGGCGCTGCGCCCCAGCGTCGCCGCGTTCTGGCTGTCGCTGGTGGCGCCGTTCCTGCGTCGCCAGGAGACCGGTCATCAACACATCGAGCTGGCCCTGTTCATGGCCGAGCTGCGCGGACGCCCCACCTTCGTCATCGGCTTCGCCGGCGCCACGCCGGGCACGCTGCGCGCCGTCATCGACCCGGAATACGGGGCCGGCCATCTGATCGGCTTCGACGACGTGGCCTGGGTCGACGACATGATCGCCGGCGAACACGGCGTGCAGCGCCTGTCGGCATGCCTGGCCCAGGGCAGCCTGTCGCTGCGTGCCGCCCTCGACCTGTTCCGCCAGACCTTTGCCTGAACTTTCCCTGTTCCATCCCTCCGGGAGCTGCCCATGCGCATCGTAAGTATCGTATCCATCCTTCCCCTGGTGCTGGCCGGCGCCGCCCAGGCCCAGGCACCGGCTCCCGTCACGCCGTTGCCGGGCCAGGTCCTCGTCAGCGGCACCGTTCCCGACGAAGCCAGCAAGGCCGCCATGCTGGCCCGCGTGCGTGAGCTGTACGGCGTCGAGCGCGTGGTCGACCAGATCGCCATCGGCAATGTCGTGCTGCCGCCCAACTGGAGCGGCTACGTGCAGAAGCTGATCGGCCCGAACCTGAAGCTGATCACGAAGGGCCAGCTGAAAATCGACGGTAACGACGTCAGCGTGCGCGGCGAAGTGGCCAACGAGGCGCAGCGGCAGCAGATCGCCGGCGACATCGCCGCCAGCCTGAACCCCACCTACACGGTGAAGAATGGCCTGCGGGTCAGCGCGGCCGAACAGGACCTGCTCGACACGACGCTGGGAAAGCGCATCATCGAGTTCGAGAGCGGCCAGGCCGTGATCCGCCCGTCCGGCCTCGTCATCCTCGACGAGATGGCGGCCGCCTTGTTGAAGGTGAGGGGCAAGAAGGTGGAAGTGATCGGCCACACGGACAACACGGGCCTGCGGCAGAGTAACCTGGCCCTGAGCCTGGCGCGGGCCGAGGCGGTGCGCGCCTACCTGGCCGGCAAATCGGTCGACGCGGCCATGATCAACGTGTCCGGCCAGGGTCCCGACCGCCCGGTGGCCGACAACGCCACGGCGGACGGGCGGGCGCGGAACCGCCGCATCGAGTTCCGCGTCGCCGACTGATTCAAGGCAGGGTGATGGTCAGGCTGGCCGGGCGGGGCGCCAGCTTGATCAGGTCCGCATAACCCGCCATCGCATTCTGCGCGCCGTGCTCCAGCGACGTGCGCAATCCCAGGAAGACCCCGGCGCCCAGCAGCGCGAACACGGCCGACAGGGCCCATGCGGGCACGCTGCCGCGCAGCTTGTGCGCCACGTGGTCGGGCCGGCCCGCGCGTGGCGCGAACTCATGCCGCTTGCCCTTGATGTGGGCGATCTCGTCGCCCAGGCGCGCCGTCGTGTAGGCCAGCTTGTCGGCATCGTCCATGTAGCGGCCCTTGAAGCCCAGCAGCAGGCACAGATGGAACACCTGCAGGGCCGGCAGCCGCGCCAGGCCGGCCAGGCGCAGCGATTCGAGCCACTCGAAGAAGCGTTCGCCCGCCAGCTGGCCGCCGAACACGTCCAGCTGCAGCGGGCGACGGGCCCACGAGTCGTAGTCGGGGAAGCCGGCGCTCAGCACCGCTTCGTCGAGCGTGGCGCAGAAGGCGTACTTGGCCGCCTCGATATCCTCGACCTGGGCGCGCAGCTTGTGCGCTTCGCGCTCGAAGCCGTGCAGGTAGGCATTGACCACGTCGCGGAAGTGCTGCGCCGGCGGCGGCTTGGCGCCGGACTTGAGCAGGAACAGCATGTGGAAGCCCTCGTGCAGCAGGTCCACCAGCGAACTGACGTGGGGGCTGTCGGGCGTAGCCGCGCGGCCGCTGAACAGGGTGGGCGCGGCGCGCCGTTCGATCTGGCGCGTCATGGCAGCACCGCGGACAAGAATGGCAGCTGCAGCAGGAACGATAGCGAAAAACGAATGGCCATGCTGGGATCTCCTCGGAACGGTCGGAATGCTTGTCAGGTGCAACGGGCTTCGGTCAGCGGCCGGCCGACCTGCCGCTGGCGCGCCGGCGTGCCTTCGCCGACCGTCATCGCGCAGCCGGACAGGCCGATGGTGATGCCTGCCTTCTCCGCGTCGGCGGCGGGAAAGGCGGCCCGCCAGCGCTGGCCGTCGGGCGCGCGGAACAGGGCGACGACGCCGATGTAGCCCGCCTCGCGGCTTACTTTTTCCTTCACTTCGTACCGCTGGCCGGGAATCAGGAGCACTTCCTTCACCTCCAGCAGGTCCGCGCCCAGTAGCTCGCGTTCCGTGTGGGCGTTGGTGAAGCCGGCATACGACACGCGCTCGAAGGCCTCGGCCTGGCGCAGCGTGTAGATGCGTGCCACCAGCGCCAGTGGCGGGCCCTGTTCGCCGCCGTTCAAGGTGGGCGCCGCATGCAGCCGGATGCTGACGGTGCGGGGCGGCTTCTGCGCGTCCGGCAGTTCCGGCGGGCGCTGGATGCCGGCGATCTGCAACACGGCGCCCGCGATCGAGGCGCCGGTGCCGCAGCCGGAAAGCATGGCGGTGAGCGCCGCCAGCGCCAGGGCGCGGCGCAGGGGCGGGCAGGGGGCAATGCGTCGCATGGACACTCCTTTTTTGATTCCACGGGTCAATAAGTCGGGAAGCTCATTTAACCGAAAGCATCACTTTTCGCCCTTGCGACGCCGCAAAGACGGGGAAACGGTCGTTGCTGCCTCACCCGAATTTTTGTTCCATCGCAACTGCAGAGATCGCTAACGCACCAATAATCGCCATCACCCCGCTTGCTAGGAGATGAATATGGGAAACAAACGCTTTACCGCCACCATGCTGCCGTGCCTGGCCACCGTACTGCTGCTGTCCGCCTGCGCCGGCACGCCCACGACGATGTCGGCCGTGCCGCCGGTCGCCACGCTCGATGCGGCGATGGCCGATGCCGAACGCAGTGTCGCCGCCGGCGACGCCGAGCGCGCCATCGCGATCCTGAAGACGGCCGGCGCCAAGTACCCGGCCGAGAAGGCGCCGTGGGTGCAGATCGCCCAGCTCAAGTTCGACCGCGGCGCCTATGGCGAAGCGATCAACAACGCGCTGGAAGCGCTGCAGCGCGATCCGAAGGACCGCCAGGGCAACAGCATCATTGCCGTCAGTGGCCTGCGGCTGTCGACCCAGGCACTGGCCGACCTGTCGAAGCAGAACAACCTGGGCGGCCCGTTGCGCACGGAAGCGCAGCAGCTGGCCACGCTGCTGCGCAGCAGCCTGGGTGAGGAAATCCTGGTGCCGACAACGCAGAAGTCGGTCCGCGCCAAGCCGCGCAGCGTCACCGTCAACAGCGGCTCGCAAGGCCACAAGCCGACGGCGGCCGTCACCACGCAGTCGAACAGCGCCGACCCCTTCGGCGCCCTCAAATAAGGAGCGGACATGGCAAATGGCGACAGTGTGCAGAAGCGCCTGAACAAGATCCGGCCGCCGCGCGTGCAGATGACGTACGACGTCGAAGTCGGCGACGCGATGGAAAGCAAGGAGCTGCCGTTCGTACTGGGTGTCGTGGGCGATTTTGGCGGCGATGCGGAAAAGGAGCACAAGCGCCTGAAGGACCGCAAGTTCGTCAATATCGACAATGACAACTTCGACGAAGTGCTGGCCGGTGTCGAACCGGTGGCACGCTTCCAGGCGCCGAACCGCTTGTCGGGCGACGGCGACCTGGCCGTCGAACTGCGCTTTCGCTCGATGGACGACTTCCGCCCCGAGGCCATCGTGCGCCAGGTGCCATCGCTGTCACGCCTGCTCGAAGCACGCGGCAAGCTGGCCGACCTGCGCAACAAGCTGGCCGGTAACGACCGGCTGGAGGACATCCTGACCGACGTGCTGTCCAACACCGAGCAGCTGGCCGGCAAGCTTGACGCAGGGGAGCCCTGACATGTCCGCACAACTGCAAGCACTGGCGCCGTCCTATGCCGACGACGCGCTGCTGGACGACATCGTCGAACGCAGCAAGGTCGCCAAGTCCGCCGTCGAACACGCCCGCGCCAAGGACATCATCGGTGAACTGGTCCAGCAGGTACTGGAAGGCACGGTGGTCGTCTCGCACAGCGTGTCGGCCACGCTGGACGAGCGCGTGGCACAACTGGACCGGCTCATTTCCGAGCAGCTGTCGGCCATCATGCACGCCCCCGCCTTCCAGAAGCTGGAGCAGAGCTGGACGGGCCTGCACTACCTGGTGCGCAATACCGCCACCGGTCCTGGTCTGAAGATCCGCATGCTCAACGCCACCCGGCGCGAGCTGGTGCGGGACTTCCGCAGCGCCCTGGAATTCGACCAGAGCACCATGTTCAAGAAGGTCTACGAAGAGGAATTCGGCACCTTCGGCGGTGCCCCGTTCGGCGCGCTGCTGGGTGACTTCGAGATCTCGCGCCAGCCGGAGGACATGTACCTGATCGAGCAGATGTCGCAAGTGGCGGCGGCCGCACACGCCCCGTTCATCACGGCCGCCGCGCCCGAGCTGTTCGGCCTGGAAGGCTTCGCCGACATGGGCAAGCCGCGCGACCTGAGCAAGGTGTTCGACACCGCCGAATACGCCAAATGGAAGGCCTTCCGCGAATCGGACGAGGCGCGCTACGTCGGGCTCACCTTGCCCCGTTTCCTGGGCCGGCTGCCGTTCCATCCCGTCGAGGGCACCGCTGTCGACGGCTTCAACTTCGTCGAGAACGTGGACGGCCTCCAGCACGATAGATACCTGTGGTGTAACGCCGCCTATGCCTTCGGCGTCCGGCTGACCAAGGCCTTCGGGGAATTCGGCTGGTGCGCCGCCATCCGCGGCGTCGAGGGCGGTGGCCTGGTCGACAACCTGCCGACCCACACCTTCAAGACGGACGAAGGCGAGGTCGCACTGAAGTGCCCGACCGAGGTGGCCATCACGGACCGGCGCGAGAAGGAGCTGTCGGACCTGGGCTTCATCTCGCTGGTCCACTGCAAGAACACGGACTATGCCGCCTTCTTCGGCGCGCAGTCGGCCCAGAAGGCGCGCCGCTACAGCTCGGAGGCGGCCAACGCGAATGCCGTGCTGTCGTCGCAGCTGCAGTACATCTTCGCCGTCTCGCGCATCGCCCACTACATGAAGGCCATGATGCGCGACAAGATCGGCAGCTTCGCGTCCGCGTCCGGCGTGGAGGACTTCCTGAACCGCTGGCTGATGAACTACGTGCTGCTGGACGATAACGCCAGCCAGGACCAGAAGGCCCGGTTCCCCCTGCGCGAAGCGTCGGTAAAGGTCACCGAAATGCCGGGCCGCCCCGGCGTGTACCGCGCCGTGTCCTTCCTGCGTCCGCATTACCAGCTCGACGAGCTGACCGTTTCACTCCGACTGGTCGCGGAGCTGCCGCAGACGACCAACAGCTGATCTTTTCCAACCACAACAGGAGCGCGTAATGGCAATCGACGTCTATTTGTATATCGATGGTATCAAGGGCGAATCGGCCGATGACCGGCACAAGGACTGGATCGAGTGTAAGTCCGTCAACTGGGGCGTGGAGCAGCCCAAGTCGGCCACCGCATCGACCGGCGGCGGCCATACGGCCGAACGGTGCGAGCACCAGGACATCGTGCTGCACAAGCTGGCCGACCTGGCCTCGCCGATCCTGCTGCAGACATGCGCCGCCGGCCGCACCATCCCCAAGGCGAAGTTCGAATTCATGCGCGCCGATGCAATGGGCGAGCGCGTCAAGTACTACGAAATCGAGATCGAGAACGTGCTGATCGGCGCCGTCTCGCCGTCCGTGGACGAAGGCGACATCATGACCGAAACGGTGGCACTGAAATTCTCGAAGATCAAATGGCGCTACACGCAGCAGAAGATCACCGGCGGCTCGGGCGGCAACACCTCGGGCGGCTGGGACCTGGCGGCCAACCGCATCGTCTGACAAGAGTCGCCGACGCTTGCCGCGGGCCGTTGCCGCGGCATTTTTTTTAGGAGCAGTCATGTTCGCACCTGTATCGCAGCCGTCCGCGCTGCGCCATCGCATCGGCCGCGGCAACGGAGGCCAGCGATGAACCATCCCACCTTACCGGACGACCTGCACCTGCGGCTGGCCGACCGTCTGCCCGGCCAGCTGCCGGCCATCGCCATCGTCGCCCAAGGCGTGCGCGCAGCCCGGCTTGGCCGGGGCAGGGCCGCCTTCCTGTGCGTCGACGCGGCGGGTTCACGGCCGGCCGTGCTGGCCCGGGCCCTGGCCGGATTGCTGTCGTATGGGGCGCCCATCACGCTCGACATGCGCGCCTACGGCGACGCGACCGGTGGGCAAGCCGCGTGCGAAGGCCTGACCGCCGCGCTGCGGCAGGCGCCGCGCGGCGTCATCGTGCTCGACGCGCTGGAACAGGCGCATCCCGACGTGGCGGCGGCGCTGCAGCAGGTGCTGGAAGGCCATGGCGCGGGCGAGGCCGTCGTCGTCGCCACGTCCCGCGTGCTGGAGCGCATCCAGCCGGCGCTGCTCGACTGCCTGCGGCTGGTGCCGTTCCGGGCCGAAGGCGCCGCCACGCCAATCAGTCATTGAAGGAGACATCATGCTCGACATCGATCAACTGCTCGCGCCCATCAGCGTCACCCAGGTCAGCGGCGAGGACCTGAGCTTTTCCAGCGAGGTCGATCACATCGCCAGCGCCCGCCGCGAGGACGATCCCGCGCTGGACCAGGGCGAATGGAAAGAAGCCCTGAAGGCCGCCGACTGGCCGTTCGTGGCCAGCCATTGCGAGCAGCTGATCCGTTCGCGCAGCAAGGACCTGCGCCTGGCCGTGTGGCTGGCCGAGGCCCATGCCAAGACGCGCCACTTCCGCGGCCTTGGCGACGGCTACACGCTGCTGGCCGGCCTGTGCGAGCGCTTCTGGGACAGCCTGCACCCGGCCCCGGAAGACGGTGACCACGAACTGCGCATCGGTAACCTGTTCTGGCTGCTGTCACGGTCGCCCCGGCTGGTCAAGGAGATTCCCGTGACGGAGGACGGCGGCGTCGCGCTGGCCGACTTCGAAGCGGCCCGCCAGCGCGCCGCCCAGGCCGAACCCGAGGACGACGACAAGCCCTGGAGCCATCCGGCTGGCGCCACCAGTCCCGGCATTGACGAACTCGACGCCCGGCGCCGCCGCAACTCGGCGCCCTTCAATGCGACGCTGCTGGCCGATGCCAAGTACTGCCTGGCGGCGCTGCAGGTGCTGGAGCGTGCCGTCGATGCGCGCCTCGGCGCCGATGGCCCAAGCTTCGGTCCGGCGCGCGAGGCGCTGCAGCATGCGATCGATTTCATTGGCCTGCTCGCGCCGGACGCCGCGCCGGACCATCCGGCCATCGCCGAGGGCATCGCCAGGCCGTGGCGGAACGGCGGCGATGTCGCCGGCGTGAAGCACGACGGCGGCATCGCCTCGCGCCAGCAGGCCATCGAGCAGTTGCGCCGCGTGGCCGAGTACTTCCACCGCGCCGAGCCGCACAGCCCCGTTGGCTACCTGGCCGACAAGGCCGCCGCCTGGGGCGCGATGCCGCTGCACGAGTGGCTGCACAGCGTCGTCAGGGACCGCGCCCAGGTGGCCCTGCTGGACGAACTGCTGGGCATTGACCAACTGCGCGGCCAACTGCGCGGCGTACCGTGCGGGCCGGTGCCGGACCAGGGCTAAGGTCACCGGCGCACGCTTGCATTCCCTCTGCAATACGTTCAGACTGGCCGTACCGGCGGCATGCTGAGGGAGAAATGATGGGCAATCTGCGCAATCTTCGAATTGGGGCACGGCTTGGCATGGGCTTCGGGGTGGTGCTGGCGCTGTTGGCGATCATGACCCTGGCCGGACTGCTGCGCATGCAGCAGGCCAGCCGGATGACGGCAACGCTGGTGGGCGAACATACCCGCAACGAGCGCCTGATGGCCGAGTGGACCAAGATCATCGAAGTCAACGCGGCGCGCGCCAGCGCGGCCTTCCTGGCCGCCGATCCGGCCGAGCAGAAGGCGATCGAGGCGACGATGGCGCAGTCCTCCGGACGCGCCACGGAGATCCAGGACTTCCTTGGCAAGGAACTGACGGACCCCACCAGCCGCAGCGGCCATGCCGCCGTGCTGGCGGCCCGCAAGAACTATGTGGCGATCCGCAAGAAAGTACTGACCTCGAAGGCCACCGACCCGGCCGGCGCCCGCCGGCTCTACACGGCCGACCTGGAAACGAGCCGCATGGCCTACCTGGGCGCGCTCGGCGCGCTGCTGGAGACGGAGCAGAAGGCGCTGGACGGCACCGCGGCGCAGATCCAGCAAACCTATGCGAGCGGGCGCAACCTGCTCCTGACGTTCGGCGTGCTGGCCATCGGCGCCGGCGTGCTGCTGGCCTGGCGCATCACGCGTACCATCACCGAACCGCTGCGCCAGGCCGTCGACATCGCCGAGCGGGTGTCGTCGGGCGACCTGACCAGCACCATCGACACGGCGGGGCGCGACGAGATGGGCCAGCTGATGGCGGCGCTGAAGAAGATGAACGCCAGCCTGGTGAACATCGTCGGCCAGGTCCGCAACGGCACCGAGACCATCACCACGGCATCGACCGAGATCGCGGCGGGGAACATGGACCTGTCCTCGCGCACGGAACAGCAGGCCAGCTCGCTGCAGCAGACGGCATCGTCGATGGACGAGCTGACCTCCACCGTCCGCTTCAACGCCGAGAACGCGCACAAGGCACGCGAGCTGGCCCGCACGGCGGTCGACACGGCGGTGCAGGGCGGCGCCGTGGTGGGCGACGTGGTGCGTACGATGGATGCGATCAGCGCCTCGTCAGGCCGCATCGTCGACATCATCGGCGTCATCGACAGCATCGCCTTCCAGACCAATATCCTGGCCCTGAACGCGGCCGTCGAGGCGGCGCGTGCGGGCGAACAGGGGCGCGGCTTTGCCGTCGTCGCCTCGGAAGTGCGGGCGCTGGCCCAGCGTTCGCACACGGCCGCGAAGGAAATCGCCGCCCTCATCTCCGACTCGGCCCAGCAGGTGCAGGCGGGCAGTGCCCTGGTCGGCCGCGCCGGCGGCACCATGCAGGAAGTGGTGGCGGCAATCCAGCAGGTGACGGACATCATGAACGGCATCGCCGACGCCAGCGCGCAGCAGCAGACCGGCATCGAGCAGGTCAACCAGGCCATCACGCAGATGGACCAGGTGACGCAGCAGAACGCGGCGCTGGTGGAGGAAGCGGCGGCGGCTGCCGAGGCGATGCAGGAACAGTCATCGCGCCTGGCCGACGCCGTGGCCGTATTCCGCGTCGCGCTCGACGGCAGCCAGCCGCACCGCCGGCGCGAGGAGCGTGGCACGCCAGCGGTGGCGCGGCTGACGGCCTGACCTCGCGACTGCTCAAGCAGCGGCGCGCTGCCGCTACAATGCGCGCATGAATGTCAATCGATTCGCTGATCGCCCCGCCAAACGCGTCGCCTGCGCCGCCTGCCTGCGGCCCGCCGCCACGTGCATCTGCCAATGGGTCCATCCCGTCGTAAGCCGCGCATCCGTGTTGTTCCTGCAGCATCCGATGGAAGTCCATAACGCGAAGAACAGCGCCCGCCTGCTGCATCTGTCGCTGCCGGGCAGCGTACTGGCCGTCGGCGAAACCTTCGATCCCGCGGCGCTGGGCGCACTGCTGGCCGGCCCGCGCCGCGCCGTGCTGCTGTATCCCGACACGCCGGGCGACCGTTCGCTCGGCATCGCGCCGCCCCCAGCCTTCGATCCCGCCTTGGCCGCAAGCCCCGGCGAGCTGCTGCTGGTGGTGCTGGACGCCACATGGCGCAAGAGCCGCAAGATGTTGTACCTGAACCCGCCGCTGCAGGCGCTGCCCCGGCTCGCGCTGCACGACACGCCCGCCTCCCACTACCTGATCCGCAAGGCCCACGCACCGGGGCAGCTGTCCACCTTCGAAGCGACAGTGCACGCGCTGGCGCAATTGGAAAACGATGGAGAACGCTATGCGCCGCTGATGACGGCCTTCGACGGCTTCGTCGCGCAGCAACTGGCGCTGGCCGGACGGCCGGCCCCGACCTATGACGTCACCAGCGGTTCGAATTCGGTGTCAGACACCTGATCCTGGAATTCGGTGTCAGGCACCTCATTCCAGACACCTGATTCCATCGCGATGTTGCTTGAAAACCGGTTTCTGACACCGGTTTTCAAGCAACAAAGTACATCAAGTGACATGAATTAGGTGTCTGACACCGAATTGAAGGCCGCCGTACCGGCTCAGCCGATCAGCTTCAACCCCGGCGGCAGGGCTTCGCCGAACATCCGCTGTTCGCTGGCCTGGTCGAGTTCGACGACGTCCCTGACCATGGCGATCCACGTGGCGGGGGCGCCCGTGCCCGTCAGGCGGCGCACGATCTCGTCGCGCAGCGGGTCGCCGATGTCGCGCGAACGGTCGCCCGTCTTGCGGGCCAGGTGGGCGGCGGCGAAGCCGGCCGGTTCGATGCGCTTCCAGTCCAGTTGCAGGAGGGCCGCCAGCCAGCTTTCCACGGCCGCCACCGGCGCCACTTCATGCGCGCTGCCGTGGAAGGGTTGGCGCGCGCCGACCCGGCCCAGGGCCCACAGGTAGCGGCTGAAGCTGGCGGCGGCGCGGGCGTCGAACTTCGGCCCGGCCGCGGGCAGCTTCGTGATCTCGCCCAGCATCCAGTTGCCGATTTCGGCCTTGTAGGCCGACGGGATGCGTTCCAGCGCGGCGCCCAGGCGCAGCATGTCTTCCTCGCTGCCGTCGACCAGGGTGACGGGACGCCGGCCCCGCTCGGCCGCGCTGGCCTGCAGGTTGAACGCGAAGTCGTCCAGCAGGCGCAGTTGCGCGGCCGTGTCCAGGCCACCGGCGACGCGGCGCCACAGGGTCCACCACTCGGCCCGCACCTGGCTGTCCTTCTGGTACTGCACGCCCGTCTCGAACAGGGCCCACAGCCGTTCGATGCGCCAGCCGTCCAGGGCGTCGCCGAAGCCGGGACGCATGCAGTAGCCGGCCAGGTTCAGCCACACGCGCTCGTGCTCGGGCGAGCGGCGGCGGCCCTTGGCGCGTTCCATCAGCGCGTCGAACAGGTGGCGCAGCAGCGGCGTGGCCCACCGGTCGCGGCTGCCCAGAAGGTTCTCCAGGCCGGCGCGCAGCTGGCGCACTTCCTTGGTGTCGACCTGCAAGGTGCGGCCGCCGAAGATGCGGTCGATCCGCTCCACCGCGTCGGCGAAGCGGGGCGGCGGCGGCTCGTCCGGCACGGCGGCGGCGTCATCGTCGATGCCGCGCAACTGGAATTCCAGCAGCCAGCGATGGCCGTCCGGGCGCGACGCTTCCACGCAGTGCACGTCGAGCGTGCCCACTTCCGACAAGGCCACGGCCAGTTGCACCGGCACTTCCTTGCGCGCGTCGCTGCCGGCCAGGCGCAGCACCGTGGCGACAGGCGGCAGCGCGACGAAGTCGGCCGGGTCGAGTTCGACGACATCGCCGGCGCGCTCGCCCAGGTCGCTGACGGTGGACACCAGGTGGAAGCGCACGGGCCGGCCCAGGCGCAGGCCGAACGTCCGGTCGGCCAGCCGGATTTCGCGGCCCGGCTGGGCCCCGCGCGGCAGGATGCAGACGGCGCGGCGCGCCACGCCGGGCGACTTGTCGCCATCGAGCAGCAGGTAATAGGCGCGGGGCGAACCGCCTTCGATGGCAGGCGCGAAGCCCTGCCGCGCCAGCGAATACGCCACGCCCCCACGGGCCACGGCGACATCCGGATTCTCGTTGTGCAGTACGCGCACGGGCGGCAGTTGTTGTGCCGCGCGCCAGCCGGAAATCGTCTGCTCCAGCCGTTGCGCCAGCGCGCCGGCGCGGAACACGCCGCCATTGAGCAGCAGGGTGTCCGGCACGGGCAGGGTGCCGTCGTCCGGCTGGCCCAGCGCCGCGCGGGCGGCGGCGGCATGCTGGCGCAGGAAGGACACCAGGTGGCGCGTCACGGCCGCGTCGGCGGCATACGGCAGGCCGAATTCGACGATGGCGCCACGGCCCCGCCGCGCCTCGTCCTGCGTTTCGTTGAAGGGGAAGAAGCCGTCGACGACGATGCGTTCCACGTCTTCCTTCAGCAAGGTCACGGAGCGGCTGCCGCCGATCAGCTTCGAGCCGCTGCCCAGCAGGGTGACGGTGGCCTGGGCCGGGCCGTCCGCTTCCAGCAACTGCTCCTTGGCGGCGCGGCAGCGTTCCGTCAGCTGCGCCAGGCGCCCGGGGCTCAGGCGTGCCGCCGGAGCATCGGGCTGCGCCAGCCGCGATTCGGCCAGGTGGGCCAGGGCCAGGTCCATATTGTCGCCGCCCAGGATCAGGTGGTTGCCCACGCCGATGCGCGTGAGCACCGGTTCGCCGTCCACCACTTCCACCTGCACCAGCGAGAAGTCGGTGGTGCCGCCGCCGACGTCGGCCACCAGCACGAGGCGGGTGCCGGCCAGGTCGGCGGCCAGCGTGTCGCGGTGGCGGTACAGCCAGTCGTACAGGGCTGCCTGCGGTTCTTCCAGCAGGCGCAGTTTGGGCAGGCCGGCCAGCCGCGCCGCTTCCAGGGTCAGCGCGCGGGCGCCGTCGTCGAAGGAGGCGGGGATCGTCAGCACGATCTGCTGCTTTTCGAGCGGATGGTCGGGGAAGCGGTGGTCCCAGGCGCCGCGCAGGTGGGCCAGGTAGCTGGCGCTGGCGCCCACCGGCGAGACCTTCGGCACGCCCTCGTCGGCGCCCCACGGCAGGATCGGCGCCATGCGGTCGACGCCGGGGTGCGACAGCCAGCTCTTGGCGCTGGCCACGAGCCGGCCCGGTACGGCCGCACCGAGGCGCCGGGCCAGGCGGCCGACGACGACCTGCGCCACGGCCGCTACGTCATGCTGGCGCCACGGCAGTTGCAGTTCGCCTGCGGCCAGCTCGCTGTCGGCGGGGTGGTAACGGGCCGACGGCAGCAGGGTGGCGCTGGCCACTTCGCCCGGCGCCGTCAGCTGCTCGATGTCGAACAGCTGGACGTCGCGCGCGCCGGACGCGGCCGGCGTGGCATACGCGAGCACCGTGTTGGTGGTGCCCAGGTCGATGCTGACCAGGTACTGGCTCATCGCGCGATTACTGGCCGTCGCCCGCGCGGACGTCGAACTCCACCTTCCAGCGCTGGCCGTCGTTCGCTACTGCCAGCAGCTCCAGGGTACCGGCCTCGGTGGCACGGGCATGCAGGCGCACCTGCACCACGTCGCCCGGCTGGCGGCCTTCCGGCGACAGCGTGGCCTGGATCTCGTTCAGCTCGATCAGTTCCTCCGGGCCCCAGAAATCGAGCACGGCGCCGATGGCATCCTGCCTGCGCGTCGACGAACCGAAGAAGCGGAAGTGCACCGGCTCGCCCACCACCAGGCCGAACTCCTGGCCCGGCAGTTCCAGCTCGCTGCCTTCTTCCATGCCGAACGGCGCCACGCACAGGGCCTGGATCGGCGGCTCCATCCCGGGAATGGCCGGCATCGCCGATTCGACCGCGACGTAGTACGAACGTGCCGTGCCGCCGCGGATGCGCACGCCTTCGCCGCGACGCACATAGCTGTAGTACGCGGCGCCGCGCGCCACGGCCAGGTCCAGGTCCGCGCCGCCCAGCATGCGCGCCCCTTCCGCACCCTCCAGGTACAGCCAGTCGTTGAGGGTGTCCATCACGCGCTGGGCCAGGAGGGCCGACTTGAACACGCCGCCGTTGAACAGCACCGCGCTCGGATGCAGGAAGGTGTGCTCCGCATTCTGGCGTTCGGCGAAGCCCGGCACGTCGGCCGTGGCGCCGACCTGGCGGCCCAGGAAGGCGGCCAGGTGGCGCGTGATGGCCGCGTCCTGCGCGTACGGCAGGCCCAGTTGCGTCAGGCCGGCGCGGGTGCGCACGGCCGGGCGCGCGGCCGCGTCCACTTTCGGGAAGAAGCCGTCCGTGATGAAGGCGGTGACTTCGTCGCGCGTCAGTTCGGTACGGATCGAGCCGCCGATCAGTTTCGAGCCGCGGCTCGGCACGACGATGGGCCACGTCTGGGCGCTGGCATCGGCCAGCAGCGCTTCCTTGGCGGCGCGGCAGCCATACGTCAGCGCGCGCAGTTGCCAGGCATCGAGCTGGGTGCCGTTGGCGCCCAGCTTGCGCGCCACCAGGTGGGCCAGCGCCAGGTCCATATTGTCGCCGCCCAGCAGGATATGGTCACCCACCGCCACGCGGTGCGGTTCGAGCTTGCCGTCCCGTTCCGTGATGGCGATCAGCGAGAAGTCGCTGGTGCCGCCGCCCACGTCCACCACCAGGATGATGTCGCCCGGCTTGACGTCCTTGCGCCAGCGGCCTTCGCTGCCCTGGATCCAGCTGTACAGCGCGGCCTGCGGTTCTTCCAGCAGGGTCACGTTGTCGTAGCCGGCATCGCGGGCCGCTTCGGCCGTCAGCTCGCGCGCGCCCGGGTCGAACGAGGCGGGAATCGTCACCGTCACGGCCTGCTCGGTGAAGGGTGCTTCCGGATGGGCCGCATCCCAGGCCTGGCGCAGGTGGGCCAGGTAGCGCGTGGACGCTTCCAGTGGCGACACGCGCGTCACTTCCTCCGGCGCGTCGTTGGGCAGGATGGCGGCGCGGCGATCCACGCCGGGGTGGCATAGCCAGCTCTTCGCGCTCGACACGAGGCGGATCGGCGTGGTCGCGCCACGGGCACGCGCCATCTCACCGGCCACGGGGCCCGCGCCGTCGGCATTCCACGGCAAGGCCAGTTCGCTGGTCGCCATTTCGTCCGGGTGCGGCAGGTACAGGAAGGACGGCAGCAGCGGCAGCTCTTCCACCGTGCCGGGCGCGGTCAGCTGGGGCACGGCCAGCACGCTTTGCGCGGTCTTCTCGCCATCGCTGGCGGACAGGTCGACGTACGACAGCGCACTATGGGTGGTGCCCAGGTCGATGCCGATGGCATAGCGGCTCATGTTTTCACCTTCGCTCACAGTTCCACCTCGGCCGGCGCCAGGATTTTCGCGTCATGCGCTTCGGCCAGTTTCGGCAGGCGCACGCTGGTGGCGCGCCAGCCGCGGTGGCTCAAGGCGCCCTTGAATGGCGGCTTGCCGACGACGTTGCCGGTCAGGCGCACGCTGGCCGCGTCGAAGCCTTCGTCCAGCGTGATGCGGCTGCCTTCGGCTTCGCTGCGCACCGCTTCGATGGTGAAGTGCTCGCGCAGCACCTTGCTGCAACCTTCGTGTACGACACGGGCGGCCGCGCCGATATCGGCATCGGCGTAACCGGCCAGGTTTTCCTGCGTGAAGTCGATCAGGCGCGCTTCGCGCTGCAGCAGTGCCAGCAGTTGCAGCGCGGCGTCCGGCGTGGCCTCGCGCAGCGGCGGCGGTGGCGGTGGCGTGACGACCGGTGCGGGCGGTGGCGCGACGGGCGCGGCGGCAGGTTCAGGGGCGGGGCCGCGCTGGATGCGCGCAGCGAATTCGGCGTCGCCCAGGATCTTGAAGAAGGAGCTGAAGGCGAGGGGAATCCGGCTCCAGAACGACGGCAAGTTGTTTGATGTGCTCATTTTGCTCTTGAAATGGGTTGGATCGCGCGCGACGGTGCCTGCGCCGACCTGCGGAATGCCGAATCATACCAGTTGAACCGGCGTTGGCGGCATGACAAGACCGTGACCGGGCAGTGGCACTTCGGTCACACGGCGGCCCGTCCGCACGCGTGCGCGTTGCAGGCACTGGCGAATGGGTCTAGAATACTGTATATGCATACAGTTATTGGCGGAGGCCTCATGCTTGATGACAATACCAACGACAGCCGGCACCGGGCCATCCCGATGCTGCCGCCGCAATCGCTGCGGGGCCTGGGCGCGCGCCATGGCGTCACGGCGCAAAAAGGGCGGGGCGCGGTCTCGAACCTGCAGGGGCGGTATGAAGTCGACCAGCGCGAGATCTTCGATGACGGCTGGGAGCGCGAAGGTGAAAACGCAGAAGGCGCAATGCTGCGCCGCACCCTGGTGACCGAGGAAACGGCCAAGTCCATCCTCAGCCGCAACCAGTCGCCCGATATTCCCTTCGGCGTGTCGCTGAACCCCTACCGGGGCTGCGAGCACGGCTGCATCTACTGTTTCGCCCGGCCGTCGCACAGCTACCTGGGCCTGTCGCCGGGGCTGGACTTCGAAAGCCGGCTCTATGCCAAGGTCAATGCACCGGAACTGCTGCGCAGCGAACTGTCCAAGCCCGGCTATACGGTCGAACCCATCGCGCTGGGCGTCAACACGGATGCCTACCAGCCCTGCGAGCGGGAATACCGGCTGACGCGCAGAGTGCTGGAGGTGCTGCAGGAGTGCAATCACCCCGTCGGGCTGATCACGAAGTCCTCGCTGATCGAGCGCGATATCGACATCCTGGCCGCGATGGCGAAAAAGGGCCTGGCCGCGGCATCGATCACCCTGACCACCCTGGACCCGAAGATCGCCCGCACCCTGGAACCCCGGGCCGCGGCGCCCGAGCGGCGGCTGCGCACCATCCGCACCCTGACGGAGGCGGGCATTCCCGTCGGCGTGTCGATCGCGCCCATCATCCCGTTCGTGACGGAACCGGAAATCGAGAAGATCATGGAAGCGGCCCGCGACGCCGGCGCCATCGCGGCCAGCCACGTCGTGTTGCGGCTGCCGTGGGAAGTCAATCCCCTGTTCCAGCAATGGCTGGAAGCGCATTTCCCCGACCGCGCCCAGCGCGTGATGAACCGGGTGCGTGAAATGCACGGCGGCAAGGATTACGACGCCTCGTTCGCCACCCGCATGCACGGCAGCGGCATCTGGGCCGACCTGATCAGCCAGCGCATGGAAAAAGGCATCGCCCGCTTCGGCCTGGGCGGCAAGGGCATGCGCTTCAAGCAGCTCGACCGCACCCTGTTCCGGCGCCCGCTGGTCGTGCCGGCCCCCGGCGCGCGCGCGGTGGCGGCGGTGAAGGCCGGGCAGATGGATCTGTTCTAGGCTTGGAGTTCAGCAGGGGTTTTGGTCGTTTGAACGCTGAGCCCGCATCGATCATCGGAAGCGCTGACGGTCGACGAACCGTGCACGACACGCGCGTGCGCGGGACGCATGGCGCAAACGCGTATCGCCCAATTCGCTTTGCTTTGGAAGCCATCGTTAGCCGATGTTGATCCTTGCTGGCGTGGCACCCGCTGGCTGCGGGGCAATTCAACAAGAGACACTTAAAGGGATTACACGGGACCCGAGAAACTATTGATACACGGCAATCTCCGCCAGACGACGTCAGGGTATTGTAACCATTCAATATTTTTGACGGACGCCTTGGCACGCCGGGCGCTTTGCGGAGATTGTCAATGAGGGAAAGTTCAGGGTTTGCGACGGGTGCCGCGCAGTCGGCGTTCAGCGGTGCATCGCAACACAATCGCCTCATGCGGCTCGACTTTCCGTTGAGCGATGGGCCCCAGGCAGTCCTTCTGCCCAACAATCTGCTCGCGCACGAGGAAGTCTCACGCAGTTTCCGCTTCGACGTCGAGGTGCTGTCGGACGATCCGCGCATCCCGCTCAAGACGCTGATGGGGCGGATGGTGACGATCTCCCTGGTCCGGCAAGACGGAAGCCTGCGCTACTTCAACGGCTATATCACCGAGTTCCGCTTCCTGCGCAGCGATGGCGGCTTCGCGTTCTACCGGATGGTTCTTGAGCCTTGGCTTGCGTTCACGCGCCTGCGCAAGGACAGCAGACCCTTCCACAATAAAAGCGTCCTCCAGATCACTGAAGAAACCCTGAAGGATTATCCCCAGGCGGACTGGTACGTGGGTCAGATCGACGAGGCGACGCTGACCGTCGCCAACCAGTACAACGAGACTGACTACAACCACCTACACCGGCGCTGGGAAGCGCTAGGGCTGCACTACTGGTACGAGCACAGATCCGACGGTCATACGCTGATGATCTCGGACAACAGCACCCTGTCCAAGCCGATCGACGAAGAAGCGTATGTGATCCCGTTCCACGACAAGGGCGGCTCGCGCGAGGACGACGGTATTCACCAGTGGTCCGCTGTACGGCGCATCGGTTCGGGCAAGACAACTTTGGCATCGTTCGACTACAAGAATCCCAGAGTGCAAAGAGTTGAGGCGCCTTCGGTCAACCGGCAAGGCGACCTGTTTCCCTTCGAAGTCTATGAGGACACCGGCGCCTATGGCTTCCGCCTGCATGGCGACGGCGAGCAGTTGGCAGCGCGGCGTATGGACGAAGCGGATAAGGAAACGCAGTATTTCGAAGCGACGGGCAATGAACGCTGCGTGCTGCCCGGCCGCACGTTCAAGCTTGGCGGTCACTTCAGCGCCGAGCCGCGCGCACGACAATACGCTGCTGAACCCTATACCAGTATCGAGGACCGCCGCTACCTGATCCTGTCCGCTGACCATGAAGTAGCCAATAACTATCAGGCGGGTGCAGGAACCCCCTCCCGCTATGAAAACCGCTTGACGTGCATCCGCGAGGACATCCGATGGCGCCCCGGCCGCAACTACCATAGCGAGCCAGTCAGCTACACGGGCTTGCATACGGCAATCGTCGTCGGCCCGGCAGGCGCAGAACTCCACACGGACGGCTACGGGCGCATCAAGCTGCAGTTCCACTGGGACCGGCTCGGCAATTTTGACGAAAAGAGCTCACCCTGGATTCGCGTGATGACGCCCGCTGCCGGCAGCGAGTTTGGCCATATCCGCTTGCCCCGCGTTGGCGAGGAGGTGGCGGTTATTTACCCCAATGGGAACATCGACCATCCGCTTGTCCTTGGCGCGCTCTACAACCAGGCGCACATGCCGCCGTGGGCACTGCCCGAGCAGCAGGCCCTCAGTGGCCTGCGCAGCCGGGAACTGGGGGGCGGATTTAGCGGCAACCACCTAGTTCTCGACGATACGAAGGACAAGATCCAGGTTCAGCTGAAAAGCGACCATCAATGCAGCCAGCTGTCGCTTGGCCACATCACCCGCATCGAAGACACTAGCGGACGCAAGGATGCCCGCGGCGAAGGCTGGGAACTGCGTAGCGACGGACACGGCGTAGCGCGCGCGGCCAAGGGGCTGTTGATCACGACGGAAGCGCGCCAGGCCGCACGCGGGCCCATCAAGGATATGGACGAAACGACGAGACGGCTCGTACTGGCTGGCGAACAGCACCAACTGCTGGCGGAAATCGCGCAAAAAAACGGTGCCCAGGAACCTGCCGACAACCAGGAGGCAGTGGCGTCCCTGCTGCAATCGCAAGGCGACGCTGTCAAGGGAAGAGATTCGAAACCGGATAGTTTCCCCGAGCTGGCTAAGCCGCACCTGGTGCTTGCAAGTGCCGCCGGTATCGCCACCACGACCACCGGCGACACCCACATCTCCAGCGACCGGCACACGGCTCTGACGACAGGTAAAAGCCTGTCCGTGGCGGTCGGTACGCACTTCTTTGCCAGCGTTCGCCAGTCCTTGCGACTGTTCGTCCAGAAGGCCGGCATGAAGATGGTGGCGGCAGCTGGCGACATCGACCTGCAGGCACTGTCGAACAACATCAAGCTGTTGGCGAAGCTGGAGATCACGCACACGGCAAACCGCATCACGATCAGTGCCAAGGAGGAGGTTGTCATCAACGGTGGCGGCAGTTATGTGAAATTTGCCGCCGGCGGCATCGAACACGGCACCAACGGCAGTTTCATCGCGCACGCGAAACACCACAGCCTGACCAGTGCAAAGAATGCCGAGATGGCCAGCAACATGCCGCCCGTGACCGAAGTGCTGAACAAGGGTCGCGCCGCGCTGCACATCGGCAGCCACGCCGAGACGGCCGGGCGCGCAAGTGCCGGCTTGCCCTTCAAACTGTTCAAGGACGGGGCCCTGGTCGAGCAAGGACACATTGACGACAAGGGGAACATCCAGTTCGCGCACGAGCTCGAGGCGGCCGCGAAATACAAGGTCGAGCTTCCAACCGGGCAGTCCTTCGATATAGCTGCCAGCGCCTACGAAGAACAGCACGAACAAAACGCCGGCCTGGGATATCACGGCTACGAGAATCCGGGCGGCGCCCTGACCGACGACGAACAATCGCTGAGCCAGGACAGGATCGATGCCAGTCCCTGGTCCAGCGAGCAGGCATGAGCCCCAGCCGCCGGTGGCGGTCCATAGATGAAGGAGAGGCGAATGGGCATGGAAGAAAACGAAGGCTTGTATACACAGGAGCTCTGCTACAACCAGGTCGTGGGTCCGTACGAATGCCTGTCCTTGCCCTGGTGGGTGAGGACGAAGAAGCACAAGACCTACCTGGCGCGGCATCACTGCCAGATCTTGCCCCTTATCTGCGGTGAAGAAGTATTCCAGCGCATCCAAGTCGACCTTCTCGCAGCGCGGCGTAGCGTGGACATCATTACCTGGGGATTCGACCCGGGCATGGTGCTCGTCCGTGGAGGCTCGGCCGAAGACGGCATGCGCTACGGCGACCTGCTCAAGCAGATCGCGACCCGCAAGGAGAATCCGGTCACGGTGCGCTTGCTGCTGTGGCACGACAACGCGGCCTCGTACGCTATCCAGAAGAATAATCCTGGCCTGTACGGAACCCGTGTCCCGACCATCGGCGCCTACGCGGGCTACTACGGCGAGACGCATGACCGGTATAACCGTGAATGGTTCGCTGAAATCTTCGCGAACAAGGTGCCAAACATCGTGCTGCATACCCGTGAGGTCGCCTTGAAGTTCCGGGACTCGGCGCTGGCCGGCGAGAGGTACAAGATCAGTCCAATCGACGGCCGGGCCGGTTCCATCTATCCCACCCATCACCAGAAGATGGTCCTGATCGATTACGAAACCCCCGAGTGTGCCGTCGGCTACGTAATGGGGCATAACTCGACGACCGACTTCTGGGACACCGTCGAGCATCGGTTCCAGGACCGGCGTCGCGAAACGCTGTACAAGAAGAATCCGGCTGAGTGGGACAGCAAGCTCGCGGCTGCCGCGGACGAAGCGCAGGACTGGTACGAGCGGCAGATGCGATCGATGACGGGGCAGCCCGACCAACCGTCGCGGCGAAGGACCCAGCGCCAGATGGAATTCATCAATCAATACGGGTTTACCGCGAAACCGTACCAGGACGTGTCGCTGCGCGTGCGCGGCACCATCCTGTACGACATGAATCACAATTTCTGCACGGGCTGGGCCGAGTCCGAACAGGCCACGTCGACCTTGATGAATGCGATCTGGATGACACCGGCAGGCTTGGCGGTCAAGGCGGCTGCCGCCGCTGCGGCCAAGGCCGCGACGGAGCAGCCGGTGGAAGTGCATCCTCTCGTGCAGGACAGGAGCCGCTTCAAGGCTGCCGATTTTTCCCTGAAGGACTGCCACCACAGCGCGCAGTTGTTGCGCACGTACCCGGCGCATCAGGAAAAGTCGATCAAGGAATGCTACGCCAACCTGACCCGGCTCACGCATCACTACATCTTCATCCAGAACCAGTACATCCAGTACGAGGAGTGGGCAACTTACCTGACGGCGTGCGTGGAGAAGCTGCGCAGCGCGGGCTACACCAAGCCCATCTACGTGTTCATCCTGACCTCGACACCCGAAACCGACGGCATGGACCTGGCGACCTATGACGTGGCCCTGCAGCTGGGAAGAAGCGAGACCATGAAGGTCGAGCACGAAGAAGCGCTGAAGCGCGCCAAGCGGGGCAAGGCGAAGACGCCGATTACGGCGGCGGAGCTCGAGAAACGCGGTATCAAGGCTCTGATGGCCTCGATGTGGAGCGGTGCGGAGCAGCCGAAATCCCCGAGGGATTACGAAGAGACCTATATCCACGCGAAGGTGGCGATTGTCGATGATGCTGCCTTCACGGTCGGGTCGGCCAACCTGAACGTGCGCAGCATGGCCTTGGACAGCGAGCTCAATTTGCTGAGCCAGGCCAAGGATGTTGCATTTGACTTGCGCAAGAAGCTATTCAAGCAGTGCACGGATGAAGAGGGGCCGGCGCAATTTGGTGATATGGAAGAAACCTTCAAGACATGGCTGGATTTAATGCAAAAAAACACCAAAGCGATGGCGAATGGCTGGCCTCTCAAAGGTCAGATCGCCACCTTCCACGTCAACAGGCAACCTGGCCCGCCGGTGATCTGACATGAGATGCCCGATACCACGCTGGCTTTTGATCGGCGGCGCCTCAATCTTGCTTGCGACAGGCACCTATTTTCTACAACAACATCTGGAGTACGTGAAAATGCACACGATCCCCGCCGGCTTGCAGCCGTTCGACGTCAGCGGTCCAATCCCGACCTGCGGACGCTGGAAGGACACGATGCCGAAGACCCGCGATCCGAACGCCTATCGCCTCTATATCAATGCCCGTAAGCTATGGCGCAGCAAGATCGAGTGGCAGCTGACGCGTCAGGAAGCGCTCGGTATCCTCCACGATGTACAGGCCGCCGCGAACCTGGGCGACTGGGGGGCACGTGCATTGATGGCCAACTTCTACCGGTCCGGCCTTGGTCCCCTCGAGAAGAATCACGTGCTCGATCCGGATGCGGACAAACTGGTGGAAATCCTGCGTTCGGCCGTCGCGGCCGGCCAGGCCTGGGGCTACTACGATCTCGGCGTCGCGCACGAGCATGGCTACGGGGGGGCTGCGCAGGATGACAAGATCGCATGGGCCTATTACAGGAGGGCGGCGGAGCTCGGCAGCCCGGAAGCGCAGATGACGTTGGCAAGCGCGTACCTGAAGGCGGAACGCCGTGATGCCGAAGAAGCGATGGTGATGTGCGCTTACAGACAGGGTCACGGTCCTGCGGCTTATGATCTAGGAATCTCAGCAGAGCTTCGCAAAGATTTTAAGGCCGCGGTCGAGTATTACCAGGCCGGGGCAAGCTTCGGGAGCGAGCCCTCCGCCGCAGCATTGATGTTTAAATTTGACCTGGAAAAATGGACTTCACATAACAAGCAGGATCAGGCTGCGCTAAAAGAGCTCGGAATTTTAGCTGATTCGGGACGTAAGAGCAGGTACAAGCAAATCGATCAAGCACTCGACCTCAATCCCGATCTGAAACTGACTCGCCTCGACAAGGTGCTGCCACTGCCTCCCGCAGAACTCCCCGCATGGAACGGCATCGAGGACGCCATCGAGCCCGAGCCGGACGGTCCGCCGAGCTACTGACGTCATCGCCACGACACGCTCCCACGTCCCGAACCTACTTTTCAGCCATGTCGACCTTTCGCAGCTGGTGCATCCTTCTATGCGCGGCACCCGTCGTCGTCGCGGGAGCTTATGCCTTCGCCACGCAGCTGGAATACGTGAAAATGCACACGATCCCCGCCGGCTTGCAGCCGTTCGACGTCAGCGGTCCAATCCCGACCTGCGGACGCTGGAAGGACACAATGCCGAAGACCCGCGATCCGAACGCCTATCGCCTCTACATCAATGCCCGCAAACTGTGGCGCAGCAAGATCGAGTGGCAGCTGACGCGCCAGGAAGCGCTCGGCATCCTGCAGGACGTGCAGGCCGCCGCGAACCAGGGCGACTGGGGGGCACGTGCATTGATGGCGAACTTCTACCGGTCCGGCCTCGGCCCCCTCGAGAAGAACCACGTGCTTGATCCGGATGCGGACAAGCTGGTGGAAATCCTGCGCTCGGCCGTTGCGGCCGGCCAGGCCTGGGGCTACTACGATCTCGGCGTCGCGCACGAGCATGGCTATGGCGGTGCTGCGCAGGATGAGCAGATCGCTTGGGCGTATTTCCGCAAAGCGGCGGAGCTTGGCAGTCCGGAGGCGCAGGTGGCTCTGGCAGCGGCCTATTTGAAGGCCGAACGCCGAGATGCTGAGCAAGCGATGGTGATCTGCGCGTATACGCAGGGCCACGGTGCGGCTGCCTACAACCTCGGAATTAGAGCAGAATTATTCAATGATTTTGCCGCAGCGCTGGAGTATTACCAGGCAGGCACAAGGTTCGGCAACAAAGAATCTGCGGTAGCGCTAATGTTTTTTTTCGAAACTAAAGACTGGAGTTTGCGTGACAAACATGAGCAGGCGGCGCTCAAAGAACTCCATATCCTGCCCGATCCGGAGCGTGAAAGCCGATATCAGCAGATCTACCAGGCACTCGACCTCAACCCCGACCTGAAACTGACTCGCCTCGACAAGGTGCTGCCGCTGCCTCCCGCAGAACTCCCCGCATGGAAGGGCATCCAGAACGCCATCGAGCCCGAGCCGGACGGCCCGCCGAGCTACTGACATCGTCAACTGTTACGGAGACGGAAATGCCTCAAAAAATCATCACGGTGGGCGATAAAACCGATCACGGTGGAACCGTCATCAGCGGCTCGCCGACCCATGATGTGCGCGGGCGCGCGATCGCAAGGCTCGGGGACAAGGTTGCCTGCCCGCAGCTCTACCCGGGCGGCAAACCGCATGGCGTCAACAAGATCGTTACCGCCTCCGACGCCGTCACGGTCAACGGCGTACCGGTGGCGGTCGAAGGGTGCAAGACGGAGTGTGGATGCAAGCTGATCGGCAGTCAGCCGGCCAGCGTGGGCTAGCGAAGTGCCGCCCGCCATAGACGCTCACACCGTTAAGAAAACGCTCATCCAACGTTCTCTGCGCGCCGGAAACCCGCGAGGCGGACCTGCCTTGGCAGCCCACTGTCAGTCGCGCTCTCGTCTGTACGCCATCGCCACCGCGCCGTTGTTGAGCGGCGTCGCCGATACGAGTTCCAGCCGTCGCGTGCCGGGCAGCCCGCCGTGGTACGACGTCGGGCCATGACCGGCGATCCTCGGGTGAACGAGGAATCGGTAGGCGTCGATCAGTTCCAGTCGATCCAGCTCGAGCGCCAGCATGCCGCTGCCGAGGAGCACGCCGGCCGGGGTGGCGTCCTTAAGGTTTTGCACTGCCGAGCGCAAGTCGCAGCCGATGTGGTGAGAGTTCGTCCACGGGAAATCCGTTCGCGTTGACGACACGACGTACTTCGGCTTTGTCTCCAGCTTGAGCGCCCAATCACGCACAGCCGGCGGTGCCGCCACATCCCCGCAGGCGACCGCCGGCCAGTAGCTTTCCATCATTTCGTAGGTAGTCCGGCCCCACAGCATCGCGCCGTTCTCGTCGAGGAGCCGGGTAAAGAACGCGTGCGTCTCGTCGTCGGCGATGCCTTCCTGGTGGTCGACGCAGCCGTCCAGCGTCACGTTCAGGCTGAAGGTCAGAAGTCCCATGCGAGTCTCCACTGATCAGGTGTGAGGCTGGCCCAGCGCCGCCAGATGGTTCTCGATGGCAAACACATGCTCATCCACATGCCCCATCTCCCGCAGCGCCTGCGCCAGGCGCAGCAGGTACTCGGCATTCGGGCCGCTGGGGCCGTGGGCGCGGGCGATGTGGCTGGCGATCTCCAGTTCCGGGGCTTCGCCCAGGTAGGCCGCATTGTCGTGGCGGGCGATGTACACCAGGCCTTCCTCGGCGCCGCCGCCGTCGAAGTGGATGTCGATGGCCAGGCGCAGGTAGCCGTTCTTTTCGCGGTGGTCCAGGTGGGCGAACTCCTCCGGCGTGACCAGGTAGGCCATGCCGTGGCAGATGGCGCCTGGTGCCGGCACGATGGTGGCGACGCGGCCCGGCGCTTCGGGTGTGCCCCGGTGGTCGTGCGAGCCTTGCCAGAAGCGGCGCGTCCAGCCGGCGATGCTGGCGGGACGGCGCTCCAGGTAGGGGAAGTCGGCCTTGTAGATCAGCGAGCCGTAGCCGAACAGCCAGACGCTGTGGTGGCCGTCGAAGCGGTCCATCGCGCGGTTGATTTCGATGGTGTTGTGCGACATGGGAGGCGAGGGGAGCGGAAAGCGACGATTGTAGCGCCCGTCCGCGCGTTCCGGCACTGCCCCCACACGGGCAGCGACGGCACGGGCGGTGCCGCTGCGCGCCCCTGAAGCGACAGGGGCGGCCCCTGCCTGCCTTTTACGCTCGCCGGGCCACGTGCGCGTTCGCAGCGGGCGAGGCATGAGGGCTTGGCGAACGTCCCTCGGCTATGCCCGGTGTTTCAATACGCACGGGTGGAATCGCGCCGGACGCCAGGAATTGCGCGACGTCGGCCGCACCGGGTGGCTGGCAACCCTGGCGCATCGCGTTCAGGCTGGCGGCGGCCACGCCATGGCGTAGCGCCCGCGCCAAGATGGCTTCGCCGGCATCGTCCAGAGCGGCGGCCGACAGCGCACCGTCGGCGGCCAGGCTGGCCACCAGCCCGGCGAGGAAGCTGTCGCCACAGCCGACGGTGTCGATGACGTCGATGCCTTCGGGTGCAGCCAGCGTGATGCAGGCGCGCCGCGACAGCAGCACGGCGCCCTGCGCGCCCAGGGTCAGTGCGATCAGGGACACGTCCAGCGTGTCCAGCAGCATCCGGGCGGCCGCCAGCGGCGCCATGCCGCCATAGCCGAGGTGAAGCAGGTCCTCCTCGCTGACCTTGATCAGGTGGGCCAGCGCCAGGGCGCGGCGCACGCCGGCCGCATAGGCCGGCAGGTCGCCGCAGACGCGCGGGCGCAGGTTGGCATCGATCGATACCAGCGCGCCGGCGGCTGCCGCGGCCGTGATGACGGCCAGCGTGCCATCGATATCGTCGGGCACCAGCGCCAGGCCGCCCGTGTGGAACACGGTCACGGCCGGCGGCAGCATCGCGCAGGCGTGCGCCGGCGTGATGTCGCGGTCGGCCACGCACTCGCGGTGGAAGGCATAGCTGGGCGAGCCGTCGGCGTCGAGCGTGACAATGGCCAGCGAGGTCGGCCTCGCGCTGCGCGTGGCGCTTGCCACCGTGACGCCGGCCCGCGCCAGCAGGCCGGCAAAGCCCTGGCCAAAGCTGTCCTGCGACAGCGGGTTGAGGTAGGTCACGTCGATCTGCTGGCGCGCGGCGGCGACCGCGAAATTGCAGACGGCCCCGCCGAGCGCGGCGGCAAAGCGGCCGTCCGGCATTTCGATCATGTCGACCAGGGCTTCGCCGAATGTCACCACCATGTGATTCTCCTGAGATGGGCCGCGTAGCGCGGCCGTTAGTAAAAGTTGAAAGGCTTCGAAAGGCGCCGCAGGCGCGCGGTAATGTCAGCGGTCCTCGTGCGGCCCGGCGAGCACGCCCTTGCGGAACAGGAAGTTGGCGTAGGGCTGCAATTCCCCCGTCTGCACGATGGCGTAGGCCGCCTTCACTTGTTCGTAGAAGGCGAAGCGTTCGAGTGCTTCGCACTGCGCCGCCGGCACCGGGCCGGCCGCGGCGCACAGCGCCAGCAGCTCGCGCTGAAGGGCCGACCGGTAACCGTCCGGCCGCTCCGAAATGGCCATGAACGTGACCGGCCGGCCGGGCAGGTCGAGCGGAAATACCGACAGCACGGCGGCGCAGGCGCGCTGCAGGCCGATGCCGGGCAGGCGGATCACCGGCTTGCCGTTCCCCAGCGTGGCGGCCGTGAAATTGGCATCGACGACGGCGATGGCGTCGCCATGGCCCATCTCGGCCAGCACCTTCAGCAGCTCCGGGCTCAGCAGGGGATCGATTCCTTTAAGCATGGGCCAGTTCCGGCAGCTCGCGTGGGTCCTTCGCGCCCGTCATCACGGCAACGGTGTCGGACATGCCGATATGCTTGGGGTCGACGACGGCAACGCGCTTGCCCAGCCGCTGTATATGGATGCGGTCGGCGATTTCGAAGACGTGCGGCATGTTGTGGCTGATCAGGATCACGGGCAGGCCGCGGTCGCGCACGCGCCGGATCAGCTCCAGCACCATATTGCCTTCCTTGACGCCGAGCGCGGCGGTCGGCTCGTCGAGGATGACGACGTGTTTCGCGAACGCCGTGCTGCGCGCCACCGCCACGCCCTGGCGCTGCCCGCCGGACAAGGTGCCGACGGCCTGCTGCATCGAGCGGATGCCGATCCTCAGGTCCTGCATATGGCCGGCCGCCTCGGCCAGCATGCGCTTCTTGTCGATCAGGCGCAGCCATTTGCCCAGCAAGCCCGGACGCAGCAGTTCGCGGCCGAGGAACAGGTTTTCCGCGATCGTCATCGCCGGCGCCACGGCCAGGTCCTGGTAGACCGTCTCGATGCCGTGGCGGCGCGCGTCGATGGGCGACTTGAAGTGCACCAGTTCGCCGTCCAGGCGCAAGTGTCCCTCGTCGGGCACGACGGCGCCGGACAGCGCCTTGATCAGCGAGGATTTGCCGGCGCCGTTATCGCCGATGACGGCCAGGATTTCGCCGGCGCGCAGGTCGAAGTCGGTGCCGTCGAGCGCGGTCACGCCGCCGTAGCGTTTCACCAGGCCGCGCGCCTGCAGCACGGTGGCGGGAGTCGTTGCAGTCATGATTTAACCCTTCTTGTGCGTCAGTTGGTCGGTGGCCACTGCCAGGATGACGAGGATGCCGGTGACCAGGATCTGGTAGACGGACGCCACGCCCATCAAGGTCAGTCCATTGCGGAACACGCCGACGATCAGCACGCCGACCAGCGTGCCGACGATGGAGCCGCGCCCGCCGAACAGGCTGGTGCCGCCAAGTACGACGGCCGTGATGCTGTCGAGATTGTCCGTCTGGCCTCCCTGCGGATCGCCCACGCCCATGCGGGCCACCGACAGCAGGGCGGCGATGCCGTAGAACAGGCCGGCGATCATGTAGACGCCCAGCAGCACACGCGACGTCGGAATGCCGGTCAGGCGCGCCGCTTCCGGGTTGTTGCCGACAGCGTACAGGTGGCGCCCCGGCGCCGTTTCGCGCAGGAAGAGCCAGGTCAGCAGGTAAAGGGCCAGCATCAGCACGGTGCCGTACGTGACGCTGGTCTGGCCGAGCCGGAAGGTATTGCCGAAGAACGTCATGGCTTCCGGCAAGCCCGTCACCGTCTGCGCCTGCGAATAGATCTGCGTGATGGCGAAGGCGATATTCATCGTGCCGAGCGTGACGATAAAGGGCGGCAGCTTGATCGACGTGACCAGCGCGCCGTTGACGAAGCCGATCAACACGCAGGCGGCCATGCCGCACAGCACGGCGGCAAAGGGCGGCATGCCCAGGTCGACGGCGAACTTGGACAATACGACCGAGCCTAGCGCCATCGCCATGCCGCAGGACAGGTCGATACCGGCCGTCAGGATGATCAGCGTCTGGCCGATGGCGATCACGCCGACCACCATCACTTGCTGCAGGATCAATGAAAAATTCTGTCCGCTGAGGAAGCGCTCGGATTGCGTGGCAAAGAAGAGGACGGCGGCCAGCAACGCGACCAGGGGGCCGAGTACGGTCACGGGGGGCAGCACGTCTTTCAGGCGGGCCAGCCCCTGGCGGGTGGGCAGGGCGGTCGCCGGTGCGACAGGCACGGGCGCGGGCTTCAGTTGGGCATTCATGGGTTTCCTTTCGCTATATGGGGGCGGGGCGGGGCCGCCCCGGACAGTGCTTACTTGCCCCAGCAGGCGCTCAGGCCGAAGGCGGTGTCACGGCTGTCCACGCCTGCCATGGGCTTGTCGGTGACGAGCGTGACACCGGTGTCGACATAGCCGCTGGCCTTCTTGCCCGTCTTCGCATAGGCGACGCCGGCATCGACCGCCAGCGCGGCCATCTTCAGGGGGTACTGTTGCGACGTGGCGCCGATGGCACCGGACCGGACGTCGCGCACGCCGGCGCAGCCGCCGTCGACGGAGACGACCAGTACACCCTTTTCCTTGCCGGCCGCTTTCAGCGCCTTGTAGGCACCGGCGGCAGCCGGTTCGTTGATGGCGTAGACCAGGTTGATGTCCGGGTTCTTCTGCAGGCAGTTTTCCATCGCCGTCTGCCCCTTGCCCTGGTCACCGAAACTGTCGGCCATGCAGACCACGTCCGCATGTTTTGCCAGGCCCACCGTCTTCGGGCTGACGCCGGCGATGCCGTAGCCGGCCAGGAAGCCGTTGTGGCGGGCAATGCCGACCGGGTGGCCGGGGAACAGGTCGAGCGTGGCGATTTTTGCCGGCTTGCCGGCCAGCGCCGCCTTGGCATACTGCCCGATCAGCAGGCCCGCCTTGAAATTGTCGGTGGCAAACAGCGCATCGGTGGCACTGGCCGGTTCGGCCGGGCTGTCCAGGGCGATCACGAGCACGCCCTGTTCACGTGCCTTGCGGATGGCCGGCACGATGGCCTTGGAATCGCTGGGCGTGATGAGGATGGCCTTGGCGCCGGCCGACACCATGTTTTCGATCGCCGTCACCTGGCCGGCATTGTCACCGTCGGACTTGCCCGCCGCCGTCAGCAACTTCGCGCCGCGCATCCTGGCGGCTTGTTGCGCGCCTTCCTTCATCTTGACGAAGAAGGGATTGATTTCAGTCTTTGTGATCAGGCCGATGACGGGCTCTTCGGCGGCGGCGAGGCCGGTGATGGACGCGATCAACGCAAGGGCGAGGCAATGCTTTGCAGTCATGCAGGTCTCCGTAAGGGTTCTTGTTGGTCTACCTGTCCGGATCGAGCCGGGCAGGGAGCGCAGGCAGCGCTGACTGAAATATATTCTTGTCGTATGATTAAATCAAGCTATTTGATTTAATTAGTCGCGCCAGTGCCACGGCGCGCTCACGGCCGAGCTGACGAAGCAATATTGCCAACGCGGGCATCATGGTGCAGACTCGCGTCTTCGCCAGACCAACCCCTTATGCGCCCGCGCAGGAGCTGTACATGCAGGAAATTCACCGACCCGCCGCATCGGCGCCGGAAGAACCGGAGGCTGCCAACCTGCGTCCGCGGGGATCGAACCAGACCGGCATGCGCCAGTTCAACGAGCGCGTCGTGCTGCAGGCCATCCGCCTGCACGGCAGCCTGCCGAAGGCCGACCTCGCGCGGCTGACGACGCTGAGCACGCAGACGGTGGCGCTGATCATCGCGCGACTGGCCGACGATGGCCTGGTGATGAAACTCGAACCGCTGCGCGGCAAGATCGGCCAGCCGTCGGTGCCGATTGCCTTGCGCCCCGATGGCGCCTTTTCGATCGGCGTCAAGATCGGCCGGCGCAGCCTCGACGTGCTGCTGCTCGACTTCACCAACACGGTCCGCATGCGCTATTCGCAGACCTACGCGTTTCCCGAGCCGGACCTGGTCTTCCAGGCCATTGCCGAACAGGTCGGCGCGATGCGGGCGTCGCTGGCGCCGGCATTGCGCAGCCGCATTCTCGGCATCGGTGTGGCGGCGCCCCTGTCCTTGGGCAGCTGGCAGGAACTGATGGGCGTGGCGCAGGACCAGGGCGGGCGCTGGCAGCAACTGGACGTGGCGCGCCGCATCGAGGCCGACACGGGCTTGCCGGTGATGTTCGCGAAGGACACGGCGGCGGCCTGCGTGGCCGAACTGGTGGCGGGCAGGGGACGCAGCGTCAAGAGTTTCCTGTACCTGTTCGTCGATACCTTCATCGGCGGCGGGCTGGTCATTGACAGCAACCTGTATGCGGGGCTGCACGGCAATGCGGGCGCGGTCGGCTCGCTGCCGGTCGGCGTGGCGGCGCCCGGCGGGCGCGCACCGGCGCAACTGCTGTCGACCGCCTCGCTGCTGGGCCTGGAACGCCGCTACGAGGCGGCGGGGCTCGATCCGGCAGCGGCCTACGACGAGCGCGCCTGCCAGGCACCATGGGCCGAGCACAGCACGCAGTGGGTTGGGCAGGCGGCGCGGGCGATCGCGATGGCCATCGCCAGTGCCAGTTGCGTGCTCGATCCGGAAGGCGTCATCGTCGACGGCTCGTGCAGCCGCATGCTGCTCGACCAGCTGCTGGCGGCCATTGCCGACGCCGTCGAGCTGTACGACTGGGAAGGCGTGCAGCGGCCGCAGGTGCAGGCCGGCACCATCGGTTCCGACGCGCGCGCACTGGGCGGCGCGCTGCTGCCGCTGTATGCCAATTTCGCGCCGGACCGCGAGCTGTTCCTCAAGCTGGAAGCCTGATCCGGCGCGCATCCACCTTGCTACCACCAGGCCTCGACCTGCAGGCCGGCCGACGTGCCGCTGGTCGCGTCGCCATACACGGGGCCGCCATTATTGCTGGCGTTCACCAGGGGCGTGGCCGCGCCGTTCCACTTGCCGTAGGTGACGAACAGGCGCAGTTCCGGGCGCGACCAATAGCTTTCGCCCAGCGCGATCGCCGGCGCCAGGGTCAGCTTGGTCAGGCGCGCGGTCTGGCCGGTGCTGTCCTGCCGCAGCGCGGTATAGCCCAGTTCGGCCTGCAGCTTCAGGTTGGGCAAGGCAGCGTAGACGGGCCGTACGCCCAGCGTGGTCCACGTGTTGCGCAGTACCGGGTCGTCCGCCTTGTCCTTCTGGTACAGCGCCGCCAGTTCCAGGCTGAAGCGGCGGCTCGGCTGGATGACCAGGTTGTCGAGCACGCGGATGCGCTTCACGTCCGCCCCGAGCGCCGTGCTGCCCGACGGCCCCATGCGCGAACAGCACAGGCCGATACCGGTACCTGGACCGCTGCCGTACTGGAAGCCGGCCAGGTTGCTGCCGCCAAGCACCTGCTGCCGGTGGAACAGGCCGATGGCCCAGCCGTCGTGGCCGGCGTCGCCTTGCTCCCCCTTTGTACGGTTGCGCCCGCTGGCCGTGACGATCGTCAGTGCCGCGTCGAGCGTGCCGCCGGCGTTGACGGGCAAGTCCTGGTATAGCAGGTTCTGGCGCAGCGCGGCGGGGGTGTTGACGATGGCGCCGCCGGCGCCGGTCGTGTTGGTATCGTTGTCCTTGAACACGGCGTAGCTGAGCTTGCCTGCGCCCAGTCCGATCTTGTCCACGCCACCGCCGGTGCCGTTCATATTGATGTACTGCATATCGAGCATGTGGATGTCGGGACGGTAGTAATACCGCTTGCCGACCCACGCCATGCCGCCGTTCAGGAAGGGCAGGCCCCTTGCCTCGACATAGCCCTTCAACAGCTTCAGCCCGGCATCGCGGAAATCCGAGCCCGGCGCATAGGCGCTGACCCAGATCGTGCCGGCGAAGCTGACGCCGTTCGGGGCCGTGGCCAGCTCCTTGGTATAGCCGAATTCCGTGTACGAATCGCATTCGTTGCCGAGTCGGTAGGACGACGTCGGCCCGCCCAGTGCGTAGCAGCTTTGCGGGCCATGTTTGGAACTGCTGCCGGTGCTGGCGCGCAGATAGCCGTGGAAGCCTTCCGTGTCGTTGGGGTCGGCGTCGGCGTGGGCGGCGCCGGACAGGAAGGCGAGCGCCAGGGAAAAGGCCATACGGGTGATAGCGGTCATGCTGTGTCTCCTCAATATTGTTATCGATGTCGGTGCAGCGATGCCGATTGTGCTTTCCACAACTAAATAAAGCAATAAGCTTTATTTAATGTCGCGGCTCAGCAACGCAGGCTGCGGAAAAGTCGCGTGGACAGGCTATGAGGGGAGGGGCGGAGCCGGCATGCCGCGTCGCGCGGCGACGCCGCCGCCGTTACAGCACGGCGGGCATGCGCTCCACGAATGCGCACAGGAAGGCGATGAAGCGCTCGGCGGCGGGCGACAGCGAACGCGTCGTGCGGGTGTGGATGAAGAACTTGCGCGTCAGCTCCGGCGAGGTCAGCGGCCGCATTTCGAGGCCGTGCAGACGCACCATCGGCGCGGCGTAGGGCAGGCAGGCCGTGACGCCAAGGCCTGCCGCCACCATGGCCAGCGCCGTCGTCATGAACGTCACTTCGCTGTAGGGGGTGATGGGGCCGGGCTGGCTGCGGGTACGCATGTCCCGCAGCAACCGCTCCGTGAACTGGCCCTGCAGCGCGATAAATGGATGGTCGTCGATGTCGGCCCAGGTGACGGCCTGCCGCGCCGCCAGCGCATGGCCCGGCGGAAACACCGCCACGAAAGGCAGGTCGAACAGCAGCTGGGCGCCGATGCCGGCCGGCGCGTCGCGTTCCGGGCCGACGCCGATATCGACCTCACCGCTGGCGACGCGCTGGGCCACGTTGTCGACCGCGCAATCGACCAGCAAGACCTGCACGCCGGGGTGTTCGGCCATGTACGCCGCCATCACTTCCGGCAGCAGGGTGCACGCCATCATCTGCGGCGCCGCCACGCGCACCACGCCCTTGCGCAGCGCCTTGCGGCTGGCGATGTCGAGCATGGCGCCGTCCAGGTCCTGCAGCATCTTGTCGAACAGGGGCACCAGTTCCCGGCCCACGTCGGCCAGCTCGACCCGGCGCGTGTTGCGCTCGACCACTTTCACGCCCAACAATTGCTCCAGTTCCTTGATCTGGCCGGACAAGGCCGACTGCGTCTGGTGCAGCAGGGCGGCAGCCTGCGTGAAACTGCCCGTGCGGGCGACGGCGACGAGGGCGCGCATCTGGCGGATCGTGGGATTCATTGGGAAAATTGATAAATAGACTGGAAAATATCGTTTGTATGATAGCTCAATCGGGGGTCTAATAAGCTCAACCGAAATTGCCCTGAAAGCGCCGCATATGAAACTTGCCACCCTGAAGAACGACAAACGCGACGGCCAGCTGGTCGTCGTCAGCCGCGACCTGCGTCACTGCGTGCCCGTGCCGGCCATTGCCGCCACCTTGCAGGCCGCGCTGGACGACTGGGACACGGTAGCGCCGCAGCTGGCCCGCATCGCCGCGGCGCTGGACGCCGGCGATACGCCGGAAGCACAACCGTTCGACCAGGCCGCGTGCCACTCGCCGCTGCCCCGCGCCTACCAGTGGGCCGACGGCTCGGCCTACATCAACCACGTCGAGCTGGTGCGCAAGGCCCGCAATGCCGAAGTGCCGGCCTCGTTCTACAACGATCCGCTGATGTACCAGGGCGGCTCGGACCGTTTTGTCGGCCCGCGCGACCCGATCGACGCGCTGTCGGAAGAGTGGGGCATCGACCTGGAGGCGGAAGTGGCCGTCGTTACGGGCGACGTGCCGATGGGCGCGACGCCCGAGGAGGCCGCCGGCGCGATTCGCCTCGTCATGCTCGTCAACGACGTGTCGCTGCGTAACCTGATTCCGAACGAGCTGGCCAAGGGCTTCGGCTTCTTCCAGTCGAAACCGGCCAGTGCCTTCTCCCCGGTAGCCGTCACGCCGGACGAGCTTGGCGACGCCTGGCAGGACAACAAGCTGCGCCTGCCGCTGCGGGTCGACCTGAACGGCAAGCCCTTCGGCCGCCCGAACGCGGGCGAGGACATGACGTTCAGCTTCGCCCAGCTGGTGGCGCACGCGGCCAAGACGCGCGAACTGGGCGCCGGCACCATCATCGGCTCGGGCACCGTGTCGAACAAGCAGGGCAGCCTGCACGGCTCGTCGGTGGAAAACGGCGGCGTCGGCTACTGCTGCCTGGCCGAAGTGCGCATGTACGAAACCATCGAAGGGGGCGCGCCGCAAACGCCGTTCCTGCGCTTCGGCGACACGGTGCGCATCGAGATGCAGGACGCGGGCGGCGCCAGCATCTTCGGCACCATCGATCAGGTCGTACGCCGCTATCCCGGCCGGGCCTGAGGGCCGGACGGTTCAGTTAACAATGTTGCCAAAAAAATGGGGTCTGTCCCCATTTTCTGAGCAATGTTTGCGTGAAGAATATCCATGAAACTGTACACGTACTTTCGCAGCTCGGCCGCCTACCGCGTGCGCATCGCGCTGAACCTGAAAGGGGTGGCCTACGAGGCCGTGCCGGTGCACTTGCTGCGGGGCGGCGGCGAGCAGCGGCAGCCGGCCTATCGCGACATCAACCCGGCCGCGCTGGTGCCTGCGCTGCAGGTCGATGGCGTGACCTTGACGCAGTCGCTGGCCATCATCGAGTACCTCGACGAAACGCATCCCTTCATGCCGCTGCTGCCGCAGGACGCGGTGGGCCGGGCGCGGGTGCGCGCGTTGGCGCTTACTATCGCCGCCGACACCCATCCGCTGACCAACCTGCGCGTGCTGCAACACCTGACGGGGCCCATGGGCCTCTCGGACGAACTGAAAATGGACTGGTACCGCCACTGGCTGCGCGACGGGCTGGCCGTGCTGGAAACGCACCTGGCGCGCGACGGCGAAACGGGCCGCTTCTGCCACGGCGATACGCCGACCCTGGCCGACTGCTGCCTGGTGCCGCAGGTGTTCAATGCCGAGCGCTTCGCCGTCGACCTGGCGCCGTATCCGACCGTCGCACGCATCCACGCCGCCTGCGCCGATATCCCGGCCTTCCAGGCCGCGCACCCGACGGCCCAGCCGGACGCCGAATAGGTCACACGGCCACGCGGCCTTCCCGCACGACTCTGTTGCGGCCGTCCTTCTTGCCCCGATACAGCGCCTTGTCGGCCCGCACCACCAGGGCCGACGGCGTATCGTCCGGCCGCGCCGAGGCCACGCCGATCGTGACCGTCAGCGCCACCTGCACGCCGTCCTCGGCGGCCAGGCGGAGGGTGCCGGCCGCCTCGCGCAGCCGTTCGGCGGCGATGGCGGCCACGCCCTCGTCCGTCTCCGGCATCAGCACGACGAATTCCTCGCCGCCGAATCGGGCCGCCGTGTCGATCGTGCGCAGCGACGCCGTCAGCAGGTTGGCCATGGCGACGATGGCGCGGTCGCCCACTTCGTGGCCGAAGGTGTCGTTGATGCGCTTGAAGTAATCGATGTCGACCATCAGCACGGACAGCGGGTGGCCGAAGCGGGCGGCCCGTTCCAGTTCCGCGCCGATGGTGTCGGTCATCTTGCGCCGGTTGGCGATGCCCGTCAGCGGGTCCGTCGTGGCCAGCTGCTCCAGCTTGGTATTGGCCATCAGCAATTCCAGGGTGCGCTGCAGGACCCGGTCTTCCAGGTTGTTGCGCTCATTGTTCAGGTCGGCCAGCATGCGGCGGCGGTCGCGCAGGGCGACGAACAGGGCCGTGATCAGCACGCCTTCGACGACGATCAGGGTCAGGCCGGCGATGATCTGCCAGCCGTACAGATCCCAGATATTGCCGGGCCGGTTCAGCAGGATGGCGCCGGACGGCACGGCGCCCAGGCCGAAGCGGCGCACGGTGGGGTAGTCGAAGTAATAGCCCTGGACCTTGGCCGTGTCGACTGGCTGGCCCAGCATGATGCGGGCGATGATGCGACCGATGCTCTCGCCGCTGACGACGTAGCCGCCGACGATGCCGGGCAGCACCAGCGACTGCAGGCTGGTGAAGATGGGGGCATTGCTGGCGGCCGCCAGGCGCCGGGCCAAGGTCGGTGGCGTGATCAGGGCGCCTGTGCTGTCGAGCCCGGTCGGCAGCAGGTAGACGGCGCTGGTGCGGTCGAGCGAGGCGACCAGCTTTTCCAATTCGGCGAAGGTGTCGCGGTCGTGATACTCGAACACGATGCGGTGGCGGTGCAGGCTGGCCGCGGCGCGTACGCTGACCAGCCACTGCTGCACGCGGGTGGTCTGGTCGCCGATGACGACGATGCGCTTGATGGACGGCGCCATCTGCGTGATGACGCCCAGCGAGCGCACGAAGTCCGGCAGCACTTCCAGGCTGGAGCCTTCGTCCGGTTGCCAGTCGCGCCGGCCGTGGTTGACGTAATGGCGCGGCACGCCGGGGAACAGGTCGGGGTGCTCGGACAGGAAACGATTGGCCAGCTGGTTCTCGGCAATGATGGCGTCCAGCTTCACGTTGGCATACTTGGCGCGCAGGTAGGGCGCCATGCCGGCCACGGCCGCCGTCTCGCCAAGGCGGGCGCCGTCGAAACGCTCCTCGAAGATGCCGGGCGCCGTCGTCCAGTTGTTGCGGGCCAGTTCTTCCTCCAGGCCCTTGTGCAGCAATTGCTGCCAGACCGACGCCGAATCGGCGCCCAGCGAATACAGCACCAGCACCTGCCGCCCCGGCTGTCCTGCCGCCGACGCGGGCGCTACCGCCGCCAGCCACGCCAGCAGCGCCACGCACACGCAGGCGACCCACGACGGCGGGCCGCCCGCGCCGGACGGCAGGCGGGGAGAGCAAGGCGGGCGCGCCGGCAACAGGGGGCGCGCGGGAGGAAGGTGCATAGCGAGGAGAAATCAGCGGTTTGCCAACAGGAAAGTGTAACACGGAGTCCGCGCGTAAATTTCCCGATGAGCAACCCAAGTGGCAAGCTTGCAACAGCGTCGCAAGCGGCGCGAAAGCCCGCGCGGAAGCGCGCGAACGACCCTTGTCGAGCTCGTTTGACAGCGCCGCGCGGGCGCCGGCATACTGCCCGAGGCACGCGCCAGGGCGCATGCCGCCGTCATTGCCGTCACCTTTCGAAAGAGTTCGCGCCATGTCGACGTCCGTTCCCTCGTCACCGCCGCTGCGCAATGCCTGCCCGCCCGGGGCCTGCGACTGCGACCGTGCGCGTCTGTTCGACGACCCGGATGCGGACCGCCGTGTCCTGCTATTGACCCGGGAACAGAAAAAACGGCTGATCGAGCGCATCGAGGCCATCACCACGTATGCCGAGCTGCAGCGCATCGGGCAGCGCCTGCACGAACAACTGGGGCTGCGCCTGACGATCGCGCCGGGCCCGAACGTCGTGCGCACGGTGCGTGGCTTCGTCATCGAACTGTCGCCCGTGCCGGGCCTGTGCCGCAAGACGCGCCAGGCCGTGCCGGCCGCCATCCGCCGGTGCCTGGACAGCCATCCCGACATCGCCTTCGCCATCCTGGACGCGCACGACCTGCTGGGCCAGCGTTAAGGGCAGCGGCAGATGCCGCCACGGCGCAACTGCGCTACAATCACGGGTTGCTCCTTTCACCACACCTCCATCCGCGCCCCTGCCGGCGCTTGCCATTCTGAACTGCGCATGCTGCACTGCGTCGAAATCGGCGCCTCCCCGGCAAGCCACGCAGGACTCTGTTATACTTGACTAAATCGTTCAACTAATCAGGTCTCCCTCTGCAGCAGACCGGTCCTTGTTGGTGAAACGAAGCAGCAAGCAAGTAGAACAAGTGAATGCAAGAAGTTTTTTCGAGCTCATCGATACTCAACCGGGGTTGTGATGCGTCTGACCACCAAAGGCCGTTTTGCCGTGACAGCGATGATTGACTTGGCCATGCGCCAGGGCAAGGGTCCCGTCACGCTCTCAGGCATCAGCCAGCGCCAGGCGATTTCACTGTCCTACCTGGAACAGCTGTTCGGCAAGCTGCGCCGCCACGAGATCGTCGAGTCGATCCGCGGTCCGGGCGGCGGCTACAGCCTGGCCCGCCGTGCCGACAAGGTGACGGTGGCCGACATCATCATCGCCGTCGATGAGCCGCTCGACGCAACGCAGTGCGGCGGCAAGGAAAACTGCCATGGCGCCGATCACGCCACCGGCGCGCGCTGCATGACCCATGAGCTGTGGGCCACGCTGAACGAAAAGATGGTCGATTACCTGGACTCGGTCTCGCTGCAGGACCTGGTCGACCAGCAGAAACAGAAAAACGCCGAACAGAACGTCGTGGTCATGCACCGCAATCACGCCGCTCTTGGTTAAACCCTTTGGAGTAAAAGATGAACGCCCCAGAAAAGAACGTCGCCAAGGTCGCACCGGTCGAGTTTCACACCGCGCCGCACTTCCCGATCTACATGGACTACTCGGCCACGACGCCGATCGACCCGCGCGTGGCCGACAAGATGATTCCTTACCTGCGCGAGCAGTTCGGCAACCCCGCCTCGCGCAGCCACATGTACGGCTGGACGGCCGAAGCGGCCGTGGAAGAGGCGCGCGGCCACGTGGCGGCCCTCGTCAACGCCGACCCGCGTGAAATCATCTGGACCTCCGGCGCCACCGAGAGCAACAACCTGGCGATCAAGGGCGCGGCGAACTTCTACAAGACGAAGGGCAAGCACATCGTCACGGTGAAGACCGAGCATAAGGCAGTGCTGGACACGGTGCGCGAACTGGAACGCCAGGGCTTCGAGGCGACCTACCTGGACCCGCAGGACAACGGCCTGATCTCCGTCGAGCAGCTGGCCGCGGCCGTGCGCCCGGACACCATCCTCGTCTCCGTCATGATGGTCAATAACGAGATCGGCGTGATCCAGCCGATCGCCGAGATCGCCGCTTTCTGCCGCGGCAAGGGCATCATCTTCCACTGCGACGCCGCCCAGGCGACGGGCAAGGTGGCGATCGACCTGCAGGCACTGAAGGTCGACCTGATGACCTTCACGGCCCACAAGACCTACGGCCCGAAAGGCATCGGCGCGCTGTACGTGTGCCGCAAGCCGCGCGTGCGCATCGAAGCGCAGATGCACGGTGGCGGTCACGAGCGGGGCCTGCGTTCGGGCACCCTGCCGGTGCACCAGATCGTCGGCATGGGCGAAGCCTTCCGCCTGGCCAAGGTCGAGATGGACGAGGAAACCGCGCGCATCAAGGCGCTGCGCGACCGCCTCGCCAACGGCCTGCAGGAAATCGAAGAGACGTACATCAACGGCGACATGGCGCACCGCGTGCCCCATAACCTGAACGTGTCGTTCAACTACGTCGAAGGCGAATCGCTGATCATGGCCGTCAAGGACCTGGCCGTGTCGTCCGGCTCGGCCTGCACCTCGGCCAGCCTGGAACCATCGTACGTGCTGCGCGCGCTGGGCCGTTCCGACGAACTGGCGCACAGCTCGATCCGTTTCACCATCGGCCGCTTCACGACGGAACAGGACATCGACTTCGCCATCGACCTGATGAAGTCGAAGGTCGGCAAGCTGCGCGAACTGTCGCCGCTGTGGGATATGTTCAAGGAAGGGATCGATATCAATTCGATCCAGTGGGCCGCGCACTAGGACGCTCGATAAACCTATTGCGCGACGCCCTGTGCTGGTCTGCGGTGCTCATCGTACGTAAAGTACGACTGCGCGCCTCAACCAGACAGGACGCCGCTCATTACGGTTTCTCGAAGTCCTTCTAATGTCGTAGTAAAGATTATTCAGCCGGCATGCGCCGGCAAACAGGAGATTCAAATGGCTTACTCGGAAAAAGTACTCGACCACTACGAAAACCCCCGCAACGTGGGCGCCTTTGAAAAGGGCGACGACAGCGTGGGCACCGGCATGGTGGGCGCGCCGGCCTGCGGCGACGTGATGAAGCTGCAGATCAAGGTCGGCGCCGACGGCGTCATCGAGGATGCGAAGTTCAAGACCTATGGCTGCGGTTCGGCCATCGCTTCGAGCTCGCTGGTGACGGAATGGGTCAAGGGCAAGACCCTGGACCAGGCCCTGTCGATCAAGAACACGCAGATCGCCGAGGAACTGGCGCTGCCGCCGGTGAAGATCCACTGCTCGATCCTGGCCGAAGACGCCATCAAGGCAGCGGTGCTGGACTACAAGACCAAGCACACGGCTTAAGGCGGTACCGGGACCCGCGCGGTCCCGCAAGCATCTGGAGGAAGAAGAATGGCAATCACGTTGACGGAAAAAGCAGCGAAGCACATCAACCGCTACATCGAACGGCGCGGCAAGGGCGTCGGCCTGCGCTTCGGCGTGCGCACGACGGGCTGCTCGGGTCTCGCCTACAAGCTCGAATATGTGGACGAAGTGTCGCCCGAAGACCAGGTCTTCGAGTCGCACGGCGTGAAGGTCTTCGTCGATCCGAAAAGCATGCCGTACATCGACGGCACGGAGCTGGACTTCGCCCGCGAGGGCCTGAACGAAGGCTTCAAGTTCAACAACCCGAACGAAAAAGACGCCTGCGGCTGCGGCGAAAGCTTCCGCATCTGATGCCGCCCCGCGCCCACTGAACCGACCGTGCAAAATCACTTCGAGCTCTTCAACCTGCCGCCCCGTTTCGCCGTCGATACCGCCGCGCTGGACGGCGCCTACCGCGACGTCCAGTCGCGCGTGCATCCGGACCGGTTCGTCAACGCCACCGACGCCGAGAAGCGCGTGGCGATGCAGTGGGCCACCCGCGCCAACGAGGCCTACCAGACCTTGAAGAACCCACAAAAGCGGGCGCGCTACCTGTGCGAGCTGCACGGCGTGGACCTGCAGACGGAATCGAATACGGCCATGCCGATGGCCTTCCTGATGCAGCAGATGGAATGGCGCGAGGAACTGGCCGAGGCGCGTGCCGGCAAGGATGCCGACGCGCTCGACGGGCTCGATGCGCAACTGCGGGCGGCCCGCAAGGCGCAGCTGCAGGACATCGAAAAGCAGCTCGACGCGGGCGACTACGCGGCTGCCGCGCAGGGCGTGCGCGCCCTGATGTTCCTGGAAAAATTCGGCGAGGAAGTGAGCTTCGCCTTCGACTCCATCGAAGCCTAGGCCGCCGGCCCGCCCGTCCATTCAAGTGGCGCCGCGGCGCCCGCACACAACAACAACAGGTTTTACATGGCTCTCCTGCAAATCTCCGAACCCGGCATGTCGACGGCGCCGCACCAGCACCGGCTGGCGGTCGGCATCGACCTGGGCACCACGAACTCGCTGGTCGCCACCGTGCGCAGCAGCATTCCCGAAGTGCTGAACGACGAGGAGGGCCACGCGCTGCTGCCTTCCGTGGTGCGCTACCTGCCGAACGGCCACGCCCATATCGGCTACAAGGCCCAGGCCGCGCAGACCACGGACCCGAAGAACACGGTCGTCTCCGTCAAGCGCTTCATGGGCCGCGGCCTGAAGGACATCGCCTACGCCGAGAACCTGCCGTATGACTTCGTCGACGGCCCCGGCATGGTGCAGCTGAAAACCGTGGCCGGCATCAAGAGCCCCGTCGAGACGTCCGCGCAGATCCTGGCCACCTTGCGCCAGCGCGCCGAGGATGCACTGGGCGACGAGCTGGTCGGCGCCGTCATCACGGTGCCCGCGTACTTCGACGACGCGCAGCGCCAGGCCACGAAGGACGCGGCCCAGCTGGCCGGCCTGAACGTGCTGCGCCTGCTGTCCGAGCCGACTGCCGCGGCCATCGCCTATGGCCTGGACAACGCGTCCGAAGGCCTGTTCGCCGTGTACGACCTGGGCGGCGGCACCTTCGACATCTCCGTACTGAAGCTCTCCAAGGGCGTGTTCGAAGTGCTGTCCACGGGCGGCGACTCCGCGCTGGGCGGCGACGACTTCGACCACCGCCTGTTCTGCTGGATCCACGAGCAGGAAAAGCTGGCGCCGCTGAACGACGTCGACACGGCCGTGCTGATGGTCAAGGCGCGCGAGGCGAAGGAACTGCTGTCGACCAAGTCCGAAGTGACGGTGGACGCGATCCTGTCGTCGGGCGAGGAAGTGCACCTGAAGATCACGGCCGAGAAATTCGTCGAGATCACGAAGCACCTGGTCGCCAAGACGATGAACGCCGTGAAGAAGGCCCTGCGCGACGCCAGCATCGACGCCGACGATATCGACGGCGTCGTCATGGTCGGCGGCGCAACAAGGATGCCGCACGTGCAGCGCGCCGTGGGCGACTACTTCCACACCATCCCGCACGCCAATATCGATCCGGACAAGGTGGTGGCGCTGGGCGCGGCCATCCAGGCCAACCTGCTGGCGGGGAACCGCGCCGCAGGCGACGACTGGCTGCTGCTGGACGTGATCCCGCTGTCGCTGGGTATCGAGACGATGGGCGGCCTGGTCGAGAAGATCATTCCCCGCAACTCAACGATTCCGTGCGCCCGCGCCCAGGAATTCACCACCTTCAAGGACGGCCAGACCGCCCTGGCCGTGCACGTGCTGCAGGGCGAGCGCGAACTGGTGAGCGACTGCCGCTCGCTGGCCCGTTTCGAGCTGCGCGGCATTCCGCCGATGGCGGCCGGCGCGGCCCGCATCCGCATCACCTACCAGGTCGATGCGGACGGCCTGCTGTCCGTGTCGGCGCGCGAGCTGCGCTCGAACGTCGAGGCCTCGATCACCGTCAAGCCTTCGTACGGCCTGGGCGACGACGACGTCGCGCGCATGCTGCAGGAATCCTACACGTCGGCCGAGACGGACATGAAGGCACGCGCGTTGCGCGAAGAGCAGGTGGAAGCCGAACGCATCCTGCTGGCCACGCAGTCGGCGCTGGACGAAGATGCCGCACTGCTGTCGAGCGAGGAACGCACCGCCGTCGATGCGCTGATGCAGGCCACCCGCGACACCCTGGCCCAGTCGCAGGCCGGCACGGTCGACCACCTGGCCGTCAAGGCGGCCGTGGAAGCGCTGGCCCACGGCACCGAGGAATTCGCGTCGCGCCGGATGGATCGCAGCGTGCGCAGCGCACTGGCCGGCAAGTCGCTGGACCAGGTGGCATAACAAACCAAGCAGTACCATCAAAAAAATACCGAGGTAACAAGTGCCACAAATCGTCATTCTGCCCCACGCCAAGCTGTGCCCCGAAGGCGCCGTCATCGATACGCAGCCGGGCAAGTCCGTCTGCGACGTCCTGCTGGAAAACGACATCCATATCGAGCATGCGTGCGAGAAGTCCTGCGCCTGCACCACCTGCCACGTGATCGTGCGCGAAGGCTTCGATTCGCTGAACGAAGCGACCGACACGGAAGAAGACCTGCTGGACAAGGCCTGGGGCCTGGAAGCGCAGTCGCGCCTGTCGTGCCAGGCCATCGTGGCCGACGAGGACCTGGTCGTCGAGATCCCGAAATACACCATCAATCACGCCAGCGAAGGCGGCCACTGAGCCTGGAGTTCGTCATGAAATGGACCGACATCACCGCGATTGCCGAAGCGCTGTACGACAAATATCCGAACCTGGACCCCACCGCGATCCGCTTTACGGACCTGCATAACTGGGTCGTGACGCTGGACGGCTTCGACGACGACCACAAGCGCGGCGGCGAAAAAATCCTGGAAGCGATCCAACAGGCGTGGATCGATGAAGCGCAATAAGGCCCCGGCCGCGCCGGTGCCGGCGACCATCACGGACATTCCGGAAATCCGCCCGGGCCAGTCCGTCGCGCTGCTGCAGGAACTGCATATCCTGACGCGCGACGGCAAGCTGAACCAGGACAGCCGTCGCAAACTCAAGCAGGTGTACCACCTGTACCAGTTCATCGAGCCGCTGCTGAAGGACGTGCGCGACGAAAAAGGCAGCGTGTCGCTGGTCGACCACGGCGCCGGCAAGTCGTATCTCGGCTTTATCATCTACGACCTGTTCTTTAAAGGCCTGGACGACGCCTCGCACATCTACGGCATCGAGACGCGCGACGAGCTGGTGCAGCGTTCGCGCGAGCTGGCGGCCAAGTTCGACTTCCCCGGCATGTCCTTCCTGCCGCTGTCCGTGGCCGAATCGACCACGTCGACCGAGCTGCCCGAACAGATCGACATCGTCACCGCGCTGCACGCCTGTAACACGGCCACCGACGACGCCATCGATTTCGCGCTGAAGAAGCGCGCGAAGCACATGGTGCTGGTGCCGTGCTGCCAGGCCGAAGTGGCTTCCGTGCTGCGCAAGAACAAGGGCAAGGACCTGGGCAAGAGCGCGCTGACGGAAATCTGGCGCCACCCCATCCACACGCGCGAATTCGGCAGCCAGATCACCAACGTGTTGCGCTGCCTGCAGCTGGAAGCGCACGGCTACCAGGTCAATGTGACGGAGCTGGTGGGCTGGGAGCACTCGATGAAGAACGAGCTGATCATCGCCACGTACAAAAACCTGCCGCGCCGCCGGCCCACGGAGCGCCTGCAGGAAGTGCTGCAAACGGTGGGCCTGGAGGAGCTGGGCCAGCGCTTCTATACGCAGGAACTCGAAAAGGCGGCCCAGTGAGCGGCTGGATCGACCTGCGCAGCGACACCGTCACGCAGCCCTGCGCGGCGATGCGCGAGGCCATGGCGGCCGCGCCGGTGGGCGACGACGTGTACGGCGACGACCCCACCGTCAACGCGCTGCAGCAGCATGCGGCCGAGCTGTTCGGCTTCGAGGCGGCGCTGTTCGCGCCGTCCGGCACGCAGACCAACCTGATCGCGCTGCTGGTGCATTGCGGCCGGGGCGACGAATACCTGGTCGGCCAGGAAGCGCACACCTTCCGCTACGAAGGAGGCGGCGCCGCCGTGCTGGGCAGCATCCAGCCGCAGCCCATCGCCAACCAGCCGGACGGCAGCCTGCTGCTCGCCGACATCGCCGCCCAGATCAAGCCGCGCGACATCCATTTCGCCCGCACGACATTGCTGGCGCTCGAAAACACCATCGGCGGCAAGGTGCTGCCCGCCGCCTACGTGGCGCAGGCCACGGCGCTGGCGCACGAGCGTGGCCTTGCCACGCACCTGGACGGTGCCCGCATCTGCAACGCGGCCGTGGCCCAGGGCATCGACCTGCGCGCGGCGGTGGCCGGTTTCGACAGCGTGTCCGTGTGCCTGTCCAAGGGCCTGGGCGCGCCCGTCGGCTCGGTGCTCTGCGGCTCGCGCGCCTTCGTCGAAGAGGGCAAGCGCTGGCGCAAGATGCTGGGCGGCGGCATGCGCCAGGCCGGCACGATCGCCGCAGCCGGCCTGCATGCGCTCCAGTACAATGTGGCGCGCCTGGCCGCGGACCATGCCAACGCCGCCTTCCTGGCCGACGCGTTGCGGGGCATCGATGGCATCGTCGTCAGCACGCCGCAGACCAATATCTTCTACGTCGATGTCCCATCCGCGCATTGCGCCGGCCTGGCCGAGGCGCTGGCCGCCGAGCGCATCCGCGTGTCGATGGCGCCACGCCTGCGCCTCGTCACCCACCTGGGCGTCACGCGCGCGCAGCTGGGCACCGTGGCCGACGTCTTCACCACCTACTTCAAGCACTGACCATGAACGACGAAAACACGATCCGCCTCTCGAAACGGGTGGCGGACATGCTGCCCTGTTCCCGCCGCGAGGCGGAGTTGTATATCGAGGGCGGCTTCGTCCTGGTCGACGGTGCCCTGGTGGAGGAGGCGGGTGCCCGCGTGACGCCCTACCAGAAGGTCGAGCTGGCGCCCGATGCGACCCTGCTGGAAATCCAGCCGGTGACGATCCTGCTGAACAAGCCGGCCGGCGTCGACCCGCTGTCCTGCCTGACGCCGGAAGCGCGCAACGCGCTGGCGCAGAAGGAACGCTTCCTGAAGCGCCACCTGCACAACCTGACGGCGGCCCTGCCGCTGGAGAACGAGGCCAGCGGCCTGTTCGTCTTCACGCAGGACTATCGCATCGCGCGCAAGCTGGTGGAAGAGGGCAACCGGATGGAGCAGGAAATCATCGTCGACGTCGAGGGCAGGATCGTCGAGGACGGCCTGGCCCAGCTGAACCAGGGCGCCACGAAAGTGAGCTGGCAGAACGAACGCCGCCTGCGCTTCGCCATGAAGGGTCCGAAACCCAGCCAGATCGAAAAGATGTGCAAGGCCGTCGGCCTGAAGGCCGTCGCGCAGAAGCGCCTGCGCATCGGCCGCATGTCGATGGGCGGGCTGGCCGTCGGCGAGTGGCGTTACCTGCAGGGGTTCGAGCGGTTCTGAACCGCGTCAGCGCCGCTTCTTCGCATTCGTCGTCGCGGTACTCGTGTAGAACTCCGGCGGCTTGCGTGCGACCCAGTCGATGAACACGCGAATCTCCTCGTGCGCCTGCAGCGCTTCCCACGAATGATAGGTCTTGAACAGCTCGCGCTCGGTGAACACCGAGTGGATCTTGCGGTGGCAGATCTTATGGATGGGGAACTGGGCGCGGCCCTTGAAGGTTTTCGGTACCAGGTGGTGGCGGTCGATATTCTCTGTCCCTAGCGGACGGCCGCACAGGGGGCAGAGGGGTTCGGCCGGATTGTCGTCGACAAGCTTCATACCAGCCGATGTGGAGGCAGGTGGGTCCGCTTGCAAGGACGAATCAGGCCCGGCGCATCCACTCCCGGGTCAAGGCCCAGAACAGCAGCGCGGCCAGGCTGACACCGGCACCGAGCAGGCAGGCCGCGTTCCACCCGCCCGCCGCATACGCCGCCGTGCCGGCCACCGCTCCCAGGCCGCTGCCGGCCGCGTAGAACATCATGTAGCAGCCGACCATCCGGCTGGCCGCATCGGGCCGGGCGGCGAAGATCATGCCCTGGTTCGTGACCTGCAGCGCCTGCACGGCGATGTCGAGGGCCAGAATGCCCAAGGCCAGCACCAACATTCCCGCAAACCCAGGGCGCATGCCGAAACCCAGCGGCAGCCAGCACAGCACGAGCAGTACCAGCGCGGCGCCCGTCGTGCGCTGGCCCAGGCCCCGGTCCGCCAGCCGGCCGGCCCGGCCCGCCGCCAGCGCGCCAGCCACGCCGACCAGGCCGAAGGCACCGATGGCCGTGTGCGACATGCCGAACGGCGGCGCCGCCAGCGGCAGCACCAGCGTGCTCCAGAAGATGCCGAAGGCGGCGAACATCAGCAGCGCCAGGGTGCCCCGTACCTGCAGCACGCGCTCCGTTTCCAACAAGGTCAGCATCGAACGGATCAGCGCCCAGTACGACAATGCCTGCGGCGGCAATCGCTGCACGGGCAGGCGCCACCACAGCAATATGCCCAGCACCGCCATCGCCGCGCTTGACATGCCATACACCCAGCGCCAGCCGGCGACGTCGGCGATCAGCCCCGCCAATACGCGTGCCAGCAGCAGGCCGATGACGACGCCGCCTTGCGCGGCGCCGACGACACGTCCCCGTTCGCCCGGCCCGGCGGCGCTGGCGGCATAGGCGATCAGGCCCTGCGTCATGGCCGTGCCCAGCAGGCCGACCGCCAGCATGACGACGGTCAGCGCCAGGGCGCCGCCCGCGCCCGTTACCGCCAGCAGCGCCAGGCACAACAGGGCGACCTGGGCCAGGATGAGCCGGCGCCGGTCGATGCGGTCGCCCAGCGGCACCAGCAGCAGCAAGGCCAGAGCACTGCCGGCCTGGGTAGCCGTGACGACGCCGCCGACGGCCGCTGCGGCGATGCCGAATTCGGCCGCCATCAGGTCCAGCAGCGGCTGGGCGTAGTACACATTGGCCACGCTGACCGCGCTGCCGGTAGCGAACAGCGCGACCAGGGCGGCCGGCAACGTGCGGACCGGGTTCGGATCGAAAGGGGCCATGCCGTCTCCAAAGTGGTTTCAAATTAAAACCACTGGCAGCTTACGGAATTTGGTTTTAAAATGCAACCACTTATTCGGAGGGAGGACGGCATGAAACTGCCGCAGGAAAACGAAACATGTCCGGTGGCCCGCGCGGTGGCCGCCGTGGGCGACCGCTGGGCCATGCTGATCGTGCGCGATGCCTTCGATGGCGCGGCCCGCTTCGGCGACTTCCAGCGCCGGCTGGGCGTGGCGCGCAATATCCTGGCGGACCGGCTGCGTACCCTGGTCGAGCTGGGCATCCTGGCACTGCGGCCCGCCGCCGACGGCAGCGCCTACCAGGAATACGTGTTGACGGAGAAGGGCGCCGACCTGTTCCCCCTGATCGTGGCCTTGCGCCAATGGGGCGAACGGCACCTGTTCGCCGAGGGCGAGGCACGTTCGGCGCTGGTCGAAAAGGGAACGGGACTGCCGCTGGCGGCGATGCTGCCGCGCACGCAAGACGGTGTAGTGGCGGACAGTGCCGCGGTGCTGGTGCGCAAGCCTGCCTGACCGAAGTTGCTCATAAACCGGTGTCAGACACCGGTTTATGAGCAACACGCCGGGCCAGGGCAAAGTCTGTCAAGCAACCGACGCCGGTTTTCAGGCGGAGCGGGGCGCGGCCGGGGCAGCCTTCTTCGGTGGCTTCGGCAGCTGCACCAGCCGCGTGCCGGCGAGCCGGTCGTGCAGGAACTGCCGGTCCTTGTCGAGAAAGGCGGTCAGCGACCACAGCACGATGCCGATGGCCAGCGCGCCCAGCGCCTGCCAGCGGTGCAGGTCCAGCGCCAGGCTGACGGCGGCGGCGGGCAGCACCCACAGCCAGCACAGCAGGTAGCGCACGGTGGCGACACGGGGCGGCACGGTGGCGCCATCCGGCATCGTCACGCGGATGCGCCACGTCTGCATGGCCAGGGTCTGGCCCTTGCGCGTCCACTGATGGATGAAGTAGGCGCCCAGCACGAGGAAGGCCAGGGCCTGGCGCATGTGCTCGACGACGGGCGCATGGCTGGCCTTGACGGTCATCTCGAACACGAGGAAGGGCAGGAACAGCACGGCAAAGCCCAGCAGCAGCTCGTACACCATCGAGACCAGGCGGCGCCGGATGGTGGGCGTGGTCGCAGCGGCGGCAGTGCTATTTGGCTGCATTCGTCGGGGCCGGCTGGGTGGGCGGGGTGGCCTGTTGCGCCGGCGCGGCCGGCGGCGTGACGATGGCGGCCGGCGTGACGGCGCCTTCGAGCGGATAGACGATTTCCGGCGCGGGGGCAGGTGCCGGCGCGGGCAGCACGGGCGGTGGCGCGACCGGGGCAGGCGTCACGGCGACGGCGGTCGGCGGCACACTCGGCGGCACGATGGTCGGGTGTGGCTTGATCGGCTGTGGCGTCTTGACGAGGCTTTGCTTCGGCGTCGGCGGCTTGGCGGCCTGGGCCTTCTTGCCGGCGGCGGCATCGGCCAGCTTGCGGCGCTCCGATTCCGGCAGCAGCATGTACTGCTCCCACTGGGCGGCCTTTTTACCGCCCATCATTTTCTGCGCGCGCGCGTAGTTCTCGCGCACGGCCTTGCGTTCTTCCGGTGTCAGCTCGACCCATTCGCGCATGCGCGCATGCACGCGCTGCTGCTCGGCCGGTTTCATCGAGGCGAAACGGTTGGCGATCTCGAGCCACTTCTGCTTGCGCACGGGACCCAGGTCTTCCCAACCCGCCTTCAGCGGTGCGAGGGCACGCTGCTGGGCCGGCGTCAGGTCCTGCCAACGCTTCTCGGCGGCACTCGTGGCCAGCAGGGGCAGGGAAGCGGCAGTGGTGGCATTGTCCACCCGCCGCATGGACGGATCGGGGCGCAGCATGAGGTAGGTGCCAACGCCGAGGGCGAGCGCCAGCACGGCGGCACCGCCGATCAACCACCCGCGAGAAGGCGTTTGCGCCATCCTACGCGCCATCCTTATTGCTCGCGGGTTTCAAGATAGGCGTTGAAGCCGTTGTCCAGGTAGGCCGACAGGGGCAGCTCGTCCGACAGCAGGGCGGCATCCAGTTCGGCAAGTTCGGCGATCGACTGCTGCTGTTCGTACTGGTAGACGCCCACCATGCCGCCGACGACCATCAGCAGCGGCAGCACGACGCCGAAGCGGCTGAGCCAGTTGATCGGTTGCGAGAACATCCCGCCGCCGGCGCCGGCCGATGCGGTGGCCGTGGCGGTGCGGGTGACGCGCACTTCGACATGCGCCTTCTTGCGGGCCAGTGCGGCCTGGCGGGCCGCGGCCAGGCGCTGCGTGGTCGAGGACGGCAGATCGTCAAGCGTTTCGTTCAGGGCGTGCCGCACGCGGTAAGCGAAATTGATGTCTTCGGTGTTCATAGTTTGATTCCCTTGGCTTTGAGCGATGCTGCGAGAGTATGAGTCGCCCGTGAGCAATGTGTTTTCACGCTCCCTTCGGAACATCCCATCGCTGCCGCCGTCTCTGCCACATCCATGTCCTGCCAGTAACGCATGAGGAAGGCTTCCCGTTGACGCGCCGGCAGTTTTTGTACTTCGTCGTCAATGACCTGAAGTACCTGCATCCGCTCGACCTGGTCGGCGCTGGATTCGGCGGCCTGGGTACCGTGTTCGGCCTCGTAGGATTCCAGTATATCAAAATCATCATGTTCCTCCTGGGAATTGCCCAGCCCGGAGAACAGGCTGACCCAGGTATTGCGCACCTTTTCGCGCCGGAAGAAATCGAGGATCGTGTTTTGCAGGATGCGCTGGAACAGCATCGGCAGTTCGGCGGCCGGCTTGTCGCCGTATTTTTCGGCCAGCTTGATCATGGCGTCCTGGACGATGTCCAGCGCCACTTCATCCCTGCGCACCGCATACACCGCCTGCTTGAACGCACGCCGCTCGACGTTTTCGAGAAAGTCGGAGAGTTCTTTATCTGTTGCCATCGAGGAGGTGCTGCGTGGTCGCCGTAGAGGTCTTTAAACCTGCGCATCGTAGCAAAAAACCCGTGTATCCGCATGGTTTTAGCGTATTTCGCCGCTCTCTTGCCCCAAAATGCGCCGCTTCCGCACGGAAAATTGCCAAAAACGCGATTGTGCTTGACCAGAATGGTGCGACGCAGTACCGTATGGAACGCTTTGCACACCACGAAGCTCCCGGTCCCTCGCTATCGGCACACAAGGCCATGGCGACCGACCCGCTTTCTCTTTGTCAGCAGTTTGCTCTAACCCGTGCCACAAGCGCGAGAGGTCAGCCAAGCCGTTGCAGAAACTCAAGCCAAACGAGTTGCGTTACAGCGTCCGTCTTGCACCCCACTACGGTTGGGGGAAAAGCCGGCGTGACCGCAGAAAGAAGGGACGCTTGGGGTCGCTGCAATGAAAGGCTCACTTCGTCAGGCAAGAGCATCCATTCAATCTCCTCTGGACCTTGAAAGGAATGTTTCATGAACACCGAAGCAGCAATCACCGGCGCCGAGATTCTCGTGCGTTGCCTGGCTGAAGAAGGCGTCGAGCACGTCTTTGGCTATCCGGGCGGAGCCGTCCTCTACATCTACGACGCGATCTTCAAGCAGGAAAAATTCCAGCACATCCTCGTCCGACACGAGCAGGCCGCGATCCACGCCGCCGATGCGTATTCGCGCAGCTCGCAGAAAGTCGGCGTCGCCATCGTCACGTCCGGTCCGGGTGTCACCAACGCCGTCACCGGCCTGTCGACCGCCTACATGGATTCCGTGCCGATGGTCGTCATCTCCGGCCAGGTGCCCAGCCACGCGATTGGCCAGGATGCCTTCCAGGAGTGCGACACCGTCGGCATCACCCGCCCCGTGGTCAAGCACAACTTCCTCGTGAAGGATGTGAAGGACCTGGCGGAAACGATCAAGAAAGCCTTCTATATCGCCCGTACCGGCCGTCCCGGTCCCGTGCTGGTCGATATCCCGAAGGACATCTCGATGCACAAGCACGTGTTCTCGTATCCGAAAGAGATCGAGATGCGTTCCTACCGTCCCGTCGACAAGGGCCATTCCGGCCAGATCCGCAAGGCGGTCCAGCTGCTGCTGGCGGCCGAACGCCCGATGATCTACACGGGCGGCGGCGTCATCCTGGCCAATGCGTCGGCTGAACTGAACAAGCTGGTCGACCGCCTCGGCTTCCCCGTCACGAATACCCTGATGGGCCTGGGCGGCTCGCGCGCCTCGAGCGACCAGTATGTCGGCATGCCCGGCATGCACGGCACCTACGAAGCCAATATGGCGATGCAGCACTGCGACGTGCTGATCGCCATCGGTGCCCGCTTCGACGACCGCGTCATCGGCAATCCGAAGCACTTCGCGCAGAACGCCCGCAAGATCATCCACGTCGATATCGATCCGTCGTCGATCTCGAAACGGGTCAAGGTCGATATTCCCATCGTCGGCAACGTCAAGGACGTGCTGGTCGAGTTCCTGGCCCAGCTGGACGCGGCCGAGCATCGCCCGAACGCCGCCCACCTGTCGAAATGGTGGGGCCAGATCAGCGAATGGCGCGGCCGCGAGTGCCTGAAGTATCCGACGTCCGACACCATCATCAAGCCGCAGTCCGTGGTCGAGAAGGTCTACGAGATCACCCGTGGCGACGCCTTCATCACGTCCGACGTGGGCCAGCACCAGATGTGGGCCGCGCAGTACTACCGCTTCGACAAGCCGCGCCGCTGGATCAATTCCGGTGGCCTGGGCACGATGGGCGTGGGCCTGCCGTACGCAATGGGCGTGCAGATGGCCAACCCGGATGCGACGGTGGCCTGCATCACCGGCGAAGGCTCGATCCAGATGAACATCCAGGAGCTTGCCACCTGCAAGCAGTACCACCTGACGCCGAAGATCATCATGCTGAACAACCGCTTCCTGGGCATGGTGCGCCAGTGGCAGCAGCTCGATTACGGTTCGCGCTATTCCGAGTCCTATATGGATTCGCTGCCGGACTTCGAGAAGCTTGCCGAGGCCTATGGCCACGTCGGCATGCGCATCGAAAAACCGGGCGACGTCGACGGCGCGCTGCGCGAAGCCTTCGGCATGAAGGACCGCCTGGTCTTCATGAACTTCATCACGGACCAGAGCGAGAACGTCTGGCCGATGATCCAGAGCGGCAAGGGCCTGTCCGAAATGCTGCTCGGCTCGGAGGACCTCTGATATGCGACACATCATCTCTGTATTGCTGGAAAACGAAGCGGGCGCGCTGTCCCGCGTCGTGGGCCTGTTCTCCGCCCGCGGCTACAACATCGAAACGCTGACGGTGGCGCCCACCGAGGATTCGACCCTGTCGCGCATGACCATCGTCACCAGCGGCTCGGACGACATCATCGAGCAGATCACCAAGCACCTGAACCGCCTCATCGAAGTGGTGAAGGTGGTGGACCTGACCGAAGGCCAGCACATCGAGCGCGAGCTGATGCTGATCAAGGTCCGGGCCGTCGGCAAGGAGCGCGAGGAAATGAAGCGCACCGCCGACATCTTCCGCGGCCGCATCATCGACGTCACCGAAAAGACGTACACGATCGAGCTGACCGGTGCCAAGACCAAGCTCGATGCGTTCATCGATTCGATCGACCGCGCCTCGATCCTGGAAACCGTCCGCACGGGCGGCTCCGGCATCGGCCGCGGCGAACGCATCCTGAAGATCTGAACGCCGCTCGGGCAAACAACGCTTTATACGATTCATACGAATCGCCACGATTCACACCAAATACTTAGGAATGACCATGAAAGTTTTCTACGACAAAGACGCTGACCTCTCCCTCATCAAAGGCAAGAACGTCGCCATCATCGGCTACGGCTCGCAGGGTCACGCGCACGCACAGAACCTGTCCGAGTCCGGCGTCAATGTGACGGTGGGCCTGCGCAAGGGCGGCGCGTCGTGGTCGAAGGTCGAACAGGCTGGCCTGAAGGTCGCGGAAGTCAACGACGCCGTGGCCGCCGCCGATGTCATCATGATCCTGCTGCCGGACGAGAACATCGCCCAGGTCTACAACGAGAACGTCGCGCCGAATGCCAAGCAGGGTGCCGTGCTGGCCTTCGCCCACGGCTTCAACGTGCACTACGGCCAGGTCGTGCCACGCGACGACCTGGACGTGATCATGGTCGCGCCGAAAGCCCCAGGCCACACCGTGCGCAACACCTACAAGCAGGGTGGCGGCGTGCCCCACCTGATCGCCGTGCACCAGGACAAATCCGGTATCGCCCGCGATATCGCCCTGTCCTACGCCTCGGCCAACGGCGGCGGCAAGGCCGGCATCATCGAGACCAACTTCCGCGAAGAGACCGAGACCGACCTGTTCGGCGAACAGGCCGTGCTGTGCGGCGGTACCGTGGAACTGATCAAGGCCGGCTTCGAGACGCTGGTGGAAGCAGGCTACGCGCCGGAGATGGCCTACTTCGAGTGCCTGCACGAACTGAAGCTGATCGTCGACCTGATCTACGAAGGCGGCATCGCCAACATGAACTACTCGATCTCGAACAACGCCGAATACGGCGAATACGTGACGGGTCCGAAGGTCGTCACGTCGGCCACGAAGGACGCGATGCGCCAGTGCCTGAAGGACATCCAGACGGGCGAATACGCCAAGTCCTTCATCCTGGAAAACAAGGCCGGCGCCCCGACCCTGATCTCGCGCCGCCGCCTGACGGCCGAGCACCAGATCGAGGAAGTGGGCGCCAAGCTGCGCGCCATGATGCCATGGATCGCCGCCAACAAGATGGTCGACAAGTCGAAGAACTAAGTCTTCAAGTCGTCACCGCAAACGGCCCTTCGGGGCCGTTTTTTATTGCCCGAAGCAAGGATCTCCTGGGGAGTCTTTTGTTGCTCATCAACCGGTGTCAGACCGGTTGATGCTTCAGCGCCTCCTGTTGCCGCAAAACCGGTGTCAGACACCGGTTTAAGAGCAATGAAACCGACCGAGCGGCAGCGTTGTTTGAATTGGTGTCAGACACTTGCATCGAAATTGCCCTTCGGCGCCTCTTGTTGCCGCAAAACCGGTGTCAGACACCGGTTTAAGAGCAATAAACCTGGGCGACGGTTTCCAGGGATCGCGCCTCAGGCGGCGCGGGAGGCGGGCGGCAGCCGTTCGAGGGCGGCGAGCAGGGCGTCGATGTAGGTGCGGCTGGCGCGCAGCGGGGTGCCGTCGCGCAGGCGCAGCAGGGCGTCGCGGTTGCCGAGGGTGCGCAGCTCGGCCACCTGGTCGAGGCGGACGATGGCGCTGCGGTGTACCCGCGCGAAGCGGGTGGGGTCGAGCATGGCGGCCAGCCGGTGCAGCGGTTCGCGCACCAGGTATTCGCGTTCGCCCACGTGCAGGGTGGCGTAGTCCCCGTTGGCATCGATCCACGCGACGTCGCCTGCGGCGACGAAGATCAGCCGGCTGCCGTAGCGCACCGTGAAGCGGGACAGGTAGCCCGCTTCCGGCGCCGGCGCGGCCGCTGTCGTCACCGCGTGGCGCCGGAAGGCGTGCGCCTGGCGCGCCCGTGTCAGCGCATCGGCGAAGCGCTCGTCGTCCACTGGCTTGAGCAGGTAGTCGACGACGTCCAGCGCGAAGGCCTGCACGGCGTATTGTTGGTGCGCCGTCAGCAGGATCGTCACGGGCCGCCGCGCCGGCGGCAGCGCCGCCAGCAGGTCGATGCCGCCCAGGGCCGGCATGTCGATGTCGAGGAAGACCAGGTCGGGCGCATGCTTGGCGATGCCTGCCAGCGCCGCCACGCCGTCGCCGTATTCGGCCACGACGTCGAAGCCGGCCACGCCGCCCAGCCGGGCCAGCACGCCGGTGCGGGCCAGCGGCTCGTCGTCGACGACGATGACCCGCATCAGGCGGCCCTTTCCCAGGTCGTCGCGGCCGATCCGGCGCCGGCCGCGCGCAGCGGCAGCTCGATCGCGACGACGAAGCGACCGGCGCCGTCCGGGCCGGCCGTGAAGCGCTGGCTGGCGCCATACAGCTTGTCCAGCCGCTGCGCCACGTTGGCCAGGCCGAGCCGGAACGAGCCGGCCGCCCCGGTTTCGCCATCGCCGCCATCGCAGTCGTTGACGATGCGCAGCCGCAGCGTTGCGCCCTCGGCATGTGCCTGCACCGCCAGCATGCCGCCGGCGGTGCGCGGCGCGATGCCGTGGCGGACGGCGTTTTCCACCAGCGGCTGCAGCAGCAGCGAAGGCACCAGCGCGTCGAGGATGCCGGGGCCGATGTCGATGGCCAGCCGCAGCCGCTCGCCCAGGCGCGCCTTCTCGATTTCCAGGTAGGTCTCCGTCAGCGCCAGTTCGTCGGCCAGCGCGTGTTCGTGCACGTGCTGCGTGCCCAAGGTGGCGCGCAGCAGTTCGGCCAGCTGGGCGATCATGCGGTTGGCATCGCGGTTGCGCTGGCCGGCCACCAGCGCGGAGACGGCGTTCAGGGTATTGAACAGGAAGTGGGGCTGGATCTGGTAACGCAGCGCGCGCAGCTCGGCATCGCGCAGCAGCAGGGCCGCATCGAGCGCGCGCGACTGCTCCCGCACCAGCGCCACGTGGAAGGCGACGACCGCATGGGCCGCGCAGAAGGCAATCAGCGGCAGCCAGCAGCTGTCCAGGCCCATCAGAAGCTTATCCCAGCGCGTCTTCTGGTGCAGGCCGATGTACACGGCCACCAGCTCGCCCAGCGCGCTGTTTACCACCGACATGGCATAGGTGGCGGCCAGCATGCCGGCGGCGACGGCCCACCCGGGCAGGCCGCGCCGCCACAGCAGCCGCTGCAGCCACGCCGTCGGCGCCACCCAGGCCAGGTAGGTGCACAGGAACAGCGTGCGAAACACCAAAGGGCGCTCGTGCCCCAGGTCCGGCAGGCCCATGATGGCGATGCACAGCGTGATGGGCAATGCCGCCAGCAGCGGCAGCCGGAACGGCAGCTGCGCCAGCCGGGCAGTCAATGCTTGGTGGTGGGTGTCGGTGGTCACGAGCGCGATTCTACCGCTTGTCGGCACCGGGTCAGCCGGCCGAATACACCATCGAGCTGATTTTCCAGCCATCTTCCGTCAGCACCAGGTGCCACGATTCGCTGCCCTTGTTGGTGACCTTGCCGTCGACAAGGAAGTCGAAATCGAAGTACACCATGCCCACGCTGCCGTTGCTGTGCACGCGCACATTGTAGAAGCGCTCTTCCACGGGCAGCTTGCTGTTGGCGACGAAGTCGGCGAATTCCTTGTAGTGCGATGCGCGCAAGCGCGACTTGCCTGGCGGGACCTTGATGGCGGCGCTGGCCACCGTCAGCCAGCTGTTGTCGTGGGCCAGGAACATGGCCTCCAGCGCCTTGCCGTCGCGCGCGACGATGGCGGCCTGGAATTGCTGCGCGATGCGGTTGATCTGCGCCAGCGCTTCGGGATCGTCCGAGGTGGCGGCGGTGGCTGGCCCCATGCATGCCGCCAGCAGCAGGCACAGTGCGAGGAATCGGGTCATGGCGTGCTCCCTGGTGGTAAAAATGCTAATGTAGCGGCAGCGCCGCCCGATCGGGGTGGCGTTGCGGCGAAGCGGTGCCCCCGCGCGGTGAACCGGTGCCATGCGCCGCCTTCGCCATTGAACGATTTCCGGAGCACCGGAACAACACGCCAGCCCGTGCGAATGACGGGTGAATTCATGCGCATAAGAAGCCGCCTGCTGTTACTGATCCTGTCGATCCTGTTGCCCGCGTTCGTCATCGCCTCGTGCGCGGTATGGTACGTCTACAAGGAGCAGCGCGCTGCCGAAGTGGCTGGCATGAGCGAAGCCGTGCACGCGCTGGCGCGGCTGGCCGATCGCGAGCTGCTGGCCAAGGAAGCCATGCTGCGCGCCCTGGCCACGTCGCCGGCCATGCAGAACGGCGACTTCCGCGCTTTTTATGACCACGCGCGCAGCCTGGCCCCGCCGGCCGATTCGACCATCGTCATCACGGACCTGGCCGGCACGCAGCTGCTCAATACGCGCCAGCCCTACGGCAGCAAGCCGCCGGTGGGCAAGTCGAACCTGGTCGCGCGCCGCGCCGCCGCCGGGCCGGACGCCACCGTCGTTTCCGACCTGTTCTTCTCGCCTGTCGGCAAGCGCTACGACGTGGCCCTGCAGATTCCCGCACCCGTGGCCGGGCAGCCCCGCTACTACCTGTCGATGGGCATGGCGGTGGAACGCCTGGCGCCCCTGCTGGCGCAACAGGACGTGCCGCCGACGTGGCTGATGTCGCTGCTCGACAGCCGGGGCACCGTCATCGCCCGCAGCCGCGATGGCGCCAAGTACGTCGGCCGGCAGGTCAGCCCGGGCATGCGCGCGAAGATGACCAGTGGCCCGTCCGGCGTGCATTACGGCGTCACGCTGGACGGCACGCCGACGGTGGCGTTCTACAGCCGTGCGCCGATGTCCGGCTGGACCGTCGTATTGAGCGTGCCCGCCGCCGAGATGCGCCGTCCCGCCATCGCGGCCGCCACCGGCCTGGGCGCATTGATCCTGGTCGCGCTGGGCGTGGCGCTGGCGGCCGCCCGCATCTTCGCGCGTCGCACGGCCCAGCCCATCGAACAACTGCGCCGCGCCGCCGAAAGCCTGGGGCGCGACGAACCCGTCACTGCGTTCACGTCCGGCATGATGGAAGCGGATGCCGTCAGCGCCGCGCTGGCCGATGCCAGCACGCGCATCCGCGACAACACGGCCCTGCTGGAACGCCGCGTGGCCGAATCGGTGGCGGCGGCGGAACGGGCCCAGCGCGCACTGCTGCAGGGCCAGAAGCTCGAAGCGCTGGGACGCCTGACGGCAGGCATCGCCCATGACTTCAACAATATCCTGCAGACCCTGTCCGGCGCGCTGCAACTGATCCCCCTGACGACCGACCGCGCCCGCGTGCAGGCGCTGGCCGCCACGTGCCAGAAGGCCATCGCCCGCGCCACCACCCTGACGGGGCAGATGCGCTCCTTCGGCACGGTGCAGGATGCACGGCTGGCATTGGCGCAGCCCGACGCGGTGGTGCGCAACATACTGCCGATGCTGCACAGCGCCTGCCCGGGCAGCGTGCGACTGGAACTCGATATCGCCGAAGGACTGTGGCCCGTGTTGGTCGATCCGCTGCAGATGGAGCTGGCGCTGCTGAACATCGTCATCAACGCGCGCGACGCCATGCCGGACGGCGGCAGCCTGTATTTGGGCATGCATAACGAGACGGTGGAACGCGCCGTGGACGGCGCGGCGCAGGGCGTGGCGCCGGGCGAGCATGTGCGGATCGAGCTGCGCGACAGCGGCACCGGCATGAGCGCCGAAACGCTGGCGCGCGCGCTCGAACCCTTCTTCACCACCAAGCCGGTCGACAAGGGCACGGGCCTGGGCCTGCCGCAGGCCTATGCCTTTGCCCGGCAGTCGGGCGGCAATCTGGTGCTGGCCAGCGAGCCCGGTGCCGGCACCGCGGTAACGATCTGGCTGCCCCGCGCGGCAGCCGGCGGTACCCGCATCGGCGAGGATGCCGTCGCCGCGCCGGCCGCCATCACGGGTGCGGCCACCGGCCCCGTGCTGTTCGTCGACGACGACCCGCTGGTGCTGGCGACGATGGTGGAAGCGCTGACCGTGGCCGGCTTCGAGGTGACGTCGGCCGCCAGCGGCGACGAGGCGCTGGCCAAGCTGGCCGCCGGCTGCCCCGTGCGCCACGTGGTGTCCGATATCGTCATGCCCGGCCTGCTGGACGGCGTCGGGCTGGCCCGCATCCTGGCCGACCGCTATCCCGACGTGCGCGTGGTGCTGGCCACCGGCCACACGGACCGGCGCGTCGACCTGCCCGGCGTGCGCCTGCTGGCCAAGCCCTACGATATCGACCAGCTGTTCAAGGCGCTGGAAGAAGTCTGAGGCCGCGGCGCGTTCAGCGCGCCGTGCCGCCCACCAGCGCCTCGGTCAGCACGCGGCCTTCGCTGCCGGCCGGCGGACGCAGTTGCAGCAGGTTCGCCAGGGTCGGCGCGATGTCGACCACTTCGGCATTGCGGGCGTAGCGGCCCGGCACGATCCACCGTTTGCCCATCATCAGCAGCGGCACATTGGTGTCGTAGGCATATGGCGTGCCGTGGGTGGCACCGCTGGTGCCGGAACCGAAAGCCCAGTACGCACGCGGTACCACCACCAGGTCGCCCGACTCGGCACGGTGCCAGGCGCGGCGCATCAGGAGGTCCAGGCGCGTGCCGGTGGCGCCGGCTTCCTCGAAGCGGGTGCGCGTGTAGACCTCGGCGATGCCGGTTTGCGCCAGCAGCCAGCGGCTGGCGGCCTGTTCGACGTCCAGCCGCCTGATGCCGGCCTTGTCCAGCGCCGCCTGGTCCAGGTAGACGTTCGGCAGCGAGGCCTTGAACGTCACCTTGCCGGCGCCGAAAGTGCCATCCAGGTGGGCGCGCAGCCCGTCCATCAGCTTCTTGCCGTCGACCCGGCCCGCGTCGACGTGCTGCTGCTGCGAGAACTCGGCGGTGTTGGCGAAGCCATGGTCGGCCGTCAGCACCACCAGGTAGTTATCCGCGCCGACGCGCTTGTCCAGGTAGGTGAAAAAGCCGGCCAGCATGCGGTCGAGCCGCTGCAGGTGGTCGTGCGACAGGCGGCTTTCCGGGCCGTTCGCATGGTTCACGTAGTCGTGCGCGGACAGGCTCACGCCCAGCAGGTCCGGCACGCCCGCCGGATTGGCGCCCAGGTTTTCGCCTTCGATGGCGGCGCGGGCGAATTCCAAGGTCAGCTCGTCCACGAAAGGGCCGCCTTTCAGGCGCTGGTAGTAGGCCGCGTCGGGCTGGCCGCTTTCGCTGTAGTAGGAGACGGCGAAGGCCTTGTCGCCCGCGTCCATCGCGTAGTCGCTATCGGCCAGCAGCGGGCGCCACGTCTTGCCGTAGTAGCGGTCCTGCGGTTTGGCGGCCTGGTAGCGCTGGACCCAGGCCGGATGCTGGGCCATGTAGTAGCTGCTGCTGGCGAAGTTGCCGCTGCCTTCCATGTACATATACGCCGTGCCGGTCTTCCCCGCCAGCAGGATGGCACCCCGGTCCTTGCCGGAGACGGCCAGCACCTTGGCGCGGTTGCCGGTGGCATAGCGCAGCTGGTCGCCCAGCGTGTCCACGCGCAGGCGCGCCGGCGAGGTGCCGTCGTCAGGCTTGGTTTCCTCGCCCAGGTACTTGTGGCGGCGGTCCTCGGTGCAGTAGACCGATTCGCCGGTGGCACGGTCGATCCAGTTATTGCCGACGATGCCGTGCTGGTAGGGGTAGGCGCCCGTCAGGATGGCGCTGTGGCCGATGGCCGTGACGGTGGTGCCGTGGGCCTGGTGGGCATCGCTGAACATGGCGCCCTGGCTCAGCAGGCGGCGAAAGCCCCCTTCGCCGAACTGGTCGCGGTAGCGCAGCAGCTGCTCCTGCGGCAGGCCATCGACGGCCATGACGACCACCAGTTTCGGTTGCGCCGTCGCCGTCGATGCGGCAGGGGTCTTGGTGGCCGCCGTGGCGCCCAGTGAAAGGAGGGTGGCGAAGGTGCAGGTCACTGCCAGGTTTGTCTTGGTTCGCATGCGTGTCTGGTAACGGGTTGATGGGCAAAACAGGGCGCCCATGATGGCGCGCCCTCGTGTCAGCATGATGACATGTTTGTTACAAACACTCACCATCTGTCACGGGCCGGGCGTGCGAATTCGGTTACAGTGCACGTCATCGAACAAGCAGAGAAGGAGTACCCCAGATGACCGTCCTGAAAACCGTGCTGGCCGCCGCCCTCGTGCTGGGCAGCGCGTCCGCCATTGCCCAGTCCACCTCGGGCACCACCGTCATCATTCCCGCCTTTGGCGAGGTGAAGGCGCCGAACGACCAGGCCACCGCCACCCTGGCGATCGAGGAGCAGGACAAGGACAAGGCGGCAGCCGCCTCGAGAGTCAACCAGAAGATGAAGCAGGGCCTGGATATCCTGAAGCGCGAAGACCCGCAGGCCAGCCTGAAGACGATGGGCTACTACACCTATCCCGTGTATCCGGAAGACCGCCCGGTCCAGCCGCTGGCCCAGAACAAACCGCGCCAGCCGACCGCGTGGCGCGTCGGCCAGTATGTCGAGGTGAAGACCACCAACCTTGCCGCGCTGCCCAAGACGGTGGCCGCTGCGCAGAAGGTCCTGACCTTGAACGCCATCAACTTCGGTCTGACCCCGGCCACGACGCGCAAGCTGGACGACCAGCGCATCGCCGCCACTTACAAGGCACTGAACGAACGCATCGCCTCGGTGGCCGCCGCCATGGGCCGCCCCGCCAGCGACGCCGTGCTCGATACGGTCGACTTCGAAGGCTCGGGCAATTACGCCGGCGGCAACCGTGAAGCCATGCCGGCGCCGATGGCCATGCGCGCCATGATGAAGGACAGCGCCGAAGTGGCCGAACCGAGCTTCGAGCCGGGCGAAACCACCTTGGAAATGCGCCTGGTCGGCAAGGTCCGTTTCAAGTAATACGGTCGTAATCCCATCGTGAACCGCCGGGCGCCCGCATGGGCGCTCGGATGCGACGACCCGCTGCGTGCTCCTCTATAATAGGGGACAACCGGAGCGGCGGCAGTGCCGCCGGCCCAGAACAATAACGCAGCAATAACGCCGCAACCACCACGGATTCACATGGCTAAATTTCCCCGTCGCAGGCCCAAGACTGGCGCAACCCCGAAGGCGCCGCGCAAGACGCCGTTCAGCAGGTTCGCCCGCAAGGCCGGCGACGCCAACCGGCCCCGCTCGCGCGGCATCTACCTGCTGCCCAATGCCTTCACGACGGGGGCCCTGTTCTGCGGTTTCTATGCCATCGTGATGGCCATGAACCAGCGTTTCGAGCATGCGGCGTGGGCCATCTTCGTGGCCATGCTGCTCGATGGCCTGGATGGCCGGGTAGCCCGCCTGACCAATACCCAAAGCGAATTCGGCGCCCAGTACGACAGCCTGTCGGACATGGTCTCCTTCGGCGCCGCGCCGGCCCTGGTCATCTATGAATGGTCGCTGCGCGGCCTGGGCAAGCTGGGCTGGATCGCCGCCTTCGTCTACTGCGCCGGCGCCGCGCTGCGCCTGGCGCGCTTCAATACCAATATCGAGGTGGTCGACAAGCGCTACTTCCAGGGCATGCCCAGCCCGTCGGCCGCGGCGCTGATGGCCGGCTTCGTGCTGATGATGGTGGACCTGGAGATGAAGGGCACCTACATGTCCTGGATCTCGTTTACGATCGCGCTGTTCGCCGGCCTGACGATGGTCACCAACGTGCCGTTCTACAGCTTCAAGGACATCAACTTCCGCAAGTCCGTGCCCTTCATCGCCGTGTTCGCGATCGCGCTATTCTTCGCGCTGATCTCGATCGACCCGCCCAAGGTGCTGTTCCCCATCTTCGTGCTGTACGGCCTGTCCGGCTACCTGGTGTTCTTCGTCAGGCTGGCCAAGGGCAAGCCCGTGTCGATCGTGCAGACGGACGACGAACCGGTCGACGAAAGCGAACGCCGCTAAGTCCCGCTTGAGCGCGGGCATTCAAGGAGAAATTCATGGATATCCCCCGCGCCAGCGAACGACTGATCATCTTCGACACGACCCTGCGCGACGGCGAGCAGTCGCCCGGCGCGTCGATGACGAAGGAAGAAAAAATCCGCATCGCCCGCCAGCTCGAACGGCTGCGCGTCGATGTCATCGAGGCCGGCTTCGCGGCCGCCTCGCCGGGCGACTTCGAGGCCATCCGCGCCATCGCCGCCGCCGTGCGCGAATCGACCGTCTGTTCGCTGTCGCGCGCCAACGACCGCGATATCGCCCGCGCCGCCGAGGCGCTGGCCCCGGCCGAACGCAAGCGCATCCACACATTCATCGCCACCTCGCCGCTGCACATGCAGATGAAGCTGCGCATGGAACCGGAGCAGGTGCTGGAACAGGCCCGCCTGGCCGTGCGCTTCGCCCGCCAGCACACGGACGATATCGAATTCTCGCCCGAGGACGGCAGCCGCTCCGAGGAGGATTTCCTGTGCCGCGTGCTGGAAACCGTGATCGCCGAAGGCGCCACCACCATCAACTTCCCGGACACGGTGGGCTACGCCGTGCCGGAGCTGTTCGGCGAAACGATCCGGCGCCTGCGCGAGCGCATCCCGAATTCGGACAAGGCCATCTGGTCGGTCCACTGCCATAACGACCTGGGGCTGGCCGTGGCCAATTCGCTGGCCGGCGTGACCATCGGCGGCGCGCGCCAGATCGAGTGCACCATCAACGGCCTGGGCGAACGGGCCGGCAATACGGCGCTGGAGGAAGTGGTGATGGCGCTGCGCACGCGCGCCGCCTACTTCAACCTCACCTGCGGCATCGACACGACGCAGATCGTGCCGGCGTCGAAAATGGTGTCGCAGATCACGGGCTTCCCCGTCCAGCCGAACAAGGCGGTGGTGGGCGCCAACGCCTTCGCCCACGCATCGGGCATCCACCAGGACGGCATCCTGAAGGCGCGCGAGACCTACGAGATCATGCGCGCCGAGGATGTCGGCTGGACCGCCAACAAGATCGTGCTGGGTAAGCTCTCCGGCCGCAATGCCTTCAAGGCGCGACTGCAGGAGCTGGGCATCGCGCTGGAATCGGAAGGGGAGGTCAACACGGCCTTCGCCCGCTTCAAGGAACTGGCCGACCGCAAGGCCGAGATCTTCGACGAGGACATCATGGCCCTCGTCTCCGGCGAGGAACGCGAGGAGGGCGAGCATTACCGCCTCGTGTCGCTGGCCCAGCGCAGCGAGACGGGCGAGCCGCCGCACGCGCGCGTGGTATTCACGATGGAGGGCAGGGAAGTGGCCTGCGAAGGCACCGGCGACGGGCCGGTGGACGCCATCGTCAATGCCATCGAAAGCCAGGCCGGCAGCGGCGCGGAGCTGGTGCTGTTCTCCATCAACGCCATCAGCACGGGCACGCAATCCCAGGGCGAGGTGACGATGCGGCTGTCGCAGGCGGGGCGCATCGTCAACGGCGTCGGCGCCGACCCGGACATCGTCGTCGCCTCGGCCAAGGCCTACCTGGCCGGGCTGAACAAGCTGCATTCGAAGGAGCGGGTCAATCCGCAGACCGAGCGGGCCGAACCGGCCTGAAGCACTTTACGAGTCAGTCGCGCTTCTCGCGCAGCATGTCCGGGCCGCTCATCATTTCGCGCACGATGCCGTCGCTGGAGAAATGCACGTGCATCATCGCGTCCCATACGCCCGATTGCCGGTAGCGGTAGCTCCATACTTCCAGCCCTCGGCGCGGCAGCGTCATCGTCTCGGCCGGGTGGCCGAAGGTGAGCAGGATGCTCTGCTTGGTGTCCTGGCCCAGCTTGACGGTGGCGAACTTGGCATCCGTCAGCACCTGCTCGTAGCTGACCAGGCGGCGGTCCGGCCCGTAGCGGGCCATCCACGTGTACTGGCCAAAATAGCCGGCGCCGTATTCGTCGATGGTGTCGGCGCCGGCCTGGAAGGTCGCCGACGGGCGGCCCAGCCTGGCCTGGACGGCGCTCATCGGCTCGCCCGGCGCCGGCGGCGGCCCGAACGCGGCGCAGCCCGCCAGCAGGGCGCCCGAGACGGCACTGAGCGTTGCCGAAACAATCAGTTTTCGCATCAAACCTCCCGTCAAAGTGGAATTATTGTAGCCAGAAGCGGCATGGCCCCGGCGTTTTCCGCTATACTCCCGGGTCTGGCCTGTTCGGCCGGTATTTTTATTAATGTAGTTCACGATGTACAGGGTCGCGAATCCGGTGTCGTTTGCCAGCTTCGTCTCACTCCGCGCATCGCATGTGAAAGGTTTATCATGACTGTAGAAAACATCAACAAATCCGCCATTATCGCTGACAACGCACGTGGTCAGAACGATACCGGTTCGCCAGAAGTGCAAGTGGCCCTGCTGACCGCACGCATCAACGAACTGAACGGCCACTTCAAGGCCCACAGCAAGGATCACCACTCCCGCCGCGGCCTGATCATGATGGTCAACCGTCGTAAGAGCCTGCTGTCCTACCTGAAGAGCAAAGACGCAACCCGTTACCGCGACCTGATCGCCAAGCTGGGCCTGCGTAAGTAATTCGCGCTGTTCGCGTAATAGCGTAAAGTAATACTTGCAGCACACGGTTCCGACCAAATGCCTGCGCCAGTTCGCTGACGCGGGCATTTTGTCATTCTGGACCGTTAAAAAATTGCCAACAGGAAGTAGATTTCACTGTCTTGGCAAGGAGATGGAGCAATAAGGCAGGCCGTTTTGCGGCCGGTCCGTGGTGAGGTGAACGACAGCCCCTGAAAATCTGTCGGCAAATAGAAAGGGATTACCCATGTTTAACAAAGTTACGAAAACCTTCCAGTACGGCCAGCATACCGTGACCCTGGAAACCGGCGAGATCGCTCGCCAGGCCTCCGGTGCGGTGCTGGTGTCGGTTGACGACACCGTCGTGCTGGCCACCGTGGTGGCCCGCAAGGATGCCAAGCCGGGCCAGGATTTCTTCCCGCTGACCGTCGATTACATCGAGAAGACCTACGCCGCCGGCAAGATCCCGGGCGGCTTCTTCAAGCGCGAAGGCCGTCCATCGGAAAAGGAAACGCTGACGTCGCGCCTGATCGACCGTCCGATCCGCCCGCTGTTCCCGGAAGGTTACATGAACGAAGTTCAGGTAATCATTCACGTCCTGTCGGTCAACCCTGAGATCGATCCGGACATCGCCTCGATGATCGGTGCCTCCGCCGCCCTGTGCGTGGCCGGCGTGCCGTTCAACGGCCCGATCGGCGCAGCCCGCGTGGGTTACGCCAATGGCCAGTACATCCTGAACCCGACCACGACCCAGCTGAAGACGTCGCTGATGGACCTGGTCGTCGCCGGTACCGAAACGGCCGTGCTGATGGTGGAATCGGAAGCCAAGCAACTGTCGGAAGAAATCATGCTGGGCGGCGTCGTCTACGGCCACGAGCAGATGAAGGCCGTCATCGACGCCATCCACGCGCTGGTCGAAGAAGGCGGCAAGCCTGAAATCGAATGGACCCCGCCGGCCAAGAACGAAGCGCTGATCGCCAAGGTCGCCCAGTTCGCGGAAGCGAAGATCAACGAAGCCTACCAGACCAAGAACAAGCAGGCCCGCCAGCAGGCACTGCGTTCGATGCAGGGTGAAGTCATCGCCGACCTGGCCGCCCAGGCGCAAGCCGAAGGCACCGAGGCACCGGACTCCGTCGACGTCGGCAATATCCTGTTCGACATGGAAGCCAAGGTCGTGCGTTCGCAGATCCTGAACGGCGAACCGCGCATCGACGGCCGCGACACCCGCACCGTGCGTCCGATCGCGATCCGCACCTCCGTGCTGCCGCGTACCCACGGTTCGGCCCTGTTCACCCGTGGTGAAACCCAGGCACTGGTCGTTGCGACCCTGGGCACCGCCCGCGATTCGCAGAAGATCGACGCGCTGATGGGCGAGTACACGGACGACTTCATGCTGCACTACAACATGCCACCGTTCGCCACCGGCGAAACGGGCCGCGTGGGTACGCCGAAGCGCCGCGAAGTGGGCCACGGCCGCCTGGCCAAGCGCGCGCTGGTCGCCGCCCTGCCTTCGCCGGAAGAGTTCAGCTACTCCGTGCGCCTGGTGTCCGAGATCACCGAATCGAACGGTTCCTCGTCGATGGCTTCCGTCTGCGGCGGCTGCCTGGCGCTGATGGATGCCGGCGTGCCGATGAAGGCGCACGTGGCCGGTATCGCCATGGGCCTGATCAAGGAAGGTGGCAAGTTCGCCGTGCTGTCCGACATCCTGGGTGACGAAGACCACCTGGGCGACATGGACTTCAAAGTCGCCGGCACCGCCAACGGCATCACGGCGCTGCAGATGGACATCAAGATCCAGGGCATCACGAAGGAAATCATGCAGGTGGCACTGGCGCAAGCCAAGGAAGGCCGCGAGCACATCCTGGGCGAAATGCAGAAGGCCATGCCGCACGTGAAGACGGAGCTGTCCGACTTCGCGCCGCGCCTGATCACCATCAAGATCAACCCCGAGAAGATCCGTGACGTGATCGGCAAGGGCGGCGCCGTCATCCGCGCGCTGACCGAGGAAACCGGCACGCAGATCGACATCAGCGACGAAGGCGTGGTCACCATCGCCTCCGTCGATGCCGCCGCCGGCCAGGAAGCCAAGCGTCGCATCGAAGAGCTGACCGCATCGGTCGAAGTGGGCAAGACCTACGACGGCACCGTGCTGAAGCTGCTGGACTTCGGCGCCATCGTCCAGGTCATGCCAGGCAAGGACGGCCTGCTGCACATCTCGCAGATCGCCAACGAGCGTGTCAACGCCGTCGCCGACTACCTGAAGGAAGGCCAGCAAGTGCGCGTGAAGGTCCTGGAGACCGACGACCGCGGCCGCCTGAAGCTGTCGATGAAGGCCGCCGACGAAGCCGCACCGGCTGCGTAAGGTATCCTGAGCTTTCAGTTCCGGGACCCCGATCCCGGCACTGCCAACCGCCAGCGCGCAAGCCTGGCGGTTTTTTTACGCCCCGTCGCGGCGTGTTCCATCTTCAAAAACTCAGCTGCCTGATTGATTGCAAGGCGATCTTGACGCGCCCTGTTCCAGCCCGGAACATGCCTGGCATTGTCCCGGCGTGGGCGAACCGTCAAGGAAAAGGCCGAATGAACTTGCTTACGTGGGGACGCGCACTGCGTCAGGGCTTGCTGTGCGGCGCAACGGCGCTCGGCGCGCTGGGCGCCGCCGGCGCCGGCGCGGCGCCACGGTGGATGGAAGCGCTGGACCGGGGCGCGGTGGCCGTGCCGGCCGTCGCCGGCGGCAACCTGGTGAGCTGGCGCCTGCTGGCCACCGACGTGCCGGCGACGGCCTTCGATGTCTACCGGGACGGCAAGAAGGTCAACACGAGGCCCGTGACCGGCGCGACCAACCTGGTCGACCCGGCCGGCACGGCGCAGTCGACCTACGTCGTCCGCACCCGCGTCAAGGGCAGGGTCGTCGATGCCAGCAAACCGGCTGCCGTGCTGGCCGAGGGCTTTGTCGCCGTGCCGATCCAGCCGCCGCCGGGCGGCGTGACGCCATCCGGGGAGGCCTATACCTACACGGCCCATGAAGCCAGCGTCGGTGATCTCGATGGCGACGGACGCTACGACATCGTGCTGAAATGGGACCCCGGCAATGCCCGCGACAATGCCTTCGACGGCTACACGGGCGAAGTCTACCTGGACGCCTACACCCTCGACGGCAGGCGCCTGTGGCGGATCAACCTTGGCCGCAATATCCGCGCCGGCGCGCACTACACGCAGTTCCAGGTGTTCGACTACGACGGCGACGGCCGCGCCGAACTGGCCGTGCGCACGGGCGACGGCACCGTGGACGGCACGGGCAGGGTGCTGGGCGATCCAGCCGCCGACTGGCGCGAGGCGGGCGGCGAGACGGCATCGGTCGATCGCACCGGTGGCAAGGTCAAGGCCGACGGCAGCATGGTCGCCCCGCTGCAGGGTCGCATCCTGAAAGGCCCGGAGTTCCTGACGATCTTCGATGGCCCGACGGGCAAGGCACTGGCGAGCGAGCCCTATTGGCCGGCACGCGATGCACGCACGGATGCGCCGACGGCGGCGCAGCTGAAGGACACCTGGGGCGACGGCTACGGCAACCGGGCCGACCGCTTCCTGGCCGGCACGGCCTACCTGGACGGGCAGCGCCCCAGCATCGTCATGGCCCGCGGCTACTACGCGCGCACGGCGGTGGCGGCGTGGGACTGGCGCGACGGCAGGCTGACCCGCCGATGGACCTTCGACAGCGCGGCGCCCGGCAACCAGGCCTGGGGCGGGCAGGGCAACCACCAGCTCGCCGTGGCCGACGTCGACGGCGACGGCAAGGACGAAATCGTCTACGGCTCGATGGCCATCGACGACGACGGCCACGGGCTGTGGAATGCCGGCCTGCGTCACGGCGACGCGATGGCCGTCAGCGACCTCGATCCCCTTCGTCCCGGCCTGGAGAAATTCGGCGCCCATGAAGAGGTGGGCCATAACGGCGGCATCGGTGCGGCCATGCTCGACGCCCGCACGGGCAAGGTGTTGTGGAGCACGCCGGCCGAAAAAGACACGGGCCGCGCCGTCGCCGCCGACATCGATCCCCGCTTCCCCGGTGCCGAGGCGTGGGCCACCAACGGCGAGGCGCTGTACACGGCGCAGGGACGGCCCATCGACGGCGTCACGCATCCGAAGGAACTGAGCTTCCTGGTATGGTGGGATGGCGACGAGCTGCGCGAGCTGTTCGACAAGAACCGCATCACCAAATGGGACTGGGTGGCCGGCAAGTCGACCACCCTGCTGGAGGCGACGGGCGCGCTGCAGACCAGCGGCACGAAGAACGTGCCGGTGGTGTCGGCCGACCTGTTCGGCGACTGGCGCGAGGAAGTGGTGTGGCATACGCCGGACGAACGGTTCCTGCGCATCTACACGACGCCGTATCCGACGGACAGGCGCCTCGTCACCTTGATGCACGACGCCCAGTACCGCCTGGCCGTCGCCTGGCAGAACACCGCCTACAACCAGCCGCCGCATCCGGGCTTCTACCTGGGCCACGGCATGAAGGCGCCGCCCGCGCCCGCCATCGTGGCGCGCAAGGCAGGCGCGAAGTAGGGCGATCCGACAGGGTGCTGGCGGGCGCCGGGTGGCATATACTGCTGCTTCCCTCAACCACGCCGGCCCGCCATGGTCTTCAACCCGCATGGTCTTCAATCTATTTAAGCACCTGTCGCAGGCGCCCACGAATCCCCGTCCTGCTCCCACGGCCAGCAGGCCGCGCCAGTTCGACGTGGCCGACCTGTATCGGGGCCCGGTGGCCGGCGGCGCGGCAGCGGATGCGGCGCCGGCGCTGGACGAGAAGCTGCGCCAGGCCTACTTCTGGATCGTCAACAATGCCATCGTCAGCCCCCACTACGATATCGAGTACAACGACGGTCCCGAACAGCGTTTCACGGTGGGCGACAGCAAGCGCACCCTGACCCTGCCGTCGGCGCAAAGCTATTCCAGTTTCGTGCTGATTCCGCTCCTGACCTTCGCGGCGCGGCGCAAGTGCCTGTTCGTCGGCGGGCCTGGCCGGGGCAAGACGGCCAGCGCGATCCTGATGGGGGTGCTGGCCGGCGCCACGGTCAAGCAGGTCAAGCGCGCCATGCAGCACGGCCACCCGCAGATGACGATCGCCGACCTGCTGGGCAATCCGCTGCCGGCCGACCTGGTCAACGCCCAGGACATGGACGACATCCGCATCGCCTGGCGCGCGTGGCTGGGCATGCGCGTGAAGATCGTCGACGAATACAACCGTATCCCCACGCGCACCCAGAGCGCGCTGCTCACCGTCATGGGCGACAACTACGCCGAAGTGCTGAACCAGGTCTACGAGTGCCCGGAAGCGGCCTGGTACCTGACCGCCAACGACGACCAGGGTGGCGGCACCTACCAGGTCATCGACGCGCTGCGCGACCGCATCGACGTGGTGGTGCAGGCCCTGGCCTTCAACCCGCGCTTTCTCGGCGACCTGCTGGTGCGGCTGGAGGAAAACCTGCGGCCGGAAGAACTGGTGCCGCCGGAGATCGTCTTCACGGCCGCGGAACTGGACGCGCTGGACGAGCAGGTGCGCGCGGTGGCGATTCCCGTGCCCGTGCGGCGCCGGCTGGAATTCTTCGCCAGCCAGTTCGAGCTGATGGAGCTGGCCGGCGGCCAGTTCGAATACATGACGAAGGACACGGCGCGCCTGTCCGGCATCGACTGGCAGCAGCTCGTCAATGCCGACAACGGGCGCGACCGCCTGAAAGACCTGGGCTGCCAGACGCGCAACGGCGTCTCGGTGCGCAACCTGATGACATTGCTGATCTACGCCAAGGCGCTGGCCTACTTCCGGGGCAACGGCGAGGTGGAGCTGGAGGACGTGCGCCAGGTCCTGCCCTTCGTCTTGCACGACAAGCTGCAGCCTGACCTGGACGCGCCGTTTTTCGGGTTGCCGGAAAACGCCGCCTACCGCACCGACCGCGTCAGCTGGCTGCGCCGGCTGTTCGACCTGGCCTGCGCCGGATACGACCGGCTGGGCCGCGACGGCGACGACCCTGTCGGCGACCTGGCGGACCAGTTCGCGCAGGGGCTGGACGGCGTGTCGGAACGGGAGACGCGCGCGCGGCTGGTACGCATCGAGCGCACCATCGAGCAGGTGGTCAGGGGCAGGAAGCTGTACGGCCACCAGTACGACGACCTGCTCAAGCTCAAGTACCTGCACCAGCGCTACACCAACTACCTGGCCTGGCTGCGCACGCAGTGATCTCGCCCGTCCTCGCCACCGTCCTGGCCTCGGCCAGGGCCCCGCTGAACCGCCGCATCGGCGAAGTGCGCCGCGCCACGCCCGGCTTCGACGATGCGGCGCTGGCGGCATTTTTCGGCGACGCGATCGATCCGGTGGTGCAGGCCGCGGCACTGGTGGACGAGGCGCGCCTCCCGGTGGTGGTCCAGGCGGCCGTCGAGACGGCGCTGCAGCTGGGCGTGCACGACCGCGCCCTGGCCGCGCGCACGGCGCAGGTGCGCGATACGTGGCGGGCGCTGGCCGGGCCCTGCGCCGCGCTGATCGCTGCCGCGCCGGCGCAGGTGCTGGGCATGCTGGCCAACGCCGTGCTGCACGTGACGCAGCAGGGTGGGCGCGGCGGCCAGTGGCGCGACGAGCTGGCGGCTTTGGCCGGCCGCGCCACCGACACCCGCGAGCTGGCCGTGCTGGGGCAGCTGCTGGCCTGGCGTGCCGGCCTGGCACACTTCCGGCGCGGGGCGCTGGCCGCCGCAGCCGGCCCGCCGCCCGCGCTGGCCCTGGCCGCCCTGAAACTGCCCGAATCGCTGCGCTGGGAAGACGCCGTGGCCGCGCTGGCGGCCGATCCCTGGTGGGGCCCGGACGGTCGTGCCGACGCCGGCATCGAAACGGGTGCTTTCGCCGGCCTGGGTGGCGCGTTCATGGCGCCGCCGCAGGTCAGGCCGGCGCACGACGGCTTCCTCGTCGACGGCGGCGCGCGCCACCACCTGCTCGTGGCCGACCGGCATGGCGCCGTGCTGCATGCGGCCAGCGCCGCCGAATACGAAGCGGCACCGGCGCAATGCGGACACCCGGCCGTGCGGATCGAAGGCGACACGCTCCACCTGGGCGCGCGCCGGGTCGCCCTGGACCTGCCGGCCGCCGGCCTGCGCGTCGTCTGCAACGCCGACACCGTGGCCGTCACGTCGCCCTTCACGCACACCATCCGCCTGCTGCCGCTGCCATGACCGCGCCCGAACCCCTGGAATCCTCCGACGCGGCCGACGCCCTGGCGCCGTGGCGCGCCGCCTGGCCCCGCGCATTGGCCGCGTGGGGCCGCTATACGCGCCTGAGCGCCCCGCAGCTGTGCGAGACCACCATGGCAGCCGCCGACGCTGGCCTGCAGGGCAGCTTCGCCATGATCCGGCTGGCCGACCAGCGCGTCGTCATCGACCTGGAGGCGGCGCGCGCGCTTGGCCTGGCGGGACTTGAGACGGAAATCCTCGCCCACGAGATTGGCCATCACGTGCTGGCGCCGGCCAGCGTCACCGATCACCTGCGCCTGCTGGCGCGCATCCGCCGTGGGCTGCCCACCTTGGAACGGCACGCGCCCCTGGTGGCCAACCTGTACACCGATCTCCTGATCAACGACCGCCTGCAGCGCCAGGCCGGCCTGCGCATGGCCGACATCTACGCGCGCCTTGGCCGGCGCGAGGGCAAGGCTGCCACCCGCAAGACAGGCCTGGTGTGGCAGCTCTACCTGGGCATCTGCGAGCAGCTGTGGCAGCGCCCGGGCGAGCTGGCGACGAACGTCGACCCGCGCATGAAGGCGGCGCTGGCCACCGATGCGTGGCTGGGCGCGCGGGTGGTGCGCGTGTACGCCAACGACTGGCTCGAAGGCGCCGGCCGCTTCGCCGCGCTGCTGCTGCCTTACCTGGTGCAGGACATGGCGCTGCCGCCGGCGGCGCGCAGCATGCTCGACACGCTCGAAGCCTGCGAAGGGGCCGACCCCACCGGCATCATCGGCATCGATGCGGGGGAAGAGGGCGGTGCCATCCATCCCGTGCGCGACAGTACCATCACCGGGCTGGATCCCACGGAAGAAGAACCCGCCCCGAAGCAGGGCGGCGGCCAGCGTCGCGAACCCTTCGATTTCGGCGAGATCCTGCGCGCGGCCGGCATTCGCCTGAGCGAAAGCGAAGTGGCGATCAGGTACTACCGCGAGCTCGCCTTGCCGTACCTGGTGCCGTTTCCCACCCGTGCGATGCCCCAGGCGCCGGAAGCGCAGATGGAAGCGCTGGAACCGTGGAGCGTGGGCGACCCGCTGGAGGACATCGACTGGCTGCACAGCGTGATGCTGTCGCCGCGGCCAATACCCGGGTTGACCACGCTGCGCCGCAGCTACGGCCTGGAACCGGCCATGGCGCCGCGCCTGGCGCCCGTGGACCTGGACATGTTCGTCGACAGCTCCGCCTCGATGCCGAACCCGCGCATTTCCCTGTCATACCCGGCGCTGGCAGGCACCATCATCGCGCTTTCGGCCCTGCGCGCCGGCGCGGCCGTGCGCGTGACGCTGTGGAGCGGCAAACGCGAGGTGCTGGCCACGCAAGGCTTCGGGCGCGACGAACGCGCCATCCTGGAAGTGCTGACGGGTTTTTTTGGCGGCAACACGGCCTTCCCCATCCACCAGCTGCGCGACACCTATTGCGGCGCCGGCCTGCAGCCGGTCCCGCGCGCGCGGTCGACCCATCTCCTGATGATTTCCGACAACGGCATCGATACCATGTTCGACAAGGACGAGCGGCGCAACAGCGGCTGGGACGTGGCGGCCAGCGCACTGGCGGCCGGCGGCGCGGGCGGCACGATGGCCCTGGAGCTGTGGCGCCGCGGGCAGGGCGACGACCCGCTGGAAGGCTGGGAGACCTTGCAGCGGGCCGTGCGCGAGCAGGGCTGGCAGATCACCGCGCTGGCGCACATGGAAGACTTGACCGACTTCGCCCGCCGCTTCAGCCGGCAGCACTATGCGGGAGGCAAGCCATGACGGGACTGGAACTGGAAGTGCTGACGCGACGCCTGGCCGCCACACCGGCCGAGTTCCTGGAGCCGCCCCGCGTGCAGGACCGGGGCAGCCTGCACGTGGCGGCGCTGTGCAACGACGTCGCCCTGCGCCTGGGCGCGCGCCTGCCGCCTTCAAGTCTGCCTCGCTTCCTGGCCGACGGCCCGCAGGACGCCAACCGGCTGGCCGTGGCCGCCATCCTGTGCTGGCTGCTGGCAGACGACTGGTTCGTCGCCGCCGCCCCCGCGCGCGCGTCGATGCCACAGCTGATCGAGCTGCTGGACACGACGGCCGGGGAGCTGGCCCGCTCGGCCAGGGCGCAGCAGTTCGTGGCCGACCCGGAAGGGCGCGAGGAACTGGCGCGCGTCGCGCTGGCCCGCCTCGGTTTTCTTCCTGCCGGCGAGACGCCGGAGCAGGCGGCGGACCGGCTGACGGCGATCAGCGGCATGGAGCGGCGGCGCCTGCTGGAGGCCAGCCGCGCCGCCGAACAGCGCGCGCGCCAGATCCGCGAGGCGCTGGCGCGCAAGGCTGCGGAGGAGGCGGCGGACAAGTGGTCGCGCGAATGAAGGGCACCTGCCGATGAGCGACGACATCTTCGACGAACGCTATCCGACCCTGGGCGAGGCGGGGCGGCGCATGCTGGCCTTCCTGCGCGAGCATCCGGCCGCGCCGGTCTACCGCAACCACAGCGGCAACCGGCTGCTGGCGCACGAGGTGGAAGCAGCGCGCAGCTTCGAGGAAGCGGTCGGCCAGGCGCACGTGGGCTGGCTGCCCGGCCAGACCCCTGGCTGGCTGGTGCCGTTCATCGCCGAGACGTTCCGGCGCGTGCCGTACTACCGCGCCATGGGCAGGGCCCCCACGACATTGGCGGCCCTGCCCACCATCGGCCGCGCCGAGCTGGCGCGCGACGTCACGCCTTTCGTGCCGGACGACGTCGACCTGGCACGGCTGTTGAACTTTCGCACGACCGGTACCACCGGCCACCCCTTGCAGGTGCCGTCGCACCCGCTGGTGGCGGCGCGCTACCTGGCTTATCACAAGCGCGCCTTGCGCCGTTTCGGCATCGAGCTGCGCCACGGCGCCGGCCAGGTGGGCGTGATGCTGCTGGGCTTCCAGCAGCGCTGCTTCACCTACGTGTCCGTCACGCCGACGATGGGCGAATCGGGCCTGGCCAAGCTCAATCTGCACCCGGTCGACTGGCGTCATCCGGACGACCGCGCGCGCTACCTGGACGCGATGGCGCCCGAGGTGATTTCGGGCGACCCGCTGTCGTTTGCCGAGCTGCTCAAGCTGCCGATGACGTGGCGTCCCCGCGCCCTGCTGTCCGTGTCGATGCTGCTGCTGCCCGGCCTGAGGAAGCAGCTGGAAGATCGCTTCGGCTGCCCGGTACTGGACCTGTACTCGCTCAACGAAGTCGGGCCGGTGGGCGTGTTCGATGCGCGCAGGCAGGGCCACGTGCTGCTGCAGCCGGCGCTGTTCGTCGAGATCCTCGACCGTGCCGGCCAGCCGGTGCCGCCGGGCGGGCGTGGCGAAGTCACCGTCACGGGCGGCTTCAATTTCTGCCTGCCGCTGCTGCGCTACCGCACCGGCGACTTCGCCGAACTGGCCTTCGACGGCGACGAAGTGGTCCTGCGCGGCCTGTCCGGCCGGGCGCCGCTGCGCTACCGCAAGGCCGACGGTGACTGGGTCAACAATATCGACGTGACGCACGCGCTGCAGGCGCTGCCGCTGGCCCATTTCGCCGTGCACCAGGCGGCCGACGGCGCTATCACCTTGCGCCTGGACGCCAACGGCCGCCAGTGGGCGCCGCAGGCGCGCGCGGCCCTGCAGGCATTATTCGGTGCGGTGCAGGTCGATATCGCGCCGCTGGACGAAGAGGACAAGGTGGTGCAGTACACCTCGGCTCTGGAAGGGGCGGCGGCATGATGCGCTGTGGGGCAGGCTGCGGGACAGGCGTCGCGGCAGGCTTCGAGGCAAACTTCGAGGCGGGCCTCGTGGTCGGCAAGTTCTGCCCGCTGCACAGGGGCCACGAACTGCTGATCGGGCAGGCAGCGGCGCGGTGCGGATCGCTGCTCGTCATCAGTTATACCAAGCCGGAATTTCCCGGCATGCCGCCGGCACTGCGCGAACGGTGGCTGCGCGAGCGTTTTCCCGAGGCGACCGTGCTGGTGCTGGACGACGAGCGGCTGGCCGGCCACTGCCGGCGCCTCGGCCTGCCCGTTCGCACGATGCCGGCCAATGCCGCGCCGGACGCCGAACACCGTGCGTTCGTCGCATGGGTCTGCACGGCCCTGCTGGGCCGCACGGTCGATGCCGTCTTCACCAGCGAGAGCTATGGCGACGGCTTCGCGCAAGCGCTGGCCGCCTCGTTCGGCCACCCGGTGCGGCACGTCAGTGTCGATCCTGGGCGCCATGCCGTTCCCGTTTCCGGCACCGCCGTGCGCGCCGACGTGCACGGTCGGCGTGCCATGCTGGCGCCATCGGTGTACGGCCACTTCGTGCGGCGTGCCTGCTTCCTTGGGGGCGAGTCGAGCGGCAAGACGTCGATGGCCGAAGCCCTGGCCGCTGCCCTCGGCAGCACCTGGGTGCCCGAATTCGGCCGTACGTGGTGGGAGCACCGGCGCGGCGAGCTGGCCTTCGACGACCTGCTGCATATCGGGCGCGAACAGGTGGCGGCGGAGGAACGGCTGGCCGGCACGGCGCGGCATTGGCTCAGTTGCGACACGTCGCCGTTGACCACCTTGTTCTACAGCAGGGACCTGTTCGATCGCGCCGATGCGGCCTTGGAGGCGCTGGCGGAGCGGCGCTATGATGCGGTGTTCCTGTGCGCGCCGGATTTTCCCTTCGTGCAGGACGGCACCCGGCGCGACGACGCCTTCCGGCTGCGCCAGCATGCGTGGTATGTGGCGCAGCTGGCGGCGCGCGGCGTGGCGTACGTAACGCTGGCGGGCAGTCCGGCGCGGCGCCTGGCGCTGGCGCTGGCCAGTATCGAGGCGTCGACGGCCCAACTTTGAATATGGAGAAACGATGAGCAAGGCCCTGCGATTGTCCGAGAAATGGTTCCAGCGCGGCTTGTGGCTGGTGGCGCTGGCGTTCGCCGGCTTCCTGATTGGCCTGGGCGGCAAGGTGGTCGACAATATGAACCTGGTCGAGGAGCCTTTGAGCGTGGAGCAGTTCATCGATCCGCGCCAGGGGCCGGTCGCCCAGGCCGAGCTGGATGCGGCGGAAAAAGTCATGCGCGACGCCGGCGATGCGCTGGAACAGACGCAGCAGCAGCACAAGGTGGCTGCCGCGAATACCCAGTCGGCCCGGGAGACCTTCAACAACTGGCTGTCCACGCGCCATGCGACGGCGCGACCGGACCAGGATACGGAGCTGATCGAACGCACGCGCCAGCTCGACGGGCTGAAGGCGGCGGAGCGCAAGGCGCTGGCGGCGGTGGAGGCGCAGGAGCAGCGCCACCTGGATGCGCGCCAGGCCCACGGCCGCGCGCAGGACCGGCTGTATGCGCTGCAACGGGATGCCCAGGGCCGCTTCCAGAAGGCGTGGCAGCTGCGCGAGCTGCGCGTGTTCGGCTACCGCCTGGCGCTGACCCTGCCGCTGCTGCTGGTCGCAGCCTGGCTGTGGAAGCACAAGCGCAAGGGCACGTGGTGGCCCTTCGTATGGGGTTTCATCTTCTTCGCGCTGTTTGCCTTTTTCGTCGAGCTGGTGCCTTACCTGCCCAGCTACGGCGGCTATATCCGCTATGTCGTGGGCATCCTCGTGACAGTGCTGGTGGGGCGGCAGGCCATCGTTTCGCTGCAGCGCTACCTGGAGCGGCAGAAGGCCGCCGAGGCGCTGCCGGACACGCAGCGGCGCGAGAACCTGAGCCTGGACTACGACACGGCGCTGACGCGGATGGGCAAGGGCGTCTGCCCGGGCTGCGAGCGGCCGGTCGACTTGAAGGACCCGCAGATCGACTACTGCCCGCACTGCGGCATCGGCCTGTTCAACCGCTGCGGCGCCTGTACGACGCGCAAGAACGCGTTCACGCGCTTCTGCTTCTCGTGCGGCACGCCGGGCAATGCGGCACGGGCGCCGGCAGCGCCCGTGCCCTGATCAATCAGGCCAGCGCCAGGCGCGTCGACGTTGCCGGTGCCGGGCGGCGCAGCGGGGCCTTGGCCGCGGGCGCGGCCGAACGCGCCAGCTGGAACACGCTGACGGTTTCTTCCAGGGTCGCCGCCTGCTCCTGCAGGGCGCCCGCGGCGGCGGCGGCTTCTTCCACCAGGGCCGCGTTCTGCTGCGTGACCTGGTCCATCTGCACGACGGCATTGTGAATCAGGTCGATGCCGGCGCTCTGCTCGGTGCTGGCCGACATGATCTCGGTCATGATGTCGGCCACCTGGGCCACGCTGGTGACGATCTGCGTCATCGTCTCGCCGGCCTGGTCGACCAGGGCCGAACCCGCGTCCACGTTGGCGACCGAGCGGTCGATCAGTTCCTTGATTTCCTTGGCGGCGGCCGACGAGCGCTGCGCCAGGTTGCGCACCTCCGATGCGACGACGGCGAAGCCGCGACCCTGCTCGCCGGCGCGTGCCGCCTCGACGGCCGCGTTCAGGGCCAGGATATTGGTCTGGAACGCGATGCCGTCGATGGTGGCGATGATGTCGACGATCTTGCGCGACGATTCCGTGATGGTGCCCATCGTGTCGACCACCTGCGCCACCAGCTGGCCGCCCTGGTGCGCCACCGAGGATGCCGAGCCCACCATCTGGTTGGCCTGGCGCGCGTTGTCGGCGTTCTGGCGCACGGTGGCGGTCAGTTCTTCCAGCGACGACGTGGTTTCTTCCAGGCTGGCGGCCTGCTGTTCGGTGCGGCGCGACAGGTCCATATTGCCGTCGGCGATTTCGGCGCTGGCCACGGCGATCGAGCCGCTGCCTTCGCGCACGGCCAGCACCGTCACGGCCAGCTGGCGCTGCATCGCGTCCAGGCCCTTGAGCAAGGTGCCCATTTCGTCATGGCGGGCCGTGTCGATGCTGCGCGACAGATCGCCGGCCGACATCGCATCGAAGTGTTCCAGGGCTTCGCCCAGGGGGCGCATGATGGCGCGCACCAGACTGACGCTGGCGGCGACGATCAAGACGAGGCCGCCGACGATGGCGCAGATGGCCAGGGTCAAGACGGTGGAGTACATGTGCTGGCTGTCGGCGAAGCCGTCGCCGGCCATCTTCAACTGGTAGGCGTCGAGTTTTTCCGAGCTGTCGCTGAAAGCCGAGAACAGCTTCTGCATGTCCTTCATCACCAGGTGGTCCAGGCGGTCCCTGTCGCCGGCGCGCAACGCGGCGGCCACGCCGTTCAGCCCCTGTTCGACCAGCGCCTTGCGCGTGCGCGCCACTTCGTCGGCCAGCACCTTCTCATCGGCAGTCTGCGGCAGCGCCATGTAGACGCTCCAGGCCTGGTCGGACTTGGCGAGGAAGCCGTCGGCGCGCTTGAGCAGGGCTTCGATGTCCGGCGCATCCGGGTGGAACACGGCGCGGTCCTGCACCAGCCGTGCGCGGCTGATGAAATTCTTCGAGTCGCCGATCGCCATCGACGAAGCCAGCTGGTTGCGGTAAGTGTCCTCCAGCGAAGCGTTGACCGACCGGATGCCGTGGATGCCCAATGCTCCGACAAGAATGATCAGGAGGCCAAGGATGGCCATCGTGGCAAGCAGGCGGGTACGGATGGAGAGGCGATTGAGCATGGCGGTTTTTTCCGAAAAATGCAGTGCCGGGCAGGGCCTGGCGCGTGAGGACGCCGCTGTGACGTGCAGCGGGGCGAAATGCGCGAGGGTCTGGCGCGGGACTGCCGATGGAAGGGCCGATGGCCAGGCGGGCCATGGGGAGGGACGGGCAGGGGGTTCGGGCCGTCGCGACTTCCGCAGCGAGGCCTCTAGAGTATCACCTCTATTGACGCGAAGCAATAAATTCATGCTTTTCCGTCGCCTTTGAACAGCGACGAAAAAGCACGGCCGTGTCAAAAATTATCAATCCAATCAGTGACTTGGCAAGGCGACAGCATGCGTCGCCGCTTATTTTTCCTGGTAGCTGACCCGGTAGATGCGTCCCGCGAAGTCGTCCGAGACGAGCATCGAGCCGTCGCCCAGCACGGCAATGTCGACCGGTCGGCCCACGACGCTGTCACCTTGCAGGAAGCCGTCGATGAAGGTGGTCGTCGTCACCTCCTGGTTGCCCTGCAAGGTGACGAGGCTGACCTTGTAGCCGATTTTCTGCGTGCGGTTCCACGAGCCGTGTTCGGCCACGAAGACCTGGTTGCGGTACTGGGCCGGGAACTGGGTGCCCGTGTAGAAGGCCAGCCCCAGTGGCGCCACGTGCGGGCCCAGTTTCGCCACCGGTGGCGTGTAGGTGGCGCAGCTGTCGGCCTTGCCGTATTTCGGATCGGCGATGACGCCGCCGTGGCAGTAGGGGAAGCCGAAGTGCATGCCCTTTTTCGGCGCCACGTTCAATTCGCAGGATGGCGTGTTGTCGCCCATTTCGTCCGGGCCGTTATCGGTGAACCACAGGTCCTTCGTCTGCGGATGGAACGCGAAGCCGACCGTGTTGCGGATGCCGCCTGCGTACATCTCCCATCCCGACCCGTCCGGGTTCATGCGCCAGATCTTCGAATAGGCTTCGTCTTCCTTCTCGCAGGTATTGCAGGGCGAGCCGACGGGGATGTACAGCTTGCCGTCCGGTCCCGCCTTGATGACCTTCTCGCCATGCCATTTATCGTCCGGCAGGTCGGCCTTGACCACCTTGTACGCCGGCTTCGCCGCATAGGTACGGTCGATATCGTCGAAGCGGATGACCCGCCCGATCTCGGCCACGTACAGGGCGCCGTTCAGCAGGGTCACGCCGATCGGGTTGTTCAGGCCCTGGGCGATGGTGACGACCTTGTCGGCCACCTTGTCGCCATCGCTGTCGACGACGGCGTACACCTTGCCGGCCTTGCGCGAGCCGACGTAGACGATGCCGCTGCCGGATACGGCCAGCGAACGGGCCGATTCGACGCCTTCGGCATACACGGCGATGGCGAAGCCCTTCGGCAGGGTCAGGCGCGCCAGCGCGGCATCGGTCTTCGCGGTAGCGGCGGGTGCGGCGGCAGGGGCGGCGGCGGGCGCTTCGGCGCGGCGGGCGCCAGGTTCGATGTAGGCGGCCAATTGCGCGATCTGGGTTTTCGACAGCGTCTGCGACCACGCCGGCATGCCCTTGTCCGGCACGCCGGCGGCGATCAGCTTGACAAGATTGGCGCGAGTGGGCTGGCCGTGCAGCCAGGTCTTGTCGGCCAGGGACGGGCCGGCCGCGCCTTCCAGCTTGGCGCCATGGCACAAGGCGCAATGGGCCTGGTACAGGCGGGCGGCATCGGCGCCGGCAGCCGGCGCGGCGTGGGCCGCGCCGACGCTCAGCAACAGGGGAATCGACAGCAGGGGCAGGGCAAGCTTCATGAACACTCCGGCGCAAGGGACAATGCGCCATCATAAAGCAGGCCGGCCTTTTCAAGCCATCGTCGCCATCAGTGCGTCGATCTGCGCCAGCGACGGCGGCGTCGCGCCTGCGCCCAGGCATGCGGCCGCGCCGGCGGCCACGGCGCAGCGCAGGTGATCGAGCGGCGTGCGTTCCGGCTGGCGCAGCAGGCTGTGGACGAAGGCGGCGATGCTGGCGTCGCCGGCGCCCACGGTGTCCTGCACGACGATGCCGGGCGCCGCCACCTGCCACGACTGCGCGCCCACGTACAGCGCCGCGCCTTCGGCTCCTTTCGTATACAGGAAGCGCGCGGCGGGATTGTATTCACGCAGCCGGGCGAACGACGCTTCCGTATCCGGGCTGCGGAACAGGCCCACCAGGTCTTCCTCTGAGACCTTGACGACGTCGGCCAGCGCCGTCATCGCGCGCAGGGTCGGGTCGTAGCGCTCGTCCATCAGCAGCCGGTAGTTCGGGTCGTAGCTGATGCCGATGCCGGCTGCCTTGGCCTCGCGCGCCAGGTCCACCAGCCTGGCCGCCAGCGGCTCGCGCGCCAGGCTGATGCCGCCGAAGTGCAGCCAGCGACAGTGCTGGCGCCACCCTGGCGGCAGCAGCGCCGCATCGAAATGCAGGTCGGCGCTGTCGTCGCCCACGAAGAAGTAGCTGGGCGGGTCGAGCCGGTGCACGATGGCCAGTAGCGGCGACTTGTCCAGCCGCTGCGTGAAGCGCGGGTCCAGCCCGGCCGCTTCGGTGGCGCGCCACAGCGCATCGCCGAACACGTCGCGGCTGATGGCACCGGCGAACGCGCTGGGCAGTCCCAGGTGCGCCATCGTGCGCGCCACGTTCCACGTCGAGCCGCCCGTGACGCTGTGCCAGCGGGTCTGGGCCGGGTCGTCCACGATCAGGTCCGTCAGGGCCTCGCCGGCGGCGACGAAAAGGGGGAAGTCGAAGGTCATGTCAGTCCTTGAGCACGTTCAGCACCTCGTAGCAGGCGCCCATCGTATGGTAGTCGACCTTGCCGGCCGGGCTTTTCTCGTCCGTCAGCTTGGCATTGTCGGCCGCCAGGATGCGGTACCAGGCGCCATGCCGGTGGTCGACGAAATGCTCCCAGCTGTAGGCCCACAGGCGGTCGTACCAGTCCCAGAAGCGGGCCTCGCCCGTGCGGTCGGCCAGCAGCGCGGCCGTGGCCAGGCTTTCGGCCTGCACCCAGAAGTATTTGTGGTCGTCGCAGATGGTGCCGTCCGGGCCGAAGCCATAGTAGATGCCGCCGTGCTGCGCGTCCCAGGCCTTGTCGAGCGCCGCGTCGAAGAACTGCACGGCGCGCGCAAGCAGCCAGTCCGACGGTCCGGCCAGGTGGGCCTGGTGGCGTTCCAGGATCAGCAGCAGCTTGGCCCATTCCGTCAGGTGGCCCGGCTGGTAGCCCCAGGGCCGGAAGATGTTCGTGCTGTCGTGCCGGTTGTAGTCCGGATCGACCGACCAGTCGGCGCGGTAGTGTTCCCAGACCAGCCCGCCGGCCAGCCCGGCCTGGCGCACGGCGATATTGTGGGCCAGCGTTTCGGCGCGGTGCAGGTAGCGCTGTTCGCCGGTGGCCTCGAAGGCGGCGATCAACGCCTCGCAGGCGTGCATATTGGCGTTCTGGCCCCGGTAATCCGACACCTGCCAGTCGGCGCTGGCCTCGTCGGCATATAGGCCGTGCTGCGGTTCCCAGAAGTGGCGCTCCATCAGCTCGAAGGTTTCGGCCACGTGTTCCCGTGCTTCGCTTTCGCCGGCCATCAGCGCGTGGGCATAGGCCAGCAGCACGAAGGCCAGGCCGTAGCAGTGGTTGGTGCTGTCCGTTACGGTGGCGTGGCCGTCGCGCCATTGCAGTTCCCACGCGTAGCCGCCGCTTGTGGGATTGCGGTGCACGCCGCGCAGGAAGGCCAGGCCGTGGCGCAGGCGCTGGCGGTCGGCCTCTTCTCCAAACTGGCGCCAGGCCATCGCGTAGTTGAAGATGAAGCGCGTGCTGCTGACCAGGTGGCGCGTGTGCGCGTCGTAGACGGTGCCGTCATCCTTGTAGAAGTGGTAGAAGCCGCCGCTGGGATCTACCGCGCGGGGATCGTAGAAGTTGCGGGTGTCGCGGATATGCCGCAGCAGGGTTTCACGTGCATGAAAGTCTGGTAACATGAATCGTCCGTTGTCAGGGTAATGGCGGCCGGTTCGCGGCAACGAATCCGGTGCTTTGTTTGCTTTGTTTGCCTTGTTTGCGTTTCCTTGGCGCGAGCGCGCCCCTCGCGGTCGGCGAACCGACCGCGCCTGGCCTCGCATGGCACAGCACCTTTGTTACATCAGGTCGGAGCGGTCGTCGGCTAGCACACCGTGCTGGCCCGCACCACCAGCTCCACCGGCGAGATTTTTTCCTCCACAGCGCCCGTCCGGCTGGCCAGCAGCAGCTCCACGCCCATGGCACCCAATTCCTTCTTGTTGATGCGCAAGGTCGTCAGCGGCCGGTGACCCAGCACGGCCGTCGAGATATCGTCGAAGCCGACGATGGCAATATCGTGCGGCACCTTCAGGCCCCGGGCCAGGCAGCAGCGCATCGCCACCAGCGCGGCGCTGTCGTTGTAGCAGAACAGGGCGTCCGGCGGCTTGGGCAGGGCCAGCAGGGCTTCCGTCGCTTCCCATGCCCCCGTTTCCAGGTCGACGCCGTCGGGCAGGCAGGCCTCCAGGCGCGGGTCGGCCAGGATCTGGGCCTCGAACAGGGCCTGGCGGTAGCCGCGCGCCCGTTCGCGGATGCTGTAGTGGCCGAGCGAGCCGCAGATGAAGCCGACGCGCTCGCGGCCCCGGTCGATCAGGTGCTTCGTCGCCAGGTAGCCGCCCATCATATTGTCCGGATTGACGGAGCTGTAGCCGCGCAGCTTCATGTCGATCAGCACGATCGGCTTGCCCGTGCCGCGCAGGGCCGTCAGCAGCTCCGGTTCGAAGAAGCCGGCGCAGACGATGGCATCGGGCGCATGGATGCGCAGCTGGTCGGCCAGGCCGTCGGCCGGCCCCACCGCCATGAACGACAGCACGATCCCCTGCCGGCGGCAGGCTTCCTCGGCGCCGTGCAGCACGGGCGAGTAGAACGGGCTGCTCGACGCGGTGTTGTGCTGGCGATGCAGCAGGAACGTCAGCCGCCGCAGGCGTTTCGGGCGCAGCTTGCAGAAATCGTAGCCCAGGTCGCGCGCCGTGCTCAATACCATCTGGCGCGTCGATTCCGTCAGGCCCGGCTCGTTCTTCAGGGCCCGCGAAATGGTGCCGGCCGAAACGCCGGCGGCACGGGCGATATCGCGGATCGTCACATTGCCGGGGGCGACGGCCGTCATGGGCCCACTCCCCCCACTGCCGCATGCTGCTTGCACATGATCTCCTCCGTTATTGTCTCGACAGCGCATCCTGGCCACGGGGCCGGGCGCTGCATTGGTGGAGACAGTCTCCCATACCGTTCGCGCCATGGTCAAACGCCGGGCCGGGTTTGCGCGGCAGTTTAGTCCGATTTACTAAACACCCCTGGCCCGCCAGGTTGCACCGCTACCCGTGCGCGGGCGGGTCGGGGACGCCGTGTTTAGTGAACGTCGCTAAACTGGTGCCTGAAAAAGCGGCGGGGTTTGACCCGGCCGGCGCGACCCATGCACAATCGATCCATAACAAAATCCGGCCCGCCGGACCACCAAGGAGACGACATGGATCATTCCACACCCGCGGCGCACTCGGCGCCGCTGGCGCCGCACTTCACGCCGGCCGCAACGACGGCCCCGGCCCAATCCCACACGGGCCCGTTCGTGATCATCACGATCCTGTTCTTCATGTGGGGCCTGCTCACATCCTTGAACGACGTGCTGATTCCCCACCTGAAGGCGGTCTACACCCTGAGCTACGTGCAGGCGATGCTGGTGCAGTTCTGCTTCTTCGGCGCCTACTTCATCGTATCGCTGCCGGCCGGGATGCTGATCCGGCGCATCGGCTACAAGCGCGGCGCCGTCACGGGCCTGGTGGTGGCCGCCACTGGCTGCGCGCTGTTCTACCCGGCCGCGATGGGCGGCTACGCGCTGTTCCTGTTCGCCTTCTTCGTGCTGGCCGCCGGCATCACCATCCTGCAGGTGGCGGCCAATCCCTTTGTCACGGTCCTGGGGCCGCCCGCCACGGCGTCGAGCCGCCTGACCCTGACGCAGGCCTTCAATTCGCTGGGCACCACCATCGCCCCCGCACTGGGAGGCCTGTTGATCCTGACGCAGGCGCCGGCCGTCATCGACGCGGCGCGCCTCACCGAGTCCCAAGTGCTGGCCCACCGCGCCAGCGAAGCGGCCGCGGTGCAGGGCCCCTACCTGGCGCTGGCCGGCGCGCTGCTGGCGCTGGCCGTGCTGTTCGCCATCGTGCGGTTGCCGAAGATCGGCGAAGACGAAGCGGTGCCCGGCGCACCCGGCTCGGCACCCGTGCTGCGCCACCGCCACCTGCTGCTGGGCGCCATCGGCATCTTCCTGTACGTTGGCGCGGAAGTGAGCATCGGCAGCTTCCTGATCAACTTCCTGGGCGAAGCCCATATCGCCGCCATGCCGCACGCCACGGCTGCCAACTACGTCAGCTACTACTGGGGCGGCGCGATGGTGGGCCGCTTCATCGGCTTCTTCGTCATGCGTCACGTCAGTCCCGGCAAGGCGCTGGCCTTCAACTCGGCCGCCACCATTGCGCTGGTGCTGGTGGCCGTGTTCGGCCAGGGCCTTGTGGCCATGTGGTCGCTGATCGCCGTGGGCCTGTTCAATTCCATCATGTTCCCCACCATCTTCAGCATGGCGCTGCACCGGCTGGGACCGCAGACGGGGCAGGGCTCCGGCATCCTGTGCATGGCCATCGTCGGCGGCGCCATCGTGCCCTTCGCCCAGGGTCTGTTCGCCGACACGCTTGGCCTGCAGCTGTCATTCCTGGTGCCGGCCGCCTGCTACCTGTTCATCCTGTACTTCGGCCTGCGCTATGCCGCCATGTACGTGGACGAGATCAAGGCCGTCTGATTTTCCGCCGCATGCGCGCCCGTGCGCGCATGGCTGACCGTTCCCGGCGCGGAAGGACCTTCCGCGCCCCGTTGAAGGAATCTCGATGAAGTATCAACACTACCTTGCATTGGTGCTGGCCGCGCTGCCCGGCCTGGCACCGGCGGCGGATGCCCAGCCGTGGATGAATCCTGCCCTCGATCCGGACCGGCGCGCCGCGCTGGTGTTGAAGGAAATGACGCAGAAGGAAAAGCTGAACTGGGCCTACGGCTACTTCGGTGCCGACCATGCGGGCAACAAGACCAAAAAGATCGAGGCGGCGCTGCCGTTTTCGGCCGGCTACATTCCTGGCGTGCCGCGCCTCGGTCTGCCCGCGCTGTTCGAGACCGATGCCGGCATCGGCGTGGCCACGCAGTACACGAAGACGCCGCGCGAGCGGACGGCGCTGCCTTCGGGGCTGGCCACGGCGGCCACGTGGAACCGCAAGCTGGCCTACGAAGGCGGGCGCATGATCGGCGCGGAAGCGCGCGCCTCGGGCTTCAACGTCATGCTGGCCGGCGGCGTCAACCTGCTGCGCGAGCCTCGCAACGGCCGCAACTTCGAATACGCGGGCGAGGATCCCCTGCATGCGGGCGTGATGGTGGCCGAGCAGGTCAGGGGCATCGAATCGAACCACGTCATCGCCACCATCAAGCACTTTGCCTTGAACGCGCAGGAGACGGGCCGTTTCGAGCTGGACGCGCGCATCGACCCGGTGGCCGCACGCATGTCCGACCTGCTGGCCTTCCAGATCGCGCTGGAGCAGTCTGGCGCCGGCTCGTTCATGTGCGCCTACAACCGGGTCAACGGCCCGTACAGCTGCGAGCACCCGTGGCTGCTCAACGAAGTATTGAAGGGCGACTGGGGCTTCAAGGGCTATGTGATGTCGGACTGGGGCGCCACCCACAGCACCGTGGCCGCCGCCAACGCGGGCCTGGACCAGCAGTCCGGCGGCGAATTCGACAAGTCGAACTACTTCGGCGGCGCGCTGGAGGAAGCCGTCAAGAACGGCCACGTGCCGCAGAAGCGCCTGGACGATATCGCCTTCCGGGTACTGCGCACGATGTTCGCCAAGGGCGTCGTCGATCATCCGGTCAAGGAAGGTAGCGCTATCGACTTCACCGCCCACGGCGCCGTCAGCCAGGCCGACGCCGAGGAAGCCATCGTGCTGCTGAAGAACGAGGGCGGCCTGCTGCCGCTCCGGGCGGGGGCAGCGGTAAAGAAGATCGTCGTCATCGGCGGCCATGCGGACGTGGGCGTGCTGGCCGGCGGCGGCTCGTCGCTGGTGTACCCGGTCGGCGGCAACGCGGTGCCTGGCCTGCTGCCGGCCACGTGGCCCGGCCCCGTGATGTATTACCCGTCCTCGCCGTTGAAGGCGGTGCAGGCCCGCGCCGGCGGGGCCCAGGTGGTGTTCGACAGCGGCGCCGATCCGGCCCGGGCGGCCAGGCTGGCGGCCGGTGCGGACGCCGTGCTGGTCTTCGCCACGCAGTGGGTGGGCGAGGCGCTCGACGCGACGTCCCTGGCGCTGCCGGACGGCCAGGATGCGCTGATCGCCGCCGTCGCCGCCGCTAACCCGCGCACGGCCGTCGTGCTGGAAAACAGCGGGCCCGTGCTGATGCCGTGGCTGGACCGGGTGGCGGCCGTGGTGGAAGCGTGGTACCCCGGCACCCGCGGCGGCGAGGCCATCGCGCGCGCGCTGTTCGGCGAAGTCAATCCCTCCGGCCGGCTGCCGGCCACGTTCCCCGCATCGGAAGCGCAACTGCCACGGCCGAAGCTGGACGGCGATCCCGCCCAGCCGGAGCTGCAGTTCGCCGTCGACTACCACGAAGGCGCCGCGGTCGGCTACAAGTGGTTCGACCTGAAGGGCCACAAGCCCCTGTTCCCGTTCGGCTTCGGCCTGTCGTACACCCGCTTTGGTTATAGCGGCCTGGCGGCCACGGTCGACGGCGGCAAGGTGCGGGTGCGCTTCCAGGTTGTCAACACGGGCACCGTGCAGGGCAGGGACGTGCCGCAGGTTTACGTGGCGCCGGCCGGCACCCGCTGGGAAGCGCCGAAGCGCCTGGCCGGCTGGGACAAGGTCGAGCTGGCGCCGGGCGCCTCGGCGCAGGTCGACATCACGATCGATCCGCGCCTGTTCGGCATGATGAAGAAGGGCGCCAAGACGTGGCAGGTCGCGGCCGGGAAGTACCACGTGCTGCTGGCGCGCCATGCGGGGGATACGGCACCGCAGCGCGTCACCGTCACCCTGCCGGCGCAAACCCTGAACCTGGCCGGTGCGCCGGCCAAAAAGTAATTCCACCCCCATAAAACCGATAAGCGAGACCGACATGAAAAAAATGATCACCCTGGCCGCCGGCCTGATGCTGATGCACGCGCTGCCGATGGACGCCGCCGCCGTCAACGCCGCCACCAGCGGCTTCGTCACCGTCGACAAGACCCACTTCGCCAAGGGCGGCCAGCGCTACTACATCGCCGGCGCCAACTTCTGGTATGGCGCCTACCTGGGCGCCCCCACCAAGGTGGGCGACCGCGCCCGGCTGCTGAAGGAGCTGGACACGATGAAGGCGGCCGGCATCAACAACGTGCGCGTGCTGGCCGTATCGGAGAAGACGGACATGGCCAGCGCCGTGCGCCCGGCCACGACGGCCGCGCCGGGCCAGTACGACGAACAGCTGCTGGCGGGCCTGGACTTCATGATGGCCGAACTGGCCAAGCGCGACATGACGGCCGTGATCTACCTGAACAATTTCTGGCAGTGGTCGGGCGGCATGACGCAGTACCTGAACTGGTTCGAGGGCACCAAGGCCATCGACCCGAACGTGACGAAGGACTACGAGGACTACATGGCCAAGACGGCGCGCTTCTACCGCAACCCGAAGGCGCAGGCCGAGTACCGCAACGTCATCCGCAAGATCGTCCAGCGCGTCAATACCGTCACGGGCAAGCCGTATGCGCAGGACCCCGCCGTGATGTCGTGGCAGCTGGCCAACGAGCCCCGCCCTGGCAACGCCAGCAGCACGGCCGAGGAAAAGGCCGTGTATGTGAAATGGATCGCCGACACGGCCGCGTACATCCACAGCCTGGACAAGAATCACCTGGTCAGCAGCGGCAGCGAAGGCCTGGCCGGTTCGGCCCAGGACGGGGAGCTGTTCATGAAAGCCCACCAGACCCGGCACATCGACTACCTGACCTATCACCTGTGGCCGAAGAACTGGGGCTGGATCGATTCGAAGAACGTGGCGCAGACGTGGGACGGCGCGCTGGAGAAAAGCCGTCATTACCTGAACGTGCATATCGATTACGCGAAGAAGGTCGGCAAGCCCATCGTGCTGGAGGAATTCGGCATGGACCGCGACGGCGCCTCGTTCGACATCAAGGCCCCCACCACGGTGCGCGACCGTTTTTATGGCGTCGTCTTCGACGTCGTCACGACGCGCGCGGCCGCGGGCGACCCTATCGCGGGCTTCAATTTCTGGGCCTGGGGCGGCGCCGGCCGCGCCGCCAATGCCGACTACTGGTGGAAGGAAGGCAATGACCTGATGGGCGATCCGCCGCAGGAAGAGCAGGGCCTGTACTCCGTGTTCGACAGCGATGCCAGCACCATCGCGCTGATCCGCGCCACGGCCGCCAAGCTCAAGGCGCTGGAGGTGAAGCAATGAAGCACGCCGCCGTCGCGGCCGGCGCGCTGCTGCTGGCCGGCGCCGCCCACGCGCAGAAGTTCGAAGGGCTGGCCGATACGCCGCAGATGGGCTGGAACAGCTGGAACAAGTTCGGCTGCGAGATCAACGAACAGCTGATCCGCGAGACGGCCGACGCCATGGTCAAGCTGGGCATGAAGGAGGCCGGCTACCAGTACGTCAACATCGACGACTGCTGGCACGGCCAGCGCGACAAGGACGGCAATATCCAGGCCGATCCGGTGCGCTTCCCGTCCGGGATCAAGGCGCTGGCCGACTATGTGCACGCGCGCGGCCTGAAGCTGGGCCTGTACTCCGACGCCGGCGCCACCACCTGCGGCGGCCGGCCCGGCAGCCGGGGCCACGAATACCAGGACGCCCGCACCTACGCTGCCTGGGGTGTCGATTACGTCAAGTACGACTGGTGCGATACCAAGGGCCTGAACGCGGAAGCGGCCTACACGACGATGCGCGACGCACTGCGCGCGGCCGGGCGGCCCATTTTGCTGTCGATCTGCGAGTGGGGCGACAACAAGCCGTGGGACTGGGCCGGCCCCATCGGCCACTCGTGGCGCACCACGGGCGACATCTACGCTTGCTGGGATTGCGAGGTGTCGCTGGGTTCCTGGTCCACCTTCGGCGTGATGAAGATCGTCGACAAGTCGCTGGCGCTGCGCAAGTTCGCCGGTCCCGGCCACTGGAACGACCTGGACATGCTGGAGGTGGGCAACGGCCTGACGCCGGAAGAGGACCGCTCGCATTTTTCGCTGTGGGCGATGATGGCCTCGCCGCTGATTTCCGGGAACGACCTGCGCAAGATGCCCGAAGCAGTGCGCAAGGTGCTGACCAACCGGCAGGTCATCGCCGTCAACCAGGACCGGCTTGGCGTGCAGGCCCTGCGCATGCTGACCGACGGGCCGCTGGAGGTGTGGATCAAGCCACTGGACGGCAAGGACTGGGCCGTGCTGTTCCTCAACCGGGGCGAGACGGCATTGAACCGCAGCTACGACTGGACCAAGCAGCCGCTCAGCGATGACCTCAGCAAGCGCTCGGCCGACCTGAAGAAGGAAGGCTTCGGCTGGACCGACCTGTGGCAGACGAAGGCGGGCGACACGAGCAAGCCGCTGGAGCTGAAGCTGGCGCCGCACGGCGTGACGATGCTGCGCCTGACGCCTCGGCAGGGGACTTGATGCGTTGGCGCCGGCCGGTACAATATGCTGAACCCGGCCGGCGCGGCGGCGTAGTGACATGACTGGAGAGACGAGCATGCGAATGACGATGATGGCAGCGGCGGCCCTGTTGTGCGCCGCCGGCTTGGCCCAGGCCGACGGCCAGGTGCGCCAGTGCGCGACGACGGTGGAGCCGCGCAGCGTGGAATACCCGTGGATGTCGATCGCCCGCTGGCAGCAGATGAACAAGGACCAGGCAGCGCTGGCCGCACGGGGCAATGTCGATGTGCTGTTCCTGGGCGATTCGATCACGGAAGGCTGGCCGAAGGCCGAGTGGGACAGCCACTTCGGCCGCTTCAAGGCGGCAAACTTCGGCATCGGCGGCGACCATACGGGCAATGTGCTGTGGCGCCTGCAGAACGGCGCAATGGTCAAGCTGCGCCCGAAGGTGGTGGTGCTGCTGATCGGGACCAACAACTTCGGCCTGTGTGGCGAAAGCCCGGCCCAGGTGTTCAGCGGTATCCAGTCGGTGGTGGCGTCGCTGCGCCAGCTGTACCCGGATGCGAAGATACTGCTGAACGCCGTGCTGCCGGTGGAGCAGCAGCCCGACCATCCGCGCCGCACCAACGTGGCGGCACTGAACCGGCAGGTTGCCACGCTGGACGACGGCAAGCGCGTGTTCTACCGCGACTACGGCCCCTTGTTCCTGCAGCCGGACGGCACCATCTCGCCGCAGACCATGCCGGACTTCCTGCACCTGACCCCGGCCGCCTACCGCAGCTGGGCCGATGCGCTGCAGCCCGATATCGCCAGGCTGCTGGACTAGGCTGAACCGCGCTGAACGGACCATCGATGCGACTCCCAAATTTCGTACTCAGCGCGGCTTCGGCCGCGTTGTTCGTGCTGGGCCAGGCCGGCGCAGCCGAAACCATCGCCGCCACGGACGCGCGCGTGGCCTGGATGGGCCGAACCGTCGTCGACGCCGGCACCGCCAGCTTCGCTTACCCTGGTGTCAGCGCCTACCTCCGTTTCGACGGTGGAAAGCTGGTCATGGACGTGGCCAGTACGGGCAGGAAAAGCTGGCTCGATATCGTCGTGGACGGCCAGGTGCGCGCGGTGCACCTGGTGCAGGGACGCAGCCGCGTCGTGCTGGTCGACCGGCGGATGAAAGGGCAGCGGAAGAAGGAAAGCACGGTGCAGGTGCTGCACCGCTCGGAAACGTGGCAAGGCACGGTGACGGTGCGGGGCTTCACGACGGACGGCGCCTTTGCCGCGCCCCCCGAGCTGCCGCCGCGCAGGCTGATGGTGCTGGGCGACTCCGTCACCTGTGGCGAGGCGCTGGACCGCACGCCGCCCGGCAAGAAGGACGCCGTGTGGTGGAATCCGCGCCTGTCCTACGGCATGCTGGCCGGCCAGGCCCTGCAGGCGCAGGTGCACCTGGTGTGCCACGGCGGGCGCGGGCTGGTGCGCAGCTGGAACGGCAGGACGGACGAATTCAACCTGGGACGCCTGTACGAGCTGGCCATTGCCGACCCGCCCCGGCCGGTGCCGTGGGACCAGCACCGCTATGCGCCGGACCTGATCGTCAGCGCCATCGGCACCAACGACTTCACGCCCGGCATCCCCGAGCGCGAAGCCTATGTCACCGAATACGTCACGCTGGTGCAAACGCTGCTGCGCGACCATCCGCAGGCGCGCATCGTGCTGACGGAAGGCGCCATCCTGGACGGCGAGAAGAAGGCCGCGCTGCGCGAGTATATCGACGAGACGATCCGCCGCGTGGGCGATGCGCGCGTGGGCAGCGTCATATCCAGGCACTACCCCGGCGACGCCACCGACGCCCATCCGACCCGCGCCCAGCATGCGCAGATGGCGGCCGATCTCGTGCCGCAGCTGCGGGCCGTCATGGGGTGGTAGGAACGGTCTTCCCGTTCAGCGCGGCGCCGCCAGCCGCGCCACCGGCGACCCGGCCACGCGGAGACGGTACTTCCTGACGACGCCGTCCTTGTCGAACAGGATCGCCAGCTCCCGCTCGGGCATGGCCGCTTCGGCCAGGCTGGCGAAGGAGCCGATCCCCGGCAGGAATCCGGCTAGCGTCAGCAGCAGCGACTTGTCGTCGTAGACCCAGACCTCGTGGCCGCTGTCAAAAGTGTTCACATTGGCCTTCCCCAGCAGCCGCAGGACATCGGGCTTCGTGCTGGTGCCCACGGCCAGCGCCTGGCCGGCACCTGCCTCGGTATGCACGTCGGGAGTGCCCTTGCCGAGCGAGGCACAACCGTTCAGCGCAGGCATCAGGGCGAGCGCCACGGCCAGCCGCCGGCCGGCATCGATGGCGTGCTTCATCGTGCCACCTCCGCCATGCCGCGTGCAACGACAGCCGGACCGGCATCGTCCATGTATTCGAGTTCGATGATGGTGTCGTCCGGCCAGCTGGTGTCGGCAATATGGATCGTGTAGGTGCGGTCGACCAGCAGCGGATGGAAGTCATAGAAGCGGTGGAAGACCTTGGGCAGCATGTTGGCGTACAAGAAGCGCGAGAAAAGGGCCTGCCGGCGCTCGCCGTGCACCAGCGTCACATTGAACAGCGCACGCTCGCCGTAGAACAGCCAATTGCCGGGATAGGTGGTGCAGACGTCGACGGCCGCGTCGATCACGTGGTACAGGGGCGGCTTGTAGCCGACCAGCAGCGTGGCGGCGCGGTCGATTTCGCATTCGAGCCGCAGGTCGCCCAGCCGTCGTGCGTTGGGCGGTACGCCGGGACTGCGCACGTCCGGCGCCCACGCGAAGCTGCGTGCCGGGCGGTTGGTCACGACATCGGCCCGGTCGTCCCACGCTGCGGCGTCGCGTGGCAGCGTGAACGTCAGGTCCTCCGCCAGCGGCACGGGAACGGTCGTCTTGTCGCTCTCGATACGCACCGTGGTGCCGGCCGCCTGGACGCCGGCAAGGCGCGGCACCAGCCGATAGCGCAGCTGCGCATCCGGCGCCAGCGCGCGGTACTTGTCGAAGGCGTCCATGCCCTTGACCATGCGCCGGTACGACTGCCGGTCCGGATCGCCTATTCCGTCCACTCGCACCACTGGCATGGCGGGATCGGCGGCATCCTGCGCACCGGCCGCCGCGGTACCCGCCAGCATGACCGCCAGCCCTGCGGGCCCCAGTCGAAACCACCTCATCGCATCCCCTTTCATGTTCGCCGCCGCACCGTTGCAGCGAAGCGAGTCCAGTGTGGTGAATTAAAGATTCATTGAATAAATCCGACGAGAATCGCCCCAATACTGCCTTGAAAATGCACGGAAAGGCCCCGGCCTTACCGTGCATTTCCGCCTTGCCTTGAAGCGATTTCGTCAAATTTATTAATTCAACGAACTTGTAATTCGCCACACTAGCGTGGCGAAGCTTTGGCAAAGCTTAAGCTTGCCGTTGCTATACTCGACGCATGCATATCCTGATCATTGAAGACGACCTCGATCTGGGCTTCGCGCTGCAGCGTGCCTTGCAGGTCGAGGGCATCAGCAGCGCGTGGCTGCGCCGCGCCGCGGACGTGTCGCTGCCGTTCGACGAAGCCGAATACGACTGCGTGCTGCTGGACCTGTCCCTGCCCGACGGCTCCGGCCTGGACCTGCTGGCACGGTGGCGCCGCGCGGGGGCCACCGTCCCCATCATCATCATTACCGCCCGCTCGGCGCTGGCCGACCGGCTGTCCGGCCTCGACGGCGGGGCCGACGACTTTCTCGTCAAGCCCTTTGCGACGGCGGAGTTGATCTCGCGGATGCGCGCCGTGCTGCGTCGCTATGCGCGACAGGCCAGCGAGGTGTGGACCCTGGGCGCCCTGCAGATCGAGCCGCGCGCCTACGTGGCGCGACAGGATGGCGTGCCGCTGGAGCTGTCGCCGCGCGAGTTCCACCTGCTGCTGGAGCTGGCGCGCGAACCGGGCATGGTGGTCGCCAAGGGCGTGCTGGCCCAGCGGCTCGAACCGCTGGGCGATGCGCTCGATTTCGGCGCCATCGAAGTGCATGTGTCGAACCTGCGCCGCAAGATCGGTGCCGAACGCATTCGAACCGTGCGCGGCATCGGCTACCTGTTCGTCGCATGAAGCGGCCGTTCAGCCACCTGTTGCAGACCTTCAGCCACCTGTTGCGTCCGACCCTGGTCAGGCGGGTCCTGCTGGCGCTACTGGTCGCGTTCGCCCTGGTCTGGCTGGTCCTGATGGCCCGGCAGTTTCAGCAGGCGACGGACCGCGCCACCATCGACCGCAACCTGCGAGGGCTGGGCGACAGCGTGCTGGCCTCGATCGCGCCCGTCGGCGATGCGGGCGAGGCCCGCGCCGTCGTCGCCGCCACCGCCACGATGATCAACAATTCCTACCGCAGCAACGGGGTGCCCGGCGTCGTGCTGATGGAGCTGCACGACCGGCGCGGCAACCGCCTGTTCTTCTCCCCCGAGGGCGGCAACGCACGCCTGGAGGCGGGGCCAGACACCATCGGCGACGCCGTCGTCGAAGGCCGGCGATACCGCCTCTACCAGGGCCGGTCGGCGCAGTGGCTGCTGCTGGTGGCGCTGCCTGAACTGCATCCGGCATGGGTGATCCGCGCCATGGTGGGCGGGCTGACGGTGGACATGCTGATCGCCTTCCCCCTGGTTCTGCTGCCGATCTGGTTCGCCGTGGCGCGTGGCCTGCGGCCATTGCGCAAGCTGTCGGCCCTTATCGCCGCCAGGGGAACCGACGATCTTGCGCCGCTCGGCCTCGACCCGGGATATGCGGAACTGCGGCCGCTGACGGCGGCTCTGGACCACCTGCTTGCCCAGCTGCGCGGCAGGCTGGCACGCGAGCAGGGCTTCGTGCAGGATGCCGCGCACGAACTGCGCACGCCGCTCGCGGTGATCTCGGCGCAGGCCCACGTGCTGGTGATGGCAGCCGATCCCGCCGCGCGGGAAGAGGTGGGGCGGCGCATGGACGGGGCGATCGCGCGCGCCTCGCATCTGGTGCTGCAGTTGCTGACACTGGCCCAGATCGATAACCGCCGCGTGCCTGCGCCGGGCCCGCAGGACGCCGCGCACCTGCTGCGGGGCGAGCTCGCCCAGCTGGCGCCGCAGGCGATCGGACGCAATATCGACCTGTCGCTCGAGGCGCCCGACGCGCTGACATGGGTGCTGGACGTGCATGCCTTCCAGTCCATCGTGCAGAACCTGGTCGGCAATGCGCTGGCCTACGTGCCGGCGGGGGGGCAGGTGCGGGTCGAGCTGGCGTCGCGGCGGGAAGGGCTGGTGCTGGCTGTCGTCGACGACGGTCCCGGCATCGCGGCGGCACAGCGCGTGCTGGTCTTCGAACGCTTCCATCGCGGCAGCGGCCATGACGCCGCCGGTGCGGGACTGGGCCTTGCCATCGTGCGCGAGGCGGCGGGCCGCATGGGCGGACAGGTGACGCTGGACGAGGGAATCGGCGGGCGGGGATGTGGATTCACGGTGACGTTGCCTTGAAAATGGGGTCTGTCCCCATTTCGAGGCAATAAAAAAACGCCGCGTCCCGGACGGGAACGCGGCGTCCAAGGGAGAACTCGGTGGGTCAGTATTCCGCGCCGACGCGGAAGCCGAACATGCGCGGCTCGACGTAATAGGCCTTCATGAAGCCGCCGTAGACGGACTCGCGGTTCTGGGCTGCGTGCTTGTCGCCGGCATTGCGGACGTATACCTCGGCGTGCCATTTGTCGTTCGGCGAATCGAGGCGGGCCGAGATGTCCGTCATCGCATAGGCCTTCTGGTAGCGCCCGACGACGTCGAAGTCCGAGTTGCGCAGGTCGAAATAGGCCTTGTCGCGCCAGTTCACCTTGATGTACGGCGTGATGCGGTAGCCGTTCGCCAGCGAGAACTCCTGCGAGAAGCTTAGGTTGACCTGGTACTTCGGCGTGTTCGGCAGGTGGTTGCCGTCGATGTTGTACAGGCGGCGGCCCAGCAGCGACTTGTCGTCGCCCGTGTAGGCGGCCGGGCAGGGCGGCAGGCCCAGCTCCGTGCGTACGTCGCACTGGTAGTCGTCCGAAAACTCGCGGAAGTCATGCACGTCCGTGTTGATGTAGGCGAAGCCGCCGCCGATGCGCGCGCCGCGCCATGGCCGGTAGTCCCATTCCAGTTCCAGGCCGGGTATGTCGACCTTGCCGACGTTGATGGTGCGCCAGGTTTCATACACGTCGCACTTGGGCTGGTCGGTCGGGCAGGGCAGGCCGTTGTCCGGGATGATCTGGTTGACGAAGTAGGTGCCCGTGAGCTGCATGTCCTTGTACTTCATGAAGAAGGCGGTGACCGACAGCGACAGCGTATTGTCGAGGAACTTGCCCTTGTAGCCCAGCTCATAGTTCGTCACCTGCTCGGGACCGTAGGGCATGAAGGTGACGACACCGGGTTTACCGTCCGCACACAGGTGGTAGTTGCAGCTGTCGGACTTGTCGGCGAAGCCGCCGGCCTTGTAGCCGGTCGACACCGAGGCATAGGCCATCTGGTTCGGCGTCATCTGCTTCTGCAGGCCCACGCGCCACGTCACCTTCTTCCACGTTTCCTTGTGGTCGTTCGAGGTCGGTGCGCCGTACAGGCGGTAGGCCGCCACGCTGCCGCCCATCGCATCGGTCAGGTCGGTGCCGTTGTGGACGTGGAAGCCCGGCGTGCCCGGCGTGCCCTGGCTGTACAGGCCATTGTAGTAGGCCGGGTCGCCCTTCCAGTTGGCGCCGTACACCTTGCCGCCCTTGTCTTCCTTGCTGTCGCTGCTGTAGCGGGCGCCCAGGGTACCGGTCCACGTCGGCATGAACTTCCAGTCCGCCTGGGCGAAGACGGCCTTGGCATCGACCTGGCGGTTCGGCTGGTTGTACAGCACCGAACCGACGTCGCCGTAGGGCTTCTGGATGGTCTGGGTCTGCTCGTAGTCGATGCGGTTACGTTCGTGCATCCAGAACAGGCCGGCCACGTACTGCAGGTTGCCGATGTTCTGCTTCAGCTGGGCCTCGTGTACGGTCGACACGTAGCGCGACGACAGCGTGCGGTGGAAGGAGTCCGTCAGCGGCCACGTGCCCCAGTTGCCGTCCGGCGTGTTCGGGTAGGCGCCGTTGATCTGGAACGGGGCGGCGTGCTGCATGCCCATCTCGTCGTCGGTGATCTCGGTGCGCTTCTGGTCGGCCACCTGGAAGGTGTAGTCGAAGGTGGTGGTCGGGTTGATGGTCCACGACAGGCCCGTACGCAAGGTGCGGATCTGCATGTCGACCTGGCCCGGCACGTTGACCAGCAGGTCCCACTTGCCCGTGCCCGGCGCGCACTGGTAGCGCGTGCCGGCCGAAGCGTCGCAGTCGCGGAAGGCCGCGCCGCCGGCGCCGTCGTCCTGGAAGTGCTCGTAGGCGGCGCGCAGCATCACGTCGTTATTGACCTTGTACGCGGCCGACAGGCGCGCGGCCCACTGGTCCTGGTTGGTGTAGAACTTGTCCTTGCCGATCACCTTGTTGAAGCGCTGGTCGACGTCGGGAATGCCGTCCGGGACCCAGCCCAGTTGCGGCGCGTTCGCTTCCGACAGGTCGCGCATCTGGTTGGCATAGCCGTCGCGCTTGACCTTCATGAAGGTGCCGCGCAGCGCCAGCTGGTCGTTGACCTTGACGTTCTGGACGAGCGTGACCTGCTTCTTGCGGTAGTTGCCGATATCGATTTCGGCCTTGCCGTAGTTGCCGCCGAAGTCGGGCTTGGCCGAGATGACGTTGACGGAGCCGCCCGTGGAATTACGGCCGAACAGCGTGCCCTGGGGGCCGCGCATCACCTCGACCTGCTCGACGTCGAACATCAGCGCCTGCGCGCCCTGGGGGCGGGGCGAGTACATGCCGTCGACGTGGAAGCCGACCGCGGGGTCGCCCGTCTCGGTGAAGTTGGTCGACGTGATGCCGCGGATGGTGATCTGCACGGCCGAATCGAGGCCCGTGCTCTGGATGACGACGTTGGGGATCTCGCCCGTCAGGTCCTTCAGGCTGGTGGCGCCCTTGCGCGACAGCTGTTCCTGGCTGAAGGCCGACACGGCCAGCGGTGTCTTCAGCAGCGAGGTGGAATAGCGTGTGGCCGTGACCTTCACTTCCGGGATCTGGTCGCCGCCCGTGGCGGGGGCGCCGGCCGCGCTTTCCGCAGGGGCCGCGGGCGCCGTCACGGCGGCATCGGGGCCGCCTTGTTGTGCATGGGCAGATAGCGCTACCAGACTGCATGCGCTGGCGACGGCCAGGCTCATCAAGCTTCTCTTGGTCGGATGCATTTCGTCTCCTTGTTGGAATGGTCGGCCACTGCGGGCCACTCTTTCAGCGGGACGAGTATTGCATTTCAAAAATAGCATGATCAAGCGTTTCGAAAAATCGCGGCGCAGTTTATCCCGTTTTACTAAACACGCCGTGTCTGGGCCCAATCGGCTGCCGGAATCGCTGCGAAGGGCCACGGCGCGCCGTTTCCGGCCGGCGCCGGCGTTTCGTGAAATGGCGCGCGCACGACGGCCTGGCCGCATTTTTTTGCAGTTCGTCGCATTTCCCGCCCATGGCGGCGGCGCGCCGCTAAGATGCCATCATCGGGCACTGCCGCCACCCGGCAGGCCAACGCACCATATAAGGAACCCCATGAAAAAACTGCTCTCGCTATCGCTCCTGTTCACCACGTTCTGCCTGCTGTTCGGCAGGGTCGCCGCCCAGGAAGCGAGCGACTCCCGTCCGGTGGACGAGCGGGTGGTACGGGTCCGGCTCGACGGCCTGCTCGACCTGCGCGTGCGGCAGGGCGACGTGCCCTCGCTGAAGATCAGCGGCGACAAGCGCTTCGTCGACAAGGTGACGGCCGTGCAGACGGGCGACACCTTGGCGCTGGACACGGAGATCCACGGCGCCCGCCTGGGGCGGCCGTCCCTGCGCGCCGAGTTGGTGCTGCCGCGCCTGCGCGAACTGGTGTCGGAGGGGCTGGGCTCGTCGGAGATCTCGGGCTTCAAGGGCGAGGAACTGGAGATCACGCTGGACGGTGCCGGCAGCATGAAGCTGGTGGCGGAGTACCGGAGGTTGCGGGCCAACCTGGGCGGCGTGGGCAGCATGCAGGTGTGGGTGGCCGACAGCGACGACGTGGAGCTGGACCTGCACGGTGCCGGCTACGTGACGATCGGCGGGCGCAGTCGCCTGCTGCGCGCGTCGCTGGGCGGTCTGGGCGGACTCAATGCCCAGCAGTTCCAGGCCGACTCGGTCGATATCGACCTGTCGGGCCTGGGCAATGCCACCGTCAACGCCCGCACCAATGCCAACCTGAACCTGTCCGGCATGGGCTCCGTCACCGTCTACGGCAAGCCGCTGAACCGCAACGTCAGCGTCGACGGCCTTGGCCGGGTGAGCTGGAAATGACCAGGCAATGAGCTGAACGAACAAGCGACTGCCCACCGAGGCAGACGAGTACAAAAACATCGAAAACGAACTCTCGCAAATGAAAATACTAGGACGAATGATCATGGCGATCGGCATCGCGCTGACCCTGCAGGGCAGCGCACTGGCCGGTTTCGCCGAGGGCGCCACCGCCTACAACAACCGCAACTACGCTGTCGCGTACAAGGAAATCCTGCCGCTGGCCAGGGCCGGCAACGCCGACGCCCAGCACCTGATGGGCCTGATGTACTACATGGGCCGCGGCGTGCAGCAGGACTACAAGCAGGCGCTGGCCTGGCACCGCCGCGCGGCCCAGCAGGGCAAGGCCGACGCGCAGTATGTCGTCGGTGCCATGTACTACACGGGCAACGCCGTGATCCAGGACCACAAGCAGGCCGTGACCTGGTTCCGCAAGGCCGCCGAGCAGGGCCACCCGCAGGCGCAGCAGGTGCTGGGCCTGATGTACCGTTATCACATCGGCGGCATGCCGCAGGATAACGTCATCGCCTACATGCTGTGGAACCTGGCCGCCGCCAGCGGCAACGCCAACGCCGCCGAACAGCGCGCCGCCGTCGTCAAGCACATGACGGAGGAGCAGATCGAGGAAGGCCAGGCCTTGTCGGCCGCCTGGAAGCCCGGGAAGGCGCTGCCGCGTAGTTCTCGGACTGGGGGCGGGTAAGGGCCAGCGTCGCCGGACTTCCTCACGCGGAGTCCGGCGATACCTCCGTCGCACCTAGTCTGCCCCCCAGGCGCGGTACGCGAAGACATGTGGATTCAAAGCGCTCGCCGCCCGCGTCGATGTAGTGACACCGCGACTGTCTCGGGCCAAACGAAGGTGCCCGCAGATCCCGACGCTGCTGACGATTTAGAAGCCGGCATTGCGGCAGCGCTGCAACCCGACCGGTAGCGCGCTCACCAGTGCTGGGCCGGGCCAGCTTCCTGTCGTTCCTTGACGCTACGGACGTAAGTAGCGTCGGCGATTCCAAGACAATCTACCTGTGGCGTGATCTTCTGACGCAAATCCGGCATTGGTAGGGAAATTCGATCAGATGCAGCACGTAGTCCGGCGACGCTTATTGCCCGAGGGGCGGAGCGTCGATTCCGCGTCAATGCAGGTGCTGTTCCAGCCAAATCATCGCGAACGCGAGACGAATCCGATAGCTTGCTCGGTTATTTCCAGACAAGTCACGTCCGCAGACTGCCGACGATGGCTGGGACGTTGATACTTCAGAACGTATTAGTCGAGTTTCCCGGCGCCGTGAACTAAAAGGAAGCCGCCATGCAGAAGAAGGAGTATATTCATTGTGCTCCCGGATCGTTCACGCTCCCTGAAAATGAGGCCGCAATGGCAATATGCTCGGAATGGCAATTGCGAGATGAGAAACGGGGAGTGGAGGATGGCACTTTCTGAATGCGAGAATTTCCGGATGAATGGTCAAAGCAGACATGAGACTAGTTTTAAATTGCATGACGTTATTGCTCCTGATGAGCTTCTTCGGGCAAGCCCGCTCTACTGGCATTGAAGTTCATGTTGCCTTGAACAGCTATCAGGTTCCACCGTATCACCTGCCCAACGACATGGGGCTTTCCTCGTCTCTCGTCAATGCGCTGAATCGTCATCTTGTGGGACATCGGCTGGTCTTGCAAAATGTTCCCCGCGCGCGATTGCAACGTTATAGTTTTACTGATAAGAATTTTTCCGACACGGTTTTGTTCGTAACACCGTCTTTTGTCGGTGATCCGGCGATGACTCGCTTCCAGTGGACGGAGCCTCTTTTTTCCGAGTGCAACTTGTTTGTTTCCAATGTTTCGTCCTCGGTACCGCTCAATAGGGAAAATATCCAGGGTAAGAAGTTTGCAGGCGTATTTGGGTATAGATACGAATTTATAGACTCGCTTGTGTCTGTCCAAAAATTAAGGCGCGAAGATAGTCAGGATGAGGCTAGTGGAATGCAAAAGGTGGCGCTCGGCCGAGCCGATTTTTCTGTTGTGCCGACTGCTATATTCAATTACTTCCGGCTGAACTCGGAATGGGCTAAGAGGCTTAGCGTCGCTCCGGTCCCGTTGAACTGCTTTTCGCGACATATTCTGGTGGCAAAATCACAGCCAGCCTTATTGAAGGCGTTAAATCGGGCGATTCCGCATCTGCGAGATGACCGAGTCTGGATCAAGGCGCTCGCGGCGGTACGCGTTGAGCAGGTGCCGTCGGCAGCTGCTGAAAACGGCTCCCCTCGGGCGCGTTAGCGAAAATCACGCTTTGCTCACGGAACGGGGGCGACCGGGCCTGAGGACAAGTCAACATGGTCGGCCAAACGAGCAAATCGGAATCGCCCCTCGTCAGGCGAGCAAGCTGTCGTTGCTGCGTGGATAGCCGGTGAGTGCTAGTGCTAGGACGTGCGGCACGACGTTGCTCGCCTCCATGAAAAACTTCCACGGCGCGTAGTTGCCCGCCGCCCGCGCGCCCGCGCGAAATCCCACCCTGCGCTAGAATCAATCCTTTAACGAAAGGACAACCATGCGCGCGATCGAGATCACCAAGCCGGGTGGACCGGAAGTCTTGCGGCTGTGCCAGCGCCCCATGCCGGAACCGAAGGCGGGCGAGGTGCGTATCCGGGTGCATGCGGCCGGCATCAACCGGCCCGACGTGTTCCAGCGGATGGGCAACTATGCGCCGCCGCCGGGGGCGTCCGATCTGCCGGGGCTGGAAGTGGCGGGCGAGATCCTCGATGGCGACCTGGCCAATTCGCCCTTCAAGGCGGGCGACATGGTATGCGCGCTGGTGCAGGGCGGTGGCTATGCCGAGTTCGTGACGGCGCCCATCGCGCAGTGCCTGCCCGTGCCGCAGGGCTTGTCGCCGCTGGAGGCGGCGTCGCTGCCGGAAAACTACTTTACCGTGTGGAGCAATGTGTTCGACCGCGCGCGGCTGGGGGCGGGTGAGTCGCTGCTGGTGCAGGGCGGCACGTCCGGCATCGGCGTAACGGCGATCCAGCTGGCCAATGCAATGGGCAACCGCGTGTTCGCCACTGCCGGCAGCGAGGACAAGGCGCGCGCCTGCGAGCAGCTGGGCGCGGAGCGGGGCATCAACTACCGCCACGAGGACTTCGCCGCCGTCGTCAAGCAGCTGACGGGCGACAACGGCGTCGACGTCATCCTCGACATGGTCGGCGGCGACTACCTGGAACGGGAGATCAACTGCCTGGCCGACGACGGCCGCATCGCCATCATCGCGCTGCTGGGCGGCGCCAAGGGCACCCTGGACATGGGCCAGGTGCTGCGCCGGCGCCTGACCGTCACCGGTTCGACCTTGCGGCCGCGTTCGGTCGCCTTCAAGGGGGCGATCGCCCGCCAGCTGCAGGAAAAAGTGTGGCCGCTGTTCGGGGAAGGGCGCATCAAGCCCGTCATCTACGAGAGCTTCCCACTGGAGCAGGCGGCCGACGCGCACGCGCTGATGGAGGCGTCGACCCACGTCGGCAAGATCATGCTGCAGGTGATCAAGCCCTGAGCGATGCCCAACACGGCGGCCCGCCGACGTTGCCTGTTTGACCCGGCTTTGCCGCCCACGTTACAATTGCGGGTTTAACGTTTTATCAACCCGCCCGGAGTAATATGCGTCGCAAACTGGTCATCGGCAACTGGAAAATGAACGGCAGCCTTGCCGCGAATTCGGTATTATTACGCGGCATCGTGGCCGGCTACGCCGCGAAGAATGCCGATTGCGGCGTCTGCGCCCCGGCGCCATATCTGGCACAATGCCAGTCCGAGCTGACGGGGTCGCCCGTGGCCTGGGGGGCGCAGGACGTGTCCGCCTATGCCGCCGGCGCCTACACGGGCGAGGTGGCGGCATCGATGCTGCAGGAATTCGGCTGCCGTTATGTGCTGTGCGGCCACTCCGAGCGGCGCGCCTACCATCACGAAACTAATGAAGTCGTGGCGCAGAAGGTGCTGGCGGCGCACAATGCCGGCCTGACGCCGGTCGTCTGCGTGGGCGAAACCTTGGCCGAACGGGAAGCGGGTCGGACCAATATTGTTGTATGCGCGCAACTTCAAGCCGTCCTCGACGTGCTGGAAGCGGCGGCGGTGGAAAAGATCGTGCTGGCGTACGAGCCCGTGTGGGCCATCGGCACGGGCAAGACGGCCACGCCGGCCATGGCCCAGGAAGTGCACGCGATGCTGCGCAAGCTCGTCGCCGAACGCAATCCGGTGGCGGCGGCGAACCTGCAGATCCTGTACGGCGGCAGCATGAAGCCGGAGAATGCACGCGAGCTGCTGGCGCAGGCCGATATCGATGGCGGCCTGATCGGTGGTGCCGCGCTGAAGGTGGCCGATTTCCTGGCCATCGTGCACGCGGCCGAGTAAAGAGTCACTTAACCAAGCTTAACCAGGCCAAAAGCCCGGGTATCAACCAAGCATCAACTGAGAATTGGAATAGCATGAACACCTTGTTCAATCTGGTCGTCGTAGTTCAGGTCCTGTCGGCACTGGCCATCATCGGTCTCGTGCTGCTGCAGCACGGCAAAGGCGCCGACATGGGCGCCGCCTTCGGTTCCGGCGCATCCGGCAGCCTGTTCGGCGCCACCGGCTCGTCGAACTTCATGTCGAAGATGACGGCCGTGGCCGCCACCGTGTTCTTTGCCGCCACCCTGGGCATCTCGGCCCTGGCGACGCAGCGCAGCGCCGGCACCGGCGGCGTGCTGTCGAACATCACGGCACCGGTCACCGGTTCGGCCGCGATTCCCGCAGCGAATGCCCCGGCACCGGCCGCGCCTGCAGCGACGCCAACGGCTCCGGCGACGACGCCTGCGCCGGCCAATGGCGCGCCAGCGAACACGATTCCGAAGTAAAACTAATAAGTATTGAGTTTCTTCCGCTTTTCTTCTTGATTTCACGCAAACGTGATTAACAAAATGCGTAAAGACGAGTAGAATAGCGGCCTTAATGCCGACGTGGTGAAATTGGTAGACACGCTATCTTGAGGGGGTAGTGGCGCAAGCTGTACGAGTTCGAGTCTCGTCGTCGGCACCATAGATTTGAGAAGCCAGCACAAGGCGCCTGAGTTGCCCTCATGCCTGCAGCTGGTTTTTTTACGAGGATGTGTCGTTTGATCCTGGTCTCAGCGTTTGATTGGGGTCGAGCGTTGGCTGTGCCGTCAGGTGCAGCACTGTCCTGACGATCGTTCAACAACAGCTGTGATCCTACCGTGAACCTCGAAAATTACTTCCCCGTACTTCTGTTCCTGCTCGTCGGCCTCGGTGTCGGCGTAGTGCCCCAGGTGCTTGGCCGTCTGCTTGGCCCGCACAAGCCCGATGCGGCGAAACTCTCCCCTTACGAGTGCGGCTTCGAAGCCTTCGAAGACGCACGCATGAAGTTCGACGTGCGTTACTACCTCGTCGCGATCCTGTTTATTTTGTTCGACCTGGAAACTGCATTCTTCTTCCCGTGGGGCGTATCCATGCGCGAACTGGGCTGGCAGGGCTTCGTGACGATGATGGTGTTCATCGCCGAATTCGTTGTCGGTTTTTGGTATATCTGGAAGAAAGGTGCCCTTGATTGGGAATAAGCCATGGCTATTGAAGGCGTATTAAACGAAGGTTTCATCACCACCTCGGCCGACAAGCTGATCAACTGGGCGCGTACCGGGTCGATGTTCCCGATGACGTTCGGTCTGGCCTGCTGTGCGGTCGAAATGATGCACGTGGGCGCTGCCCGTTATGACATGGACCGCTTCGGCGTCGTGTTCCGCCCATCGCCGCGCCAGTCCGACGTGATGATCGTTGCCGGTACGCTGTGCAACAAGATGGCACCGGCACTGCGCAAGGTGTACGACCAGATGTCCGAGCCGCGCTGGGTCATCTCCATGGGCACCTGCGCCAATGGCGGCGGCTACTATCACTACTCGTATTCGGTGGTGCGCGGTTGCGACCGCATCGTACCCGTCGACATCTACGTGCCGGGCTGCCCGCCGACCGCCGAGGCACTGCTGTACGGCATCCTGCAGCTGCAAAACAAGATCAAGCGCACCAACACGATCGCACGTTAAACGGGGCGCGCAAAAATATGACAACACATCTGGAAGCATTGCAGGGCGCCCTGGCCGGCGTCCTGGGGGAGCGCGTCGCCACGACGACCGCGCTGGGTGAAATCACCCTCGTCGTCAAGGCCAACGACTATCACGCCGTCATGCAGACGCTGCGCGACAACGCCGCACTCGGGTTCGACACCTTGATCGACCTGTGCGGCGTCGACTATTCCACCTACGGCGAAGGCACGTGGGAAGGCCCGCGCTTCGCGGCCGTCACGCACCTGCTGTCGGTGAAGCACAACTGGCGCGTACGCGTGCGCGTGTTCTGCCCGGACGACGACATGCCGATCGTGCAGAGCGTCACCGATATCTGGCGTGCTGCAAACTGGTACGAGCGCGAGGCGTTCGACCTGCTGGGCATCCTGTTCGAAGGTCACAGCGACCTGCGCCGCATCCTGACCGACTACGGTTTCATCGGTCATCCATTCCGCAAGGACTTCCCGGTGTCCGGTTACACGGAAATGCGTTACGACGCCGAGCAGAAGCGCGTGATGTACCAGCCGGTAACGATCGAGCCGCGTGAAAACGTGCCGCGTGTGATCCGTGAAGAAAAATACGGGATGAAATAATGGCTGAGATTAAGAATTACACCCTGAACTTTGGTCCGCAGCACCCGGCCGCGCACGGCGTGCTGCGCCTGGTGCTGGAGCTGGACGGCGAGGTGATCCAGCGTGCCGACCCCCATATCGGCCTGCTGCACCGCGCCACCGAGAAGCTGGCCGAGCAGAAGACCTACCTGCAGAACGTGCCGTACATGGACCGTCTCGACTACGTGTCGATGATGTGCAACGAGCACGGCTACGTGATGGCCATCGAAAAGCTGCTGGGCCTGGAAGTACCGCTGCGCGCCCAGTACATCCGCGTCATGTTCGACGAGATCACCCGTATCCTGAACCACCTGATGTGGCTGGGCGCGCACGCGCTCGACGTCGGTGCGATGGGTCCGTTCCTGTACTGCTTCCGCGATCGCGAAGACCTGTTCGACTGCTACGAAGCCGTGTCGGGCGCGCGCATGCACGCGGCCTACTACCGCCCGGGCGGTGTGTACCGCGACCTGCCGGACGCGATGCCGCAGCACCGCGAATCGACGATCCGCAGCAAGAAGGAAATCAACAAGCTCAACGAAGACCGCCAGGGCTCCCTGCTGGACTTCCTGGAAGCGTTCACGAACCGTTTCCCGACCTACGTCGACGAATACGAGACGCTGCTGACCGACAACCGTATCTGGAAACAGCGTACCGTCGGCATCGGCGTCGTGTCGCCGGAAGACGCGCTGGCAATGGGCTTCACGGGCGCCATGCTGCGCGGCTCGGGCGTGCAGTGGGACCTGCGCAAGAAGCAGCCGTACGAAGTCTACGACCTGATGGATTTCGACGTGCCGATCGGCACCAACGGTGACTGCTACGACCGCTACCTGGTGCGCGTGGAAGAACTGCGCCAGTCGAACCGCATCATCAAGCAGTGCATCGAGTGGCTGCGCAACAATCCCGGTCCCGTCATCACGGACAACCGCAAGATCGCGCCGCCGTCGCGCGTGGACATGAAGTCCAACATGGAATCGCTGATTCACCACTTCAAGCTGTTCCAGGAAGGCTTCCACGTGCCACCGGGCGAAGCGTATGCCGCCGTGGAACACCCGAAAGGCGAATTCGGCATCTATATCGTCTCCGACGGTGCCAACAAGCCCTACCGCCTGAAGATTCGTGCCCCGGACTATGCCCACCTGCAAAGCCTGGATGAAATGGCGCGCGGCCACATGATTGCCGACGCCGTGACCATCATCGGCACGCAAGACATCGTTTTCGGCAGTATCGACCGATAAAGAGGCGGAAAGAATTATGTTATCTGAGCAGTGTTATAAAAAAATCGACCGTGAGTTGGCCAAGTACCCGGCCGACCAGCGCCAGTCGGCCGTGATGGCCGCGCTGGCCCACGCCCAGGTGGAACTGGGTTGGGTCTCGCCGGAAACCATGAAGGAACTGGCCGACTACATCGGCATGCCGGCCATCGCCGTGCAGGAAGTGGCCACCTTCTACAACATGTACAACCTGAAGCCCGTCGGCAAGCACAAGATCACCGTGTGCACCAACCTGCCATGCGCCCTGTCGGGCGGCGTGAAGGCCGGCGAGCACCTGAAGCACAAGCTGGGCATCGACTACCGCGGCACCACCGACGACGGCGCGTTCACCTTGATGGAAGGCGAGTGCATGGGCGCCTGCGGCGACGCACCCGTGATGCTGGTGAATAACCACCGCATGTGCAGTTTCATGAACAACGACAAGATCGACGCCCTCGTGGAGGAACTGAAGAAATGACTTCCCTGCACGACCGTCACATCAATCCGCTGATCCTGAAGGATCTGAACGGCGAAAACTGGCACCTGGAAGACTACGTCAAGCGCGGTGGCTACTCCGCGCTGCGCAAGATCCTGGAAGAGAAGATCACACCGGAAGCCATCATCGCCGACCTGAAGACGTCGGGCCTGCGCGGCCGCGGCGGCGCCGGTTTCCCCACGGGCCTGAAGTGGAGCTTCATGCCGCGCCAGTTCCCGGGCCAGAAATACCTCGTCTGCAACACGGATGAAGGCGAGCCGGGCACGTTCAAGGACCGCGACATCATCCGCTACAACCCGCACTCGCTGATCGAAGGCATGGCCATCGGCGCGTATGCGATGGGCATCACCGTGGGCTACAACTACATCCACGGCGAGATCTTCCAGGACTACCTGCGCTTCGAGGAAGCGCTGGAAGAGGCGCGTGCCGCCGGCTTCCTGGGTGACAAGATCATGGGCAGCGAGTTCTCGTTCCAGCTGCACGCCCACCACGGCTACGGCGCCTACATCTGCGGCGAGGAAACGGCGCTGCTGGAGTCGCTGGAAGGCAAGAAAGGCCAGCCGCGCTTCAAGCCGCCTTTCCCTGCGTCCTTCGGGCTGTACGGCAAGCCGACCACGATCAACAACACGGAAACCTTCGCGGCCGTGCCGTTCATCCTGAACATCGGCGCCGAGAACTACCTGGGCCTGGGCAAGCCGAACAACGGCGGCACGAAGATCTTCTCGATCTCCGGCGACGTCGAGCGTCCGGGCAACTACGAGGTGCCGCTGGGCACCCCGTTCGCCAAGCTGATGGAACTGGCCGGTGGCATGCGCGGCGGCAAAAAGATCAAGGCCGTCATTCCCGGCGGTTCGTCGGCACCGGTGGTGCGTGGCGAGATCATGATGCAGACCGACCTGGACTACGATTCGATCGCCAAGGCCGGCTCGATGCTGGGCTCGGGCGCCGTCATCGTCATGGACGAGACGCGCTGCATGGTCAAGGCGCTCGAGCGCCTGTCCTACTTCTACTACGAGGAATCGTGCGGCCAGTGCACGCCGTGCCGTGAAGGCACGGGCTGGATGTACCGGATGATCCACCGCATCGAGAACGGCCAGGGTCGCCAGACCGACCTGGACATGCTGAACTCGATCGCGGACAACATCCAGGGCCGCACCATTTGCGCACTGGGCGATGCGGCGGCGATGCCGGTCCGCGCGTTCATCAAGCAATTCCGCGAAGAATTCGAATATCACGTCGAGCACAAGCACTGCCTGGTGCCTGTCTCGGCTTTCTAAGTGATCATCATGGTTGAAATCGAAATTGACGGCAAGAAGGTAGAAGTCCCACCGGGTTCCATGGTGATGGACGCTGCCAACAAACTGGGGACGTATATCCCGCACTTCTGCTATCACAAGAAATTGTCGATCGCGGCGAACTGCCGGATGTGCCTGGTTGAAGTGGAAAAGGCGCCGAAGCCCTTGCCAGCCTGCGCCACGCCGGTGTCGGCGGGCATGATCGTGCGTTCGCACAGCGAGAAGGCAGTCCAGGCGCAGAAGAGCGTCATGGAATTCCTGCTCATTAACCACCCGCTGGATTGCCCCATCTGCGACCAGGGTGGCGAGTGCCAACTGCAGGATCTGGCGGTCGGCTACGGCAAGAACAGCTCGCGCTACGAGGAAGACAAGCGCGTCGTCGTGCCCAAGGATGCCGGCCCGCTCGTGTCCATGAAGGAAATGAGCCGCTGCATCCACTGCACCCGTTGCGTGCGTTTCGGCCAGGAAGTGGCCGGCGTGATGGAACTGGGCATGCTGGGCCGCGGCGAACACGCGGAGATCACCACCTTCGTCGGCGAAGCGGTCAGCTCGGAAATGTCGGGCAATATGATCGACCTGTGCCCCGTGGGCGCGCTGACGTCGAAGCCGTTCCGCTACAGCGCCCGGACGTGGGAGCTGTCGCGCCGCAAGTCCGTGTCGCCGCACGACGGCCTGGGTGCCAACCTGATCGTTCAGGTCAAGCAGGGCAAGGTCAAGCGCGTGCTGCCGCTGGAAAACGAAGCCATCAACGAGTGCTGGATTTCCGACAAGGACCGCTTCTCGTACGAAGCCCTGGACAGCGCCGAACGCCTGACGCAGCCGATGTTGAAGCAGGGCGGCGCCTGGAAAGAGGTCGACTGGCAGACGGCGCTGGAATACGTGGCCCACGGCCTGAAGAACATCAAGCATGAACACGGCGCCGACGCGATCGCCGCCTACGGCACCGCCCATTCGACGGTCGAAGAGCTGGCCCTGCTGAAGAAGCTGGTGCACGGCGTCGGTTCCGAGAACGTGGACTTCCGCCTGCGCCAGACCGACTTCGCGCTGGACGGCGAAGTGATGCCATGGCTGGGCATGCCCGTCGCGCAGGTGAGCAACCTGCACGGCGCGCTGGTGATCGGCTCGTTCCTGCGCAAGGACCATCCGCTCTTGGCCACGCGCCTGCGCGCTGCCGCCAAGAACGGCGCCAAGATCGCGCTGGTGGGTGCCACCGGTGACGACAGCCTGATCAACGTGAGCCGCCGCATCGTGGCCGCGCCGTCGGACTGGCTGGCCGTGCTGTCCGGTATTGTCGCCGCCGTCGCGCAAGCGAAGGGCGAGCCGGCACCGGCAGGCTTCGGTGACGTGGAAGCGAACGACGCGGCCAAGGCCGTTGCCGCCGGCCTGCTGTCGGGTGACGCGGAAACGCGCAACCAGGCTATCTTCCTGGGCAACGCCGCCGTGCACCACCCGCAGGCATCGCAGATCCACGCCGCCGCGCAATGGATCGCCACCGCCACGGGTGCCACGCTGGGCGTGCTGACCGAAGCGGCCAATACGGTTGGCGGCTACCTGGTCGGCGCCGTCGCACCGAAGGCAGCTGCTGCCTTCTCCGCGCCGAAGAAAGCCTACGTGCTGCTGGGCGCCGAACCGGAACTGGATGCGGCCAACCCGCAGGCCGCCGTGGCCGCGCTGAAGGGCGCCGAGATGGTCGTCGTCATGTCGGCCTTCAAGCACGGCGCCGAATACGCCGACGTGCTGCTGCCGATCGCGCCGTTCGCCGAAACCTCGGGCACGTTCGTCAACTGCGAAGGCCGTGCACAGAGCTTCAACGGTAGCGTCAAGCCGCTGGGCGAAGCGCGTCCGGCCTGGAAGGTCTTGCGCGTGCTGGGTAACATCCTCGGCCTGCCGGGCTTCGACTACGAAACCTCGGAAAGCATCCGCGACGAAGTACTGGGTGCCGGCGTGGCCGACCTGTCGTCCAAGCTGTCGAACAAGACGAAACTGGCCGCCACCGCCGCCACCTTCGGCGCCGGCGACAAGCTCGAACGCGTGACCGACGTGCCGATCTACTTCGCCGACGCGCTGGTGCGCCGTTCGGCACCGCTGCAGGCCACGCCTGACGCGGCGCCGCCGATGGCGCACATCTCCGCGGCCCTGGCCGAGCAGATCGGCGTCAAGAACGGCGACATGGTGCAGGTGCTGCAAGGCGCCGGTTCCGCGATCCTGGCGGCCCGTGTCGACGCGGCGCTGCCGGCCAACGTGGTGCGCGTACCCGCAGCCCACGCATCGACGGCAACCCTGGGCGACATGTTCGGCCCGATCTCGGTTGCCAAAGCAGGGGAGGGCAAATAATGGCGCTGGAATTCGTCAACACCATCAACACCAACGGCGCCGAGCTGCTCGGCCCCGTGTGGCCGTTTGCCTGGACCATGATCAAGCTGCTGTGCGTGCTGCTGCCGCTGATGGGCCTGGTCGCTTACGCCACCCTGTGGGAGCGCAAGCTGATCGGCTGGATCCAGATCCGTATCGGCCCGAACCGGGTCGGTCCGATGGGCCTCTTGCAGCCCATCGCCGACGCGCTGAAACTGCTGTTCAAGGAAATCGTCATCCCGACCAAGGCCGTGAAAAGCCTGTTCGTGATCGGTCCCGTGATGACCATCATGCCGGCGCTGGCCGCCTGGTCGGTGGTTCCCTTCGGCCCGGAAGCGGTGCTGGCCAACGTCAACGCCGGCCTGCTGCTGCTGCTGGCGATCACGTCGATGGAAGTCTACGGCATCATCATCGCCGGCTGGTCGTCCAACTCGAAGTACTCGTTCATGGGCGCCATGCGCGCATCGGCCCAGATGATTTCGTATGAGATCCCGATGGGCTTCGCGCTGGTGGTCGTGCTGATGGTGTCCGGTTCGCTGAACTTCATCGACATCGTCAACGGCCAGGGCCGCGGCTACTTCGCCGACATGGGCATCTCCTTCATGTCGTGGAACTGGCTGCCGCTGCTGCCGCTGTTCGTCATCTACCTGGTCTCCGGCCTGGCCGAGACCAACCGCCACCCGTTCGACGTCGTCGAAGGCGAGTCCGAGATCGTCGCCGGTCACATGGTCGAGTATTCGGGCATGTCGTACGCGATGTTCATGCTGGCCGAATACGCCAACATGATCCTGATCGGTACGCTGGCCTCGATCATGTTCCTGGGTGGCTGGCAGGCACCGTTCAAGTTCCTCGAATTCTGGGGCGGCTTCGGCGGCTTCTTCTGGCTGTTCGTGAAGTCCTTCTTCATCGTCTCGGTCTTCATCTGGGTGCGTGGTACCTTCCCGCGTTACCGTTACGACCAGATCATGCGTCTGGGTTGGAAGGTATTCATTCCGTTGACGCTGTTCTGGCTGGTCGTAGTCGCCGCCTGGATGCAGACGTCCTGGAACATTTGGAAGTAAGGGAAGCGCAAAATGGAACGAGTAAAAGACTTTTTCGGCAGCCTGCTGCTGTCCGAACTGTTCAAGGGTATGGCGCTGACGGGCAAGTATATGTTCTCGCGCAAGATCACCGTGCAATACCCGGAAGAGAAGACGCCGATGTCGCCCCGCTTCCGCGGCCTGCACGCGCTGCGCCGCTATCCGAACGGCGAAGAACGCTGCATCGCCTGCAAGCTGTGCGAAGCGGTGTGCCCGGCCATGGCCATCACGATCGAATCGGAGCAGCGTGACGACGGCACCCGCCGTACCACGCGCTACGACATCGACCTGACCAAGTGCATCTTCTGCGGCTTCTGCGAGGAATCCTGCCCGGTCGACTCGATCGTCGAGACGCACGTGCTGGAATACCACGGCGAGAAACGCGGCGATCTGTATTACACCAAAGAGATGCTGCTGGCCGTCGGCGACCGCTACGAGGGCGACATTGCTGCCGCCCGCGCGGCCGACGCGGCGTACCGCTGATCGCCCCCGAAACTGATCAGGATTGTTTATGGACTTTATAACCGTATTGTTTTACGTGTTCTCGACCATCATGGTGGTGGCCGCTGCACGCGTGATCACGGCACGCAACCCCGTGACGGCGGCGCTGTTCCTGGTGCTGGCCTTCTTCCAGGCGGGCGGCATCTGGATGCTGCTGAAAGCCGAGTTCCTGGCCATCGTGCTGGTGCTGGTGTACGTCGGCGCCGTCATGGTGCTGTTCCTGTTTGTCGTGATGATGATCGATATCGACCAGGAGAAGCTGCGTGCCGGCTTCTGGAACTACCTGCCGGTCGCTTCCATCATCGGCGGCATCATCGTGCTGGAAATGGCCTCCGTGCTGTGGCGCACCTACGGCGTGGCCGGTCCCCAGGCGCCCGAAGCCGCCGGCACCATCGGCAACACCAAGGAACTGGGCAAGCTCATTTACACGCAGTACATCTATGCGTTCGAGATCGCCGCCGTGATCCTGCTGCTGGCCATCGTCGCCGCCGTCGCGCTGACCCTGCGCAAGCGCAAGGACATCAAGTACTTCGATCCGGGCGAGGCCGTGCGCGTCAAGCGCAACGACCGCCTGAAGATCGTCAAGATGGACGCGGTGAAATCGGACGCGAAACTGCTGGCCGAAGCCGCCGCAACGAAGGAGGCACCATGACTTTATCGCTGGCACACTACCTGGTCCTGGGCGCGATCCTGTTCGCGATCTCGATCGTGGGTATTTTCCTGAACCGCAAGAACGTCATCGTGCTGCTGATGGCCATCGAACTGATGCTGCTGGCAGTGAACATGAACTTCATCGCGTTCTCCCATTATCTGGGCGATGCGGCCGGGCAGATCTTCGTCTTCTTCATCCTGACCGTGGCGGCCGCCGAATCGGCGATCGGCCTGGCCATCCTGGTGGTGATGTTCCGTAACCTGGACACCATCAACGTTGAAGACCTCGACAGCCTCAAAGGCTAGTTATTAACCCTCGAATAATAAACAGACAAGGTTCATCATGACGGGGCTTAACCCTAACCTTCTTCTTGCCGTTCCGCTTGCGCCGCTGGCAGGTTCCGCGATCGCGGGCCTGTTCGGCACGAAGTTCTTCGGTAACGTGGCCGGCCGCAAGGTATCGACAGTGGCCACCATCCTGGGCGTGCTGGTCGCCTTCCTGATTTCGTTCCAGACCCTGATGCAGGTGATGGACGGCCACACCTACAACGACACCGTGTACCGCTGGATGACGGTGGCCGGAGTCGACCTGGTGGTCGGCTTCCAGATCGACTCGCTGACGGCGATGATGATGTGCGTCGTGACCTTCGTGTCGCTGATGGTGCACATCTACACCATTGGATATATGGCTGAGGATGAAGGTTACAACCGCTTCTTCTCCTATATTTCCCTGTTCACCTTCTCGATGCTGATGCTGGTGATGTCGAATAACTTCCTGCAGCTGTTCTTCGGCTGGGAAGCGGTCGGCCTGGTGTCGTACCTCCTGATCGGCTTCTGGTACAAGCGCCCGACCGCCATCTTCGCCAACATGAAGGCCTTCCTGGTCAATCGCGTGGGCGACTTCGGCTTCATTCTCGGTATCGGCCTGCTGCTGGCCTACACCGGCTCGATGGACTACCAGGCCGTGTTCGCGAAGAAGGAACTGCTGACCACCGCGACCCTGCCGGGCACCGACTGGATGATCATCACCGTCGCCTGTATCTGCCTGTTCATCGGCGCGATGGGTAAATCGGCCCAGTTCCCGCTGCACGTGTGGCTGCCCGACTCGATGGAAGGCCCGACCCCGATCTCCGCACTGATCCACGCGGCGACGATGGTCACCGCCGGCATCTTCATGGTCTCGCGCATGTCGCCGCTGTTCGAACTGTCCGACACGGCACTGTCCTTCGTGCTCGTCATCGGCTCGATCACCGCGCTGTTCATGGGCTTCCTGGGCATCATCCAGAACGACATCAAGCGCGTCGTCGCGTACTCCACCTTGTCGCAGCTGGGCTACATGACGGTGGCACTGGGTTCGTCGGCCTACTCGGTCGCCGTGTTCCACCTGATGACGCACGCGTTCTTCAAGGCGCTGCTGTTCCTCGGCGCGGGCTCGGTCATCATCGGCATGCACCACGACCAGGACATCCGCAACATGGGCGGCCTGCGCAAGTACATGCCGATCACGTGGATCACGTCGCTGCTGGGCTCCCTGGCCCTGATCGGCACGCCGCTGTTCTCCGGCTTCTACTCGAAGGACTCGATCATCGAGGCAGTGCACGCGACCCATATCGCCGGTGCCGGCTTCGCCAACTTCGCCGTGCTGGCGGGCGTGTTCGTCACCGCGTTCTACTCGTTCCGCATGTACTTCCTCGTCTTCCACGGCAAGGAGCGCTTCGGCCAGGCCCACGCGCACGACCATCACGATGCGCACGCTCACGACAGCCACGCGCCGGCCAAGGCCGCCCATGGCGACCCGCACGCGCTGCACGATTCGGACGCGCACCATGAAGAGGAAGAGGACGATCACGGCCACCACGGCCTGGCCCCGGGCGAGAAACCGCACGAGTCGCCGTTCGTGGTCTGGTTCCCGCTGGTGATGCTGGCGATTCCTTCGGTGATCATCGGCTTCCTGGCCATCACGCCGATGCTGCACGGCTCCTTCTTCGATGGTGTCATCACCGTCGGCGAGAACCACCATGCGATGCGCGAGCTGCACGAGGAATTCCATGGCCCGCTGGCGATGGCGATCCACGGCCTGATGACGGCACCGTTCTGGCTGGCCCTGGCAGGCGTCGTGTCGGCGTACTACTGCTACATGGTCAATCCGCGCGTTCCAGCCTGGTTCTACAACAAGTTCAAGTTCCTGCACACCTTGCTGGACAATAAGTACTACATGGACGCGTTCAACCAGGCCGTGTTCGCCAAGGGCGCCCGCGTGCTGGGCAACGGCCTGTGGCGGGTCGGCGACCGGGCCATCATCGATGGCTTCCTGGTCAATGGCAGCGCCAAGCTGGTGGGCTGGTTCTCGTCGCTGGCACGCCTGGGCCAGACCGGTTACATCTATCACTACGCATTCGTGATGATCATCGGCATCCTGGGCTTCCTGGTGTATTTCCTGCCGTTCTGGCATGCCTAACACCGACACGCAAAAGAGATAAAAGATGCAGTCAACAACAACTATCACTCCTTACCTGAGCCTGTCGATCTGGCTGCCGGTCCTGTTCGGGCTGATCATCCTGGCGATCGGCCGTGACTCGCGTGCCGGGCTGGTGCGCGTGCTGGCCCTGGTCGGCTCGATCGTCTCGCTGCTGCCGACGATCCCGCTGTTCACCCAGTTCGACAATGCCGCCCACGGCATGCAGTTCGTCGAGAATACGCCGTGGATCGAGCGCTTCAATATCTTCTACTCGCTCGGTATCGACGGCCTGTCGCTGTGGTTCGTGCCGCTGACGGCCTTCATCACCATCATCGTCGTGATCTCCGCCTGGGAAGTGATCCAGGAGCGCGTGGCCCAGTACATGGGTGCCTTCCTGATCCTGTCGGGCCTGATGATCGGCGTGTTCACGGCGATGGACGGCCTGCTGTTCTACTTCTTCTTCGAAGCGACCCTGATCCCGATGTACATCATCATCGGCGTCTGGGGCGGTGCCAACCGCGTCTACGCGGCGTTCAAGTTCTTCCTGTACACCTTCCTCGGTTCGCTGCTGACCCTGGTGGCCGCCATCTACCTGTACAACAAGTCGGGTAGCTGGGACATCCTGAAGTGGCACCAGCTGCCGCTGACGATGACGGAGCAGATCGCCATCTTCGTGGCCTTCTTCATGGCCTTCGCCGTCAAGGTGCCGATGTTCCCGGTCCACACGTGGCTGCCGGACGTCCACGTCGAAGCACCGACCGGCGGTTCGGCCGTGCTGGCCGCCATCATGCTGAAGCTGGGCGCCTACGGTTTCCTGCGTTTTTCGCTGCCGATCGTGCCTGACGCGTCGCACTACCTGGCGCCCGTCGTCATCGTGCTGTCGCTGATCGCCGTCATCTACGTCGGCCTGGTGGCGATGGTGCAGAAGGACATGAAGAAACTGGTGGCGTATTCGTCGATCGCCCACATGGGCTTCGTCACCCTGGGCTTCTTCATGTTCAACGACATGGGCACCCAGGGCGCGATCATGCAGATGATCTCGCACGGCTTCGTCTCCGGCGCCATGTTCCTGTGCATCGGCGTGCTGTACGACCGTGCCCACTCGCGCCAGATCGCCGACTACGGCGGTGTCGTGAACAAGATGCCGCGCTTCGCCGCCTTCTTCATCCTGTTCTCGATGGCCAACTGCGGCCTGCCCGCGACCTCCGGCTTCGTCGGCGAGTTCATGGTCATCCTGGGCGCCGTGCAGTTCAACTTCGTGACCGGCATCCTGGCCGCGACCGCGCTGATCCTGGGCGCCGCCTACTCGCTGTGGATGGCCAAGCGCGTCATCTTCGGCAAGGTGGCGAACCACCACGTGGCCGAACTGACCGATATCAACAGCCGCGAATTCCTGATGCTGGGCATCCTGGCGATCGCGGTGCTGGTGATGGGCCTGTATCCGGCGCCGTTCACCGACACGATGCAGACCTCCGTGGCCGACCTGCTCAAGCACGTCGCCCAGAGCAAGCTCGCCATTGCACACTGATTGGGACCCGAGTTTTCATGAACGCTACTACAAACCTGATTCCGATCTACGCGGAGGTCTTCCTGGTGGTCGCCACCTCGGCCATCCTGCTGATCGACATGTTCCTGTCCGAGGCGAAGCGGGGCATCACCTATGCGCTGTCGCTGCTGGCACTGGTGGGCTGCGCCTGGTTCACCTTCACGGACTTCAACGCCGGCACGACCACGTACACCTTCTACAACATGGTCGTGTCCGACCCGATGGGTAACCTGCTCAAGCTGTTTACCTACCTGACCGTCGGCGTCACCTTCGTCTACTCGCGCCAGTACACGCACGAACGCGGCATGCTGGGCGGTTCGCTCGGCGGCGAGTTCTACGTGCTGGCCCTGTTCTCGATGCTGGGCCAGATGGTGATGATCGCCGCGAACAACTTCCTGTCCATCTACCTGGGCCTGGAACTGATGTCGCTGGCGACCTACGCCCTGGTGGCCCTGCGCCGCGACCATTCGATGTCGACCGAAGCGGCCATGAAGTACTTCATCCTGGGCGCGCTGGCCTCCGGCTTCCTGCTGTACGGGATGTCGATGCTGTACGGCGCCACCGGCACCCTTGACCTGACGGCCATGGCCGCCAAGATCGCCAGCGGCACCGTCTCGCCGACGATCCTCGTGTTCGGCGTCGTCTTCATCGTCGCCGGCCTGGCCTTCAAGCTGGGCGCCGTGCCATTCCACATGTGGGTACCGGACGTCTACCAGGGCGCGCCGACCAGCGTCACCCTGCTGCTGGGCGCCGCGCCGAAGCTGGCCACGTTCGCCATCACCATCCGCCTGCTGGTGGAAGGCCTGCTGCCGCTGGCCTTCGACTGGCAGCAGATGCTGATGATCCTGGCCGTGCTGTCGCTGGTGGTGGGTAACCTGACCGCCATCGCCCAGACCAACCTGAAACGGATGCTGGCCTATTCGACCATCGCGCAGATGGGCTTCGTGCTGCTCGGCCTGATGGCCGGCGTCACGGGCGGCGACAGCACCAACGCGCCGGCCGCCTACAGCGCCGCGATGTACTACTCGATCACGTACGTGCTGACCACCCTCGGCACCTTCGGCCTGATCATGGTGCTGTCGCGTGCCGGCCATGAAGCGGAAGAGCTGGCCGACTTCAAGGGCCTGTCGAAGCGTTCGCCATGGTTCGCGCTGGTGATGACGATGCTGATGTTCTCGCTGGCCGGCGTGCCGCCGCTGATGGGCTTCGCCGCCAAGCTGGCCGTGCTGCAAAGCGTGCTGCAGACGGGCCAGCTGTGGCTGACCGTCTTCGCCGTCATGGCGTCGCTGGTGGCCGCGTTCTACTACCTGCGCGTCATCAAGACGATGTGGTTCGACGAGCCTGTCGACACCGCGCCGATCAAGGTCGCGCTGGACAAGAACGTCGTGCTGGGCCTGAACGCCGCACTGCTGATCGTGCTGGGCGTGATGCCAGGCCCGCTGCTGGACGCCTGCATCCACGCGATGCGCACCACGCTGGCTTCCTGATCGATGGAAGTCGGCGCTGCGGCCTGGTTGGTGATTGTCCTGGCGCTGGCCGGCGCCAACCTGCCGTTCCTGAACGATAGGGTGTTTGCCGTGGTCCCGCTGCGAGGCGGGGCGGGCAAGCACCCGGATGGCTGGCGCAAGCCGTTCATCCTGCGCTTCGGCGAACTGGCGGTGCTGTACTTCCTGGTCGGCTTCGCCGGCCTGGCGCTGGAAGGGCGCATCGGCACCGTGTTCCCGCAAACGTGGGAGTTCTACGCCATCACCGCCTGCCTGTTCCTGGTGCTGGCCTTCCCCGGCTTCGTCTTCCGCTACCTGCGCAAGCGCCACTGATTTTCTCCGCTTCACGCCCGGCGCCGTTGCAACTGCAACAACGCCGCGGCGCTGTTACACTGACGTTTTTTTGATTGGAGCGTGCATGAGCGATGCGCACCTGAAGGAAACGAAAGTGGGCGGCGCCCTGGCATACGACGGTGGCTTCCTGAAGGTCCACAAGGACCAGGTCCGGCTGCCGAACGGCATCGTCACCAACCGCGAATACATCCGCCACCCCGGCGCAGTCGCCATCCTGCCGGTGCTGGACGATGGCCGCATCCTGCTGGAACGCCAGTTCCGTTACCCGAACAGCCAGGTCTTCATCGAATTCCCTGCGGGGAAAATCGACGAGGGCGAGGACCACCTGGACTGCGCCAAGCGCGAGCTGGTGGAGGAGACAGGGTACACGGCGCGCGAATGGCACTACCTGACCACGATCCACAACGCCATCGCCTATTCGGACGAGCACCTGGAGCTGTACCTGGCCAAGGGCCTGGTGGCGGGCGAGGCGCGGCTGGACGAAGGCGAATTCGTCGAGTGCTTCACGGCCACCCTGGACGAGATGCTGGACTGGGTCCAGACAGGGCGCATCACGGACGTGAAGACCATCATCGGCACCTTCTGGCTGGACAAGCTGCGCTGCAACGACTGGAAGCTGGCCTGACATGAAGGTCTTGCCGGCCGCGCTGCTCGTGCTGGCATGCGGCAGCAGCGTGGCCGCGCCGGCTGCCCGCACGCCGTTCCAGGTGCGTTGCGAGGATTCGATCAGCAAGACCATCTCGGTGCTATCGGCCCGGCAGAACGGCTACACCATCAATACCCAGCTGTCGTACAAAATGCTGACGGCGATGAAGGGCGTGGCCTCGCGCAACCAGTTCGTGCTGGGCCTGACGCGCACCGAGTCGCGCGTGCAGATCGGCCTGGCCGGCCCGATGCTGCAGGACCCCGTGACGGGCTACGAATGCGTGGCGCCGAAGATCTCCGTGCAGCTGACGTATGCACCCGTGAAGGTCTACGTGGGCAGCGAATTCCCTGTCGGAACCTGCGGCTACAACGAGATCCTGGCGCACGAGATGCGCCACATGCAGGCCTATATGGCGCACCTGCCGAAGGTGGAACAGACCGTGTCGGCCGCGCTGGCCAGGCGCTTCGAGGGTAAACCCCTGTACGCGCCGGCCGGCACGGCCCGTTCGGCCCTGTCCTTCGAGATCGACAGCGGCTGGCTGCCCTACATCAAGGCCGAAATGGCCAAGGTGGAAGCGGTGCAGGCGCAGATCGACTCCCCGGCCGAATACGCCCGGCTGGGCAAGGTGTGCGGCGGCGAGATCCAGAAGATATTGGTAAGAACACGAGCATTAAGATAATGAACGACGCAGACGCAACTCCGCACCCATCCCCACGCGCATCTCCCAATTACTTTGCGCTGATACCCGCCGCCGGCGTGGGCGCCCGCATGGGCGCGACCGGCCCGAAACAATACCTGCCGCTGGCCGGCCGTCCCATGCTGCGCCACACGCTGCAGGCCTTCCTCGACAGCCCCCTGGTGGCACACACCTATGTCGTCGTCAGTCCCGAGGACGGCTATATCGACGCTGTCGTGGCCGACTGCGGCGCGCGCGTGACGGTGCTGCGCTGCGGCGGCGCCACACGCATGGAGTCCATTCGCAACGGCCTGCGTGCCGTGCAGGGTGCCGTGGCGCCGCAGGACCGCGTGCTGGTGCACGACGCCGCGCGCCCCGGCCTGACGGCGGCCTTGATCGAGCGCCTGGTCATTGCTGCCGGCACCGATCCGGCCGGGGGCCTGTTGGCCCTGCGCGTGGTCGACACGGTCAAGACCACCCGTGGCGGCCGCGTCGAGACGATGCCGCGCGACGGCCTGTGGCTGGCCCAGACGCCGCAGATGTTCCCCTGCGAGCTGCTGCTGCGCGCGCTGGAAGCGGCGCCCGATCCGGATGCCATCACCGACGACTCTTCCGCCGTCGAGATGCTGGGCCTGTCGCCACGGCTGGTCGAGGGCCATCCGCGCAACCTGAAAGTGACCCTGCCGGCCGATATCGCCATCGCCGAAATGTACCTGACCCTGGATAAATCATGACCATCAAACTACCGTTCCGCATCGGCCAGGGCTACGACAGCCACCGCCTCGTCGAGGGGCGCAAACTGATCCTGGGCGGCGTCGAGATCGCCCACGACAAGGGCCTGCTGGGGCACTCCGACGCCGACGCACTGCTGCACGCCGTCACCGATGCGATCCTGGGCGCCGCGGCGCTGGGCGACATCGGCAAGCACTTTCCGGATACCGCCGTGGAATTCGCCGGCGCCGATTCGCGCGTGCTGCTGCGCGAGGCGGCCAAGCGGGTGCGCGCCACCGGCTACGACATCGGCAATGTCGACGCCACCATCATCGCCCAGCGCCCGAAGATGGCGCCGCACATTGGCACGATGGTGACGAACATCGCCGAGGACCTGGGCGTGGCGCCCGGCCAGGTCAACGTCAAGGCCAAGACCAACGAGAAGATGGGCTACCTGGGCCGCGAGGAGGGCATCAACGCCGAAGCCGTGGCCCTGCTGGTGCTGCGCCAGGACTGAGCCATGCGCGACCTGTCGGCCTACCGCGAAGTGGCGATCGAGTCGTTCGACGACAATGGCGTGGCGCGCATGCGGCCCGTGGTGGGCCAGGCTTACCACCCGTGGCTGCGGGTGCAGGCGCCGCGCGCGATGGTCACCGATTACCCGATCGGCACGCGCTTCCTCGTGCATGCCAAGCTGACCGACCGCCTTGGCGGCGAACCCTATCTGTATGTGTACCATGGCGATCCTGTCGTCGTGCTGGACGGCGCGCAGGCGAAACGATTCCTGGCCGAGTTCCGGCGCGGCCGCCTCTAGAACTCCGGGAGACCCGATGATCAAGATCCGTGAAATCGACCATATCGTGCTGCGCGTGGTGGACCTGGGCCGCATGGTGCGCTTCTACACCGAGGTACTGGGCTGCACCATCGAGCGTCGCCAGGACGCCATCGGCCTGGTGCAGCTGCGCGCCGGCAGTTCGCTGGTCGACCTGGTGCCCGTGGACGGCAAGCTGGGCAAGGCAGGCGGCGCCGCGCCGGGGACTGAGGGGCGCAACGTCGACCATTTCTGCTTCCGCGTCGAGCCCTTCGACGAAGCAGCCATCCGCGCCCACCTGGAAAGCTTCGACGTGGCCGCCGGCCCGGCCGAATCGCGCTATGGCGCGGAAGGGGAGGGGCCGTCGATCTATCTGGCCGACCCGGAAGGGAATACCGTGGAGCTCAAGGGGCCGCCAGAGCCGGCCTGAAACGTGTCCAGGTACTCCCGCGGCACCTGGTACGGGTACAGAGCACCCAGCATGGCGGCCAGGATCAGGCTTGAGACCACCAGCCCGCCGGACAGCGCCACGCTCAGCACCGCGGCGCGGGCGTTGCCGGTGCGCGGCACGCGCCACGACAGCGCGCAGCCCAGGTGGGCAAATACGGCCAGCACCGCCAGGAAGTAGTATGGCGCGAAAAAATAGCGCGCCGCGCCCGCATGCAAGCCGGCGGCGGCGTAGTGGAGGTTCGTGTCCAGGTCCAGCACGGCGCGCCCGGCCAGCACGGCTGCCACGTGGATGAGGAGGAACAGCGCCAGGTAGAGACCCGATGCCGCTGCAGCTTTGCCGTGAAGCCGGCGCGCCGGCCGCGTCCCGCATACACCAGCCACAGGCCGCTGCCGGCCTGCAAGGTCACGCACAGCAGCAGCACCGCCTCCACGAACGGCTGGCGATAGACCAATCGAGCCGCTTCCATGAAGCGCAGGTGCGCGGCGACGCCGGCCAGCGCCGCCAGGTGGTTGACGACGTGGACCGTGACGAAGGCCGCGACGACGAGCGCGCAGCCCCGGTGGACGCGACGGGCTGCCTTCATGGCAGGCGCGCCGTCAGTTGCAGCCGGAGCGGGGTGGCCGGGCGCTGCGTGATGGCGAAGGCGGCGCGGGGCGGCGCCATGCCGGGCGGGACATCCACCTTGAAGCGCTGCAGGAACATGGCGGCGATTACCGTCATTTCCGTCATCGCCAGGTGCTGGCCCAGGCACACGCGCGGCCCGGTCCCCAGCGGCATCCAGGCGCCACGCGGAATAGCCGGAGCGTCGTCGGCGAAGCGCTCGGGGCGGAACGCCAGCGGCTCGGGGAACCAGCGCGGGTCGTGGTGCATCAGCTGCAGCGGCACGGAAAACATCGTTCGCGCCGGCAGCTGCCAGCCGCCCAGAGTGATCGGGCGTGTCGAGCGGCGCGTCAGCAGGAGCGGCGCGGCCGGGTACAGGCGCAGCGTCTCCTGCAAGGTGCGCGTCAGCCGGGGCAGGGCGGCCAGGTCCTGCGCCGTCGGCGCGCGGCCTCGCAGTACCGCGTCCACTTCCGCATGTGCGGCCGCCTGGGCCGCCGGGTTGTCCGCCATGCACCAGGCCCACCACGTCAGGGTGGCGGCTGCCGTCTCATGGCCGGCCAGGAAGGTCGTCATGCATTCGTCGCGAACGGCCTGCAGGGACCAGGTATCCGGATCGCCCAGGTGCAGCGCCAGCAGCCGGGCGAGCAGGTCTTCCGGCCAGGCGTCGCGTGGCATGGCCAGCCGGGCCTGAACGTGGCGGCCGATCAGATCGCGCAGCACGCGCTTGCCTTCCCGCTTGGCCCGTTTCCAAGGCATCCAGTCCGGCGACGTGGCGGGCCAGTACATCTCCGCATTGCCGGCGACGACGACGTCGTGCACGGCCTTTTCGGCCAGGCGGGCATCCGCGTCGATCGCGCTGGAGAACAGCATGCGCAGGATGACGTCCATGCCGAGGGACGTGAAGCCGTTCTCGATCGGCCAGTCCTTGCCGCCGCCATGCCATTGGGCGAAGGCGCCGGCAGCCGCGCCGGCGATGTCGGGCACGAAGGCCTGCACTTCACGCGGCGCGAAGGCGGGCTGCAGCGCCTGGCGCTTGACCCGCCACGGCGCGCCTTCGCTCGTCAGCACGCTGTGGCCGTGGATCTGAGCGAACACGTGAACGGCCCGCTCCCAGCGGATCAGTGCGTCGTGGTGCTGGACCAGCAGCTCGCGCACCAGCTCCGGCTCCGTGACGACAATCTGGTGTTCCGGCCAGATGCGCAGGTGCACCAGGCCGCCGTACTCCCGGCGCCAGCCGTCCAGGGTACCCAGCAGGTCGCCCGCCATGCGGCGCAGCAGGCCCCAGCCTGTCAGGCCAGCGGGCGGTCCAGGTGGCCAGGCACCGGCGGGATGCAGTGGCAGGGGCGGCGTGCTCGCAGGCTGGTCCGCGCCGAACGGACATTGGGCAGGTGTCGTTTTCATGAAGCCAGTGTGTCCCGCCGCGCCGCCGGCGTATTGAACGGAAACGACATGACGTTTTGATATGTCGAGCCATGACCCTTGCTATACTCACCGACCATGGCTTCCGACTTTCCAGGCATCCGGCACTCATGCCCCGACCCCCATGCGCGCGCACCCCGATTCGCGGCGGACGAGGGCGCGCATGCGTGGCTGCGGCAGGCACCCGCGTCGCTGCAGGGCGCACTGGTGGCGCTGGCCGGGCGCGATACCAGGGCGCTGCCGCTGGACAGCGCCCAGCGGCTGTCGCACTTCCCGGCCTCGCCGATCGTGACGATTTCCTGGTGCCGCGACATGGACATCGGCCTGGTGCGGCAGACGGACGAAGGACCTGCCTGGCAGCCCTTCGGCGCCCAGGTCATCATATCAGGCAGCCAGTCGCAGCCGCCCGTGACGTGGGCGCCAAGTACCGGCTGCGGCCATATCGCCCACTTCACGCCGGACGCCGCCCAGGCCCTGTTCGACGTCGATCTGGCGGCGATCCAGGACCGCTTCGTGCCCGTCGACCAGGCTATCGGCGCCCGGCATGCTTCCCTTTGGCAGGCGTTGCTGGAGAGCCGGGACACGGACCTGCTGGCCGTGCTGGAACGGCACCTGGCGCCGCGCTGGCAGGCCGTGCAGGGCCGGCAATCTTCCAAGGCCTCGCTGCGCCAGTTCGGCCGGCACTGGATCGAGCGCCTGGCGTGGCAGGCCCACCAGTGGCGCCGCGAGCACAGCCCTCGCCACGTCGAGCGGCGCATCAAGGCGTTCAGCGGCCGCTCGCTGCGCGAATGGGAATCGCTGGTGAAGACGGAGAGCCTGTTCTTCGCCGCGCGCGACCGTTACGAATCCGGCCAGCCGTTCGACTGGGCCGACCTGGCGCAGGAAGAAGGCTTCGCCGACCAGGCCCATATGAGCCGGGTCGCCAAGCGCATCACCGGCTTCGCGCCGGGCGAATTCGCGCAGCGCTTCATCGAGGACGAGTCGTTCTGGATGTACCGCCTGTGGGTGTGAGGCGCAGAGCGTGGTGGCAGCAGGACGGGCAGCTCAGCGAGCGGCGTCCCACTGGAATTTTCGCGAAGAGGTCGACGTCGACAGCCTGTTGCCGCCATCGGTGCCGAGGCAGTTCGGCCAGTCCACTTGCGAGGCGGAGGATACGCAATAGCGCAGCTGGCCGTCCGGATCGGGCAGCGACACGGTCGTGCCTTGCGCAACGAACGTCAGCGCCGGCTGCGGCTGCGCCGGCAGTCCCACCGCCACCGTGCATTGCCCCGTGGGCGAGGCGGCACACGTGAAGGCGGCGCTGCCGCTTTTCGCCGCGATCCGGTAATCGAGCCTGCCATCGGCGGCGTGGACTGCCGCCACGGCCAGCGTCGCCGCCAGCGCGGCCGCAATCGTCTTGTTCATCGCATTGCCTTGTCGGATGGGCTTTTACGATACCACTGCCGGCAGGCGCCGGCGCGCCTCGTCACGACATGATCATCATGTTGATTGCGGCGCGCCGCCGTACCGGCTGCTCATCGCCGCGCCCACGGAGGAGACGATGATGGCGCCGATGGCCAGCCATTGCAGCACGGTCAGTCGCTCGTCCAGCACCACCAGTCCCACCAGCGCGCCGATGGCCGGTTCGGCGCTGAGCAGGATGCTGAAGGTATTGGCCGGCAGCCGGCGCAGTGCCACCATTTCCAGGGAATAGGGGATGGCGCTGGACACCAGCGCGACGGCCAGCCCCAGCATCAGCACGTCCGGTTGCAGCAGCCCGGCGCCGGCCTGCGCCACGCCGATCGGCAGCACGATCAGGGTGCCGATCCACATGCCGCAGGCCGATGCAGCCGGCCCGTGCTGGGCGCCGGCGCGCTTGCCGGCCAGGATGTACACGGCCCAGCAGATGCCGGCGCAGAAGGCCAGCACGACGCCGCGCCAGTCCAGCGCCACCGCCGACCGCGTGAGCGGCAGCAGCAAGGCCAGGCCGGCCACGGCCAGCGCGATCCACAGGAAGTCGAGCCGGCGGCGCGACGTCCACACGGCCACGGCCAGCGGTCCGGTGAATTCGATGGCAATCGCGATGCCCAGCGGGATATGGGCCAGCGAGGAGTAGAAGCACAGGTTCATCACGCCCAGCGACACGCCGTACAGCCCCAGCACGTGCCACTGCCCGCCCAGCCGCAGCTTCCACGGCTGGTAGACGGCCGACAGGATCAGGGCCGCAAACGTCAGGCGCAGCGCCGTCGTACCGGCAGGGCCGATCAGGGGGAACAGCTGCTTGGCCAGCGAGGCGCCGGCCGTCATCGACACCAGCGAAACGAGCAGCGCCGCGAACGGCACGAAGGACGCCGGCGCAGGCTGGGCGTGGGTACCGGAGATGGTCATGCGAGGGTCATGAAAGTGTCACTGCGCCCAGTAATCGAGCACCAGCGACTTTTCCAGCACGCCGCCCAGCATGCCCACGAAGCGCTGGTGCTCGGGATGGTTCAGGTAGTCGTCCCGGTCCGGCGCGGCGGCGAAGGTCAACGTGAAGCAGTGGGTGAAGCCGTCGTTCAGGCCTTCCAGGCTGACGTTGGTGCCCCATTCATAGGACACGATGGCGGGAATGGCGTCCTTCAGCGCGCCGAAGGCGGTAACGACGGCGTCGATCTCGTCGGCGGTGGCCTTGTTCTTGAACGCGAAGAGGACGACGTGGCGCAGGGTGGTTGGCATGGGATGGTCGCTCGGTGAAGCCCACTGCATGGGCTGGGGTTCGTGTCGTAAGCTGTCAGTTTCCGGCCGCCGGCAGCCGCGCCGTAAATACCACGTGCGGCGCCTCGTAGCGGTATTCGATGTTGCCGCCGTGGCCCTGCATGACATTGTCGGCGATGTACAGCCCCAGGCCCATGCCGGTGCGGTTGGCCTGGTTCTGCAGGGCCATGCGCTTGAACGGGTTGAACAGCTGCGTTTCCAGTTCCGGCGGAATGGGGCTGCCCTCGTTGCGCACTTCGATATGGACGAAACCGTCGCGCAGGTCCAGCGCGATGCGCACGCCGTTCCCCGTCGTGCCGTGGTGGCGCGCGTTGCTCAGCAGGTTGCTGATCACCTGGGCGAGCCGGTCGGCATCGACCTGGGCGCGGACGCCCGGCGCGATCGCCGCTTCGTATTGCGTGCCCGGATGGCCTGTGCGGGTTTCGTCGAGCAGGTCCTCGACCAGGCGGCTGATGTCGGTGTCGTCCTTGCGCAGGGCCAGACCGAGGCCGCTGTCGAGGCGGCTCATGTCCAGCACCTGGCTGATCAGGCGCTGCATGCGCCCGCTGGAGCGCTGGATGCGCTGGCCCAGCTGGTGTGGCTGGGCGCCATGCTGCAGCACGGTGGCGGCCATCGCGATCGACTGCAACGGGTCGCGCAGGTCGTGGCCCAGCATGGCCAGCAGCTGCATGCGCGCGCGCTCCGTCTCGGCGTGGCGGGCCATGCTGGCACGGTGCATCTCGGCCAGCAGCTGGCCGGCCACCACCATGCGCTTGTCGTCCCACGGTTCGGCGCGGCCGTGCACCGTGTCGACCCATTCGTCGAAGGAGCCGCGCGGCGTCAGGCGGTGACCCAGCGGTCCGGTTTTCTCGATCTTGTCCGGCTTGCCGGCCCAGCGGATCGTCTGCACCTGCTCGCGCCGCAGCGCCACCAGCCAGCCATGCGTGGCCGGGTCGAAGTGCAGGCCGAGCAGTCCGACCCACGGTCCGACGCGGCTTCCCGTGGCGGCAGGCCATTCGTCGCGGGCGCTGCGCTGCAGGACTTCCTCGCCGTCGGCCGGCAGCGACGCGATGATGGCGGCGGCCAGGTCCTTGTCGACGTCGCCGTGCACGCACAGCTTGCCCTGCTGGGAAAACACCAGCGCATCGGCGTCCAGCGTCTGCGCCAGGCCTTCCGCATGCCGGTCCAGCGCGGCCAGCACGTCGTCTTCGTGCAGCAGCGTTTCGATCAGGTGGGTGCGCACCTGCGCCGCCTCGTCGATTGCACCGGCGCGCTCGCGCGCGTCGATGCTCTGGATCGTGGCGGCCAGCACCTGGGCCATCACGTCGCAGGCCATGCGTACGGAGTAAGGCACGCGCAGCGGCGTGTTGTGGTGGCAGGCGATCAGGCCCCACAGGCGGCCGTTGACGACGATCGACACGCTCATCGACGCGGCCACGCCCATGTTCTGCAGGTACTCGACGTGGATCGGCGAGACGCTGCGCAGCACGGCGTGGCTCATGTCCAGCGGTTCGTCGCCGGGCGCCACGGCCACGGGCACGGGGCGGTAGCCGATGTCGGCGATCAGGCGCAGCGTGTTGATGGTGTACAGCCGGCGCGCCTGGGCCGGGATGTCGCTGGCCGGGTAGCGCATGCCGATCAACGGCTTCAAGGTATCGGCGCGGGCTTCGCCGACGACGTCGCCGCTGTCGTCGTGACGGAAGCGGTAGGCCATCACGCGGTCGAAGCCCGTGATGGCGCGCACCTGCTCGACGGCCAGCTGCAGCAGGGTGGGAATGGATTTCTGCCGGCGCAACCGCTCGATGGCGGTGTGGGCCTTCAATGCGAAGGCGGCCACGCGCTCGCTGCCGACGTCGCGCAGCTCGAACTCGGCCAGCACCCGGTTGGCATCGCTGTGGACGATGCAGTCGAAGGTCTGCGGTCCGACGGCAGTTTCGATGGCGGTGGGCGTGCAGCCTTCGTCGCTGCTGGCGCTGATGCACTCCTCGAGCTGCTCCAGCACGTCCGCCGCCAGTGGCAGGGCAGTGAGCGGCATGTCCAGCACGGGCAGGAAGCCGAGCAGGGCACCGGCGTTTTCGCTCCACGCGCGCAGGGCGCCGGCGTGATTGAATGCCAGCAGCGCACCGTGCGGCTGGATCAGGCCGGGAATATGGATCGGTTCAGTGGCGCAGTTGTCCAGGCCCACCGGCGTGACCGGTGCATTGCCCGCTCCCTGGCCCACGTTCATGCGGCCGCCTTCGCGTCGGCGCCCTGTTGCAGGGCGATCAGGCTGTCGAAGGCATCGCGCGCGCCGGCGCAGGCCGCGGCAATGGCGTCGGGCGACTGCACCGCTTCGCGCAGCGCGCGCAGGAACTGCTGCCAGCGCGGGCCCGGCGGCGTGCCGTCGCCGTGCAGGTAGCGCAGCGGATGGGGTGCCAGCCGTTCGGCGTGGTGGCGGTACAACACCGTGCCGCCCAGTCGCGAGCCTTCGATCACGTACGCCACGCCCCAGCGGTAGGCGGTGCCGTCGGCGGCGAACCAGGGGACGTCTATGGCGGCGGGCAAGGCGGGCAAATCGGACAGCGCGGGATGGGCCAGGTCGGCTTCGAGCAGCGGGAGGTGGGGCGCCGGCGGCAGCACGGCCGCATCCTGCGGGCCGTCATCGAAGCGGGCCTGCCACGCTTCCAGGGGCGCCAGCCAGCGGCGCAGCAGGGACAGGTGGTCCCGGTAATGGCGCAAGGTGGGCGTGTGCTGGGCCAGCGGCATGGCGTGATCGAGCACGGCATGCCGGCTGGCGGTGGCCTCGCGCAATGCCGCGAGAATGTCCGGAGTTTCCATCGTCATGCCGATATTGTACAGCCCACGCCACGGCGTCGGCGTTCGTCTCGACACCGGGCCGCCCCCGTTCAGTCGCCGTCGCCGTCGTCGCTGTCCTCGCCGTTCTCGACGGCGCGCTGGCGGTCGGCATCGGCGACGGCACGCAGGCGGGCGGCGTCGTGCATGAAGTCGTCGACGCTGCCGTCGCGGCTCTGGCGGATCTCCGGCGGCAGCAGCACGGACATGTACGGCTCGTCGCTGGCGTGGCCGTTGGTCTGCAGGTTGTTCATCAGGATCAGGCCGGAACCAAGGCCCAGCAGCAGCGAGCAGGCCAGCAGCAGCCGGCGCGTCGGGAAGTGCGGCCGGATCGTACGCAGGTGGAAGTACACCATGCCGCAGACGATCAGGGTCGTCACGTGATTGCCGTAGCGGGTGAACGCCTCGGCCGACCAGGCGAAGCCCAGCACCGCCGAAATGGTCTTCCACGCGCCGATGGCGATCAGGCCTGAACCGAGAATGAACAGGTGCCGGCCCAGCCGCGCATGGCCGGCGAACAGGCGGTTGACCAGGGCCCACAGGCCGCTCCACACGAGGCCTGCGCCGATGCCGGCAGCGATGGTCTGCAGGTAGCGGATGGCCTGGAACGATTCCGTGTCCGACAGGGCCTGCTCGACACCGACGAACAGCGCGATCAGCGCCAGGCCGGCGACGGCGGGAATGCCGCCTTCCCACGCGTGCATCGTGGTGTCGGTCAGTTCGGGTTCGACGGGGAAGCCGGCGTCGCGCACGCGCACGCGCGTGTGGCCCAGGCGCACGACGGTGATACCGTCCAGCGGCACGCTTTGCTCGCGCCGGCCGTGCAGCACGATGCCGTTGCGGCTGCCCAGGTCGCGCAGCACGAGCAGGCCGTCGGCATCGCGTTCCAGCACGGCGTGGTGCGGAGCCGTGTGGGCGTCGTCGAGGATGATGTCGTTGTCGTAGCCGCGCCCCAGGGTGGCGGGCAGCGTGTCGCAGCGCTGGCGCGACAGCACGTCGCCGTTGCGCGCCAGGACTTCGACGAAACACGGCCCGCTCATCGGGCGTCCTCGCGCGCCAGCGCGTCCAGGAAGGCGCGCGTGGTGCGCAGGCCGTTGTCGTAGGAGACGCCGCGCGCATCGAGCCGGCTTTGCAGGTTCATCAGCGCGTCGTCCGTGCTGGCCGTCAGCACCGTGAAGTCGTACAGGCCGGCGAACTTGCGATAGGCCCGCACGCACATGACGGCGCGCATCGGCAGGCTGCGGTTCTTGATGAAGTGTTCGGTGCAGGTGGGGCCCGTCAGGCGCGAGTCCGTATGGCTGCCCAGCGACTCGTTCTTGAACGAGGCCGACGACAACTGGCTGAAGCGGATGCGGTCCAGCCCCGTGCTGCGCATGTACTGGTGGCGGATGCCGATGGCGCCCGTCTGCAGGGTGTTCGACACGAAGATGGCCGACTCCATCGCGCAGCTGGTGTTGTCCACCGCGTAGGGTTTTTCGCCGCGCGCGTTGGCCTGGGCATTCGACTGGCCCCAGCAGCGCATCTGTTCGGATTCGCGCACGGGTACCTGGTAGGGACCCATGGCCTTCAGTGTCAGGGGGCCGGCCAGCAGCTGGTCGACCATCGCCTTCTGGTGCGTCAGCAGCTGCTGCGTGACGACGGCCGTGAAGTCGGCAGGCGGTTTGCTGTCGGCCTTCACGCGCGCAAGCAGCTGCTGGGCGTAGCGGATCGGCACGAGGAAGCTGACCAGTTCACCATCGAGCCGCTTCGACACGTTGACGCCGGCCACTTCGCCGTCGGCCGTGACGGCCGGGCCGCCGCTCATGCCGGAGTTGATCGGACCGGAGAACAGCAGTTGCTCGTAGAATGTGCGCGAGATGACGCCATTGTAGGCGCCCTCGGAAATGGCGAAGCCCAGGTCGAGCGGGTTGCCCAGCGAGTACAGGTACTGGCCCTGCGCCAGCTTGACGGCGCCTTCGGGCACCTTGAAAAAGCCGGTGCCATAGCGGTTCACGCGCACCACGGCCAGGTCGTGCAGCACGTCGACGGCCAGCAGCTCGATATTGCCGCGCTGGCCGGCCGTGTCGACCCACTCGCCCGTGTAGGTTTCCGGGTCGAGCGCGAACTGCGACACCACGTGGTAATTGGTCAGCACCAGGTTCGACGTGCCGACCAGGAAGCCCGAGCCGACCGAGGACTGCGTCCGGCCGCTGCGCAGCAGCGAGCGCACCTGCAGCAGGTCGGCCTTGGCAGCCGAGTACAGCTTCTGGGCGGCGGACGAAGGCGGGGGCAGGGCGGCGTTCTGGGACTGCGGTGCCGGCGCGGGTGCCGGCTGGCCGGCGACGGGTGGCGTCGGCGCGGCGAGCGCCGTTCCGGCGCAGCCGAGCAAGGTCAACGTGGAGGCAAGCCTGGTAAGTTTCATGCAGTCCCTTCGAATCGATCCGGAACAGTGTACCGCATGAAACTTGTCGGACGACAGGGGCGGGAATGCAAAGGCACGTAAAGGCGGGCCCGTGACGGCCGGCCTTAAGCGCCCCTTAAGCCGTCGTCAGGCTTACTGCTCGCCGTCAGTTGTCGCGGTAGCAACGACCGGCGTCATCATATGGCCCAGTTTCAGGGCCTTGGTATTGAGGTAGTGCTGGTTGAAGACGTTGCGGTTCACCAGCAGCGGTACGCGCTCGGCCACGGGCACGCCCAGCTTTTCCATGGCTGCGATCTTGCGCGGGTTGTTCGTCATCAGGCGCAGGCTCTGCACGCCGAACTGGCGCAGCATCGGCGCCACCAGCTCATAGCTGCGCTGGTCCGGCTTGAAGCCCAGCTGTTCGTTGGCCTGCACCGTGTCGGCGCCCGCTTCCTGCAGGCGGTAGGCGCGCATCTTGTTCAACAGGCCGATGCCGCGGCCTTCCTGGCGCAGGTACAGCAGCACGCCGCGGCCTTCGGCGGCGATGCGCTGCAGGGCGCCTTCCAGCTGGGCGCCGCAGTCGCAGCGCTGGGAGAACAGTACGTCGCCCGTCAGGCATTCGCTGTGCACCCGCGCCAGCACGGGTCCGCCGTCGCCGATATCGCCCAATACCATGGCCAGGTGTTCCTTGCCGGTCGAATGCTCGATGAACGCGTGCAGGGTGAATTCGGCCCACGGAGTCGGCAGCGCGCAGGAAGTGACGTAATCGAGGTCGGCGGCTGCGGCGGGGGCGGATTGCATGGTGTGCTCTTTTCGAAGGTTCCAGAGGTAAAAACGGGTGCGCCGTGACTGCGGCGCACCCGTCATCATAACAAATTTACCGGCGGGCATTGGAGGCCCGCCTCGGTACCGGAAGCCGATACCGTGATGCTGCAAGCGGCACGGTAGCGGCGACCGGAACGTCGGCTCAGTACGGCAAATCGAACACCAGCACCTCGGCCGCCTCGGCCTGGCCCAGGCTGACCGCCGTCTCGCCGGTCACCTTCAGCGCATCGCCGCCGGCCAGCGCGGTACCGTTGACGGTGACGCTGCCCCGGATGACATGCACATACGCGGTGCGGCCGGCGGCCAGGGTGTGCGTCACCGCATCCGCGCCGTTCAGGATGGTGGCGAAGATCGACGCATCCTGGTGGATCAGCACGGAACCGTCGCGACCGTCGCTGGAGGCGATCAGGCGCAGCTGGCCTGCCTTGCTTTCCGGCGTGAAGTGCTTTTCCTCGTAGCCGGGTGTCACGCCGGCCTGGCTGGGCTGGATCCAGATCTGCAGGAAGTGCACGCCTTCCGTTTTCGAGTGGTTGAACTCGCTGTGGCGCACGCCGGTGCCGGCCGTCATCCTTTGTACGTCGCCGTAGTGCAGCACGGAGCCGTTGCCCATGCTGTCCTGGTGCTCCAGCGCGCCTTCCAGCACATACGAGATGATTTCCATGTCGCGGTGGCCGTGGGTGCCGAAGCCCTGGCCCGGGGCGACGCGGTCTTCGTTGATGACGAGCAGGGGGCCGAAACCGGTGTGCTCTTCGTCGTAGTAGCTGCCGAAGGAGAAGGTGTGACGCGATTTCAGCCAGCCGTGATTGGCCAGGCCGCGGTCGTCGGATTTGCGTACTTGAATCATGATGAGCTCCTTTTTGTGTGGTTTGTGCGACAATTTCGAAGGCTTCGCTTCGGGCTTATTCCTGATTGCCGCCCCGATGAAAGAAGTATATGCCTGTCGTTCCGGATTAAAAAACGGAAAAATTACCGTTCCATTATCGAAAAATTCGAACATGCTCAGACTCAGCCTGGAAGCCCTGCAAATCGTCGACGCCATCGACCGGCGCGGCTCGTTTTCCGCCGCCGGCAAGGAATTGCACCGCGTGCCGTCCACCATCTCGTATACAGTCGGCAAACTGGAGGACGACCTGGGCGTGCAGGTGTTCGAGCGCAACGGCCCGCGCGTCGAGCTGACCCGGGCCGGGCGCGAACTGCTGAAGGAAGGGCGCTACCTGCTCAAGGCGGCCCAGGACCTGGAACATCGCGTGCGCCGGGTGGCGTCCGGCTGGGAGACGGAACTGGCCATCGGCCACGATTCGATGTTTTCCAGTCTGGCCTTCGACGCCGATATCCGCGCCTTCTACGGCGTGGCGCAGCAGACCCGGCTGCGCATCGTGCGCGAGGCCCTGTCCGGCACGTGGGAAGCGCTGCTGGACCGGCGCGTCGACCTGGTAGTGGGCGCGCCCGGCGACGGCCCGGCCGGCGGCGGCTACGTGTCGCAAGCCATCGGCAGCCTGCGCTGGGTCTTCGCCGTGGCCCCCGACCACCCGCTGGCAACGCTGCCCGGGCCGCTGGGCCGCAACGACCTGCAGCATTACCGCGCCATCGTCATGGCCGACTCGGCCCGGCAGATGGCGCCGCGCACGGTTGGTTTGTTGCTGGGACAGGACACCTTGACGGTGCCGGACATGACGTCCAAGCTGCAATACCAGCTGGCCGGCCTGGGCTTCGGCTTCCTGCCCGAGCCCTGCGCCCGTGCCGCCATCGCGGCCGGGTTGCTGGTCGAAAAGGCGGTGGAGGAACCGAAGCCGGATGAAACCTTCTACCTGGCCTGGCGCACGGGCGAAGGCGGCGCCGCCCTGAACTGGTGGCTGGAGCGCATGCGCCGGCCGATGGTGTTCGAACAATTGTGCCTGTATTTGCCCCAACCCTTGCCCCACCATGAGCCGCTTGCGACAGGTCAAGAAAGGCGCGATGTCTAGCCAAGTGATGTCTGGAAACTATTGACTGTTGCCAACAGTTTCGGGGTACCATAAGGTTCCCGGCGCGCTGCGCCTTGCCCCTTCCTTGCCAGACCCGCCCGATGAAACCATGTCCCGTCTTTCTGCAATTGCTGGCCGACCGCCTCGGCAAGCCGGCAGCGCTGGTGCTGTGCACGGGCGGGCAGGGCGAACCGGAAGCGCTGCCGCCGGCGCTGACGGCCCTGGCCGAGCAACTGCCATGTCATTACCGCACGGGTGTGACGGCCGGCCTGGCCGATGCGCTGGGCAGCGCCGGCTGGACGCGCCTGGCAGGCACCACCGTGCTGCAGGCCGAGGCCGCGTTTCCGACGGCGGTGCCGGCCGGTATCGCCTATATCGGCGGCGACTGGCCGCTGGCGCCGCCACCCAAACCGGTGGGCCAGCAGGCCGCCTCGCGGGCCTTGGCCCTGCAACTGGTTCAGCTGGTCAGCAATGACGCCGACACGCATGAAATCGAAGCCTTGCTGCGGCGCGATCCGACCCTGTCGTATCACCTGCTGCGCCTGGTCAATTCCCTCGGCAGCGGCGGCACGGCCGTGGGGCGCAAGGTCACCAGCTTCTCGCAGGCCATCCTGATCCTGGGCCGGCAGCAGCTGCGCCGCTGGCTCAACCTGATGCTGTTCGCCTCGCGCGAAGGCGACGTGCGTTCGGCCATGCTGCTGGCGCGCGTGTCGGTGCGGGCGCGGCTGATGGAACTGCTGGCACGCGCGGCCGGACTGGACAAGCAGCGCCAGGAACAGGCCTTCATGGCCGGCATGTTCTCGCTGCTGGGCGTGCTGTTCGGCAGCCCGCTGGCGCAGGTGCTGGCGCCGCTGGCGCTGGCCGATGGCGTGCAGCGCGCACTGCTGGAGCGCACGGGCGAACTGGGCACCTTGCTGGCCGTGGTAGAAGCGGCCGAGCGGGGCGAGTTCGACGCCGTCGCGGACGGGCTGGAAGCCGTGCAGCTCGATGGTGCCGAGTTCAACGGCCTGGTGGCCGAAGCCTGCGCCTGGATGCTGAGCGTGACGGGCAATGTGGGCGAAGCGGACAAGGCCGCCGGCGTGGGCAAACGCGATGCATGAACCGGGAATCGATCACTGCCTGAGCCTGGTGCGGGCCGCGCGCGGCCAGCAGGGCGACGCCTTGGCGCAGACCTTGGCGCAGCTGGAGGCGGCTCTGATCGCGCAAGCCGGACCGGCCGTGCCGGCCGCAGCGCTGGAACTGGACCTCGCCGGCTATGTGACGGGCTGGAATCCAGGGGCTGAGCAGATGTTCGGCTATACGGCGGCCGAGGCCTGCGGCCAGCACGTGTTGTTCCTGTACGTGGATGACGACGAGGCCGGCAATATCGCCGAATTGGTGCTGGAATCGGGCAGCGCCGTCACCGACGTGCGGCGGCGCCGCAAGTCGGGCGAGGTGATCTGGGTGCGGCTGTCGATCGCGCTGGCCTGCGACGACAGCGGCGAACCCTGCGGCATGCAGGTGTGCCTGACGCAAGTCAACCAGGGCCTGTCGCTGCAGGAAAAAACCAGCCTGCACGCCCGCATCATCGAGGACAGCGACCAGGGCGTCTTGATTACGGATGCCAGCGAACGCATCGTGTCGATCAATGGCGCCTTCACCCGCATCACGGGCTACACGATGGCCGAAGCGATCGGCCAGACGCCGGACCTGCTACGCTCGGGCGTCCACGATGCCGACCTGCGCGCCCAGGTGCGTTCGGCCATGCAAGGCGCCGGCCCGTGGCGGGGCGAGATCGTCGGCCGGCGCAAGAACGGCGAGCTGTTTCCCCAATCCGTCACGATCAGCGCCGTGCGCGACGAACGGGGCCGCATCAGCCATACCTTCTCGCTGTTTTCCGACATCAGCCGCCACAAGGCCGTCGAGGCGCGCATGCAGAAGATGGCGAACTACGACGCGTTGACGGGCCTGCCGAACCAGGGCCTGCTGGTCCAGCTGCTGGGCCAGGCCATGACGGAAGCGCGTCGTTCGCGCACGCACGGCGCCGTGCTGGTGGTGGAAGTGGGTCGCCTCGGTTCCATCAGCGACACGCTGGGCCATGAAGTGGGCAATGCCCTGCTGGTGGAAGTGGCGCGGCTGCTGCGCGCCAGCTTGCGCGAAGGCGACCTGCTGGCGCGGCTGGACGGCGGCAAGTTCGCCATTGGCCTCCTGGACGTGGAAAAGCGTGAACATGCGGCGCTGGTGGCGCGCAAGCTGATCGACAGCCTGGCCGCGCCCATCGTCACGGGCCCGCACTCGCTGCAGGTGGGCACGCACGTGGGCATCGCCGTCTATCCTGAAGACGCGGCCGACCCGGAAACGCTGCTGCGCGGCGCCGACGTGGCGTCGAGCCGGGCAGGGCGCACCCACGAGCCGGCCCTGCTGTTCTTCAGCGAGGAAATGAACCAGCGCGCCAAGGAGCACCTGCGCATCGAAAGCGAGCTGCGCGACGCGCTGGCGAACGACGAGCTGATGCTGTACTACCAGCCCAAGGTCAGCCTGCGCAGCGGCCGCATCGTCGGCGCCGAGGCGCTGCTGCGCTGGCGTCATCCCGTACGGGGCCTGGTGTCGCCGGGCGTGTTCATCCCCGTGGCCGAGGAAACGGGCCTGATCACGGAGCTGGGCAACTGGGTGGTGGAAGAGGCCTGCCGCCAGATCAGCCAGTGGCGCGAGGCCAACGTCATCATGCCGCCCGTGGCCGTCAATCTGTCGGCCCGGCAGTTCGACCGGGGCCTGCCGCAGCGCATGGCGCAAGTGCTGGAGCAGTATCAGGTCCACCCGGAACAGCTGATGCTGGAGATCACGGAAAGCCTGCTGGTACGGGGCGCCGACAGCGTCATCGCCATCATGAACGAGCTGGTGGCGATGGGCTTGGCGCTGGCGCTGGACGATTTCGGTACCGGCTATTCGAGCCTGGCCTACCTGAAAAAATTCCCCATCAGCACCCTGAAGATCGACCGCGCCTTCGTCGTCGGCCTGCCGCACGAGCAGAACGACTGCGCCATCGCCCGCGCCATCGTCACGATGGGCCAGCAGCTGCGCCAGGAAATCGTCGCCGAAGGGGTGGAAACGATGGAGCAGATGCACTTCCTGCGCGAGCTGGGTTGCGACCAGCTGCAAGGCTACCTGTTCAGCCAACCCGTCCCCGCCGCCGACTTCGAACGCATGCTGCGCGAAGGGCGGCGGCTGTCGTTCACGGGGCCCTAGGCGCGTTGTTGCCAACATCGGTGTCGGCATCGGGGTCAGGCACGAATCTCGACACGTCGACATCGGGGTCAGGCACGAATGTCGACACGAACCCAACGGTAGAACAAAGCAAAAGCCGCTCTCGCGAGCGGCTTTGGTGTTCCCCGGTCATGCCGTGGGATGGGATACGGGAGCGCCGGCCTTGGTCAGCGCTTGTCGTCGTTTTTGTGGCTTTGCCGCCCGGCCTGGGCGTGCTGTTCCGGCGTGCCGCCACGGGTGCCGCTGCTGCCACCCGTGTTGCCGCCGCTGCTGGCCGCGTTGCCGCCACCGCCACCGCCGGAGCCTTGCGAGCCGCTTTGACGGTTGCCGTCATTCTTGTGGCTCATGCTGCCGGCCTTGCGGGCTTCCTCGGAGGTAAACTCGTGAGCATTGCCGGATGCGTGCGCGGCACGGCCGCCTTCGCTGGCGATTTCGCGCTGCCGCTGCGGATCCATCGAGGCGAAGCCACGGTTGCTGGTGTCGCCGCTCTGCTTGCTCCCCTTGTTGCCGCCTTGATTGTTACCGCCTTGGTTCGATGATGCCATGGTGATCTCCTTGTATGATGAGGACATTGCAGTCCTTTACGACCTGCAGGTCTGCTGGCCTGGCACCCGCTTTTCAGGGTACGCGTCATGTAAAGGAGTGCTCATCTTAGGCCCGCCGGTTGGGCATTTTTATAAGAGCGAAGGAGGGTGGTTTGTAGGACAAACACCCACCAGAAAGTAACACAGCAGTGGTTATATTTCACATTTTGAAGAGCTGTTGTGGCCCGACAATTTGTCACTGCCGCAGGTGATTGAATCCATTCAATAATCCCATCCATGCAAGCTTTACCCTTGAGATTGGCGCCCGGCGACGACCTGCGCGCCGCCATCGAAACGGCCGTGCGCGGCGAGCGGGCCGACGCGGCATTCGTCGTGCAAGGCATCGGCAGCCTGTCCGTGGCACAGCTGCGTTACGCGGGCCAGCCGCTGCCGACCGAGCTACGCGCGGACCTGGAAATCCTCACCCTGGCCGGCACCGTCTCGCCGGACGGGGCCCACCTGCACATGAGCGTCTCCGGCCCGGATGGCGTCGTGCGGGGCGGGCACGTGGCGCCCGGCTGCATCGTCCGCACCACCGTCGAGCTGCTGGTGGTCCTGCTGCCGGATCACGCCTTCGCCCGCGAGCTCGACCTCGCCACCGGCTATCCGGAGCTGGCGGTCCGCCGGCGCTAGCGCAGGCCGGAGCGGCCCTGGCGCAGGGGATCGAGCAGGCCGCGCAGGTCGTTGTGGTCCAGCTCGTACATCAGCGCCAGCAGCGCGCCCAGCTCACCCTTCGGAAAACCGGCGCCGGCCATCCAGCCCAGGTAGTGGCCGGGCAGGTCGGCCAGCTTGCGGCCCTGGTATTTACCGTAGGGCATTTCACGGGTCAGCAATTGCTGAAGGGCTTCGCTATTCATCATTGTTGCGTCGAGATCAAATATGTTCTGTCCAGCCCGGTCTTTTTCGAAAGAATGAAAGCCGGGATACTGCATGGCTTCCACTTTACCAGGAGTCGCCATGCCCCTTGCCTTGCTGGCGCTGACCATCAGCGCGTTTGCCATCGGCACCACCGAATTCGTCATCGTCGGTCTGCTGCCCACCATTGCCGCCGACCTCGGCGTTAGCCTGCCGTCGGCCGGCCTGCTGGTCAGCCTGTACGCCCTGGGCGTGGCCATCGGCGCCCCCGTACTGACGGCGCTGACCGGCAAGCTGCCCCGCAAGATCCTGCTGGTGTCGCTGATGGTGCTGTTCACCGCCGGCAACCTGATGGCCTGGCAGGCACCCGGCTACACGTCGCTGGTGGCCGCCCGCATCCTGACGGGCCTGGCACACGGCGTGTTCTTCTCGATCGGCTCCACCATCGCCACCTCGCTGGTGCCGAAGGAAAAGGCGGCCAGCGCGATCGCCATCATGTTCACGGGCCTGACCGTGGCCCTCGTCACTGGCGTGCCGCTGGGCACCTTCATCGGCCAGCATTTCGGCTGGCGCGAAACCTTCCTGGCCGTCTCCGGACTGGGCGTGATCGCCTTTGTCGGCAGCCTGGTGTTCGTGCCCGCGTCGATCCGCCACACGCCGCCCGCCTCGCTGCTGCAGCAGTTGCAGGTGCTGCGCCAGCCGCGCCTGCTGCTGGTCTACGCCATGACGGCCGTCGGCTATGGTGGTTCCTTCATCGCCTTCACCTACCTGGCCCCGATCCTGCAACGCCTGGCAGGCTTCGGCGAAAGCGCCGTCGGCGCCGTGATGCTGGTGTACGGCATCTCCGTCGCCATCGGCAATATCTGGGGCGGCAAGCTGGCCGACCGGCGCGGTCCCGTCAGCGCCCTGAAGATTATCTTCCTGGGCCTGGCCGCCGTGCTGCTGGTGCTGTCGTTCACGGCGTCGAACCCGTGGCTGGTGGTGCTGACCGTGCTGGCCTGGGGCGCCGTCGCCTTCGGCAACGTGGCGGGCCTGCAGGTGTACGTCGTCCAGCAGGCCGAGCGCTTCGCACCCCGCGCCGTCGACGTCGCCTCCGGGCTGAATATCGCCGCCTTCAACCTGGGCATCGCCGGCGGCGCCTGGGGCGGCGGCCATATCGTCGAGGAGCTGGGCCTGGTGCACACGGGCTGGATCGGCGCGCTGGTCGTGCTGGGCGCTTTCGGCCTGACGGCACTGTCCGGCCGGCTGGACCGGCTCGATCCCCGGCCGGCGTCGGTCAAGAGCAGCGGGGCGCGGGTGGCGGCGCATTGACCGGGCACGGCGTCCGGCAGCCGTACAGGCCGATGCCTGTCACCCTTCCACGAACGCCGCTGGCTCCGCGTCGAACGCCGCCTTGTGCTCGGCCATGCAGAAATAATAGGTCTTGCGCCGGTAGGTGGACGTGGCGGCGGTGACCTTGTCCACTTCCATCTCGCAGACGGGGCAAAGAAGATGCTTGCCGGTCGCGTTGCGGCGCCTGGCATACGCACGGTTCGACATGGGGTCGAGCCAGCCCTGGCCCTGGTATTCCAGGACGTCGGCCGTGTTGCGCGCGACGGTGCGGCCGAAGTAACGTTCGACCACGCGCAGCGCCAGGTCGATTCCCGAGGAGAGCCCTCCCGCCGTGGCGAATTTCCCGGACTCGACGAAACGGGCACCCCGCTGCAGCCGGACGTCGGGGAATTGCATGGCGAACTGCTTGAACGAGCCATGGTGGGTCGTGGCGCTCTTGCCGGACAACAGCCCGGTTTTCGCAAGCGCGAACGCGCCCGTACACACGGACATCGTCAGTTGCGCCTTATGGGCAGCTTCCCTGATCCACGCGATGGTTGCCGGCGTCGGTGCGCGCTGCGCGGGAATGACGACGACATCGGCCGATGGTGCCGTGGCAAAGGTGAACTCCGGCGTGATCGTCATGCTGCCGCCGGCCATGATGGGCGCCCCCGTTTCGGCGACCGTGAACAGGCGAAACACGGGGCCGTCGTCCCGCCCGGGGATCATGACGTTCTGGAAGACCTCCCAGGGGCCGGCGAAATCGATCAGGACGGCGTCGTCCGACAGCAGGAACGCCACGTTGACCGGGCCTTGCGCGGGGGCGGCCAGCGGCACGGCGGACGCTGCGGGCACGGCGGCATTGCCGATGCGGGGGAGGGCGGCCATCAAGGCCGAGGCGGTGCTTGCGCGAAAGAGGTCACGTCGTTTCATTGCGGTGGCAGGGGTTGGTTGACAAGGCACACAGTCTGTCATCGCCCGCCACGGCGCACCAGCCAGCTGGCTGCACGGGGCCGTGCATTCGCTGCAAAGTGTTCCGAGGCAAGTTCAATTCCTCTATGATGGCGCCATGACTTGGAGCAAGAACTTTCCTACGATCAGTTGGCGCAGCAGCTGGCGCAGTGCCGCGGGCGCCTGGCTCGCCATCGGCGTGTTCGATGGCCTGCAGACGGTGGTTTCCATGCATGCAATGGGCATGCAGCACGCGTGGGTCACGCTGTTTTTCGTCGTGGTAACGTCCTGGGCCGCATGGGCCCTGCTGACGCCAGTGCCGCTGTGCTTGCTGCGGCGCTGGCCCATTCCGTCCAGGGCCGTGCTGCCCTGGCTCGCGCACGGCGTGGCGTGCCTGGCCATCGGCGCAAGCTGGGCCGCCTGGTCCTCGCTGCTGGAACACCTGACCAATCCGTTCGCCTACCCGCAAGCGGACCCGTTCCTGCCGCTGCTGAAATCGAAGCTGCTGGGTAACCTGCCGGGGACGGTCATGGTCTATGGCGGCGTCATCGTGCTCTGCATTACGTTCGACACGCGCTCCCGACTGTTGCACCAGCAAGCGGCCAGCGCGCGGCTGTCCGAGTCGCTGGCCCAATCGCAGCTGGCCGCGCTCAGGCTCCAGCTCGAACCCCATTTCATCTTCAATGCGCTCAACGCCATCACGGCGCTGATCCGGGAAAAGCGCAATGGCGAAGCCGTCGACATGACGGCCGCGCTGGGCGACCTGCTGCGCCGGGTGACGGACCAGTCAGGCAGCCAGTTCGTCACGCTTGGGGAGGAAATCGATTTTATCCGCAAATACCTGGGCATCCAGCAGATGCGCTTCGGCGCACGGCTGCGCTACCGCATCGACGTCGCCGACGCGCTGTCGAAGGCGCACGTGCCGGAGTTCATCCTCCAGCCGCTGGTGGAGAACGCCATCAAGCATGGTATCGCGCAGCGCGGCAAGGGCGGCGAGCTGCGTGTCGCGGCGGCCAGCGACGGCGCCGCGCTGACGTTAAGCGTGTACAACGATGGCCCCTTGCTGGCCGACCCCGTGCCGGCCGGCGTCGGCCTGACCAATACCCGGCAACGCCTGCACGCGCTGTATGGAAACGCCCAAGGCATGTCACTGCGGAACGAGGGCACGTGCGGCGTCCTCGCTACCATCACGCTACCGCTGCGGATCGTCAAATGAGCGCCTTGCGGGTTGCCATCGTCGACGATGAACCGCTGGCGCGCAGCAATCTGATGGCGCTGCTGGCCGAGGACCCCGCCGTCGACGTGGTGGCCCTGTGCGGCAGTGCCGAGGAAGCCATCGCGGCCCTGCCGGAATGCAAGCCCGACCTCGTCTTTCTCGACATCGAGATGCCGGAATGCGACGGCTTCACCCTGCTCGAGCGCCTGGGTTCGGCGCCGGAGTTTGCCATCGTCTTCGTCACCGCCCATCATCGGTTCGCGCTGAAGGCCTTCGAAGTCGGCGCGCTCGACTATATCCTGAAGCCATTCGATGACGCCCGCTTCGTCGCCGTGCTGGCACGGGTGAAGGCGCGCCTGGCGGGGCCCGGCATGAACCGCCGCTTCCTGGTGAAGAATGCCGGCACGCTCGACGTCGTCAAGTTCGCCGACATCGACTGGATCGAGGCAAGCGACTACTACTCGACGCTGCACGCGGGCAGCCGCAGCCACATGCTGCGCCGCAGCCTGACCGAGCTCGATGGCCTGCTGGCCGCGCATGGTTTTCGGCGGATCCACCGCTCCGCCATCGTCAATCTCGACCGGATTGCCGCCCTCGACCTGCGCGCGGATGGCGAGTACGAGGCGGTGCTGCGCACCGGCCAGCGCCTGCGCATCAGCCGAAGCTACCGCAAGGCGATCCTGGACCAGCTGGGCGAGGCATAGCGCGTGCACAAACGGGCATCTCTCCGGCTTGAAAACCGTCAGCACGCACCCCGTACTGCTATGATCGCTTGCGCTTGAAATTCATGCGAGGGAGATGGTTGATGAAAATGCTGGCCGCAGCTGTTCTTTTTCTTGTGATCCAGCAGGCCGGCTGTCCCGCCGCCGCGGCGCAGCCGGCGACGCGCAGCACGCCCGCCAGGAGTGCGAGCGAGCTGGAGTTGCTGACGCTCGAAAAACAGCGGACCGACGCCATTGTCCAGCGCGATATCCCCGCGCTGCAACGCCTGATGGACCGCTACTATCGACACGTGGAAAGCCGGGGCAGGGTGCGCAGCAAGACCGAGCTGCTGACGGCGCTGGAGCGGGGCGATTTCCGCTTCCAGACCTATGAGAACGAAACCGCTGAAATCCAGCTGCTCGATGGCGGCAAGACGGCCATTATTGCCGGCGAGTTCCGCAGCCAGCAGGAAGGCCGCAAGGTCTTCCATGGCCGTTATGTGCGGGTCTGGGTGCTGCAACGTGACGGGTGGAAAAATACCTTCCATCAGGGAACGGAAATCCGCGCCGCGGCCGACCGCAGCAGCTGCGACTGATCCGCAGCCGCTGCCGGCGGCTGCTTTACCCCTCGCCGGCCACGCCGCCAGGGGCGGCCGAGGCCGGGCCTTTCTTCAACTCCTTCATGAACTGCTGGAAGTGCGGCTTGAAGGCGGCGAACAAGGGGTGGTCCTTCTGCTCCAGCATCACTTCGCTGAACAGCTTCAGGCCCACGGCGAACGACGTGGCGGACTGCTCGTCGAAGTCGCCCCGGCTGCGCATGCGGCGCACGATGGCGATGATGTCGTCATGATTGCCCACCTCGAACTGCAGCGGCTCGTGGCTGGAACCGGCGCCGGCGGCGTCGGTCAGGTGCTCCAGGGTTACGCGGTAACGGTGCTGTTTCATGATGGCCTCCTTGGCTGTGCAGTATAGCGTTTCAGCCCGCCGGCAGCAGCAGCGCGTGCTGCGTGGCCGTGTGAAAATCGCGCCAGACCCGGTTCAAGTCGCTGCCCCGGTGCGCCGCCTGCAGGCCGCAGTACGGATAGATCGTGTCCACCGCATGCCGGCACGTTTCGACCAGTTCCAGCGCCACGGCCTGCAGCGGCGCCGGGTCGAAGGCGTCGCCATTGGTCGCCGCGCTCCAGGCCCCGTCGAGCAGCCGGTAGAAGCGCGTGCGCACCGCGTCCACGGCTGCGTCCTGCCCGTCGAGCCGGGCCGCCACGTGGGGCAGCGCCAGCAGCGGCGGGGCGGCGGCGGTCTGCCGGCGCGTGGCCAGCACCAGCCGCGCCAGCGCCAGGAAGTGGCGCGCCATGCCGAGCAGGTTGGCGCCCAAGGTGACGAAGGCCAGCGGCATGAAGGGGAAGCGGTACAAGGGCCCGGGCGCCGTGGCGCAGGCCGGGTCGATGGAGAAGCCATACTCCGCCGGCACCCAGGCGCCGTCGATGCGGTAGCTGTGCGAGGCCGACGCATGCAGGCCGATGCTGCCCCAGGTCGGCTCCACCGTCACGTGTTCGGCCGGGACGATGAAGGCTCGGATGCGCGGTGCGCCGCCCGGCGCTGCGTCGCCATCCTCGCGCAGCACGGCATTCAGGGTGAAGTGGGTGGCCATCGGCGCGCCGCTGGCATAGTCCCACCGGCCCGTGATGCGCCAGCCGTCCCCTTCGCGCACGGCGTGACCCGTCGGTGCGCCACTGCCGGCCACGCAGGCACTCGGCGTGGCCATGATGGACCGCGCGACGGCAGGTTGCAGGAAGCCGGCGAACCAGCCGGCGCCGGCGCACAGGGTCACGACCCAGCCCATGCTGCCATCCTGGGCGGCGATGGTTTCCTCCAGCCGCACCACCTCCGGCAGCGGCAGTTCCAGGCCACCGCAGGCGCGCGGCGCCAGCATCGTCAGCCAGCCGCACTGGTGGATCAGGGCCTGCTGCGCCGGCGTCAGCCAGCCCGCCACGTCGGCCGCGCGGCAGTCCTCCGCATCGATGGTGAAGTCCTTCATCGGGCCTTCCAGTAGATATTGTCCAGGCTGCCCTTGCCGAAGTATTTTTCGTATTCCTGGGCGGCCGACGAATCCATCATGCCGGCGATATAGTCGATCACGAGGCGCTCGCGCGAGTCGTGCAGGCACCGCAGTTCCGGCGGCAGCAGCACGTTGTCCTTGTTGTAGGCCTGGTCCGTCAGCACCTCGAACAGCCCGCGGATGATCTTCTCGCCCCGCTTTTCGTACAGCTGCACGTCCTTCTTGCGCAGGATGGCGCGCCACAGCAGGTTCTTCAAGCCGGTCGCCAGCGCGCCCATCGAGCGATAGCCCAGTTCCGGCCCGTGCGCGCCGTCGACGACGGCGATGTCGCGGCACAGTTCATGGACGATCTGCGACGTCATTTCCTTGCGCAGCACGATGGAATACTCCTCCGAGCTGGCCTGGGCTTCCGACTTCAGCGCTTCCTCGTGGGCGCCGTGGGCGATGTCCGAGAACGGCTGGTAGGCGTCGGCGAACTTCTGGCTGATCTTGAACTCGTGCAGAATCTCGCCCCACGTGATGATGCCGAAGCTGAGGGCATCTTCCAGGTCGTGGGCGGCATAGGCGATTTCGTCGGACAGGTCCATGATCTGCGCGTCGATGCTCTTGCGGATGTCCAGGCCGTGGCGGGCCAGTTCGCCCGCCAGGAAAGCGTGATCGTCGTCGTACAGGAACTTGCGGGGATTCTCGGCACGGGTATGGAAATACTTCGTGATGCCGGCCAGCGAGCGCACCGTCAGGTTCAGGCCCGCGTAGGCATGGTGCTTCTTTTCCAAGGTGCGCAGGATGCGGAAGGCCTGCGCGTTGCCCTCGAAGCCGCCGCAACCGGCACCCAGCTCGTCGAGGATGCGTTCGCCGTAGTGGCCGAACGGCGGATTGCCGATATCGTGGGCCAGCGCGCAGGTCTCGGCCACGACGCTGCGGCCCAGGCCCAGGTCCGCCGCGATGGAGCGGGCGATCTGCGCCACCTCCAGGCTGTGCGTGAGCCGGTTGCGGTTGAAGTTGTTGGCGTCCACGCCCAGCAGCTGCATCTTGCCCTGCAGGCGCCGGAACGAGGCCGAGTACAGCACGCGGGCGTAGTCGCGCATGCATTCCTCGCGGCCCTCGGCGCGGCCGTCCCGCTGCGCGTGGACCCGGTATTCCAGCGGCAGGATGCGGTTTTCCTGCTCCCGGGCATAGGCGATGGTCGGTTCGTCGTACATGATGCGGTTCCTTTCTGCGAAGCGTCACGCGATTCTAGACGACGCCGTCCCAAGCCGGGCGGTGTATATTGCAGCCCGTTCTTCTTAACGCTTGAAAGCCGCTGCCCCATGTCGCCCGTTTTTCTGTTCCTCGTCATCTTCGCCTATTTCGGCCTGCTGCTGGGCGTGGCCTGGTTCACGTCGCGGGGCGCCAATAACGACAGCTTCTTCATCGGGAACAAGCGCTCGCACTGGGGCCTGGTGGCTTTCGGCATGGTGGGCACCACGCTTTCCGGCGTGACCTTCATCAGCGTGCCGGGCGCCGTGGGGCGCGACGGCTTCGGCTACCTGCAGATCACGCTCGGCTACGTGCTGGGCTACCTGCTGGTGGCCGCCGTGCTGCTGCCGCTGTACTACCGGCTGCGCCTGACGTCGATCTACCACTACCTGGACGTGCGGCTGGGCCGGCGCGCCTACCAGAGCGGGGCCGCCTTCTTCATCGTCTCGCGTACCCTGGGCGCGACGGCGCGGCTCTACCTGGTCGTCAATATCCTGCAGGCGACCATCCTGGACCGCCTCGGCGTGCCGTTCTGGGCGACGAACGCGGTGATCCTGGCGATGATCCTGCTGTACACCTACGAAGGGGGCGTCAAGACCATCGTCTGGACCGACATGCTGCAGACGGCCGGCATGCTGACGGGCCTCGTCACGTGCACCTGGTTCCTGCTGCACCGGATGGACCTGGACGTGGCCGGCAGCCTGGCGCACATGGAGGCGGCTGGGCTGGCGCGGGTGTTCGACTGGAACGTCGACAGCCCCACCTTCTTCTGGAAGCAGGTGGTGGCAGGGGCCTTCATCACGATCGCCATGACGGGCCTGGACCAGGAGATGATGCAGAAGAATATCTCCGTGCGCACCTTGGCCGGGGCGCAGAAGAACATGCTGCTGCTGACCTTCATCCTCGTGCTGGTGCTGGCGCTGTTCCTGTTCCTGGGCGGCCTGCTGCACCTGTACGCACCGCAGGCCGGCATCGCCGCCACCGGCGACAAGCTGTTCCCGGCCGTCGTCATGGAGCGCCTGCCGGCCTTCGTGCAGCTGGTCTTCTTCATCGGTCTCGTCAGCGCGCTGTTCCCCAGCGCCGACGGGGCAATCACGGCGCTGACGTCCTCGTTCTGCATCGACCTGCTGGGCATCCAACGGCCGGGGAAAAGAGGCAGCTTGCCGGAAGCGACCCGCGTGCGCTGGCGCCACCGCGTCCACCTGGGCTTCTGCGCGCTGTTCCTGCTGCTGGTGATGGTGTTCAAGTGGATCGACAGCGCCAGCATGATCGGCGTCATCCTGAAGCTGGCCGGCTACACCTACGGCCCGCTGCTCGGCCTGTTCGGCTTCGGGCTGCTGAGCCGCCGGGCCGTGCGCGAGCGCTGGGTGCCGGCCGTCGTGCTGGCCGGCCCGGCCCTGTGCGCGCTGCTGGAATGGCAGCAGGCGGCCCTGTTCGGCAGCTACCGGCTAGGCCTCGAACTGCTGCTGATCAATGGCCTGTTCGTCATGGCGGGGCTTTGGCTGATCTCAACACCGGGTCAGGTCCGCGCCAGTGTGACCATGGCGCAATAGAATTTTTTACATTCGGCTGTTACAGTCCACCATTCACGTATTTCATTCAGGAGTTCCGATGTCCCGATCCGTAGCATCCACCCTGCGCGGCGGCCTTGGGCGCGTCTGGCGCTTCATCGATGCCAGCCGCCGCGCCGTACTGAACCTGATTTTCCTCGTCATCCTGATCGCGCTGCTGTATGCCATCTTCGGCGGCGGCGTCAAGCCGCTGGGGAACAAGACCATGCTGGTGCTGAACCTGAACGGCCAGCTGGTCGAGCAGACCCCGGGCGGCGCGAAGCTGGCGCAACTGGCCAATATCGGCGACGACGAAGGGCGCCGCTTCGTCCAGCTGCGCGACGTGCTGAAGGTGCTCGACGCGGCCGGGCGCGACCCGCAGATCGCCGGCGCCGTGCTGGTGCTGGACGAAATGGAAGGCGGCGGCCAGGCCATGCTGCGCGAAGTGGCGGCAGGTATCGACCGCTTCAAGGCCAGCGGCAAGACGGTCGTGGCCTGGGGATCGAACTTCAACCAGCGCCAGTACCAGGTGGCCTCGCACGCCAGCGAAGTGTACGTGCACCCGATGGGCAGCGTGATCCTGGACGGCTTCGGCCACTACCGCAACTACTACCGCGACGCCCTCGACAAGCTGGGCATCACGGTCAACCTGATCAAGGTCGGCACCTTCAAGAGTGCGGCCGAGCCCTTCATCGGCAACGGCCCGTCCGACGCCGCCCGCGAAGCGGACGCCTACCTGAACAACGACCTGTGGGCCCGCTACACGCAGGAAGTGGAGACGGCGCGCAAGATGGCCAAGGGCAGCATCATGCAAGCCATCGACACCCTGCCGCAGCTGCTGGAAGCGAACGGCGGCAACCTGGCGCGGCTGGCGCAGCAGGTCAAGCTGGTGGACGGCCTGAAGACACGCGACCAGATTCGCGAGCTGATGCTCCAGCGCGGCATGCCCGACGCGGAAGGCAAGTCCTTCCGCCAGGTCGGCTTCGACGAGTACCTGGCGCGCCTGCACCAGCCGATGACGGGCGACGCCATCGGCGTCGTCATGGCCGTGGGCGAGATCGGCGACGGCATTGCCGCCCCCGGCTCCATCGGTGGCCTGTCGACGTCGAACCTGATCCGCCTGGCCCGCGAGGACAACAACATCAAGGCCATCGTGCTGCGGGTCGATTCGCCCGGCGGCAGCGCCTTCGGCTCGGAACTGATCCGGCGCGAGCTGGAACTGACGCGCGCGGCCGGCAAGCCCGTCGTCGTCTCGATGGGCAACGTGGCCGCCTCGGGCGGTTACTGGATCTCGATGGCGTCCGACGAAGTCATCGCCGACCCGACCACCATTACCGGCTCGATCGGCGTGTTCGCGCTGTTCCCCACGGTGGAAAAGGTGATGGACAAGGTGGGCATCCACAGCGCCGGCCACACCACCACGTGGCTCGGCGGCGCCGGCGACCCGACCCGCCCGCTGGACCCCCGCTTCGGCCAGCTGCTGCAGGCCTCCGTCAACAGCATCTACGGCGAGTTCACGGGCAAGGCGGCCAAGGCGCGCAAGACGACGCCGGAGAAGATCGACGCCGTCGCCCAAGGCCGCGTGTGGACCGGCGCGCAGGCGCAGGAGCGTGGCCTGGTCGACACCCTGGGCAGCTTCGGCGACGCGATCAAGTCCGCCGCGCGCCGGGCCAAGTTGGGCCCCGACACCCGCGTCGTCTATATCGAGCGCGAAGGCAGCAAGTTCGACAAGCTGGTCGAGTTCTTCGGCGGCTCGGCCGCCAAGGCCATGGTCAAGGTGCTGCAGAAGGAGGCCGGCGTCGCCCTGGTCCCCACAGGCATGCCGCTGGGCGTGGCGACCGACGCCGCGCGCGACCTGAACTGGCTGAACGAGATGACGACGCAGCGCAAGCCCTTCATGGCGCTGACGCACTGCCTGTGCACGTCGCCGGATTGAGGGCGGCGCCGCAATGGCGTATGACGTAAGCGAATCAGCCGTGCAGGCAGCGGAGCTGGCGCTGGGCGCCACGCTGCCTGCCGGCTACCGCGCCGCCATGATGTCCAACAACGGCGGCACGGTCGAAGCGGCCGGCGACGACTGGGAACTGTGCCCCATCCGCGACTCTTCGGACCGCAAGCGCCTGGCCCGCAGCGCCAGCGACATCGTCACCGAAACGGCGCGTTGCCGCGCATGGCGGGGCTTCCCGCTTGATGCGGTCGTCATCGCGCAGAACGGGGCAGGGGACTGCCTGGTGCTGCGGCGCGCGGCGGAAATATTCCTGCCTGCGGCCTGGATCTGGCGGCATGAGGATGGCGGCCTGGCGCCGGCTGGCCTAGATTTTTCGGTACCGGCGCAATCTCCACAGGTATAGCACCGTCGTCGGGGATTGACGCTTGGCATTACTAGTGTGTCAACTGCTAGAATGCCCCGTTTTCACGGGACTCGCATGCGCTGCCTTCTTCTTGCACTTTTCTGCCATCTTCCCGCAGCGTTAGCCGCCGAGCCTGTCGCTTACGACCTGAAGTCACTGACTCGCCTTGAAGGACCATCTTTCCGCCCCAACGACAAGCAGTATCCGGCGCCCTTGGCGGCTGCCGGGGTGCAAGGTCAGACGCTCGTCGTGGTGCCGCTGACCGAGGATGGCAAGGCCGACGGCGCGGTGCTTGGTGGCTCATCGCGATCGGCAGAGCTGGACAAGATCGCGCTGGACCTCGTCCGCAATGCGGGAATTCAGGTGAAGGAAGCGCCAGCGAAAGGCTGGAAGGCCGTGGTGGTCAGCGTGGAATTCCAGAAGGATTCCGTGTCGACCCTGAAGCAAAAGACCTGTGCCGACTTCAATACCGATATCGCCTATTATCGGGCGACGTTCCCGGAACAAAAGATCGACAGCATGCGCGTATTCGCGATGCTGACAGGCCTGCTGTACTACTCGGGCGGTGGCAAGCCGGAAGGGGGCGCCGTCGTTGCGCGCCGCGCGGCTGCAGCCCGGCAGCCCACGATCGACGCATGCCAGGCCAAGCCCGATGCCCTGTTCTTCGAAACCTGGCAGAACGCCGTGAGGGCGGCGTCCTGATCGTAGCGCCGCCTTTCACATGCCGGGCGCCCACCGCTGGCAATAGCGCTCCATTGGCACCGAGTGCTCCGCCCTTGCCCATTCACGTTGCGGCACCCGCCCCAGCACGGCCGCAATCGCCTCGTTGAACCCAGCCAGCTGCCCGCAACGCCGCACGCATTTTTCCAGGCGCGGGCCGGACAGGTGGCGCAGCGCCGTGACCAGCACGTTCTCCAGCCACGCCCGCCGGGCCGGCGGGTAGGGCGCCGTGGCGCGGAAGCGGTGCGTGACGTGTGACGCCGGTACGCCCAGCAACGGGAAGCCTGCACGCCACCAGCGCAGGGACAAATCGACGTCTTCCAGCCCGAATTCGCGGAACGGACCGAAGCCTCCTTCGGCCAGGAAGCGTGCCGTGCGTACCGCCAGGCAGCCGCCGGGCACGAGGCCGACTTCGTGGACTGCATCGGCTGCAGGCCGGCACCACTGGTAGGTGAACAGCGGATCGACCAGACGCGCGCCACAGCCGGCCAGCGCCGGTTCGCGCCAGTCGTGCACGGCCGGACCGGCGAGGGCGTCGGGTTGGCGTTCGATGGCGTCCAGCAGCGGCGGCAGCCAGCCGGCATCGACATCGCAATGGGCATCCAGGAACACCAGCGCCGGCTGCGTGGCCGCCCGTGCACCGGCGTTGCGGGCGGGCGCGATGCCCTCGTGCGGGCGGCCCAGCACGCGCACGGGCGCGGGCCAGTCGCCGGCTGTGCTGCCATCGGTGCTGCCGTCGTCGACGATCACGATCTCCGCCGGCAGCCATGTGGCGGCCAGCACCGACGCGACGGTGGCGGCCAGCGCATCGCCTTCCTGGTACGTCGAGATGACGACCGTGACGGGAAGGTGCGCGGACGTCATGGCGCCTGCAAGGCTGCCGGCAGCTGCGCCGCGATGCCTGCCGGCGTGTCGCGGCGGCTCCAGAAGGTGCGGCATTCGGGCAGCGGATTGTGTTCAACCCACGTAAAAGCGTCCGGAGCGAACAGCAGCGCATAGCCGCGCAGCAGCGAGAATTCACAGAAGCGGTCGGCGCCAAGGCGCGCGGCGTAGTCGGCCAGGGACATGCCGTGGCGCCGCTGGCAGTAGTCGCGCAAGCCTTTGTACACCTGGCGCGGCATGGCCAGCGGCGGCGGTCCGGTCAGGTCGCGGCCGCGTGCCGGTGCAAAATCCGGACCGAAGAATTCCGGCGCGCAGCGCAGCCAGCCGTCGTCGCCGGGCCGCTGGCCGTCGCAGGCGTGGTCGATGCGCAGCCGCGTATCGTCGAACAGGCGCTCGCGTACGTCGCAAGGCGCCAGGAACAGCTGGTCCGAATCGACGTGCAGGATCACCTCCGCGTCCGTCCAGCAGTCCGCGTGCAGCTTGGTCAGCTGCTGGCCCAGGTAGTCGTCGGCGACGTCCGTGCAGAAGTTGAACGTGGCATCCGGACCCGCATCGGCCGCCAGGTCGCCGATGCGTTCCCGGCTGGTGCGCGGCATGACGACGACGACGCGGCGGTGGCCATGCAGGTAGTGCGCGATGGCTCGCAGTGCCAGGGCCAGCCAGGCCCGGTCGCGGTGGTAGGAGCGGATGAAGACGTCGACCGCCGGGACGGCGCCTTTCACGTCGTCAGCTGCCGAAGATGGGTTGCTCGTCTTCCGGCTTCGGCGGTCCCGGCGTGCCGCCGATGCCGCCCGGCGGCAGCGAGGCCCAGTCGATCAGGCCTGGGTAGATTTCCGCCTGCGCCGCGTAGCCGGCCCACCACGCGCCGATGCCCGCTTGCAGGCCCAGGTGATAGCCGCCGATCTTGGCGATGGTGGCCGCGTCCAGCGACAACGCCAGCAGGTCACCCAAGCGGGCCTCGTCGATGGCCAGGTTCGCCAGGGCCGTGTCGGTATCGGCCGAGAACAGCAAGAATTCGCAGCCTTCCGCGACGACGCGCATGTCGCCAGCCTCGAAGCCGGCATCGCGCAGGATGCTGGCGACGAAACTGGAGGTACTGTTGACCCATATGCCGGCGCTCCTGATGCCTTGTTCGGCCAGGTGGGCGAACAGCAGCTTGGTCAGCGCCGCCGCCAGTCCCACGTTGCTTTGCTGGTCCGCCGCCAGCAGTTGCGGCGTCAGGATCGCCTGGCGGCCGTCCACCAGCAGCGCGGTGCAGAAGCCGCGCAGCCGCCGCGCGCCCACGCCCTTGGGCGGCCACGGGCGCTCTTCGACGGCGACGGCCGTCACCGTTTTCGCGCCGGCACACAGGGGAACGAAGAGCTCCTCAACCAGGTGGGCCAGGTGCAGCGGCCGCAGGAAGGCGAACAGCTCGGGCCGCAATTGCCCGGCCAGGTCGCCTGTGACGAACAGGTCGAGCCGTTCGTTCGCTTCGCTATGCAGGTTCAGCATGGTGGAACTCCTCACGGGTCAGGACATCGTACAGCCACGCCACGGCCGAATAGCGCGTGCCGAGGCGTACCGGGCGCACTTCGTGCAGCAGGGCGGAAGAAAACGCGATGATGGAACCGGCGCGCAGGGCCGCGTTGACGGGCACGAACTCGGGATACAGAACCAGCGCGCCGCCGTCGAAGGCGGGGGCCTCTTGGGTGTCGTCCGCATCGTTGAGCAGACAGACCAGGGAGATGCGTCGCGTCCGCACCGTCGCTGCGTCGAAGGGGTCGGACGAGCGGTCTCGGTGGGCGCGGAAATGGCCGCCCTGGCGGTAGCGGCAGAACAGGGGACCGTCGAAGCTGGCCCGCGCACCGCCGGCCGTCGTCAAGGCTGCCGCGCCGACGGCGCGCATGGCCTGCGTCACCGTGGCGGCATCGATAGGCGACAAGCGGTGCTCGGTGCACGCGCGCATTGCGGCGTCGTGCTGCTCCCGGCCGTGCCGCAACACCCTGCCGTCGACGGCGCCGGCCCCTTCGATGGCCTGAATCGTCGCGTTACAGGCAGCGCGCGGCACGGCGCCATGCCAGACCGCATAGCCGTTCGACAGCACGGGCGGCGGGCAGGCTTCCGTATCTTTATCAGGGGGTATGACGAGCAACATGCCGGGTCTCCGGGGTGGCGTCGTATCGAACCAGTATAGGCGCGATGGCTGATCGGACGACAAATGTGGCAAATTCACAACGGAAAACGCACGCGCGTGCGGGACTTCGCTGGTCGATGAGCGCGGGAAGTAGCTTGCATCCGAAACGTCGCTCCCTCGTTTGGAAGAGGGCCAGTAGCCTTGCTGGCCAGCCAAAAAGTTAGCGCTCCCACGGTTGTGATACGTTTTTTGATATCGAAGAGGCCAAAAATATCATTGGTTGCGCTTGGGATCGCTCACTAAGATGTCCACCAAGCACTACGCATCGATGTTAGTGCAAGACACTTACAAAAAATATAACCATTGGAGACCTCATGAGCGCACCCCGGCGTAATGCCGCATCTCAACGTTTCAACATGAAGCTGTCCGTCGCCGTCCTGGCCGGCGCCGGCGTTTTGAGCAGTGCATCGGTCTGGGCGCAAAGCGCCCAATCGGTCGCCGAGAAGGAGCAGGCAGCGGCGCCGATGAATGCGGTGGTGGTCAGCGGCGTACGCCGCGCGGCCCAGAGCGCCCAGGCCATCAAGAAGAACTCGGATGAGGTCATCGACTCGATCGTCGCGGAAGAAGCGGGCAAGTTCCCGGACAAGAACGTGGCGGAAATCCTGGGCCGCGTCACGGGCGTGCAGATCCGCCGCTCCGGCGGCGAAGCCAGCGACGTCGTCATCCGCGGCTTGCCCGGTCTCACTACCTTGCTGAACGGCCGCGAAGTCTATACGTCGAACAACCGCAACCTGAACCTGACGGACATCCCCACGACGATGCTGCAGCGCGTCGACGTCTACAAAACGCAGGGCGCCGAGATGGTCGAAGGCGGCACCGCCGGCGTGATCGACGTGCGCACGGCGCGCCCGTTCGACTTCAAGGGCTTCTCGTCCAGCCTGGCGGGCCGCCTGGAAAACCGCGACAAGTCCGAAACGACGGACCCGAACGTGTCGGGCATGATCTCGAACCGCTGGAAGGGCAGCTTCGGCGAGTTCGGCGCCTTGCTGGGTCTGTCGTACCAGCGCGGTCATTACCAGGACGAGGTGACGTGGAACTCGCCGCCGGCCGTCGTGCTGCCGGATACCGCGCCCAATGTCACCGGTCCGGTCGACCTGGGTCATACCTACACGCGCGGCAAGCGCGAGCGCTACTCGGCCAACTGGGCCGCCCAGTGGCGCCCGGTGCGCGACGTGGAAGTGTATGCCGAAGGCTGGTCGACGCGTATCGACCACGACCGCCAGGCGCAGTTCTTCATCGGCACCTTGATGCTGCCGTCGTATAACCCGCAATACACGCTGTTCCCCGGCACCAACCAGGTCGATACCGCCACGTCGACGGGCAACCTGTTCGCGCTCAGCTCGAACCAGACGCCGCAGGATGATTCGGAAAGCCACCAGGGCGCCATCGGTGCCCGCTGGGACGTGACGCCCGACCTGCGCGTGACGACCGAGTTCTCGCGCATCGCCAGCCACTGGCAGCAGTCGATGCCGATCATGGAACTGCTGGCGCACCCGAAAACCATCGTCGGCAGCACCTATGTCAACGGCGGCGCGCGCTTCGACTACCCCGGCTACGACATGCTGGACCCGAAGAACTACACGTGGAATAACTTCATCGACAACTGGTCCGAATCGCGCGGCCAGTCGAACGACTGGCGCGCCGATGCCACCTATGACCTGGGTGAAGACAAGTTCTTCCGCGAAGTGAGCGTGGGCGTGCGCATGGCCAAGCGCAAGGCGGCGTACCAGCACGAAAGCGCCAACTTCCTGCCCGTCACGCCGGAGTTGAACCTGCCGGCGCCGGCTTCGGTTCCGGGCCTGCTGTGCCCGTCGATGAAGCCGGGGAACGACTACGGCATGGACCGCTGGCTGGTCGTGTGCGAGAACTACCAGCACGCCAACCTGGACGCCGTGCGCAAGATGTACGGCCGCGACGGCCAGACGGCGCCCGATCCGTACTCGCTGTTCAGCAACAAGGAAGACACCAATGCCTTCTACGGCAAGACCCGCTTCGGCTTCGAGGCAGGCTCCGTACGCTTCGAAGGCACGGCCGGCGTGCGCGTCGTGAAAACCAAGCTGGACGTCAACGGCTTCAGCCTGATCGACGGCCAGCAGGTGGCGGTCAACCGCAAGACGTCGGACACGGACGTGCTGCCGAACATGACGTTGAAGGCCTACCTGACCGATAGCCTGGTCGGCCGGATCAATGCGGGCAAGTCGATCCAGCGTCCCGCCTTCGCCGACTTCAACCCCGGCCAGTCGCTGGGCGCCACGCCGGACGGCCTGGGCATCTACGGCGGCAACGGCGGCAACCCGGACCTGAAGCCCATCGTCGGCAAGAACTTCGACGTGGCCCTGGAATGGTATTTCGCGCCGACGGGCAGCCTGACGGGCACGGTGTTCCGCCACAAGTTCGAGAATTACGTCATCCGCTCGCTGGCACTGGAAACCATCAATGGCAAGCAGTACCGCATGGACCGGCCCCGTAACGTCAACGACGGCCAGCTCGAAGGCGTCGAGATCGGCTACCGCCAGTTCTACGACTTCCTGCCGGGGTGGCTGAACGGCTTCGGCCTGGAGGCGAACTACACGTACATGAAGGGTTACCTGATGGATGGCGGCGTCGAAGCCCCGTTCGCCGGCATGTCGAAGAACGCCTTTAACATCGTCGGCCTGTACGAGCGCGGTCCATGGTCGGCCCGCGTGGCCTACAACTGGCGCAGCAAGTTCGTCGACACGTTCAACTACCGCACCCTGCAGGCACCGATCGGGCCGTTGAACCTGGTCGTCGATCCGATCGAGACGGTCGACGCCTCGCTGTCGTACAAGATCAACGACAACATGGGCATCACGCTGGACGTGGAAAACCTGACGGATCGCACCTATAACGATTACCACGGCATTCCGAGCAACCCGCGCGACATCCGCCGCTACGACCGCGTGATCGGCCTGTCGCTGCGCTGGAAGCTGTAAGCCTTTAAGTTTCTCTCTCTCCCTTGGTGGGAATTGCAATGCGCGTCGCGGGTTTCCTGCGGCGCGCATTTTTTTGTAACGTAGTATCGCGAGTGCCGTCGCCCGCCCCGCCCGGGCATCCCCTCAAACCCCGCAACGACGGGTACTTATACCTACTGCCGCGCCATCCGCCGCCCGTAACGTATTGTTTCTAAACCGTAAATCTAAGCAAACGGGATCGGTGCGCCCGATTCGCTGTGCTAGAGTCGGTTTGGCAAGTCTTATTACTTCCATCGAATACAGCACAACAAGGACCCGCGATGACGCCGCCAGCAGCGCCCAATCCACCCGCACAACCCCGCCGCAGCCGCCGCGCCAAGATCATCGGCGGCATCATCGCCATCCTGGCCATGGCCGGCCTCGGCTGGCTGGCCTGGCACCTGACGCACCGCCCGGCGCAGCAGGGACCCGGCGCGATGGCCGGCCCTGGCGGTCCCGGTGGCCCCGGTGGTGGTGGCGGTGGCGGCCGGCGCGGCGGTCCGGCGACGACGGTGGGCGTGGCCACGGCCGAACTGGCCGAGCTGCCCGTCACGCTCGATGCCCTCGGCACGGTGACGGCCGCCGCGACGACGACGGTGCGTCCGCAGGTCTCCGGCATCCTGCAGAAGGTGCTGTTCAAGGAAGGCCAACTGGTCAAGGCCGGCCAGGTGCTGGCCCAGATCGATCCGCGCCAGTTCGAAATGGCGCTGCTGCAGGCCACGGGCCAGCGCCAGCGCGACGAGGCCCAGCTGGAAAACGCCCGGCTGACCCTGGAACGCTACCGCACCTTGCTGTCGCAGGATTCCATCGCGCGCCAGGACGTCGACACGCAGGCGGCCCTGGTCAAGCAGTTGCAGGGCACCGTCATGACGGACCGCGCGGCCGAAGGCACGGCGCGGCTGAATCTTGGCTATACGAAGGTGATCGCGCCCATCACGGGCCGCGTCGGCCTGCGCGTGGTCGACGTGGGCAACCTGGTCAGCACGGGCGATACGGCCGGCATCGCCGTCATCACGCAGCTGTCGCCCATCGACGTCGAATTCGCCATTCCCCAGGACCGCGTGCCCGATGTCATGGGCCGTGCGAGCACGGGCGCCGTGCTGCCGGCCGTGGCCTACGACCGCACCCGCACGGACGTGCTGGACGAAGGGCGCTTCTCGGCGCTGGACAACCAGGTCGACACGCAGACGGGCACCGTGATGGCCAAGGCCCGCTTCGACAACAGCAAGATGACCCTGTTCCCCCTGCAGTTCGTCAATGTGCGGCTGCAGATGCGCACCATCAAGGATGCCGTGATGGTACCCGTGACGGCGCTGCGCCACGGCACCACGGGCGACTTCGTGTACGTCTTGAACGGCGACCGCACGGTCGCGCTGCGCACCGTCAAGCGGGGCCAGGCCACGGTGGAGAAGGTGCAGATCGTATCGGGCCTGAAGGCCGGCGAGAAAGTGATTACGGAAGGGGCGGACCGCCTGACGGACGGCGCCAAGGTGACGCTGCCGGGCGACAGGCCGGGCGCGGGCCGTGGCGGGCGCAGAGGTGAGAATGGCGGCAAGGGCGGTGGGCGCCAACATGCGGACGCGGCCCCCGTGGCCACGGCGCCGGCCGGCACGCCGGACGTGGCGGCGGGCGCGGTCGGCAAGGACGCGGCGAAAATGCGACCGCACCGCGCCGACGACACGGCCGCGCCCCGCAGCATGCCGGAAGAGGGCGGCCGCAGCGGGCAAGGCAGCGCGGCGGACCGCAGCAATAGCGCCCAGCCGAACGCCACGCAGCCGAACGCTGCGCAACCGCAGGCGGGCAGCGCACGATGAGTCCTTCGGCACCCTTCATCGGCCGGCCCGTCGCGACGTCGCTGCTGATGCTGGCGATCGTGCTGGCGGGCCTGGTCGGCTTCAAGTTCCTGCCCCTGTCGGCACTGCCGCAGGTGGATTTTCCCACCATCCAGGTACAGACCCTGTACCCGGGCGCCAGCCCGGAAGTGATGGCGCAGACAGTGACGGCGCCGCTGGAGCGCCAGTTCGGTCAGATGTCCGGCCTGCAGCGCATGAGCTCCACCAGCGCCGCCGGTGTCTCCATCGTCACCTTGCAGTTCGGCCTGGGCCAGACGCTCGACGTGGCCGAGCAGGAAGTGCAGGCCGCCATCAACGCGGGCGGCTCCCTGCTGCCGACCGACCTGCCGGCGCCGCCCGTCTACGCCAAGGTCAATCCGGCCGACGCGCCCGTGCTGACCCTGGCCATCACGTCGGACACGATGCCGCTGACGGAAGTGCAGAATATCGTCAACACGCGCCTGGCGCTGAAGATCAGCCAGGTCACGGGCGTGGGCCTCGTCACGCTGTCGGGCGGGCAGCGGCCCGCCGTGCGCATCCAGGCCGACACCTTGGCGCTGGCCAGCTACGGCCTGGGCCTGGACACCTTGCGCACGGCGATTTCGAACGCCAACGCCAACAGCGCCAAGGGTTCCTTCGACGGCCCCACGCGCTCGTTCACCATCAATGCCAACGACCAGCTGCTGACGGCGAACGATTACAAGAACCTGATCGTCTCCTACCGCAATGGCGCGCCGGTGCGCTTGTCGGAAGTGGCGAAAGTGGTCGACAGCGCGGAAAACGTGCGCCTGGGTGCCTGGGCCAATATGAAGCCGGCCATCATCCTGAACGTGCAGCGCCAGCCCGGCGCCAACGTCATCGCCACCGTCGACGCCATCAAGGCGCGCCTGCCCGAGCTGCAGGCCGGCCTGCCGGCCGCCATGCGCATGGACGTGCTGAGCGACCGCACCACGGGCATCCGCGCCTCGGTCGAACACGTGGAGATCGAACTGGTGCTGGCCGTGCTGCTGGTGGTGCTGGTGATTTTTCTCTTCCTGCACAGCGTGCGCGCCACCGTCATCGCCAGCCTGGCCGTACCCATTTCCCTGATCGGCACCTGCGGCGCCATGTACCTGCTGGGCTACAGCCTGAACAACCTGTCGCTGATGGCGCTGACGATCGCCACCGGCTTCGTCGTCGACGACGCCATCGTCATGATCGAAAACATCGCCCGCTATATCGAAGAGGGCGAAACGCCGATGGCGGCCGCGCTGAAGGGTGCCCAGCAGATCGGCTTCACCATCATCTCGCTGACGGTGTCCCTGATCGCCGTGCTGATTCCCCTGCTGTTCATGGGCGACGTGGTGGGCCGCCTGTTCCGCGAGTTCGCCATTACCCTGTCGATCACGATCCTGATCTCGGCCGTCGTGTCGCTGACCCTGGTGCCGATGATGGCGGGGCGCTGGCTGACCAGCCACAAAAACGACGACCCGGCCAGCTTCGGCGGGCGCGTACAGCGCTTCTTCGACAAGGTGATCCACCATTACGACAACTCGCTGCAGTGGGTGCTGGCGCGCCAGGGGTTGACCCTGCTGGTGGCGCTGGCCACCCTGGTGCTGACGGTGGTGCTGTACCTGCTGATCCCGAAGGGCCTGTTCCCGACCCAGGACACGGGCCAGCTGCAAGCGCGCATCGAAACGGCGCAGGCGGTGTCGTACACCCGCATGGCCGCGCTGCAGCGCCAGGCCGCGGAGGCCCTGCTGGCGGACCCGGACGTCGAGTCGCTCAGCTCCTTCGTCGGCGTGGATGCGGCCAACAGCACGATGCTGCACACGGGCCGCATGCTGATCAACCTGAAGCGCGACCGGGGCGACCAGGTCGAGACGATGGAACGGCTGCGCCGTCGCGTCGAAACGGTGGCCGGCGTACAGATCTTCCTGCAGCCGACGCAAGACCTCACCATCGACGCCGAGACGGGGCCGACCCAGTTCCGCGTGTCGCTGGAAGGCGCCGACACGGCCACCGTGACGCAGTGGGCCAACAAGCTCACCGAGCGCATGGCGCAAAAGGCGCAGCTGCGCAACGTCACGTCGGACGCCGGCGCCACCGGTGCGGCGGCCTACGTGACGATCGACCGCGACACGGCTTCCCGCCTGTCCGTCACGGCCGCCGCCGTCGACGACGCGCTGTACAGCGCCTTCGGCCAGCGCATCGTGTCGACCATCTTCACGGAGACCAACCAGTACCGCGTGATCCTGGAAGCCCAGCCGGGCAGCCTGAACACGCCGGCCGCGCTGGGCGACCTGCAGATCCGCACGGGCAGCGGCAAGCCGACGCCTTTGTCGGCCATCGCCACCATCGTCGAGAAGCCGGCGCCATTGCAGATCACGCACGTGGCCCAGTATCCGGCCACCACGCTGGGCTTCGATACGGCGCCGGGCGTTTCGCTGGGCCGCGCCGTCGATTCGATCCGTGAGGCGGCCGAGGAAATCGGCCTGCCCGGTTCCGTCACCCTGACCTTCCTCGGCGCCGCCGGTGCCTACCAGGCCTCGCTGTCGAACCAGCTGTGGCTGATCCTCGCGGCCGTGGTGTGTGTCTACATCGTGCTGGGCGTGCTGTATGAAAGCTATATCCACCCGCTGACGATTCTCTCCACCTTGCCGTCGGCCGGCGTGGGTGCGCTGCTGGCGCTGATGATCTCGGGCCAGGACCTGGGCGTCATCGGCATCATCGGCATCATCCTCCTGATCGGCATCGTCAAGAAGAACGCCATCATGATGATCGACTTCGCCATCGAGGCCGAGCGCGATGGCGGCAAGGCCCCGCGCGAGGCGATCCACCAGGCCGCGCTACTGCGCTTCCGCCCCATCCTGATGACGACCTTGGCCGCGCTGTTCGCCGCCGTGCCGCTGATGCTGGGCTGGGGCGAGGGCGCCGAACTGCGCCGGCCGCTGGGCCTGGCCATCTTCGGCGGCCTGATCGTCAGCCAGATGCTGACCCTGTACACGACGCCCGTGATCTACCTGGCCTTCGACCGCCTCGGCCAGCGCTTCCGCAAGCGCGGCGGGCCGGCCGCGACGCAAGCCGGAGTGGCATCGTGAACCTGTCGGAACCGTTCGTCCGGCGCCCCATCGCCACCGTGCTGCTGACCATCGGCATCGCGCTGGCGGGCATCGGCGCCTTCTTCGTGCTGCCCGTCTCGCCTTTGCCGCAGGTGGACTTCCCGGCTATCTCCGTCTCCGCCAGCCTGCCCGGGGCCAGTCCCGACACGATGGCCAGCAGCGTCGCCACGCCGCTGGAGCGCCGGCTCGGTGTCATCGCTGGCGTCAACGAGATGACGTCCAGTTCGTCCAGCGGCTCGACGCGGATCAACCTGCAGTTCGACCTGAACCGCAAGATCGACGCCGCCGCCCGCGAAGTGCAGGCCGCCATCAGCGCCTCGCGCGCCGATTTGCCGTCTACCCTGCGCAGTAACCCCACCTACCGCAAGGCCAATCCATCGGACGCGCCCGTGATCATCCTGGCGCTGACGTCGCCCACGCGCACCCCGGGCCAGGTCTACGAGGCGGTGTCGAACGTGATCCAGCAGAAGCTGGCGCAGGTGAAGGGGGTCGGCGACGTGGAGATCGGCGGCGGCTCGCTGCCGGCCGTGCGCGTCGAGCTGCTGCCGTATGCGCTGAACCGCTACGGCGTGTCGATGGAGGACGTGCGTGCCGCCATCCAGGCCACCAATGCCAACCGGCCCAAGGGCGCGCTGGAAAGCGAAGGGCGCCGCCTGCAGATCTATTCGTGGCCCGGTACCGGCAGCGGTGTTGGCCGGCCCACGGCGGCGGATTACCGCGACCTGGTCGTGGCCTGGCGCGGCGGGGCTGCCATCCGGCTGCGCGATGTCGCCACCGTGGAAGACGGCGCCGAGAACAAGAACACGCTGGGCCTGTACAACGGCGAGCCGGCCGTCATCGTGCTGCTGCGGCGCCAGCCCGATGCGAACGTCATCGAAACGGTCGACAGCGTGCGTGCATTGCTGCCCCAACTGCAGGCGCAGCTGCCGCAGGATATCAAGCTGTCGGTGGCATCGGACAGCACCAACTCCATCCGTTCCTCGCTGGCCGAGATCGAGCTGACCCTCGTCATCTCCATCGTGCTGGTGGTGCTGGTGGTCAGCGCCTTCCTGCGCAATGTACGGGCCACCGTGATTCCCGCCATTGCCACCATCGTGTCGCTGCTGGGCACCTTCGGGGCCATGTACCTGATGGGCTTCTCGCTGAACAACCTGTCGCTGATGGCGCTGACGGTGGCCACCGGCTTCGTCGTCGACGATGCCATCGTCGTGCTGGAGAACACGGCGCGCCACGTGGAGGCGGGCATGGACCGCTTCAAGGCGGCCCTGCTGGGCGCCCGCGAGGTGGGCTTCACGGTGCTGTCGATCAGCCTTTCCCTGGTGGCCGTCTTCATTCCCTTACTGTTCATGGGCGGGCAGGTGGGCCGGCTGTTCCGCGAATTTGCCGTGACCTTGTCGGTGGCGGTGCTGATCTCGCTGGTGATTTCACTGACCACGACGCCGATGATGTGCGCCTGGCTGCTGAAGGCCGAACATGAGCGCCGCCCGCCGGGCCGCGTGTCGCAGGCCTTCGAGCGCGCTTTCCTGTGGATGCAGCGCACCTACGAGCACGCGCTGGACTGGGCCCTGCACAGCGCCTGGCTGGTGATGCTGATCCTGGCCTTCGTCATCGGCCTGAACGTCTACCTGTTCGCGGCCGCGCCGAAGGGCTTCTTCCCGCAGCAGGACACGGGCCAGCTGAACGGCGGCCTGCGCGCCGACCAGAGCATCTCGTTCCAGGCCATGCAGCAGAAGCTGCGCCAGCTGGTCGACATCATCCGCAAGGACCCGGCCGTGGCCACTGTCGTCGGCTTCACGGGCGGCTCGCGCGCCGGCGGCGGCTTCATGTTCGTTAACCTGAAGCCGGCTTCCGAGCGCTCCGAGTCGGGCCAGGCCGTGATCGCCCGCCTGCGCCCCCAGATCGCCAAGGTGACGGGCGTGTCGCTGTTCCTCAATCCCGTGCAGGACCTGCGCATGGGCGGGCGTTCCAGCAACTCGACTTACCAGTACACCCTGAAAAGCGATAACCGCGCCGACCTGCAGTCCTGGGCGACGAAGCTGGCGGCATCGATGAAGGGCCAGCCCGGGCTGGCCGATATCGACACGGACCAGCAGGACAACGGCGTCGAGACCTTCGTCACCATCGACAAGGAGACGGCGGCGCGGCTGGGCATGTCCGTCAAGGACGTCGATAACGCGCTGTACAACGCCTTCGGCCAGCGCCAGGTGGCCACCATCTACGATGAGCTGAACCAGTACAAGGTGGTGATGGAAGTGGCGCCGGAACATGCGCAAAGCCCGGAAGCGTTGAACGACGTGTATGTGCCGGGCACGGCGCCGGCGGCGAGCACTGCCGCCACCGCGACCGAAGGCGCCACCAGCGGCACCACCGCATCGGGCGGCAGCAATGCCAGCACCAACAACGCGCAGGGCCAGCGCGACACGTCGACGGGCTCGGCGCTCAGCACGGCCGTGTCGCCGATGGTGCCGCTGTCGGGCATCGCCAGCTTCGCCGAAAGCTCGACGCCCACCTCCGTCAACCACCAGGACGGCGAGCTGGCGACGACGATCTCGTTCAACCTGGCCGAGGGCTTCACCTTGAGCCAGGCGCAGGACGCGGTCAAGCAGGCCGAAGCCGATATCGGCATGCCGAACAATGTGCGGGGCAGCTTCCAGGGCCAGGCGAAACAGGCCGAGGAATCGAACAAGCAGCAGCCCCTGTTGATCCTGGCGGCCATCGTCGTCATCTACATCGTGCTGGGCATCCTGTATGAAAGCCTGGTCCACCCCGTGACGGTGCTGTCCACCTTGCCGTCGGCCGGCGTCGGCGCCGTGCTGGCACTGCTGCTGTTCCGCATGGAGTTCTCCATCATCGCGCTGATCGGCGTGTTCCTGCTGATCGGCATCGTGAAGAAGAACGCCATCCTGATCATCGACTTCGCACTGGACGCGGAGCGGGCCAGGGGCCTGACGGCCGTGGAAGCCGTGCGCGAAGCCTGCCTGCTGCGCTTCCGCCCCATCCTGATGACGACCTTGGCCGCCGCCCTGGGCGCGCTGCCGCTGGCGATCGGCTTCGGCGAAGGGGCGGAGCTGCGCCAGCCGCTGGGCATCGCCATCATCGGCGGCCTGGTCGCCAGCCAGCTGCTGACGCTCCTGACGACGCCGGTCGTCTATATCCTGCTCGACAAGCTGCGCACGCGCAGCCCCGACGAACACAAGCTCGCCCGTCCCCAAGACGGGCCGGGCACATCGCCTTCGATACCATGAACAACAAGCAGCGTTCCTTTCCACGTGCACGCCTCGGCGCCATTGCCCTGGCCACCATGATGCTGGCCGGCTGCGCCGTCGGCCCGAAATACGAAGTGCCCGCCACGGTGGCGCCGGCCCAGTTCAAGGAGGCGCAAGGCTGGGTGGCGGCCGCGCCGGCCGATGCGCTGTCGCGGGGCCCCTGGTGGACCCTGTTCGAGGACGCCACCCTGAACGAACTGGCCGGCGCCATCGACATCGACAACCAGAACGTCGCCGCCGCCGCCGCCTCGTATGCCCAGGCGCGTGCCGTCGTGGCCGAACAGCGTGCCTCGCTGTTCCCCGTGGTCAGCCTGTCCGCATCGGGCAACCGCTCGGGCGGCGGCAGCACGCGCGCCGCCAACGACTACCGCGTCAGCATCGGCGGCAGCTGGGAGCCCGATATCTGGGGCTCGCTGCGTGCCGGCGTCACGGGCGCCCAGGCCAGTGCCCAGGCCAGCGCCGCCGAACTGGCTTCGGCGCGCCTGTCCGCCCAGGGCGAGCTGGTGGCCAACTACATTGGCCTGCGCCAGGCCGACGCTCAACTGGCGCTGCTGGCCACGACGGTGGAAGGCTACCAGCGTGTGCAGCAGATCACGCAGAACCGCTTCGACGCGGGCATCACGGCCCGCTCCGATCTGCTGCAGGCGCAGACGCAGCTGGCCAGCGCCCAGGCCGACCGGCTGACCGTGGTGCGCCAGCGCGCCGTGTACGAGCACGCCATCGCCATCCTGCTGGGCAAGGCACCGGCCGACTTCAGCCTGGCGCCCGCGCCGTGGACCCTGGCCGTGCCGGACGTGCCGCTGGGCGTGCCGTCCACCTTGCTGCAGCGCCGGCCCGACATCGCCGCCTTTGAACGCCGCGTGGCCGTCGCCAACGAGCAGATCGGCATCGCCCGCGCCGCCTACTTCCCGTCGCTGAACCTGTCGGCCTCGTATGGCTATGGCGCCAGCCAGACCGGGGGGCTGTTCAATGCGTCGAACAACCTGTGGTCGCTGGGCGTGTCGGCGGCGCAGGCCATCTTCAATGCCGGCGCCATTTCCGCGAGAGTCGAGCAGACCCGCGCCGCGCGCGACGTCACCATCGCCCAGTACCGCCAGACGGTGCTCAATGCCTTCGCCGACGTCGAGGACCAGCTGGCGGCCACCCGCGCGCTGGCGCAGCAGCAGGACTTGCGCCGCGCGGCTTCGGAAGCGGCCGACCAGGTCGAGCAGCAGCTGATCAACCGCTACCGGGCCGGCCAGGTGGGCTACAGCGAAGTGGTGACGGCCCAGGTGACGGCCTTGAACGCCCGGCGCGCGCTGGTGCAGGTGCAGGCGGACCGGCAAACGACGGCGGTGGCCCTGATCCAGGCCCTGGGCGGCGGATGGCACGCGCCGGAATGACGCGGATGACCCGTTTGGCGTGGCCAAAAAGGCATTTTCACATGGTGGAAGTGGGCTTATACTGCCGTGGCCACAATATTCAGGGGAACCATCTTGTCGTTTACAAAACTCGTTTTGCCAGCCGCGCTGCTCGCCGCCTTCGGTACCACCCAGGCGGATGAAGGCCAGTGGCAGCCGCACCAGATGCCGCAACTGAAGTCCGAACTGCAGCGCATCGGCATGCAGATTCCGGCCGAGCGCATCGCCGATCTGTCGAAGCACCCGATGAGCGCCATCGTCTCGCTGGCCGGCTGCTCGGCGTCCTTCGTGTCGCCGGACGGCCTGGTGGTGACGAACCACCACTGCGCCTATGGCGCCATCCAGCGCAATTCCACGGCGCAGAAGAACTACATCGCCAACGGCTTCCTGGCCAAGACCCGCAGCGAGGAGCTGCCGGGCGGCCCGAACACGCTGGTGTATGTGACGGACAAGGTGGAGAACGTCAGCGCCCAGGTGCTGCAGGGGCTGGAGAATGTGGGCGGCCGCGCGCGCCACGAGCAGATCGAGCGCCGCGTCAAGGACCTGATCGCCCAGTGCGAGACCGACAAGATGTACCGCTGCTCGGTGCCTGCCTTCCACCGGGGCCTGGAATACTACCGCATCCGCCAGATGATGATCCGCGACGTGCGCCTGGTCTACGCGCCGTCCGACACGATCGGCAACTACGGCGGCGATATCGACAACTACGAGTGGCCGCGCCACACCGGCGACTATTCCTTCCTGCGCGCCTATGTCGGCAAGGACGGCCGCCCGGCCGATCCGTCGCCGGACAACGTGCCTTACAAGTCGAAGGACTTCCTGGTGGTGTCGGCCGAGGGCCTGAAGGCGGGCGACCCGATCCTGCTGGCCGGCTACCCGGGCCGCACCAGCCGCTACAAGCTGCCTTCCGAGATCCGCCATGCCCAGCGCACCAGCTATCCGGCCCAGGTGGCCGAGTACCAGGCTGACCTGGACACGATTGCCGCCGCCACTAAGCCGAAGGCCGACGACGAAGTGCGTTACGCGTCGGTGGTCAAGTCGATCAACAACCGCATGAAGAAGACCCAGGGCCTGCTGGACGGCTTCGCGCGCAAGGACATCGCCGCCATCAAGGACGTGCAGGACGCCGAGTTCCGCGCCTGGTACGGCAAGCAGCCGGGGGTGTCGCAGGCCATGCTGTCCGAGCTGGATGCGGCGATCGCCGCCGACATGGCGCTGGAGCAGGAGCTGTTCGCGTGGAACGTGGCGACCAACAGCGACCTCTTGAAAAGCGCGCGCACCTTGTACCGTCTGGCGCAGGAACGGGCCAAGCCGAACGCCGAGCGCGAAGCGGGCTACCAGGACCGCGACCTGACCTTCATCAAGGCCCGCCTGACGCGCCTGGAGCAGTCCTACGTCGCCAGTGTCGACCAGGCCCGCTTCGTGGCCGGCCTGCAGCGCTATGCGAAACTGACGGCGCGCCCGCAGGGCCTGGACCCGCTGCTGCCGTCCGTGACCGACGTGCCCAAGCTGTATGCGAACACGAAGCTGGGCGAGACCGCCACGCGCCTTGCGCTGCTGGACAAGGATGCCGCCGCCCTGGCCAGATCCGACGACGCCTTCATCCGCCTTGCCGTCAAGCTCGATGCGATCGACCAGACGCTGGAGAACCGTTCGAAGGAAGTCGACGGCAACCTGGAAAAGGTGATCCCGCAGTACATGAGCGCCGTCATCGCGTGGAAGAAGTCGCAGGGCAAGCCGGTGTACCCGGACGCCAACTCCACCTTGCGCGTCACCTACGGCACCGTGTCGCCGTACTCGCCGAAGGACGGCATCACGAAGGGACCGTTCACGACGGTGGAAGGCATCGCCGAGAAGCATACCGGCAAGGAGCCGTTCAACGCGCCGGCCGCGCTGCTCGACGCCGTCAAGGCCAGGCGCTACGGCCAGTTCAAGGACCCGGTGCTGGGCACCGTGCCCGTGAACTTCCTGTCCAGCGCCGACACCACGGGTGGCAATTCCGGCTCGGCCATCGTCAACAAGCGCGGCGAACTCATTGGCCTGAACTTCGACTCGACCTACGAGTCGATCACGAAGGACTGGTACTTCGACCGCGACATCACCCGCGCCATCCACCTGGACGTGCGCTACATGCTGTGGGTGATGAAGGAAGTCGACCATGCCGACAACCTGCTGAAGGAAATGACGATCAAGTATCCGCGCAAGTGATCACGAAAGTGATCACGAAAGTAAGCAAGCAAATAAGCGCGCAAATAAGCTAGCAGATAAGCTAGCAGAAAAGCGCGCAGATAAGCCGCCTGATCGTCTAGACAAAAAACCGCCATTCGCGAGGATGGCGGTTTTTTTTGCATCGACCATGGGTGCGTGACAATTGACGAGATTTACGCGCCCGCGTCCGTCCTATACTGGCGCGGAGCACCGCGAGGCCGCGCGGCGCGCACCGACCTGAAAGGATGCCGTATGCCCGTCAAGAACGTCCCTGCATTCCTCGCCAGCCTTGCCATCGCGACGGGCGCCTTTGCCGCGCCGGCGGAAACGCCCGTACAGCTCGACAGCGACGGCGCCATCAAGGGCAGCCTGCTGCTGCCGGACGGCGCGGCGCGGGTGCCCGCGGTATTGATCATCGCCGGCTCCGGTCCGACGGACCGCGATGGCAATGGGCCCGGCTTGAAGAACGACAGCCTGCGGCAGCTCGCGCAGGCGCTGGCGGCGGCCGGCATTGCCAGCGTGCGCTACGACAAGCGCGGTGTTGCCGCCAGCGCCGCGGCGGGACCGGCCGAGGCGGACCTGCGCTTCGAGCGCTATGTGGACGATGCGGCGGCGTGGGTGCGGCAGCTCAAGGCGGACCGGCGCTTCACGAAGACCGTCGTCGTCGGTCACAGCGAGGGCGCCCTGATCGGCATGCTGGCCGCCGGCGCGGGCGGCGCCGATGGCGTGGTGTCGCTGGCGGGGCCAGGACAGCGGGCGTCGGACGGCCTGCGCGGCCAGCTGGCCGGCAAGCTGCCGCCGAACCTGGCGGCGCACAGCGAACGAATCCTGGCTGCTCTGGAGCAGGGCAAGCCGGCCGGTGACGTGCCACCCGAACTGGCCGTGCTGTATCGCCCCAGCGTGCAGCCTTATTTGATTTCCTTGTTCCGCCATGACCCGGCGCGGGAGATGGCACGGTTGAAGGTGCCGGCGGCCGTGATCCAGGGCAGCAGCGATTTGCAGGTGGGCCTGAATGATGCGTTCACCCTGCAGCAGGCCCGCCCCGGCACGGCACTGGTGGTGGTGCCGGGCATGAACCACTTGCTGAAGATGGTGCAGGGCGATGCCCAGGCCCAGGCCAGCTCGTACGCGACGCCCGATGCTCCGCTATCGCCGACCCTGGTGTCGGCCGTGGCGGGCTTCGTCCAGGCGCGCTGACCGGTCAGCCGCGCAGCAGCGCCAGGGTCGTCCCGTCCGGCTTGCCGCCGTAGAAGCTGTCGAGCGCCTTGCGGAACAGGGCGTTGTCGTGGGTGGCGCGGTAGAACAGCGTCATCGATGAATGGAATTTCTGCGAGTCGACGTCGCCGAGGATGCGCACGATGGGCTGGCCGGCGTGGCTATTGACCAGTTCCGTGCATTCGCACAGGCGGGTGCCCAGCACGTCGTCGGCCAGGTAGGCGCGCGCCTCGGCCAGCGACGCGATGCCATAGAAGCGGCTCGTTTCAGAATGGCCCAGGCCGCGCAGTTGGGGGAAGATGAACCACATCCAGTGGCTGCGCTTGCGGCCGTCACACAGCTCGCGCAGCACCTGGCCATAGACGGGCGCCTGGGCCGTGATGAAACGTTCGAGGTCGAGGCGGGTGGCGGTGTCCGGATTGGCGTGCATGCTGGTCTCCCATGGCGCGGGCGTTGGCCCGGGCCGATAGTGTAGCCCAATGCCGGCCGGGGCGGCGCAGGGCACGCCGCCGTGGCATAATCCTGCGTCCTCATCGGCGCTATGCAATGAACCAATCCCTGATCCTTTTCGGCCTCGCCACCACCCCGCTGGAGCTGCTCTCCTTCGTTCTGTCGATCGTCACCGTGTGGCTGAACATCCGCCAGAACCACTGGGCCTGGCTGTTCGCGATCCTGTCGTCGGCCATGTACGGCGCCGTCTTCTTCGAGTCGAAGCTGTATGGCGACATGGGCCTGCAGCTGGTGTTCATTTCCGTCTCCGTGTGGGGCTGGTACCAGTGGCTGCACGGCGACGACCGCCACGAACGCCTGCCTGTGACGGCGCTGACGTGGCGCGGCCGGGGCATCGCCGCTGTCGCCTGGCTGCTGGCCTTCGCCGCGCTGGCGTGGTTCCTGCACGCGTTCACCGATACCGACGTGCCGGTGTCGGACGGCTTCCTGACGGCCGGCAGCCTGGTGGGGCAGGTGCTGTTGTCGCGCAAGCGGCTGGAGAACTGGCACGTCTGGATCATCGTCGACGTGCTGTACGTGGCGCTGTACGTGCACAAGGGCCTGATGCTGACGGCGCTGCTGTATGGATTGTTCGTCCTGATGGCCATCGTCGGCCTGCGCGCGTGGCGCCGGTCGATGGAGGGCGACGCCTGGGGCGACGCGGCGATGGTGCTGAAATGACGGCTTTGGACGGCCAGCCCGTCCGGGTGGCCATCGTCGGCAGCGCGTCCTCCGGCAAGACCACGCTGGCGCAGGCGCTCGCGCTGCGTTACGGCTCGGTGTGGGTGCCCGAGTACCTACGCGAATTCGTCGAGACGCGCTCGCGTGTGCCAGTGGAAGCGGACCAACTGCATATCGCCCAGACCCAGGCCGCGCGGGAAGACCTGGCGGCCGCGCGGGCCGGGCGCTTCGTGTTCTGCGACACGACGCCCTTGATGACGGCGGTCTACAGCCGCCATTATTTCGGCCGCATCGACGAAGCGCTGGCGCAACTGGTCGCCAGCCGCCGCTACGACATGACGTTCGCCTGCGCGCCGGACATTCCATGGCAGCCAGACGGCCTGCAGCGCGAGCCGGAAGACCAGAGCGCCGCCGTCAACGCCATCCTGACGGCCGAACTGGCGGCACGGGGCATCGCCCACGTGCGCATCCACGGTCCGCTCGAACAGCGCATGGCCCAGGTCGAGGCCGTGCTCGGCCGCTGATCAGGTTGCCGCCAATTCGGTGTCAGACACGGAATTAAAAAACCGCTCGGTCCGCCGCAACGGTCAAAAACCGGTGTCAGACACCGGTTTTCAGGCAACACCCCCGAATTAGGTGTCTGACACCGTGAATTCACACCGTGAATTCGCCGCAACGGTCAAAAACCGGTGTCAGACACCGGTTTTCAGGCAACACTTCCGAATTAGGTGTCTGACACCGAATGAAGCGGCTGGGTCAGAAATCCAGCTGGGCGGAGACGCGGAAGGTGCGCTCGGGGCCTGGGAACAGGTAGCCGCCCAGGTCCTGCGTGACGTCGCGCCAGTAGAACTTGTCGAAGGCGTTGCGTACTTGCGCGCGCAGGGTCAGCGGCATGCCGCCGGCGCGCGTGGCGTACGAGGCGCCCAGGTTGACGACGTGGTACTTCGGCACCATCACCGTGTTGGCCTGGTCGAAGGCCTTCTTCGCCACGAACTGCCAGTCGCCGTTGACTTTCAAGCCCGGCACCTGGGGCAGCGCGTATTCGGCGAAGACGGTGGAACGGAAGGACGGCACGTTGGTGACGCGCTTGCCGTCGAAGACCGCCAGGCCCGTGTCGTCCTGCTCCGTGTGCAGCGCCGCCAGCGAGGCGCCCACCGTCAGCTCGCGCGTGGCCTTGCCTTGCGCGCTCATCTCCAGGCCGCGATGGCGGGCCTGCCCGTTACGCACGAAGGTGTTGCCGGCATCCGTGTATTCCAGGCCCTTCTCGATCTGGAAGACGGCGGCGGCGAGATTGATGCCCCGTACTTCGGCCTTCACGCCCAGCTCGACCTGCTTCGATTTGCCCGGCGCCAGCGCGCGGTTCGGGAAGGTCGTGCCGATCGGCGCGATGCCGCCGTGCTCCAGGCCCTGCGCATACGACACGTAGCCTGACACGTTGGCGCGCGGGCTGTACACCAGCGCCACGTTCGGCAGCCAGAAGCCGGCGTCGGTCTGCGCGTCCAGGCCCAGCTCATTGCGGCGTACCTTGGTATAGCGCGCGCCGGCGTGCAGCTTCAGGCCTTCCGTCAGCCCGACGATGTCCTGCACGAAGGCGGAGCTCTCCCTGTCGACGCGGCGTTCGGTGGCCGGTTCGCCCGTCCAGGTCAGCGGCTGCACGGCGACGGGGCGGTAGATATTGCTCGTGCCGGCGTACTCGTACAGGTAGTCGGCCCAGCTTTCCTTGTTTTGGAAATACGACAGGCCGGCCGTCAGCTCGTGGCGCAGCGCGCCCGTGGCGAAGCGGCCCTGCAGCATGGCCTGCGCCGCCAGCGGCTTCTTCTTCTCGCCCAGGCTGCGGTAGTCGTAGACGTCGTAGTCACCGTTGCCACAGAAGCCCGGATAGAGTTCCTGGGCCGAGCAGCCATACGGGAAGGCGGTGTAGTCGTCGCGCTTGAAGTCGTGGCGGTTGGCGCTGACGACGGCCTGCCATTCGGGATTGAAGCGGTACTGGAAGCGCACGCCGATATTGCTGCTCTCCGTCTCGACGGGGTAGCTCCACGGCTGCTTGTTCAGCATCGTGTCGGCCGCCACGTGGGGCAGGGTGACGCCGTTGATCAGCTGGAAGCCGGGCGCGGACACCTGCGACTTCTTCTGGTAATCCGCATCGATCTGCAGCAGCGCCTGCGGCGTGATCTGCCAGTCGAAGGCGCCGGAAATGAAGTTGCGGTGGCCGTCGGCGCCGTCGATATACGAACGCAGGCGCTCGCCCGCCAGGTTGATGCGGTAGCCGAAGCGGCGGTCCGCGAACCGTCCGCCCAGGTCCAGGGTGCCCAGCACGGTGCCCCGTTCGCTCACTTCCAGCAGCGCCGAGCGCAGGGTCTCGTTGGTGGGGCGCTTGGTGACGTAGTTGACGATGCCGCCGGGCGCGGCCACGCCCGCCTGCAGGCCCGCCAGGCCTTTCAACACTTCGATGCTTTCCTTGTTTTCCAGCGGGATCTGGGTGTCGCCGGAAATGGCCAGGCCGTCCTTGCGGTAGCTGCGCGCGTTGTCCAGCTTGAAGCCGCGGATCGAGAACTGCTCGGCATAGCCGACGGCATTGTAGGCGTCGCCGATGCTGGCGTCGTAGCGCGAGGCGTCGGTGGTGGAGCGGATGTTCAGCGTTTGCAGCTGCTCGCGCGTGATGACGCTGACGGACGCGGGCGTCTGCAGCAGCGGGGCGTCGGAGAAGCCGGCCACGGAGGCGTGCTCGGCGCCGGCGCGGCTGCCGGTAATGACGACCTCGGTGACGCTCTGCTCCGGCGGCGCGGCCTGCGTCTGGGCGAGTACGGGGAAGGCCTGCGCAACGGCGAGCGCGGCGGCGGATAACACGATTCTGGTCTTGTACATTATGTGCTCTTCGGGTTCGGCGGAACCAGCGACGGAGCACTCAAAGGAGGAGGGGTGAACACCACTTTTGCGCTTTCCTTCGCTGGCATTATCCAGATCAGGTACGAAGGGTATTTCTCACCCGGAAACGCGTTCCAGGACCCCCAGCGAGGGCGAAGCTTACCACATTCGCCCGCAATTTCGTGCGCCATGCTTTCAGTCGTATTGTTACACTTGAGGAAAGACTGTCCAGGGCCGACAATGCTGGCTGCGACGTTAATATACTGCGTTGAAAACACACCCTGACAATCGTTGAACCACTGGAGAGTCCCATGACGCAGGAACACGTCGTCGAAGCGCGCGAGACCCTGAACGCCCAGGTGCTGGACATGCACCGGGGCTTGAGCGCGCTGATCGACAAGCTGGGCACGCTCGACATGCTGAACCAGCGCATCGAGGCCTGTACCGACCCCGAGCTGAAGCTGGTGCTGGCCAGCCAGCGCGACGCCGCCCGCAAGCACGTGGCAATGCTGCTGGAATGGGCCCGACGCCGCGACAGCAAGCTCGACAAGGAGCTGCGCGAGGCCCTGTTCAAGGCAGGCCCCATCGCGGCGCAGTATCATTACGGCGAGGAGCCCTGAGCGTCCCCGCCAAGGCACGACAAGCAGGAAAACAGTGCGAACGATCAATAACGCACGTATATGGGAGCGTGCCGCGCTGCAGCGCCGGCACGGGTCCCGCCAGAAAAGGGATATATGAAGTTACAGCCTTATCACGAAGGAAGCTGGTTTGCCGTGCCGCTGATTAATGGCGGCTTCGCGGCCGGACTGGTCGCCCGCATGTCGCCGCAAGGCAAGATCATGCTGGCCTACCTGTTCGGTCCGAAACGCCCGACGATGCCGACCCTGGCCGAGTTGCAGAGCCTGACGGCGCAGGACGCGCTGAAGGCCATCCGCACGGGCGACATGGCGCTGGCCAACGGCCGCTGGCCCGTGCTGGGCGATGCCGAGCGCTTCGACCGCAACGACTGGCCCGTGCCCGTGTTCATCCGCCGGTCGGACACCTTGAAGCGGGCCTGGCAGGCCACTTACGCGGACGACCCGGCCAAGCCGGAGCGGGAAGTCTCCGTGCCGTACGAAACCGAGGGGCTGGAAAGCGATTCGCTGTATGGCTACGGTTCCACCGAGCTGCTGCTGACGAAGCTGCTGGAACAGCCGGACCCGGCCCACCAGAACCTGCCGCAGTAAACATTTTTTCGAGAACCGGCATTGCCGTGGAGGGAGCATGCATCAAGGTGGATGTTTTTGCGGTGCTATCCGTTACCTGGTGACGGCCACGCCGTTCCACAGCACGCTGTGCCACTGCACCATGTGCCGCCGCGCCGCCGGGGCGCCGGCCGTGGCCTGGTTTTCCGTACCGAAAACGGGCCTGCTCTATACCTCCGGCACGCCCGCCTACTATGCGTCCAGCCCCGGCGTGCTGCGCCGCTTCTGCGCCGCCTGCGGCACCCAGCTGGCGTTCGAGGATGCCCGCTGGCCCGATGAAATCGATGTTACCACGGCCAGCCTGGACGACCCGGAGCTGATCCCGCCGGGCGACCATACCTTCATGCAAAGCCATGTGCAGTGGCTGCAACTGGCCGACACCTTGCCGCGCTATGTGCGTACGCGGGCCGAGGGCGTTGTGCAGGTGCCTTGATACTGCCAGGCTGGGCCTTGGAGCCTAGCCGACGCAGGCGGCGGCACGCCCCAGCAACAAGGTTCGTTCCCGCTCGTTCTGCGTCAATCGAGCGGCCCGCTCGAATTGCTCGCGCGCTTCGGCCAGGCGCCCCAGCTTGAACAGGAAATCGCCCTGCACGCTGGGCAGCAAGTGGTAGTGACGCAGCACCGGTTCGTCCAGCAGGTCCTCGACGATTTCCAGGCCAGCGGCGGGGCCGAAGGCCATCGCCACCGCCACGGCGCGATTGAGTTCGACGATGGGAGACGGTGCCAGCTGGGCCAGGGCGTCGTACAGCGCGGCGATGCCGCTCCAGGGTGTGTCCTCGGCGCGGCGCGCCCGGGCGTGGCAGGCCGCGATGGCTGCCTGCAGCGCATACGGCCCCAGCGCCTGGCCCCGTTCGGCGGCCACCTGCTCGGCGCGGGCCAGCGCCGCCAGGCCGCGCCGGATCAACAGCTGGTCCCAGCGCGAGCGGTCCTGCTCCAGCAGCAGCACGGGCACGCCTTGCGCATCGGTGCGGGCCCTGGCCCGCGAGGACTGGATTTCCATCAGCGCCACCAGCCCATGCACCTCGCTTTCCGCCGGCACCAGTCCAGCCAGGATGCGCCCCAGGCGCAAGGCTTCGTCGCACAGGGCTGGGCGCATCCAGTCGGCGCCGGCACTGGCGGCATAGCCTTCGTTGTAGACCAGGTAGATCACTTGCAGCACCGAAGCGAGGCGCTGCACCAGTTCGTGCCCGACGGGGACGTCGAACGGCACCCGCGCCTCGGACAGCGTGCGCTTGGCGCGCACGATGCGCTGGGCCACCGTGGCTTCGGGCACGAGGAAGGCGCGGGCGATTTCCTCCGTCGTCAGGCCACCCAGCAGGCGCAAGGTCAATGCCACGCGGCCCTCGGTGGGCAGCACGGGGTGGCAGGCGATGAAGACGAGCCGCAGCAAATCGTCGCCGATGCTGTCGTGCGCGTCACGTTCCAGGTTCGGCGCGGCGTCCTGTAGCAGGCCTTCGATCTCGAAAGTCAGTTCGCCTTCGCGCGCCTGTTCCAGCTTGCGGTGGCGCAGCCAGTCGAGCGCGCGGTTTTTCGCCGCCGCCATCAGCCAGGCGGCGGGATTGGCGGGCGTGCCGGCCGCAGGCCACGTTTCCAATGCGCTGACGAGGGCTTCCTGCGCCATTTCCTCCGCCAGGCCGACGTCGCGCAGCATGCGCGCCAGCGCGGCGATGATGCGGGCCGATTCGATGCGCCAGACCGCCTCGATGGTCCGGTGCACGGCGTTTGCCGTCATCGTGCCGGCGCAGCCAATTCCCGCAGCTCGATTTCCATCTCCGGCCCGAGCGGGAAGGGATAGGCCGCCACCCAGTCGATCGCTTCCTGCCGCGTGGCGGCCTGGATCAGCCAGTAGCCGGCGATCAATTCCTTCAGTTCCGTGAACGGCCCGTCGATGACGGTGGCGCGCCCGCCGCGCAGCTTCACACGCGCGCCTTTCGACGTCGGCTGCAGGCCGGCGCCGGCCAGCACGATGCCCGCCTCGACGCCTTCGGCATTGCAGCGGTTCATGCGCTCGATGACGTCCGGCGGCGGTACCAGGTCCGCCTCGGTAGTGCGGTCCGAGCGCAGCAGCACCACATAGGTTGTCAGCCGCGAGGGCGTGAGCCGGGGCGCCTGGCCCGTGTCGATGCTGTGGCAACCGCCGGTGCAGCCCGTTTCGCGCACTTCCAGTTCGACATCGCCTTCGCCGTCGGCGACGGGCCAGCCGCGCGCCCATTCCAGCGCCGCCTCCTTCGACGGCGCTTCGACGATGGTGAAGCCTGCCACCAGTTCATCGGCGGGGAAGGGGCCTTCCTGGATGGTCCAGCTGCCCTCGGCCAGCCGCAGGCGCGCACCGTGGGCGCTGGCCCGCAGCCAGCGTCCGCCCGGCACGGCGTCCACCAGGCCGGCGGGCGGGAAGGTCTCGCTTTCCGAGCCGCCGCCGGCCCGCCGTATCACCATGAAATGCATCGTCCCCTCCCAATTGGTTGTCGGGCCGCCAGGCCGCCAAGCCGTCAGGCCGTCTGGCGGCGCAGCCGTTCTTCCTGTTCGCGCAACTCTTGTGTCAGTTCGGCACCGAAGTCCTCGGCTTCGAAGACGCGGCGGATCTCCACCTCGTCGCCGTCCTGCATGGGTGCGCGCTTGACCCATTCGAGCGCCTCGTCCATCGACTTTACCTGGATCAGCCAGAAGCCGGCAACCAGTTCCTTCGTTTCGGCGAAGGGCCCGTCGATGACCTGCGGCGCGCCGCCGCCGTAGCGCACCCGCGCCCCGCGCGAACTGGGATGCAGGCCTTCGCCGGCCAGCAGCACGCCGGCGTTGACCAGCTCCTCGTTGTATTTGCCCATGGCCTCAAGCAGCTCGGTGGATGGCATCTTGCCCGCCTCGGAGTCGGCGCTGGCTTTCACCAGTAACATGAATCGCATGGCGGCGCCCCTTATTTCTGGACGGCGGCGCAGTCGGCCGCCGACTTCGACGCTTCGATGGCTTCCTCGGGGCTGACCTCGCGGATATGCGTGGCCATCGACCACAGGTGGCCGAACGGGTCCGTCACGATGCCGTAGCGGTCGCCCCAGAACATGTCGGCGACGGGCATCCTGGTGGTGGCGCCCGCATCCAGCGCGCGCTGGAAGGCGGCGTCGACATCCTCGGTGTAGTAATGCAGCGTGACGGGGGTGCCGTTGAGTGATTGCGGGCCGACGCAGCCCATCTCGGGAAATTCATCCACCAGCATGATGTTCGAATCGCCGATCTTCACCATCGCATGCATCAGCTTGCCGCTACCGTCCTGCGCAGGCAGGCGCGCCAGCTCGATGGCGCCGAAGGCTTTCTTGTAGAACTCGATGGCGGCGGCGGCATCGCGGCACACCAGATGCGGGGTGATCGTGTGCATATCGTCAGGAACTTTTTTTACCTGGTTCATCGTCATCTCCTCGGTTGTGGTCGCAAGAGCGGGGGTGCTCTCATGATCGACGACGAATGGGAAAAAGACAAATCGACAAACGCGAAAAAATATTTTTTGTTGCAGGCGACGTCAAGCTTTGCGCTCGCTCAATATGAGCACGGTCAAATTGCGCTCATTTCGATATGGATCAGCAGCCCGCCTCCATCGCGATTGCTCAACTGGAACTCGGCGCCGTGGCGTTGCAGCACGCGCTCGACGATGGCCAGCCCGAGCCCGGCGCCATTGGCCTGGCTGCGGGCCTCGTCCAGCCGGGTGAAGGGTTTCAGCAGTTCGCCGATGCGCTCGGGCGGCACGCCGACGCCGTGGTCCTGCACGTCGATGACCACTTTCTTTGACGTGTGCATGCCCTTGACGGTGCAGCGGATGTCGATCTCGGCCATGTCGGTGCCGGGGGTCTTGCCGTAGCGCCGCGCGTTCTCGATCAGGTTGTGGATCACGCGCTTCAGGTCGGTGCCGTTGCCCAGCACGTGGGCACCGGGGGCGATGTACGTATCGACGCGCACGTCCGGCAGGCGCCCCACCTCATGCGCCACTTCCTGCAGCATGGCGCTGGCGTCCACGTTGACGAAGCTCGACGCTTCGGTCGGCTTGGCGTAGTCGAGGAACTGGGCAATGATGGCGTCCATCTGGGCGATATCGGACTGCATGCCTTCGCGCGCCTCGGGCGACAGGTCGGCCATTTCCACTTCCAGCTGCATGCGCGTCAATGGCGTGCGCAAATCATGGGAAATGCCGGCCAGGATGACGGCGCGGTCCGATTCCACCTGCTGCAGGTCGTCGACCATCTGATTGAAGCTGCGGTTGGCCAGGCGGATTTCCTTCGGCCCCTTTTCGGGCAGGGGATCGGGGCGGCGGCCCTGGGCGATGGCGCGGGTGGCGGCCGTGAGGCGGCGCAGCGGCGCGTTGATCAGGCTCGACAGCAACGCCGCGCCCAGCAGCGACACCAGCGACACGACGGCGGCCCAGCCCAGCCATTGCACTCCGGTTAGGCCCGTGATGCGTTCGCGTTCCAGCATCAGCCAGTACGAGTCCTCGCCGATGCGAAAGCTGACCCAGAAGCCGCGCATGCCGTTGACGCGCGCGGAAAAACGGGTGTCCTTGCCCAGCTTGGCCTTGACGAGTTTTTCGATGTCCGGCATCAGCGCGTTGTCCGGCGGCGGCTCGACTTCGTCGTCGTCCTCCAGCAGGAAGACGCGGATGCCTTCGTTCGACACCAGCTCGAACAGCAGTTCCGTGCGCAGCTCGGGGGCCGAGTGCGTCAGCGCGGCGCGGGTAATGGTGACGACGGAGATGACCTGGGCGGCCAGCTGCTGGGCCTGCGGCTCGCGCTGGACCACGCTGATCATGCCGATCCACGAGGCCAGCGACAGCGTCGTCAGCACGCCCAGCAGCAGGAAGGTACGCCAGAACAAGCCGCTTTTGAAGCGGCTCAGGGGTGGAAACTTCAACGGGGGAAACTTCAAAAGTAATGACGTCAAGGAGGACGATGCCATGCCGGATCAGCGCGGCTGTCCCTCCGGGATGAAGACATAGCCCAAGCCCCACACGGTCTGGATGTACAGCGGGCTGGACGGGTCCGGCTCGATCAGCTTGCGCAGCCGCGAGATCTGCACGTCCAGGCTGCGGTCGAACACCTCGTATTCGCGGCCCCGCGCCAGTTCCATCAGCTTCTCGCGCGACAGCGGCTGGCGGGCGTGGCGGGCAAACACCTTCAGCACGGAGAATTCGCCCGTCGTCAGCGGTACCGTTTCGCCGTTCTTCTTCAGCGTGCGCGTGCCCAGGTCGAGCACGAACTGGCCGAACTCGAAGGTCTGGGGCGTTTCCGACGGCGCGCCAGGAATCTCGTCCGGCGCCTTGCGGCGCAGCACGGCACCGATGCGGGCCACCAGCTCGCGGGGATTGAATGGCTTTGGCAGGTAATCGTCGGCGCCCATTTCCAGGCCGACGATGCGGTCGACATCCTCGCCCTTGGCCGTCAGCATGATGATGGGGGTCTGGTCGCCGGCGCCGCGCAGCCGGCGGCAGATCGACAGGCCGTCCTCGCCGGGCAGCATCAGGTCCAGCACGAGCAGGTCGTAGCGCTCGCGCAGCCACAGTTTGTTCATTGCGGTGGCGCTCTCGGCCGTAAAGACGTTAAATCCCTGTTCGGTCAGGTAACGGCGCAGCAGGTCGCGCAGGCGGACGTCGTCGTCCACCACCATGATCTTGGCCTGGTGGCCTTGCTGGTTGGCGGAATTGTTGCCGGCGCTGTTGCCGGATTCTGTAGAAGTATTGGTCATAAGGCTGTCGGAATTGTCAGAACCATGTCGCTATGGTAACGTCATAATGCGCGACGAGGCGCATGGGACGGCACCCATTACAAAGTGTTACATTCTTTACCCGATCGCACTGTCCCTCATAGGGAAACGGGCATACACTTGGTTAATCGGCTGGTTTGATTCCGACACACTTTATGGTTCAGCATGGGTAGCGCGGGTATTTTACGGCACGGCCGCGGCGCAGAGATGATTTTAAAAGGGCAGACGATGAGCGATCGGGCACACAATCGGAGCAAGGCAGCGGGCACGGGTTTTCGTGCCTGGGCCGCCGTTGTGCTCGGCGCTTCGGTCCTGTCGCTGGTCGGCCCGGTCCAGGCCGGCCCGAACGACGGTCCGCCGCGCCGCGACGACCGTGGCCAGCAGCAGAACCAGCAACAGCAGCAGAACCGGCGCGACAGCCGCTGGGGCGATGCCAGCGACAGCCGCTCCTTCGAGGCCCGGGCCGAGGAGCAGCGTCGCCTGATGCAGGAAAACGCCAACAACGCGGAGATGTCGCGCCGCATGAGCCGCATGACGGCCGATGAACGCCGCGACCTGCGGCGCCAGATCAACGAAGCGGGGCAGGAAGTGTATTCCGTCACACCGCGGCGCTGATCGTATGACTATTCCAACGGGGCCGTTCGCGAGAACGGCCCCGTTGTTTTGCCCGCCCGCTTTTCCGCGCCGTCGCGCCCCTTGTTGATCGCGCACAAGGGCAGTCCCCTGGCGCCGTCCTACAGTTTCCGTACGGAATGTACATGGCGGAACACATGGGCGAGCTTTCGGAAGTATCGGCAATTGCAAGGGACGACGGCGCCGCGCCGGTGGCGCCGGGTCTCGTCCTGCTGCAGCGCGACGACGGCATCTTCTTCGCGCCCGGCAGCGAGCCGCAGGCCTGCCAGGATGCCGCGGCACGCATCTTCGCCAGCGGCGGTTATTTCACCGGCATCGACTACGACGCCTTCCTGCGCCAGGCCTTCGGGCCGCGGCTCGCGGCGCCGGACGATGGACCCATCCGTTTCGCCGCCGGCATCGAGCCCTTCGTGCCGGCGCGCCGCGCGTTGTATAAATCCGTGCGCATCGTGCAGGGCGAAGCGCATTACTGCTTCGAGCCCGTGTTCCTCGACACGGCCGGCGCCCGGCCCGAAGCGGCCGCGTTGTCCTTCGACGAATTCGTCGCCGACATGTGGGCCAAGGGCATCCGCTTCGGCATCGATGCCGCGGCCGTGCGCGCGGCCATCGCCGGCGGCCGCCTGGACCTGCACAGCTTCCAGAACCGCTTTCCCCAGGTCGCGGCGCGCCAGCGCCTGCTGCGCAAGGTGCCGCGTACGGCCGGCACGCCCGGCTTCGAGCTGTCCGGCATCGCCATCGAGGCACCCATCGCGCGCGACGTGGAACTGGTGACGGTGGCGGGGGCGGGGACCGTCATCGAGCACCTGGATGGCGCCGACTACCTGGTGGCGGCCGTGCAGGGCTTCGTCAGCGTCGACCAGCGCAGCGCGCGGCTGTCCATCGGGCCCAAGATCGTCAGCCGCGAAGGCGTCAGCGGCCGCACCACGGGCAACCTGCAACTGCAAGGCGACTATGAGGAATTCGGTGAAGTGCAGGAAAAGCGCGTAGTCGAAGGCACCGGCATCACCATCCATGGCGACGTGTTCGGCCGCATCGTGTCGCGCGGCGGCACCATCACCTTGCGGCGCAACCTGATGGGCGGGGCGGCCGTCAATGCCGACGGGGCCATCCGCGTCGGCGGGGTGGCCGCCAATGCCGTGCTGCGCACCCTTGCAGGTGAAGTGGACGTCCAGCGCGCGCAGAACTGCGTCATCACGGGTACCACGGTGCACATCAGGCATGCCGTCAATTGCGAGATCGTGGCCGACACCGTGGTGATCGGCTGCGCCAGCGGCTGCGCCATCGCCGCGCGCCATATCGCCATCGACAGCGCCGGCCCGCGCAAGCAGAACGAGATGAACCTGTTCGCGCTGGTGCCCGACACGGCCCGCCTCGACGCGGAGATCGCAGATTTCACGGCGCGCGCGGCCGCGTATGGCCGGCTGACGCAGCGCCACGCGGAGGCTGTCGCCCTGCTGACGGCGCGGCAGGACGTGCGTGGCTACCTGGCGCTGGCGCGGCGGGTGCGGCAGCGCGAAGTGCACCTGACGCCGCCCCAGCTCGACCTGCTGCGCAAGATGGCCGCCAAGGTGGCGCCCATGCTGCAGGAGGCCTCCCGGCTGAGGTTGGCGGCGCGCCAGGCGCAATCGCAGCAGGTGGCGATGGGCGAACAGGCCTTGGCCGCGCGCCAGCGCCGCGATGCGCTGGCCGGCGACGTGCGCTGCGAAGTGCGGCAACTGGCAGGCGAGACACAGCTGCGCATGCTGGCGGTCGATCCCCACGCCGGGCCGGCCTGGCACATGACGCCGCAGGAGGTGCGTGCCCGCCTGCGCGCCGCAGCCCAGCAGCATGCGCCCGTCGGCACAGGCAGCGCCGGCGCGCTGGTCTGGCAACCGCCCTCCGTACTCACATCCTGAAGCGGACCGGCGCCCCCGGCAGCAGGCTGGCGCCTTCGGTGGGGTGTTCCACCCGTTCGACCATGCCGCGCGCCTGGAACAGGGGATGGGCCAGCACCTGGGCCATATCCAGCACGGGCGTGACGCAGCAGTCGACGCCGTCGAACAGCGCGCACCACTGCGCCTGCGTGCGCGTGGCGAACAGCGCGTCCAGTTCGGCCTGCACGGCCAGCGCATCGTCGCCGCCCACGCGCTGGCCCAGTTGCCAATGCCGCGCCGCCAGGTCCGGCCGCGCCAGCACGGCGCAGCAGCCCTGCCAGAATTTCAGTTCCAGCGCGCCGACGGCGATCCAGCGGCCATCGAGCGTGCGGTAGACGTTATAGCAGGGCACCCCGCCCGTCAGCAGGTCGCGCCCGGGCGGTGCCGCCTGGCCGTTGTTGTGGGCCACCAGCGGCATCAGGTTGTGGGCGAACACGGCGTCCGTCATCGACACGTCGACGAAGCGTCCCGGCCCACCGCACTTGACGGCCACCAGCGCGGCCAGGATGCCCTGCACGGCCGACTGCGCCCCGCCCAGCAGGTCGCCCACCTGCAGGTTCGGCAGTACGGGGCGGCCGTCCGGCCCGGCGGTCTGCGCCAGCATGCCGGCAAGGCCGATGTAGTTGATGTCGTGGCCGGCCATGTGGGCCAGCGGGCCGTCCGCGCCGTAGCCGGAAATGGCGCACATGACCAGGCGCGGATTGCGCGCCTTCAGCGCGCCCCAGCCCAGGCCGAGGCGGTCCATCACGCCGGGCCGGAAGCTCTCCACCAGCACGTCGGCCGTATCGACCAGGTCCAGCAGCGCGTCGCGCCCGGCGCTGTCCTTCAGGTCCAGCCTCAGGAAGCGCTTGCCCCGGTTGACGGCGACGAAGAACTGCGAGACTTCACGCCGGGCCGGCCCGATGGCGCGGGCATAGTCGCCGGCGCCGGGGTCCTCGATCTTCAGCACGTCGGCGCCCATCTCGCCCAGCCGCAGGGTGGCCACGGGGCCGGGCAGCAGGCGGGTGAGGTCGAGGACACGGATGCCGGCAAGGGGCAGGTCGGGCGTGGACAAGGGCGGCTCCTTCGGCAGGGAATAGCCCCACGGTAGCGACGGCGGGCGGTGCTGTCAATTGCAGGAAATAGTACAGCGAACAGGGGACTGTCCCCGGTTTTTGTCAGGCGCGTACGGCAAGTGGAAACATTGAGCTCCGTCAACGTGTCAAGGCCACCGACGGTTACGATGGTCAATGCCTGACTCTGCCGCCTTGCCTCGCGGCGGCCACGATCGAGAAAGGAACACCATGCAAGCGCCGAAATTTGACACTGTCGCAGCGCACGGCGAAGTGCGCCAGTACCTGAGCTTCCGCCTGGGCGGCCTGGAATATGCGCTCGATTACAGCAACGTGCAGGAACTGCGGCCCCTGAAGGCGCTGGAGCGCTTTGCCGCGGACGGCGAAATCGTCCAGGGCGTGGCCGTGTCGCGCGGCGTCATCATGCCCATCGTCGACATGCGCATCGCCTTCGGCCCGCGTCCGCCCCAGCACGATCCGGGCACGGACGTGATCATCCTGAAGCTGTCCAGCTGCGTGATGGGAATGGTGACGGACGGCGTCACCGATATCGTCAGCCTGGCGCGCAGCCAGATCAAGCCGTTCCCGAACCTGAGCGCCGATGCCGCGCGCGAGGCGGACTACCTGCTCGGCCTTGCCGAAACGGGCGAGCGCCGGCTGATCGTGCTGGACATCGACCGCCTGATGGCGATCCGCCGCGTCAACCTGGGGTCGCGCCACGCCGCGTAACCGCCGGCGGCATCACGCCGCCAGGGCTTCCAGCTGCTCCTGCAATCCCAGCCACTCGCCTTCCAGCTGTTCCAGGTCCTTCGTGTAGAAGGCCTGGTCGGCCAGCAGGGTTTTCAGCTTGGCCTTGTTGGCCGCATCGTAAATGGCCGGGTCCAGCAGCTGGGCATCGACTTCCGCCTTCTGCGCATTGCGCTTGGCGATCTGCTCTTCCAGCTTCTTGATCTTGTTCTCGATGGGTTTGCGCTGTGCCGACAGCTTCTGGCGCAGCTCCGCTTCCTGGCGCTTGTCGCGCTTTTCCACGGCCGGCGCGGCGGCCGGGGCGATGGGCGAGGCGGTCGGGTAGGCCGTCTTGTTTTCCTTGCCGGCCGCCGGCAGCACGTCGGTGCCCTTGCCCAGCTTGGTCTTGAACAGCCAGTCCTTGTAGTCGTCCAGGTCGCCGTCGAAGGGCTGCAGGCGCCCGTCCGCGACGATGATGAACTGGTCCGTCGTGGCGCGCAGCAGGTGGCGATCGTGCGAGACCACCACCAGCGTGCCTTCGAACTGGGCCAGCGCCTCCGTCAGCGCCTCGCGCGTTTCCAGGTCCAGGTGGTTGGTCGGTTCATCGAGCAGCAGCAGGTTCGGGCGCTGCCAGACGATCAGCGACAGCGCCAGGCGCGCCTTCTCGCCGCCGGAGAACGGCGCGATCGGGCTGGTCACCATGGCGCCGGGGAAGTTGAAGCCGCCCAGGAAGTTACGCAGCTCCTGCTCGCGCACCGTCGGCGCGATCTTCTGCAGGTGCCACAGGGGCGATTCCTCGTGGCGCAGCATCTCCACCTGGTGCTGGGCGAAATAGCCGATGGTCAGGCCCTTGCCCGTCGTGGCGATGCCTTCGAGCGGCATCAGTTCGCCCGCGATGGTCTTGATCAGGGTCGACTTGCCGGCGCCGTTCACGCCCAACAGGCCGATGCGCTGGCCGATCTGCAGGCTGAAATTGACGCCGTTGACGATGGTCTTCTCGCGGATCTCGTAGGTTTCCGGGTCTTCGCTGCGGTAACCGCAGTTGACGTCTTCCATCACCAGCAGGGGGTTCGGGGCGCTCAGCGGTTCGCGGAACTCGAAGGAGAATTCGGCGGCGGCCCGCAGCGGCGCCAGTTCTTCCATCTTCGCCAGGGCCTTCATGCGGCTCTGGGCCTGCTTGGCCTTCGAGGCCTTGGCCTTGAAGCGGTCGATGAACGATTCTAGGTGGGCCTTCTTGCGGGCCTGCTTCTCGGCCGCGCCGGCGGCCAGGATCATCTGGGCCGCGCGCTGGCGCTCGAAGCTGGAGTAGTTGCCCGAGTAGCGTTTCAGCTTGCGCTCGTCGATATGCACGACGACGTTGACGATTTCGTCGAGGAAGTCGCGATCGTGCGAAATGATGATCAGGGTGCCGGGATAGCGTTTCAGCCAGTCTTCCAGCCAGATGATGGCGTCCAGGTCCAGGTGGTTGGTCGGTTCATCGAGCAGCAGCAGGTCCGAAGGGCACATCAGCGCCTGCGCCAGGTTCAGGCGCATGCGCCAGCCGCCGGAGAAGCTGGCCACGCTCTGCTGCATCTGCTCCAGCGAGAAGCCCAGGCCCAGCAGCAACTGTTCGCCGCGCGACTGCACCGTGTAGGCGTCCGCGTCGGCCAGCGCGCTGTAGATCTCGCCGATGGCGATGCCGTTGTCCATCGAGTTCTGCGCCGTCTCGGGCAGCGCTTCCAGGCGTGCCAGCTCGGCCTGCAGCTTGCGCAGGTTGACGTCGCCGTCGATGGCGTAGTCCAGCGCGGCCCGTTCGAGCGGCGGCGTTTCCTGAGCCACGTAGGCCATGCGCCACTTGGCGGGGAAGTCGATCTCGCCCTGGTCCGGGTGCAGCTCGTTGCGCAGCATGCCGAACAGGCTGGATTTGCCGGCGCCGTTGGCGCCGATCAGGCCGATCTTGTCGCCCGGGTTCAGCGTCAGGTCGACGTTTTCCAGCAGCGGCTTCACGCCGCGCATCAGGCTGACTTGGTTAAAACGTATCATCTTGAATCTTCAGTTGTTCAGCGGTCGGCAGGAAAATCCTGCCGCCCTGGCCCAGGGCAGGTTTTTGGTTACAGCTTCAGTTGGTCGGCAGTGAGCAAAAACACCATGTCATCGCCCTGGCTGGTGGTCAGCCACGTCAGGCCCAGGTGGCCGAAGGCCGCTTCGGCAAAGGCCTTCTCGTTGCCGATCTCGACGATCAGCAAACCGTCGTCCGTCAGGCGCTCGGCCGCGCCGGCGACGATCTTGCGCACCAGGTCCATGCCATCGGCACCGCCGTCCAGCGCGATCTGCGGCTCGTGCAGGTATTCCTTCGGCAGCTGCGCCATCGACCCGGAATTGACATACGGCGGGTTGGTGACGATCAGGTCGTATTTTTTCGGCGGTACGTTCTGGTACAGGTCCGACGCGATAAGGTTGACGCGGTCCTGCAGCTTGTACGTGTCGACGTTGCGGCGGGCGACGGCCAGCGCGTCCGGCGAGATGTCGACGGCGTCGACCTGCGCATCCGGGAAGGCGTCGGCCATCATGATGGCCAGGCAGCCGGAGCCCGTGCACAGTTCCAGCACGTTGGCGATGCCGTCAGGGTTGTTGACCCATGGCGCGAAGTAGTCGGGAATCAGCTCGGCGATGTACGAACGGGGTACGATGGTGCGCTCGTCGACGTAGAAGCTGTACGTGCCCAGCCATGCTTCGTTGGTGATGTAGGCAGCCGGAATGCGGTCGGTCGCGCGGCGCTCGATCACCGCCAGCACCTGCTGCACCTCCTGCGGCAGCAGGCGCGCGTCCAGGAAGGGCTCGAGCTTGTCCAGCGGGAGCTTCAAGGTATGCAGGATCAGGTAGGCCGCTTCGTCGAACGCCTCGGCGCTGCCATGGCCGAAGAACAGTTTCTCGGTATTGAAGCGCGTGGTGGCGTAACGCAGCAGGTCGCGCGGCGTGATGAAGAGGGAGGTGTCCATAGGTTCTCGATAAGGTGTGGCGCGCCGCTGCGTGGTTCAGGCCAGCAGGTTTTCCAGGGTGCGGCGGTAGATGTTCTTCAGCGGATCGATGAAGCGCACTTCGATGTGCTCGTCGATCTTGTGGATGCTGGCGTTCGGAGGGCCGAATTCTATCACCTGGGGGCAGATCTGCGCGATAAAGCGCCCGTCCGACGTGCCGCCCGTGGTCGACAATTCCGTCTCCACGCCCGTCTCGGCCTTGATGGCTTCGCACAGCGCCGTGGACAAGGTGCCGCGCGGCGTCAGGAAGGGCAGGCCGGACAGGGTCCACTTCAGGTGGTACTCCAGGCCGTGGCGGTCCAGGATCGCATGCACCCGCTCCTTCAGGCCCTCGGCCGTGCTGGCCGTGGAGAAGCGGAAGTTGAAGTCGATGACCATCTCGCCGGGGATGACGTTGTTTGCGCCCGTGCCCGCCTTCACGTTCGACATCTGCCACGACGTCGGCAGGTAGTACTCGTTACCCTCGTCCCACACCTCGGCCACCAGGTCGGCCAGCGCCTGGGCGGCCTGGTGGATCGGGTTGCGCGCCAGCTGCGGGTAGGCGATATGGCCCTGCACGCCCTTGATGGTCAGGCAGCCCGACAGCGAACCGCGCCGGCCGTTCTTGATGATGTCACCCAGGGTCTTGTCGGAAGTGGGTTCGCCGACGATGCAGTAGTCGATCGCCTCGCCGCGCTCCTTCAGCCGGTTGCAGACGACGACGGTGCCGTCCGTGGCCGGGCCTTCCTCGTCGCTCGTGATCAGAAACGCGATCGAGCCCTTGTGGTCCGGGTGGGCCGCGACGAATTCCTCGACGGCGACGACGAAGGCGGCAATCGACGTCTTCATGTCCGCCGCGCCGCGGCCATACAGCTTGCCTTCGCGGATGGTGGGGAAGAAGGGCTCCGAGGCCCACTGCTCGACGGGACCGGTCGGCACGACGTCGGTATGGCCGGCAAACACCAGCACGGGCTGTTCGGTGCCGCGCCGCGCCCACAGGTTCGTCACGTCGCCGGACTGGATCGTTTCGCACTTGAAGCCCAGCGGCTCGAGCGCGTGGATCAGCTGCTGCTGGCAGCCTTTGTCCTCGGGGGTGACGGAAGAGCGGCCGATCAGTTTTTCGGTCAGCGCGAGGGTACGGGATGCGGTCATGGGGTGGCTTATGCTTGTTGGGTGAATATCTGTTGGTACTGTTCGGGCTTGAAGCCGACGTGGCAGGCGGTGGCGGTTTGCAGCACGGGGCGCTTGATCACGGACGGGAATTCCAGCATCAGCGCGGTGGCGCTGGCCGCGTCATTGACGGCGGCCTTGCGCTCGTCCGGCAGGCCGCGCCAGGTCGTGCCTTTTTTATTGACCAGCACTTCCCAGTCCAGGTGCCGCAGCCAGTGCGCCACCGTGGCGGCGTCCAGGCCCTGTTTCTTGAAGTCGTGGAAGGTGAAGTCCTGCTGCTGGTCGGCCAGCCAGGCACGGGCTTTTTTCACCGTGTCGCAGTTGGGGATGCCGTAAAGAGTCGTCATGAGGTCGAGAGATGCGGCCACGCGGGCGCGGGCAAAACGAAGGTGCGTCATTATAGCCGCTCGGGCAGGGGCCGCCCCATTCGGCCCGGTGCCGCAGCCATGCTTCCACGCGTGACTTGCAATGCGATAGTTGTTGTCAGGCTGGCATTATCTGAAATATATGCTTATGATTCCGTGTCCACGCATCCCACACTCCGCCGTCACAGCCAACAAACCGGAAAGACCATGAAAAAAAATTGCATCGCGCTGTTGTTTGCCCTCGCACCACTGGCCGTGCAGGCCGCCCCCCAGTACCGGATCGAATACCTGCAGGGCTCCGGCCTGGGTGAAGATATCAATAATAACGGCCTGATTTTGCAAACGGAGTGGGTCGGGGGCGTGGCGCGTGCCTTCGTCGGCAGCACCAGTTCCATCGCCGACCTGGGCACGCTGGGCGGCAGCACGGCGCGCGGCGTCGAGCTCAATGACCACGGCGTCGTGATTGGCCAGTCGGCCATCGCTGGCGACGGCGCCAGTCACGCCTTTGTGTATGCCAACGGCACGATGCGCGACCTGGGCACGCTGGGCGGCACCAACAGCACCGCGAAGGCGGTCAACAACGCCGGCGTGGTGGCCGGCGACTCCGATATTGCCGGCGGCGGTTCGCACGCCTTCGTCTATACGGCCGAAGGCGGCATGCGCGATATCGGCACCCTGGGCGGCGCAGCAAGCCGGGTCCTCGACATCAGTGAATCGGGCGACGTGCTTGGGCAGGCTCAGACCGCATCGGGCGACTGGCATACTTTCCTGTACAAGGATGGCGTGATGACGGACGTGAACGGCCGCTATGGCTCGATGTTCGGCTTCGGCCCGAACGGTGAACTGTACGGCGCCAGCTACTCCAGCAGCGGAATGGGGTCGTACAGCCTTTCGCTGTCCGGCAGCAGCTGGTCGCCGCAGCGCGGGTTCGGCATGCCCACCGCGATGGCCGATGGCTACCTGGTCGGCTACGACGGCATGATGGCGAACACCCTGCTGGCGACGCCGGAAGGCACCTTCTTCCTGGACCAGCTGCTTGAAGGCGACTGGTTCATTTCGCGCGCGGTCAGCGTCAATGACCGGGGGCAGATCCTCGTGATCGGGAATAACAGCCAGGTACTGCTGAGTCCAATTCCGGAGCCGACCACCTATGCCATGCTGGGCGCCGGCCTGGCCCTGCTCGCACTGCGCCGCCGCAAGGGCGCCGGTCGTCCTGCATAAGCTGCAGCATGCGGTGCCGTCGTTCGTGAGCTCGACCACGCGCAGTCCTGTCATGATCCACTGCGGCCTGGCCCTGTTCCTGCTGCTCGCGGCAGCGGGCGCGGTGGGTGCCGCGGACGCGCCCCGTTACACGGTGCGTACGTTCGCGCCGCCGTTCGAGCCTGCCAGGGTCAATAATCGTGGCGTCGTCCTGGCCAACAGCCGCGATCGGGCAGGTGGGCGGCGCGCCGCCCTCGTCGATGGCGACAAGGTCACCGTGCTGCCCACGTTGGGCGGTGCACATGCCGTCGCCACGGGCTTCAACGACCGCAACGAAGTCGTCGGCCATTCGCAGCTGGCCGGCCCGGACCACGTCTGGCATGCCTTCCTCTACCGGGACGGGGTCATGACGGACCTGGGCCGGTCCGACAGCATCGAAAGCGAAGCTGTCGCCATCAACAGCGCCGGCCAGATCATCGGCAACATCCATCGGCCGGACGGTACCAGTCGCTGCTTCCTGCACTGGCCCGGCACGGGCCGGATCGATATCGGCACCCTCGGCGGCCCGAACTGCGACGCGTACCTGCTGGGCGAGTCGGGCGATGTGATCGGCAATGCGCAGATGGCCGGCGGCGACATGGCGTATTTCGTGTACAGGGAAGGCGTGATGCGGGAGTTCCGGCCCGGCCTCGATGCGCTGGAAGGCTTCGCCCCGAATGGTCTCGCCCTGCCGTTGAACATGAATGTCGTCCTGAAGGTCAGCGGGCGATATGCGGTCGGTCGCGATGCCGCTACGATGGTGCCGGTCCTGCTGATCGACGGCGCCGAGATGTACGCTCTCGATGACCTGGCAGGCGACGACTGGCGCGCGGTGGAGGGTATCAGCGTCAACCAGTCGGGCCAGATCGTTGCCCGCGCCTGCAAGGCAGCATCCGGGCACTGCGAAGCGGTGCTGCTGACACCCGTGGTCCGTTGACGGGCGGCGTCTCAGCCGTTCAGCGTAAATTCCGTAAACGACGGCCCGGACGGATCGGCCGCCGGCTTCGGCTCGGGCTCGGCCTGCCGGCTGGCCTGGCGCGAGTCCGGGCCGTTATTCAGGAGCCACAGCAGGTTGGTGGCCGAATCGGCGTTGGCCAGGGCTTCCTCCTGCGTGATGCGGCCGTCCTGCACCAGGCGGAACAGGGCCTGCTCGAACGACTGCGATCCCGGCGACATGCTCGTCTCCAGCGCTTCCTTGATCTGGGCGATGTCGCCTTTCTCGATCAGGTCCGACACGTGGCGGGTATTGACCATCACCTCGACGGCGGGTGTGCGCGTGCCGCCCTGGCTCGAGCGGATCAGCCGCTGCGACACGATGGCCTTGACGGTCGACGAGAGGTCCTGCAGCAGGGCCGGCCGGTTCTCGATGGGGTAGAAGCTGATGATGCGGTTCAGCGCGTTGTAGCTGTTATTGGCGTGCAGCGTGGCCAGCACCAGGTGGCCCGACTGGGCGTACGCCAGCGCGGCGGCCATCGTGGCGCGGTCGCGGATCTCGCCGATCATGATGCAGTCCGGCGCCTGGCGCAGCGAATTGCGCAGCGCCGTCTCGAAGTCCTTCGCGTCGCTGCCGATCTCGCGCTGGTTGACGATCGACTTGCGGTTCTTGAACAGGTATTCGATCGGGTCTTCCAGGGTCAGGATATGGCCCGCCCGCAGCTCGTTGCGGTGGTCCAGCATCGAGGCGATGGTGGTCGACTTGCCCGATCCGGTCGAGCCGACCAGCAGCAGCAGGCCGCGCTTTTCCATGATCAGTTCGGCCAGCACGGGCGGCAGGCCCAGTTCGTCCAGCGCGGGAATCACTGCCGGCACGAAGCGGAACACGGCCGAGATGCTGCCGCGCTGCCGGAATGCCGACAGGCGGAAGCGCCCCAGGTTGGCGCGTGACACGCCCAGGTTCAGCTCATTCGTGCTTTCCAGCTCTTCCATCTGCTGGGGCGAACAGACCTCCGCCAGCAGCGCGCGGATGTTTTCCGGCTCCAGCTTCTGCTGGTTGATGGGAATCAGGTTGCCGTTGATCTTGATATGGACCGGCGAGTTCGCCGCGAAGAACATGTCCGACGCGTTCTTCTCCTTCATCAGCTGGAACAGGCGGTCCATCATGGCAGTGCCTCTTAAACGCCGCGCAGCAGTTCGTTAATGCCCGTCTTGGCGCGGGTCTGTGCATCGACGCGCTTGACGATGACGGCACAGTACAGGCTGTACTTGCCGTCCGCCGAAGGCAGCGAGCCGGAGACGACGACGGAGCCGGAAGGGATGCGGCCATACGTCACTTCGCCGGTGGCGCGGTCGTAGATCTTGGTCGACTGGCCGATGTAGACGCCCATCGAGATGACGGAGTTTTCCTCGACGATGACGCCTTCGACGATCTCGGAACGGGCGCCGATGAAGCAGTTGTCTTCGATGATGGTCGGATTGGCCTGCATCGGTTCGAGCACGCCGCCGATGCCGACGCCGCCGGACAGGTGGACGTTCTTGCCGATCTGCGCGCAAGAGCCCACGGTGGCCCACGTGTCGACCATCGCGCCTTCGTCGACGTACGCGCCGATGTTGACGTAGGAAGGCATCAGCACGACGTTCTTGCCGATGAAGGAGCCGCGGCGGGCCACCGCCGGCGGCACCACGCGGAAGCCGCCCTTGGCGAAATCTTCCGGCGTGTAGTCGGCGAACTTGGTCGGCACCTTGTCGTAGAACTGCATGGTGCCGTCGGACGGCAGCACGACGTTGTTCTCCAGGCGGAACGACAGCAGTACGGCCTTCTTGATCCACTGGTTGACGACCCACGTGCCGCTGTCCTTCTGCGCCACGCGCAGGCTGCCGTTGTCCAGGCCTGCCAGCACGTGCGAGACGGCGTCGCGCAGTTCGGCGCTGCCGTTGCCCGGATTGATTTCGGCGCGGTTGTCCCAGGCCTGTTCGATGATTTGCTGAAGTTGTTGGGTCATGATGTTAGCTTTGTAGAGTCAGGGTGTTACAGAATTGGACGATGCGCTGCGCGGCTTCCAGGCCCTCGGCCGTTTCGGCCACCAGCGCCATGCGGATGCGGTTGCGGCCAGGGTTGCTGCCGTGGGCGTCGCGCGCCAGGTAGCTGCCCGGCAGGACCGTGACATTGTATTGTTCATACAGGCGACGGGCAAATTGCTCGTCCGTCAGGCCCGTGCGGCTGACGTCGGCCCACAGGTAGAAGCCGGCGTCGGGCAGCGCCACGTCGAGCACCTGCTGCAACAGCGGCGTGATGACGGTGAACTTGGCGCGGTACTGCGTGCGGTTTTCCGCCACGTGGGATTCGTCGTTCCACGCGGCGATCGATGCGGCCTGCACGGCGGGGCTCATGGCGCCGCCGTGGTAGGTACGATACAACAGGAATTTCTTCAGGATGTCGGCGTCGCCGGCCACGAAACCCGAGCGCAGGCCCGGCACGTTGGAGCGCTTCGACAGGCTGGAAAACACGACCAGGCGGGCATACGGTTTGTCCACCGACGACAGGCCCAGGATATGGGCCGCCTGCAGCGCGCCCAGCGGCGCTTCGTCGCCATGGTAGATCTCGGAGTAGCACTCGTCGGAGGCGATCACGAAGTTGTAACGCTCGGACAGTGCGAACAGGTTCTCCCAGTCCGTCAGCGACAGCACGGAACCGGTCGGGTTACCGGGAGAGCACAGGTACAGCAGCTGCACGCGTTTCCACACCTCGTCCGGCACGCTGTCGTAGTCGCAGGCGAAGTTGCGTGCCGGGTCGGAATTGACGAAGTAGGGCTCGGCGCCCGCCAGGTAGGCCGCGCCTTCGTAGATCTGGTAGAACGGGTTCGGGCACACCACCAGGGACTTGGCGGCCGGGTCGATCACGGCCTGCGCGAAGGCGAACAGCGCCTCGCGCGAACCGTTTACGGGCAGCACCTGCGTGGCCGGGTCCAGCGCAGGAAGGTCGTAGCGCCGCTCCAGCCAGGCCGCGATGGTGCCGCGCAGCGCCTCGGAGCCGGACGTGGTGGGGTAGGTGGCCAGGCCGCCCAGGTTATCCGCCAGGGCCTGCCGGATGAACTGGGGCGTCGGGTGTTTCGGCTCGCCGATGCCCAGGCTGATGGGGCGCATCGCGGCATTGGGCGTCACGCCGGCGAACAGCTGGCGCAGTTTTTCAAACGGGTAGGGATGCAGCTTGTCGAGAAGTGGATTCACGTTGGTCGGCAGGATGGCGTGGACGGAGCCAGTCATTATAGCGTGGCTGCGGGCCCGGCATTGGCCCGGGCCGCGCCGCCGGTCCGGCCGCCCGTCCTCACCTATTTCGCCGGCGCCCGCGTCTGTCGTACTTGCCGGTCCAGCTCCAGGAACGACGGCCGTTCCATGGCCGAGACGACCTTGCGGCCAAATTCCACCGCCAGCGCCGGCGCGTAGCCATTCAGGCTGGCCAGCAGGGTGACCTTGATGCACTGGTACATCCGCGCCGTCTCGCCGTGCTTGCGGCGCAGCAGGGCGGCCAGCGGGCCGACGAAGCCGTACGACAGCAGGATGCCGATGAAGGTGCCCACCAGCGCGCCGGCGATCAGAATGCCCAGCTCCGCCGGCGGCAGGCCGACCGAGGCCATCGTGTGCACCACGCCGATGACGGCGGCGACGATGCCGAAGGCCGGCATCGATTCGGCCATCTGGGCAATGGCCTGCACGGGCACTTCGCCGTCCTCGTGGTGGGTGTCGATCTCGTTGTCCATCAGGTTCTCGATCTGGAAGGCGTCCATATTCCCCGAGATCATCAGGCGCAGGTAGTCCGTGATGAATTCGAGCACGTGGCCTTCGGCCAGGATGGCGGGATAGCGGCCGAACAGCGAGCTGTCATGGGGCGCATCGACGTCGCCTTCGACGGCCATCATGCCTTCCTTGCGCACCTTTGTCAGCAGCTCGAACAGCAGCGCCATCAAATCCAGATACAGGGCCTTGGAGTGGCGCGACGTGTGGAACAGCAGCGGCAGCGCAGCCACCGTGGCGGCGATCGAGCGGCGGTCGTTGGCGACGCAGAAGGCGCCCAGTGCCGCGCCGCCGATGATCAGCAGTTCCGTCGGCTGGAACAGCGCCGCCAGGTGGCCGCCCTGCAGCGCAAAGCCGCCCAGCACGGAGGCTGCCACGACGATAAAACCCATGATCACCAGCACGTCAGTCTCCCCGGATTGTCCTGATCGGTATCCGGTCAACCATAGCGCGGCCGTTGTTGAAGCAGGGCAATCCTGCGCAAGGGGGCGGCGTTTGGCGGCGCGCTGTTGTCAAAAAGCGTCAGGCGGGGGCGCCGACGCGGTCCAGCAGGGCGCGCATGCGCCGCCAGTGCGAGCCTTGCCAGAACACGCCATGGCACTGGCGGCAGACGAGGAAGTGCTGGTGCGCCAGCCGCACCGAAGGTGGCAGGCGGTCGGCCACGTCGGCTTTCGCCACTGCGTGCAGCGGCGCATTGCAGGCCAGGCACAAGCTGAACGGCCGCATGGCGCCCGCCAGGCCATAGCGGGCGCAGACCTCTGCCAGCTGCTGCTCGGGCTTGAGCGCACGGACATAGCAGCCGCGCGCCACGCCGCGCCGCTTCAACAGCTCGCGGTCGCGCGTCAGGGCAATGCGCCCGCCGTCCGCGGCATCGGCCTCGATGGCGGCATCGTCGACACCGTTGTCGTACAGCGTGTCGAAGCCGGCCATCCGCAGCAGGCGCGCCAGCCCGCCCAGGTGGGCGTCGGCCGTGAAGCGCGCGTCGCTCGCCGCCAGCACGGTCGGCGCCACGGCCGGCACGTGCACGCTGTCGCCGTCGCCCAGCAGTTGGTCGAGCGGCGCCGGCTTGCCGTTGACCAGGATCGTGCCCGCCTCGGTATGCGGCACGCCGAGCGCCTCCACCATGTGCTTGACGGTGGCGGCGCGGGCGCAGGGCGTGGCGAACGGTCCGGCACGGCGCTGGCGCGGCAGGAAGGGCAGCAGGGAAGCATCGAAGGTGAAGGTGGCCGTGACCATGACGGCGATATCGTAGCGCATCGGCGGCATTACCGGGCCTTGTTATACTCGCGCTCCTGCTTTTGCTTCCAGCCGCCATGTTGACCCTTGCCCAATTTTCCGCCTTCCTCCTCACCGCCGTCCTGCTGACCGTGTCGCCAGGGCCGGACAACCTGATGGTGCTGGGCATGGGCATGTCGAAGGGGCGCCTGCGCGGTATTGCCTTCGGCCTCGGTTGCGCCTTCGGCTGCCTCAATCACACCTTGCTGGCCGTGCTGGGCGTGAGCGCGCTGGTGGCCGCCTCGCCGCTGGCCCTGACGGGGCTGCGCGTGGCCGGCGGCCTGTACCTGCTGTGGCTGGGCTTCAATGCGCTGCGCCATGCGGGTGCCGTGCGCATCGATGCCGGTGCCGGCACCGACGAGCCCTTGATGCGGCTGTTCCTGAAAGGCTGCCTGGCCAGTGCCATCAATCCGAAAGTGACGCTGTTCTTCCTGTCCTTCCTGCCCCAGTTCGTCGTGCCCGCGAACGGCGCCGTCGGCCTGCAACTGGGCCTGCTGGGCATGACCTTCGCGCTGCAGGCGGCCGTGCTGTTCGGATTGCTGGGCTTCTTCTCCGGTGCCATCGGGCAGTGGCTGAACAGGCATCCCAAGGCAGGGCCGCTGCTGGACCGGGCCGCAGGCATCGTCTTCGTCGGCCTGGGCTTGCGGTTGATCTGGGCGCACTGACGGGCGCCGGTTCCGTCATGCCGCCTCGGGAGCGACTTGCAAGGGGCCCGGCGCCAGCGGGCAATCGGCCGGCATCGTATCGAGCCGGCGCGCCAGCTCGCCCCGCAGCACGGCCAGCGCCTCGATGCGGCGGTCGATTTCCGCCAGCTTGGCGCGCATGGCCTGGCGCAGCGCCTCGGCCGACACCGCACCCGGCGCCGCCAGCAGCGGCAGGTCTGCCTCGATCTCGGCCAGGGTGAAGCCCAGCGCCTGGGCCGTGCGGATATAGCGCAGCCAGTCCACCGCCTCGGGCGGATAATCCCGGTAGCCGTTGCTGCCGCGCCGCGCCCGCAGCAGGCCGCGCTTCTCGTAGAAGCGCAGCGTGTCGCGGCTGATGCCGGTCGCGGCGGCGATTTCGCCGATGCGCATCGTGTTCCTCCAAAGTGCTTGACCTTCGAGTGTACTCCAGCCTTTAGCATGGCCGCTACCCTGAACCGGAGACCTGCCATGACTACCTTCCTGCACCTCGCTCCCGCCACCTACCGCCGCATCGTGCGCGCCAGCGGCATCTACGACCTGGTCGTCACGGCGCCTTTCGCCACGCCGTGGACCTTCGCCTTCATGCACGCCCACCTGGCGGCCATGAATGGCGACCTGGGTGGCGCGCCGCTGCCGGCCTTCGCGCCGCTGCACGTGCTGTTCGCCTGCCTGATGGGTACCGTCGTGCTGTCCTGGGCCGTGCTGCGCATCAGCGACCCGCAGACCCGCTTCGGGCGGTATGACGGCGTGGGGCGCCTGCTGTTCTGCACGTGGATGGCGTGGGCCCTGGGCGCATCCGATACGCCGCTGCTGTGGTTCTTCATCGTGCCGGAGGCCGCGTGGGCCCTGCTGCAATGGCTTCCGCTGCGCCGCCGCTGAGCTGCCCGGTGCTATGCTGGTGCCATCCCATGTCCGCAGGAGGAGTGCACCATGCAAGCGCAACCCTTGATCGCCGTCAGCGATGTCGAAGCGTCCAGCCGCTGGTACCAGGCGGTGCTCGGCTGCAGGAGCGGCCACGGCGGCCCCGATTACGAGCAGCTGATGTTCGAGGGCCACATGATCCTGCAACTGCACCGGTGGGACGCCCACCACCATCCCCATATCGGCAAGCCTGACCGGGTGATCGGCAATGGCGCGCTGCTGTGGTTCTGGACCGACGATTTCGACGACGCGGTGGACCGCATCGCCGCCAGTGGCGCCACCGTGCTGGAGGAAGCGCACGAGAACCGCAACGCCCAGCATCGGGAAATCTGGCTGCGCGACCCGGAAGGCTATGTCGTCGTCATCGCGGGGCCGTACGGCGACGTGGGGATGTAGTGGGCGGCGCCAGCGCCTCCACCAGAAAATCGATGAAGGCCCGCACCCTCGCGCTCTGGTGGTGCCGGCTGGGGTAGTAGGCATACAGATCCGCCGGCGGCAGTGCGTACTCGGGCAGCACCACCTGCAGCCGCCCGCTGTCGAGGTAGCGGGCCGCGTCCCATTCGGAGCGGGGCAGGATGCCATGGCCGTCCAGGGCCCAGCCCAGCACCACGTCACCGTCGTTCGAGGACAGGCGGCCACGCACCTTCACGTTCTCCGTCTTGCGCCCGCGCGTCAGGCGCCAGCTGGCATAGGCCTCGTCATTCTGCCGGTGCAGGATGCAGTCATGCCGCGCCAGGTCGGCCGGCACGGCCGGCGTGCCATGCTTCTTCAGGTAGCCGGGCGCCGCGCACAGGAAACGCCGGTTGCTGATGATGCGCCGCGCCGCCAGGCGCGTGTCGGCCAGCTCGCCAAAGCGGATGCCCAGATCGTAGCCGTCCTCCACCAGGTTGATGGCGCGGTCGGTCAGCTGCAGCTGTACTTCCACTTCCGGGTGGGCGCGGGCGAAGCGCGATACCAGCGGCGCGATGGTGGTGCGCCCGAAGCCGAGCGTCGCGTTCACCCGCAGCAGGCCTTTCGGTTCCACGCGGCGGCTCGTGACGGCATCCTCCATGGCCCGGATATCGGCCAGGATCTGCGTGGCCTGGGCCAGGTACAGCTCACCCTCGTCGGTCAAGGTGATGCGCCGCGTGCTGCGCTGGGCCAGCCGCACGCCGAGCCGCGTCTCCATCTGCATCAGCCGGCGCGTGGCCGCCGGCGGCGTCACCGCCATCTCGCGCGCCGTCGCGGCCAGGCTGCCCAGCTTGGACAGCAGCACGAAAAATTCCAGGTCGCTCGTCACGATTTGCCTCGATTCTTCACTTGAACGTAATAATGGATTGATTCCAGGTGAATTATACGAGCCTCGAACGGGCGTACAGTGGGGACCTTTACAGGAGACCCGCCATGAAGATCGTCGACATCCGCGAACTGACCTTGCCCATCAGTTCCCCCATTCGCAACGCTTATATCGATTTCTCGAAGATGACCCTGAGCCTGGTGGCCGTCATGACGGACGTGATCCGCGACGGCAAGCCCGTGGTGGGCTACGGCTTCAATTCGAACGGTCGCTACGGCCAGGGCATGCTGATGCGTGAACGCTTCATCCCGCGCATCCTGGAAGCCGATCCTGCCACCCTGGTCGATGCCGCCGGCACCAACCTCGATCCGCACAAGGTGTGGGACTGCATGTACCAGAACGAGAAGCCGGGTGGCCACGGCGAGCGCTCGGTGGCGATCGGCACCATCGACATGGCGATCTGGGACGCCACCGCGAAGATCGCCGGCAAGCCCCTGTTCCAGCTGCTGGCCGACCGTTACGGCAACGGCACGCCCGAGCGCAAGGTGTTCGTGTACGCGGCCGGCGGCTATTACTATCCGGGCCAGAGTATGGACTCCCTGAAGGACGAGATGCGCAGCTATATCGACCGGGGCTACACGGTGGTCAAGAAGAAGATCGGCGGCGCCTCGCTGGACGAGGACCTGCGCCGCATCGATGCCGTGCTGTCGGTGCTGCAGGATGGCCAGAAGCTGGCCGTGGATGCCAACGGCCGCTTCGACCTCGATACGGCCATCGCGTATGCCAAGGCCTTGTCGCAGTACGACCTGTTCTGGTACGAGGAAGCGGGCGATCCCCTCGACTTCGAGCTGCAGGCCACCCTGCGCAGCTACTATTCGAAACCGATGGCGACAGGCGAGAACCTGTTCTCGATGCAGGACGCGCGCAACCTGATCCGCTATGGCGGCATGCGGCCCGACCGCGACTGGCTGCAGTTCGACTGCGCCCTGAGCTACGGCCTGGTGGAGTACCTGCGCACGCTCGACATGCTGGAAGAACATGGCTGGTCGCGCACGCGCTGCATCCCGCATGGCGGCCACCAGATGTCGCTCAATATCGCGGCGGGACTGGGCCTGGGCGGCAACGAAAGCTACCCGGACCTGTTCCAGCCCTTCGGCGGCTTCCCCGACGGCGTGCGGGTGGAGAACGGCTTCATCACGATGCCCGACCTGCCCGGCATCGGCTTCGAAGGCAAGTCGAACCTGTATGCGCGCATGCGCGAATTGTCAGGGCAGTAGGGCGCCGGGCGGCGTGTGCAGGCCGTCGCGGCGGCTGAGGTGCCCGCGTGATTTATACTGCGCACCTTGAACACAGAATCGACTGCCATGCCATTTACCTCGCTGGGCCTCGCGCCCGCCCTCGCCGAAGCGGTCGCCGCCATCGGCTACCAGACCCCGACCCCGATCCAGGCCGCCGCCGTACCCGCCGCGCTGGCGGGCCGGGACGTGCTGGGCGCCGCCCGCACCGGTTCCGGCAAGACAGCGGCCTTCGCGCTGCCGATGCTGCACGCGCTGCTGGCGCGCCAGGGCACGCGGCGCGGCCTGCACGGCCTGGTGCTGGTGCCCACGCGCGAACTGGCCGCCCAGGTGGGCGAGGCGATCCGCGAGCTGGTGCAGCACCTGCCGTCCACCATCAAGGTCAGCATCGTCTTCGGCGGCGTGTCGATCAATCCACAGATGATGGCGCTGCGCGGCGGCACCGACATCGTCGTCGCGACGCCGGGCCGCCTGCTCGACCTGGTCGAACACAACGCGCTGGCGCTGGAGCACACGGCCACCCTGGTGCTGGACGAAGCGGACAAGCTGCTGGACATGGGCTTCGCCGACGAGATCACCCGCATCCTGGCGCTGCTGCCGCCCAGGCGCCAGAACCTGTTCTTCTCCGCCACCTTCCCGCCCGCCGTGCAGGCACTGGCGGCGGCCTTGCTGGCGGACCCGGTCAAGGTGGAAGTACAGGCCGACGGCAGCGACGCGCCGGCCATCGAGCAGCGTGCGTTCGCCGTCGATCCGCTGCGCCGGCTGCAGCTGCTCAAGCACCTGATCAAGGTGAACGGCTGGCGCCAGGTGCTCGTCTTCACGGCCACCAAGTACGCTTCCGAACACGTGGCGGACAAGCTGCGCCGCAACGGCATCGCCGCCGAAGCCTTCCACGGCGACTTCAGCCAGGGTGCCCGCACCGGCGTGCTGGCCGACTTCCGCGCCGGCCGCCTGCACGTGCTGGTGGCCACCGACGTGGCCGCGCGCGGCATCGACATCGCCCAGCTGCCCGTCGTCGTCAATTTCGACCTGCCCCGTTCCCCGGCCGACTACACGCACCGTATCGGCCGCACGGGCCGCGCCGGCGCCAGCGGCACGGCCGTCAGCTTCGTCAGTGCCGACACGGAGCAGCATTTCCGCCTGATCGAGAAACGCCACGGCCTGCGCCTGGCGCGCGAAATCGTGGCCGGTTACGAGCCCGTCGAAACGGTGGCGCCGCCGGCCAGCACGGCCACGGACACGGTCAACGGCGGCATTAAGGGCAAGCGCAAGAGCAAGAAGGACAAGCTGCGCGAAGCGGCGGCAGCCGGCGCCGCGGTGGAAGAATAGGGCGCAGCTGGCTTAAGGCGCCGGCTGGCCCTGCACCAGCGCGATGCGGCGCCGGATGCGGCCCGCCTCGTCGCCGTCGCCGGCTTTCTCCGCCCGCAGCGCCTGCACGTTCAGCCACGCCAGCAGCGGCCTGCGCCAGCCCTGGTTCGAAGCCGTGTCGATGGCCTGCGCCACCAGTTCCGGGGTGGCGCGGTTGGCCTTGAACAGGGCACCGGCCGCCACCAGCTGCGACAGCGGATCGGCGATGGCCTTCACGGCGCTCGCCGCGGCCTGGTCGGTGCCGGCCGCCTGCACGGCCCGTTGCGGCTCGGGCAGCAGCGCCGCCTGGGCCGGCTGGCCGGCCAGGTAGGCGGCGTAGGCCAGGTCGGCCGGTGTCGCGTCGGCCCGCAGTGCATCGAAGCCGGCGCAATCCTCGAAGGCCAGCGCCGCCGTGCGCATGGCACAGCGGATCAGTTCCGCGCGGATCACCAGGTCGATCTTGCCCGTTCCGGCGATCTGCTCGCGGGCACGGCCGAACTCCGTCTTTTCCACCAGCTCCTTGCCGGACAGGTAGGCATTCGTGGCCCGCTCCAGCAAGCCTTGCGCGTTCATCTTCCAGTCCGGCACGGGAGGGCTGCTGCCGCAGCCGGCCAGCAGGGCAGTGCACAGGATGGTCAGGGATATCGGCTTCATGGCAGTTTGATCTCCGTCTCGCGCTTGAACGGCCACTTCCGATTGATCTCGTTGACCAATTGTTCGATGCGGCGCAGGTTGCTGTCGATATCGGCGCGCAGCGCGCCCAGGTCTTCCGTGGCGACGCGGGCGTTCTTGCCCACTGCCTGGGCTTCCACCAGCACGGCATCCATCTTCTTCAGGCTGGCGCGGGCATCCGACAGCAGGCCGTTCAGCTGCACGATGGCGGCCTGCGCGTCGGTGGCCACGCCGTCCTTGCCGAATACCTTGCTGTCGGCATTGCCCACCAGCCGGTCGGCCTTGACGATCAGCGAATTGGCGTTGGCCAGCAGTTCGCGCGCCTTGCGGTCCTCGCCGGCGATCAGGCCCATCGCGCCGTTCGGGCCATTGAGCTTCTCGGTCACGCCCTGGACGTTTTTCAGGCTGCTGCCCAGTGCCGATTCTTCCGCCGTCAGTGCCGTCACGTTGGCCAGCACGTCGCGCGCGGCGGCCAGGAGGCGCGGGATTTCGGCGGCCGCGTCGCCCACCAGCATGCCCCGCTCGGCGCCTTCGGGCAGCGGCGGGTCGGTCGGAATACCCGTGAAGGCGCGCAGCTTGGCGCCGCCGACGATGCCTTTTTCCAGGGTGAAGATGCTGGTGGTGCGCAGCCAGTGGGCGTCCTTCTTGGGCACGTCCACCAGCACCCTGGCCTTGCCTTCGGGCGAGAGCTCGATGCGCTGCACGCGGCCGATGGGGAAGCCTGCGAACGTGACGTCCATGCCGACGGCCACGCCTTCGGAATCGTCGGCCGTCAGCACCAGGCGCTGGGTCGGCTCGAAAGCGCCGCGCGCATACATCAGGTAGAGGGCGGCGCCGGCGACGAGCGCCACCATCAGGATCAGCAGCAGGGCCGCCTTCAGTTCGGCGTTGCGCACGGGTGCGGCATCGGCCGGTGCCGGGGCAGGGGAGGTCGGTTCGGTCATGGAATCGGTATCAGTAGTAGTTGCCCATCAGGGACGCGCCTTCGATCAGCAGCACGACGGAGAACATGCGCACCATGTCCGCCAGGCCGTGGGTGGCACGAAAGCGCAACACGAAGGGATTGGCGGCGGCATCGTAGAACGACGAAGCGAGCGGGATGATGCCCACCGCGAAGCTGAACAGGGCGATCTTCAGCACCAGGATCAGCGCGACCGAAGGATTGAAGATCTGCCCCACCACGCGCGTATAGCCGGGCAGGGCGTAGGGCGTGAAGCCGTAGATGATCAGGTAGGTCAGCACCAGGGTCAGGATGCAGCTGACGGCGGCCAGCAGCCAGACGGCGAATACGCCGGCCGCCGCGCGTGGGAAGTACTCGGTGCGCAGGGCCGTCATCGGGTCGGGCCGGCCGCCCGCCGATCCTGCCGGCGCCGCCGCTGCCGCCGCCAGGCGCTTCTGCGCGAACTCGACGCCCGCCGGCAAGGTCGTGCGCAGCGCCACGAACAGGGCGGCCGTCAGCGGGATCAGCTCCAGGACCAGCACCCGCACCACCATTTCCAGCGCATAGCCGGACAGGCCGTAGCTGTAGGCCGTGACGACGACGATGCGGATGATGACGAGACTGATCAGCGCCGACAGGATCGAGAACCACAGCAGGTTCGGCGCCGTGCCCAACACCACCTGGCAGGCCAGCGCATTGCGGTTGTCCTTGCGGTAGCTCGATGGCGTGAAGGCGCGCGACAGCACCAGCACGGCGAATTGCGCCAGGCGCCACCAGCTGGTGAGCCAGACCACGGTGGCCCGGTGCAGCCGGCGCAGCGAGGGAAAAAGCGATGCATGGGTGATCATGTTGCGATCTTAACATCCGGACTGCGCCGCCGCGAGCCCGGATGGTACCGGCCAAGGCTTCATGCCGGCGGCGCGGAGTGCACGCCGTGGCGCGCCAGCAGGGCGTCGAACGCCGCCGATGGGGCATGCAGCACGATCAGCGTGGGGCCAAGCGTGCGGGCGTCCTTGAAAAGCAGCGTGAAACCGGGTCCCGGCACCGCGACGCCGGCCAGGGGGCGGCGCCACTGCACCTGGGCGTTTTCCTTGCCGTCGCCGCCCTGGATGCGCGTATAGCGAAGCTGGCCGTCATCGATATCGTACTGCGCATCGAAGGGCGCGCTGGCCCGCGCCGCCTTCAGGATGGCATCGCTTCGAACCCGGGCCAGATAGTGCCAGTAGCGCTGCCAGGGCCTGCGCACCCACGCTTCGAAGCGGGGCGGGACGAAGGATAGCGCCAGGATCGCCACGAAGGCGGCGGCGAACAGCAGGTCGAGCCGGTATGGACCGCATTCCAGCCCGCCCGAGGCGGTAAAGGCCAGCGACAGCAGCAGCCCGGCCAGGCAGCAGCGCTGGATAAAGATTGCGAGGCGGGGCCGCGGCCGGTAGGGCTTGACGAAGCGTGCCCGGTGCGCCATCAGGCGGCCGAGCAGGATGGCCTCGAGCGCCAGTGCCATGCCTTCCAGCGTGGCGGCATCGACGGTCGAGCGCATCTGGAACGGCGCCTGCCCGTCTTCCGGAGCGCTACAATGCGGGTCGACAGGATCGGTCATGCTTGCCTCGGTAAATCCACGGCTGGCGATGTTAACATAGGACGAAGCGCACGACGAAGCGCTCGACGAAGCATACGACGAAGCAAGGGCAGGGCAGATGGCAGTAGAGAAGACGACGGCGGCGCCCACGCGGCGCCTGCCGCCCACCAGGCATGAGACGGAAGCGGCTGCCGCCGACGCCGCGGCACTCAAGGCGGCGCGCGAACGGCGGGATGCCGAAGTGCGCGGCGTAGCGTCGATCGCCGCCATGCGCGAGGCCATCAAGGCGGCGGCGCGCGACTTGCCCGTGCTGGCGGAAGTGCCGTGCACCGGGGTCCTGGATGCCGCCGCCTTCCGTGCGCGTGCGGCGCAAGGCCTGCCGTTCCTGATGCGCGGTGCGGCGGCGCGCTGGCCGCTGGCCGGCCTGACGGTGCAGGCCCTGCGCGAGCATTACAGCGACCTGCCCGTGCGGGCGCGCGTGGGCGACTATGTCAATACGGCCTTCGCGCCGGACCGCGCCATGCAGGACATGTCGCTGCTGGCCTACCTCGATCTCGTCGCCGCCGGCACGGCAGGCCTGCCCCCGTACCTGGGCAACCTGGAGCTGCGCGCCCTGAACCGCCTGTGCCACTGGCCGAACTTCTTCGACAAGATGGGCCCGCCCCGCTTCTGGCTGGGCCCCGCCGGCACCGTGACGCCCCTGCATTGCGACTACGACGACAACGTCTTCGCCCAGGTCTGGGGCAGCAAGCGCATCTGCCTGGCGCCGCCCCATCACGACGAGTACCTGTACCCCAGCGAAGCGAACGCCATCCTGTTCGGCTCCCCGTTCGATCCGGAGGCGCCGGACTACGAACGCTTCCCGCTGGCACGGCAGGCCGCCGTCGTCGCCTGCACGGTGGGGCCGGGCGACATGCTGTACGTGCCGGCCGGCTGGTACCACCAGGTGCGCTCGCTGACGTTTTCGCTGTCGTCGAACCGGTGGGCGCGGGCCGTGCCGTTCGCGCTGCGCGACTGACCGCTCAAGGCACGGCGGCCACGATGGCGTCGGCCACGGCCCGCACCCGCGCGCTGCGTGCCAGGTCGCCATGCATGACGAGGAACATCTCGTAATGATGCTCGCGCTCGGGCAGGACGCGCACCAGGCGTGGGTCGCCCGCCACCATGTGGACGGGGAGCTCGGCGATGCCCAGGCCGGCGCGCGCCGCTTCCTGCAGCATCATCCCGGTATTGACCTGCATGACGATGCGCGCGCCGGCGACCGGCTCGCCGGCCAGCTTGTGCGCCTGGCGCGGTGCCACGGAGGGGTGGAAGATGACGAGGTCGTGGCCGGCCAGGCCGCTGTCCGGCGCCGGCATGCCATGGCGTTCCAGGTAGGCGGGGCTGGCATACAGGCCTGAATGGCGCCGCGCCAGGGGCCGTGAGATCAGGTCCGGTTCCGTCGGGCGCAGGGTGCGCACGGCCAGGTCGGCTTCGCGCCGTGTCAGGCTGGTGATGCTGGTATCGACCAGCAGGTCGATGCGGATGTCCGGGTGCCGCTCGTGCACGGTGCGCATCGCGTCCATGACGAAATGGGCCGCCATCGTGTCCGTCGTCGTCATCCGTACCAGGCCGGCCAGGCGATTGTCGATGCCCTGCATCGCGCGCTGCAACTGGTGCGCCGCCGCTTCCATCTGTTCGGCCGAGCGGGCCGCCGCCTCGCCGGCCGGCGTGGGCAGGTAGCCCGACGGCGTGCGCAGGAACAGGGTGGCGTTCAGCGACTGCTCCAGCGCCGCCAGCCGGCGCCCCACGGTGGCCTGGTCGATGTCAAGCAGCGCCGCCGCGCCGCGCAAGGTGCCGGCCCGGTGGATCGCCAGGAAAATACGCGTGTTGTCCCAATCCATATATTCCAATCCATATATTCCAATCCATATGTCCTTCCAGCCGATGCATTTTTGCATCAGGGTGCCGATGCTATGCGGATTTACTGCATCGCGCAAGCGTCGTAACCTGCGCTTTTCACGGGAGGACGCATGTTGTTATTCACCCTGGCCCTGGGCTTCGTGATGGCGATGATCGACGTCACGGCCGTCAATACTGCCTTGTCCGATATCGCCACGGACCTGCACGTGCCGCTGGCCGGCCTGGTGTGGGTCGTGGACGGTTACACCTTGACGTTCGCCGCGCTGCTGCTGGCCGGTGGCGCACTGGCCGACCGCATCGGCCCGAAGCGCGCTTACCAGGGCGGGCTGCTGGTCTTTATCGCCGGCTCGGCCCTGTGCGCGCTGGCACCGAGCGGCACCGCGCTGGTGGCGGCGCGGCTGCTGCAGGGCGTGGGCGCGGCGCTCTTCATGCCCAGCTCACTGAGCCTGCTGACCCAGGCCGCACCCGACGACGCGGCAAGGGCGCGCATGTTCGGCATCTGGTCCGCCATCGTCAGCGTCGCCGCCACCTGCGGGCCGCTGGCCGGCGGGCTGCTGGTGCATGGTTTCGGCTGGCGCAGCATCTTCTGGCTCAACCTGCCCCTGGGACTGCTGGGCGTCTGGCTGACGCGACACCGCGTGCCGGCGCCCCCGTTGCCGCCGCGCCGGGCGCTGGGACTGCTCAGCCACGGCCTGGCCGCGCTGGCGCTGGCGGGATTGGCCTTCGTGCTGATCGAGGGTCCCGTGCTGGGCTGGGCGTCCGTGCCGGTCCTGGCGGCATCGGTGGCGACGGCAGTGCTGGCGGCCGTCGTGGTGCGGCGCGAACGGGACGGCCGGGCGCCGATGCTGCCGCCGGCCTTGTATGGCAGTAGCGCCTTTCGCGCCACCGTGGCGATGGGTTTCCTGATCAATTTCGGCGTGTTCGCCCAGCTGTTCACCATCAGCCTGCTGCTGCAGGGCGCGCATGGGGCGGGGGCGCTGGAAACGGGATTGCGGCTGCTGCCGATGATGGCGGTGACGGGGGTGACGAACCTGCTGTCGGGCCGGGTCATCGCACGGCGCGGCGTGCGCTGGCCCCTGCTGGCGGGACTGGCCGGCGGTGCCGTGGCGGCGCTGCTGTTGACGCAGGGCGATGCCGGGACGCCCGCATCCCTGGTGGTGGCGGGCGGTACACTGGTCTTCATGGCCATCGGCCTGGCCATTCCCGCCATGACGGCGACGGTGATGGGGGCGGGCGGCAAGGCGCATGCCAACAGCGCTGCCGCCGCTTTGAACGCGAACCGCCAGGTCGGTGCGCTGGTGGGCGTGGCCATGGCCGGATCGGTGCTGCACATGACGGGCGACTGGCACCTGCGCATGGCATGGGTGTTCGGTGCCGTGGCCGGCGGCTTCGTGCTGGCGTGGCTGCTGGTGTACTTCAATGTGGGGCGCACAGCCGTGCTGCCGGCTGCCCGCCCCGTCGCCGACTAGAGGCTCAGCTTCGGCGGCGCCACGCGATCATCTCCGCGATGGTCAGGATCGGCATGCCGTGCAGCGCGGCGAAGCGTTCGATGTCGTCGCCCCGCATCATCGTGCCGTCCGGGTTCATCAGCTCGCACAGGACGGCGGCCGGCGCCAGGCCCGCCATGGCGGCAAGGTCCACCGATCCTTCCGTGTGGCCGGCGCGGGCCAGCACGCCGCCCGGCGTGGCGCGCAGGGGAAACACGTGGCCGGGCCGCACCACGTCCTCCGGCCTGGCGCCGGGCCGGGTGGCGGCGCGGATCGTCGTGACCCGGTCCTGGGCCGAGACGCCCGTGGTGACGCCGTCGCGGGCCTCGATGGAGACGGTGAATGGCGTGCCGTAGCGGCTGCCGTTCTCCGGCGCCATCGGCGGCAGCTCCAGTTCGCGCACGCGCTCGGCGGTCAGGCACAGGCAGACGATGCCGCTGCATTCGCGGATCATCAGGGCCATCGTCGGCACGGTAAGCCGGTCGACGGCGACGATCAGGTCGGCCTCGTTCTCGCGGTCGAAATCGTCGAGCAGGATGACGGGAATACCGGCACGCATGGCGTCCAGGGCCGCGGCGATGCGGCCTTCCAGCGATGGTGTTTCGGCGGGGTGTTCGACAGGTGGTTCCGTACGAACTTCGATAGGGACAGCTTGATTGACAAACATGTGAAACGCTCCTCGCATCAGTTGGCGAAAAACGCATCAGGGCAAGCGAATGGGCGTGCGGCCGGCGCGGTCAGGCCGCACAGGCGTGCACGTACAGCGCACATCTTCTTTCATCCGGACTATACCGTCGGCCATGGCATCGGACCATGTCTGCCAGCTTGCATCTTGCAAGCCAGCTCGCGGGCTCGATCCTTGCGGATCCTACCGCCGGTGGGGAATCGCACCCCGCCCCGAAGACGTATTGCGCCCGCCACCATTGGCGGGCGGCGGCGATTGTAGCAGAGGTGACAATTTCTGGTGTATCGTCATGCCTTGTCCTAAACCGGCGCATTACGTCACCATTCATGAAATTGCCCTCCCTGCGCCTGCCGGCGCTCGTCACCCTGTTCAGCTGCACCTTGCTGGCGCGGGGCGCGGAACTGCCGGCGCTCGAGCAACCGTTGCCGCTGTCGCCACTGGTCAAGGTGGGCAAGCTGCCAAACGGGTTGACCTACTATATCCAGAAGAACGCCCGGCCGGCGAAGAAGCTGGAACTGCGCCTGGTCGTGAAGGCCGGTTCGATCCTGGAGGACGAAGACCAGCTCGGGCTGGCCCACTTCACCGAGCACATGGCCTTCAACGGTTCCACCCACTTCAAGCGCCATGAGCTGATCGACTACCTGCAGTCGAACGGCGTCAAGTTCGGGCGCGACCTGAATGCCTATACCAGCTTCGATGAAACCGTGTACGTGCTGCCCATCCCAACGGACAAGAAGGAGGTCGTGGAGAAGGGCTTCCTGGTGCTGGAAGACTGGGCCCACGGCCTGAAGTTCAACGACGCCGACATCGACAGCGAGCGTGGCATCGTGCTGGAGGAACTACGCCTGGGCAAGGGCGCCAGCGACCGCATGAACAAGATCCTGTATCCGAAGCTGTTCAACGGCTCGCGCTACGCCGAGCGCCTGCCGATCGGCAAGGCCGACGTGCTGCGCACCTTCCATCCCGACGCGATCCGCCGCTTCTACCGCGACTGGTACCGGCCCGACCTGATGGCCGTCATCGTGGTGGGCGACATCGACCCGAACGAGGCGGAAAAGCTGGTCAAGGCCCATTTCGGCAAGCTGGCCAATCCGCAGTACGCCCGCCCCCGCACCTACGCCACCATCCCCGAGCGCAAGCAGAACGAAAGCCTGGTGGTGCGCGACGCCGAGGCGCCGGCCGACGTGCTGTATATCCGCTATCCGATCCAGCCCTACGTGGAAGCGACCACGCTGGGCGGCTATCGTGCCGAACTGGTCGAGAAGCTGTACGGCGGCATGCTGAGTCAGCGCATGATGGAACTGACGCAGCAGGCCGACCCGCCGTTCATCCAGGGCGGCAGCGGCATGGGCAAGGTGGTGCGGGGCTACCGCTCGTTCTCCGTGTCGGCCCTGTTGGGCAAGGGCGGCGCGATGCCGGCCATCGACGCGCTGGTGCAGGAAGGCGAGCGGGCGCGCCAGTTCGGCTTCACGGCGCCGGAACTGGAGCGGGCCAAAAAGACCATGCTGCGCAATTACGAGCGCATGTACAACGAACGCGACAAGTCCGATTCGGCCGGCTTCGTCGCCGAGTACCTGCGCAATTTCCTGCAGGGCGAGGCCATGCCCGGCATCGAGAACGAATACAACTACGCCAACGCCATGGTGCCCGGTATCACGCTGGAAGAAGTCAATGCCGCCGTGCGCGCGGCCCTGCCGGCCGACGAGAAGAAGCTGGTGATCCTGATGGGCGCCCTGAAGGAGCCGCCGGCGCCACAACCGGCCGAGCTGCTGGCCGCCGTCGACAAGGCCCGTACCACGGCCGTCACGGCGCGCGAGAGCAAGACCTATGCGGCCACGCTGCTGCCGCAGCCGCCGGTGGCGGGCAGCATCGTCGGCGAGGTGCAGCACAAGGCCCTGGGCATCACGGAACTGACCCTGTCGAACGGCGTGAAGGTGATGCTGAAGCCCACGGACTTTCGCAACGACCAGATCCTGATGAGCGCCGCGCGCTTCGGCGGCCAGTCCCTATTCGGCGACGCCGATATCTTCAATGCCCGCTATGCCAGCGCGCTGACGGCGCAGATGGGCATTCTGGATTATTCGCCGGTGGACCTGCAGAAGGCGCTGGCCGGCCGCAGCGCCGTCGTCTCGGCGACGATGGGCGAAATGACCGAGAACGTATCGGGCAATGCCGGCAGCAACGACCTGGAAACGCTGCTGCAACTGACCTACGCGAAACTGACCCAGCCCCGCCGCGACGAGGCGCTGTTCCGCTCCTTCATCGGCCGGCAGCGCGACCTGGCGCGCAACAACCTGGCCCGCCCGGAAGCGGAGTACGCCAGCGCGATTCGGCTGGCGCTGTACGGCGACCATCCCCGCGTGGCCGGCCTGCCCCGCCCGGAGGACTTCGACCAGGTCAGCCTGGACCGGGTCCAGCAGCTCTACCGCGAGCGCTTCGGCAGCGCCAAGGGCTGGACCTTCTTCTTCGTCGGCAGCTTCGACGTGGAGAAGATCAAGCCGCTGCTGGCGACCTACCTGGCCAGCCTGCCGACGCCGGACATTCCCGTGGCCTACCGCGACCTGGGCGTGCGGCCCGTGCGCGGCGTCGTGCGCAAGGAAGTCAGACGCGGCAAGGAAGCCAAGAGCGCGGTGGCCGTCACGTTCACGGGCGAGGCGGCCTACTCGCAGATGGAGCAGATGCGCCTGGCCGCCGCCATCGAGGTACTCAACATCAAGCTGACCGAAGTCCTGCGCGAGAAAATGGGCCTGATCTACGGCGGCGGCGCCAGCGGCAACCTGGGCAAGATCCCCTACGGGAACTACAACATCACCCTGAACATGCCGTGCGGGCCCGAGAACGTGCAGAAGGTGATCGACGCCGCGTTCGCGGAGATGCGCAAGCTGCAGCAGAACGGACCGGAGCCCGGCGACCTGGCCAAGGTCAAGCAGAACTGGGACAATAACCACCGCCGCGCGCTGGGCGAAAACGGCTACTGGCTGACGCAGTTGCAGAGTGCGGTGATGTATGGGCACGAGCTGTCGAACATCCTCGACTACGAAAAGCGCCTGGCCGTCCTGAGTGCCGCGGACGTCAAGGCCGCGGCACAACGCTACTTCGATTTCAATAACTATGTCCAGGTCGTGATGAACCCGGAGGCAAAATAATGGACCGCGCAACTCTCCCCGTCGCCGCCGTGCGCCTGGCCACCCCGGATGGCCCGCCCACGCGCAGCATGCACGAACTGCCCATGCCGAAGGGGGCGCCCATCATCGGCAATATGCGCCAGCTCGACGGCGACCACTTCCACCGTACCTTGGAAAACTGGGCGCGCGAACTGGGCCCGCTGTTCCGCTTCACAGTGCTGGGCCGCACCCTGGTGGTGTCCTCCGACCGGGCCGCCGTGACGGCGCTGATGCGCGAGCGGCCCGACCTGGTGCGGCGCGGCGCACGCGCCTCGGCCATCATGGAGGAAACCATCACGCCCGGCATCTTCAGCGCCGAAGGCGACGACTGGCGCCAGCAGCGCAAGCTGGTGATGCGGGCGCTGACGCCCGAGGTGGTGCACAACTTCTTTCCCCGCCTGGTCGAGCTGACGGAGCGGCTGCGCCAGCGCTGGGCCACGGCGGCGGCGCAAGGGCACAAGATCGACGTGGCGCGCGACCTGAAGGCGTGGACGCTGGACGTGACGATCGGCCTGGCCATGGGCTACGATATCGACACCCTGCAGAACGAGCACAATCCCCTGCAGCGCGATATCGAGACCGTGTTCCTGCGCATTTCGCAGCGGGTCACGTCGGCACTGCCGTACTGGCGCCTGTTCCGGCTGGCGGTGGACCGCGAGGCCGATGCCGCCGCGCAGCGCATCAGCGATGCCATTGCCGGCTTCATCGCCGGCGCGCGCGAACGCATGGCGGCCAATCCGCAGTTGCGCAGCAAGCCCTCGAACATGCTTGAAGCCCTGGTGGCGGCGCGCGACGAACCCGATTCCGGCTTGTCCGACGAGGCAGTGATCGGCAACGCCATCACGACCGTCTTCGCCGGCGAGGACACCACGTCGAACACCATCGCCTGGCTGCTGGACTTCCTCGTGCGCCACCCGGAGCAGGCGCAAGCCGTCGCGCGCGAGGCCGACACGGTGCTGGGCCAGGACGCCGTGCTGCACGATTACCGGCGGCTCGACAGCATGCCCTACCTGGACGCGGCGCTGCGCGAGGCCATGCGCCTCAAGCCCGTGGCGCCGTTCATGATCCTCGAGCCCACCGCCGACATCGTCATCGACGACGTGCTGATCCCCGCCGGCACGGCGGTCTTCACCTTGCTGCGCCACAGTTTTGAACGCGACAACACGCTGACGGAGCCCGGCCGCTTCCAGCCGGAGCGCTGGCTGGAAGCGGACACGGCCGGTGCCGACGACCCGGCCCGCAAGCTGTTCCCCTTCGGCGGCGGACCCCGCTTCTGCCCGGGCCGTTACCTGGCCATGGCCGAGATGAAGATGGTGCTGTCGATGCTGGCGCACGGGTTCCGCCTGGAACTCGACACCGCCGCGCCGCCGGTGGAGGAGCGCTTCACGTTCACGATGACACCCAGCGTGCTGCCCGTGCTGCTGCGGCCGCGCTAAAGGAGCAGGGCATGCGTCCATTTGCGATGACAATGCTGCTGGCCTGGGCATTGCCCGGCTTGGCGGCCGAGGCGCCGCAGCTTGAATACCAACTGCCGGCGCGCCCCGAGATGCCGTGCATCGCCGTCACCGACAGCCACCTGTCGGCAACGTTGTCGATGTCACGTACCGCGTTGGAGGCGCTCGCGGCCGGCGACGGCGAGGTGGCGGAACAGGCGCAGGCGCTGCTCGCGCAGGGTGCCGCCGATGCAGCCGTCGGCCCGGAAGGGTGCGTGCCCGTGGCTGCCGGCTTGCCCGGCGGGCTCGCGCTGAACGCCCTGCTCGATGGCGGCGGCACCGCACTGCGCTACCAGGGCCGCCCGCTGGCGCGTGTTGCGCTGCGCCAGCGCGGTGCCGACTGGTCGAACTACGACATGCTGCGTCCCGTCGCGGGCGGCTATGACCTGCTGTGGCAGCGAGTGTCGATCGGCAGCCACGACAGGCCGGCCCGGTAGGGCCGCGCGGCCCGGCTGCCGCAATCACGATTGAGGAGAACATCATGCTGAAAAAAGTCCTGCTGGGTTTTGTCCTGATCGCCGCCGTCATCGTCGCGCTGGCGCTGATGCAGCCGAACGCCTTCGAGGTCCGGCGCAGCATCGTCATCGAGGCGCCGCCCGAGAAGATTTCCGGCTACCTGAACGACTTCCACCAGTGGCCGGCATGGTCGCCATGGGAGCGGCTCGATCCCGCCATGCGCCGTACCTATTCCGGCCCGCCGCGCGGCAAGGGCGCCGTCTACGCATGGGTCGGCAACGACGAGGTGGGCGAAGGACGCATGGAAATCGTCGACGACCGGGCCCCGAGCCGCGTCGAGATCGAGCTGGACTTCATCAAGCCCTTCGCCTCGCGTAGCCGCACCGTGTTCGAGCTGCAGCCGGGCGCGAACGGCACGACGGTAACGTGGACCATGTCCGGGCCGTCGCCGTTCATCACGAAGCTGCTGGGGGTGTTCGTCAGCATGGACCGGATGGTGGGCAAGGACTTCGACACGGGCCTGCGCCAGCTGAAGGCGGCGGCCGAGGGCAAGCCGGCGCCGGTGGGAGCGCCCTCATGACGGGGCGCCGTTCCGGCATGTTGGCCATGGTGGCGGCCATCGTGGCCATGCTGCCGGCGCTTGCGCTGTGCGCGCCGCTACGGGCCGACCACCCCATCGTCGGCATCTGGCGCCTCGAGCTGCCGGAGCAGGCCTGCACCGAAACCTACCGCATCCGCGCCGACGGCACGGCGCTGATCACGAGCGCCGAGGAAGTGGCCGAGACCACCTTCGAGATCGCCGACCAGCCCGACGCGGCCGGCTTCTACCGCACCGTCAACCGCATCGTGAAGGATAACGGCAAGCGCGATTGCACGGGCCAGGTCACGGCGCCGGGCCACGTCATCGCGACCTTCATCCTGTTTCATCCTTCCGGCGACCGCTTCCTGATGTGCCAGCGTGCCGACACGCGTGCCTGCATCGGCCCCCTGGTCCGCGTCAAGGGCGACTGGATCTGAAGTCTACAGCCCGCGCGTGCCGGGCGCCGACTGCTCGCGCCAGGCACCGGGGTTGATGCCGGCCCAGTCGCGGAAGGCGTGGTTGAAGGCGCTCTGTTCCTGGTAGCCCAGCAGCGAAGTGATTTCCAGCAGCGACAGGCCGCGCGCCAGGTAGTCGCGCGCCAGTGCGAAGCGGGCCTGGTCCAGGATCTGCTGGAAGCTGGCGCCGGCCCCGGCCAGCTTGCGCTGCAAGGTGCGCGGCGTCATGCGCAGCTGCTGCGCCACGGCGGCCAGCCGCGCCTCGCCGTGGGGCAGGCCGGCGACGATGGCCGCATGCACCTGCGCGGCCAGGTCGGGTTCCGGCGTGTGCTGGCGCAGCAGCCGCTCGGCGTGCGTCTGCAGTACAGGGTACAGGCTGACGTCGGCGTTCGGCACCGGGCAGGCCAGCAGGGCCGCATCGAACGAGGCCGTGTTGGTGGCCGCGCCGAAGGCCGGCACGCTGCCGAACACGCGGCGGTATTCTTCGTGGCCGGCCGGGTCGCCGCCATCGTGCATCAAGGTCAGGCTGGGCGCCGGCAGGCTGGTGCCGGCCAGCCAGTTGCCGAACACGCGGATGCCGGCGAACACGCTGTCGGCCAGGTGGCGGTGGCGCGGCGGATAATGACTGTGCCAGCTGTAGGCGGCCACGTCGCCCTGCACCGTCAGGGTCGAGCGGCCCAGGTCGTGCGCCAGCGCCTCGTAGCGCAGCGTCTGGGCGAAGGCCTGGCCGAAGTCGCGGCAGCTAAGGAGGATCAGGCCGTAGGCGCTGAAGGTCCCCAGCTTGACGCGCTCGCCCACGTGCAGGCCGAAGTGGGGGTCGTCACCCAGTTCGGCGCCCGCGTCAAGCAGGCGGACGTAGTCGGCCGCGGGCAGGCGTGCCGGCAGCGGGTCGAGGGCATCGGGCGCCAGGCCGGCGGCCCGGGCCAGGTCGGTGGCGCAGACACCGCGCGCGGCGGCCGCTTCCAGCAAGGGCTGGAGGTAGGAACCGGCGACCCGGCCCGGACCGTTCGGGCGGGCGGGAATGCAGATGGCATGATCGAGCAAGGCAGTTGTCATGAAAGCGCAAGACCGGGGAAGGGCGTCAACGTAATCTGCCGACATCGGCGATGAACGCCAGTATAGCGCCGGGTCACGGCGGGGAGACAAGCAATGCGAAGGTGGAATGGCTGGGGCGACGAAAGCGTCGCATATGCGCTGCATGACGATGCCCTGGGCTTCCTGGCGGGGCGGATCGGCGGCGGCAAGCCGTTCCCCGATGCCCCCTTCGACGCCGCCTGCGCGAGCCTGTCGCCATCGCGCCTGGACGCAGGCGGCCTGCCGGCGCACATCGCCCTCGCCACGGACGCGCCGACACGGCTGCGCCACGCGCTGGGCCAGAGCCTGCCTGACTGGCTGCGGCTGCGCTATGGCTGCATCGGCCCGGCGCCGGACGCCGTCGCCTTCCCGGAAAGCGGCGAGGATGTGCGCACCCTGCTGGACTGGGCCTCGTCCCGCGGCGTGACCCTGATCGCCCACGGCGGCGGCACCAGCGTGGCGGGCCACGTGACGGCACCGGCATCGGCCCGGCCCGTGCTGACGGTATCGCTCGTGCGGCTGTCCGGCATGCTGCACCTCGACCGCGAGGCGCAGCTGGCCACCTTCGGCGCCGGCGTGTTCGGGCCGGACCTGGAAGCGCAGCTGCGCGCCCAGGGCTACGTGCTGGGCCACTATCCGCAGTCCTACGAATACTCCACCTTGGGCGGCTGGATCGCCACCCGCTCCTCCGGCCAGCAGTCGCTGCGCTACGGCCGCATCGAGCAGCTGTTCGCCGGCGGCACGGTGGAAACGCCGCGCGGCACCCTGGAGATCCCGCCGTTCCCCGCATCGGCGGCCGGCACCGACCTGCGCGAGATCGTTCTGGGCTCGGAGGGGCGGGTTGGCATCATCACGCAAGCCACGGTGCGCGTGACCAAGGCGCCCGAGTATGAAGCCTTCCACGCCGTGTTCTTCGCCAGTTGGGAAGACGGCATCGAGGCCGCGCGCGCGCTGGCGCAATCCCGTCCCGGGCTGTCGCTGCTGCGCCTGTCCAACCCGCTGGAGACGGTGACGATGCTGGCCCTGGCCGGCCACAGGAAGCTCGTGGGCTTGCTGGAGCGGTGGCTGCGCCTGCGCGGCTGCGGCGACGGCAAGTGCATGCTGCTGCTGGGCGCCAGCGGCACGCGCGACGGGGCCCGCGCCGCGGTGCGTACGGCGCTGGGCACGTGCCGACAGCATCGGGGCGTGCACGTGGGGCGCAAGCTGGGCGAGAAGTGGCGCCAGGGGCGCTTTCGCAATGTCTACCTGCGCAACGCCGCGTGGCAGCACGGCTACGCCATCGATACGGTCGAGACGGCGGTGGACTGGCCCCGGGTCGGCGCCACCATGGGCGCCGTCGAGGCGGCGGCGGCCGACGCGCTGGCGCAGTACGGCGAGGCGGTGCATGCCTACACCCACCTGTCGCACCTGTATCCGCAGGGCGCCAGCGTGTACAGCACCTTCGTCTACCGGCTCGCCGGGAGCTACGAAGAGGACATGGCGCGCTGGCGCACCCTGAAGAGCGCCGTCAGCCAGGCCATCGTCGCCAGCGGCGGCACCATCAGCCACCAGCACGGCGTCGGGATCGATCACGCGCCGTGGCTGGAAGCGGAAAAAGGCCGCGAGGGCATGGCCGCGATCAGGGCCGTGCTGCGCCATTTCGATCCCGAGGGCCTGCTCAATCCGGGCAAGCTGCTTGCCGACGGGGAGGCGGTGCGATGACACAGGCGCATTGGCGCCCGGGTGGGCGTGACGGCATGGCGGCGCTGCTGGCGCGGCCATGGGACGTGCTGGTCGTGGGCGGCGGGATCACCGGGGCCGGCATCCTGCTCGAAGCGGCGCGGCGGGGCCTTTCCGCGCTGCTGGTGGAGCAGCGCGACTTCGCCTGGGGCACGTCGAGCCGCTCGTCGAAGCTGGTGCACGGCGGCCTGCGCTACCTGAAGGAAGGGCGCTTCGCGCTGACGCGCGAATCCGTCCGTGAACGGGAAAGCCTGCTGCGCGACGCGCCCGGGCTGGTCGAGCCGCAAGGCTTCGCCTTCGGCGACTACCCCGGCAGGAAGCCGGGCCGGCGCTCCTTCCTGCTGGGCCTTGCCATCTACGACCGCATGGCGGGGCAGGCCAGGGCGCCACGCCATTATTTCGGGCGCGACGAATTCCTCGCATTGGCGCCGCATATCGACGACGCGAATCTGCGCGGCGGCATCTGCTACACGGATGCCCAGACGGACGACGCCCGGCTGGTACTGCGCGTGCTGGAGGAAGCGCAGGTGCATGGCGGCATGGCCATCAATTACCTGCGGGTGCAGGCCTTGCAGCGTACAGGCGGGCAGGTCGGCGGAGCGCTGCTGCGCGATGCGCTGACGGGCAGCGACTATCCGGTGACGGCGCGCGTGACGATCAACGCCACCGGCGCCTGGGCCGACGGCTTGCGCGGCGGTGTGCCGGCAACCCCCGGGCGGCGGCTGCGGCCCCTGCGCGGCAGCCACCTGGTGCTGCCGGCATGGCGGCTGCCGCTGGCGCAGGCCGTCAGCCTGATGCACCCGCATGACGGCCGTCCCGTGTTCGCCTTCCCATGGGAGGGCGCCACCCTGGTCGGTACCACGGACCTGGACCATGCAGGCGACATGGCGGCCGAGGCGTCCATCACGCAGCAGGAGGTCGACTACCTGCTGGCGGCCCTCGATTGCCAGTTCCCGGCGCTGGCGCTGGGCCGGGACGACATCGTCGCCACCTTCGCCGGCGTGCGGCCCGTGCTCGATTCGGGGCAGGCCGACCCGTCGAAGGAGGCGCGCGACCATGCGCTGTGGCTGGAAGACGGGCTGCTGACCGTCACCGGCGGCAAGCTGACGACATTTCGCGTCATCGCGCTGGACGCCCTGAAGGCGGCGCGCCCGCTGCTGCCGCACTGGCGCGATGCGCTGGCGCCGCTGCCCGTATTCGCGCCGCCGCCGCCCCTGCCGTTCGACCGGCGGCTGGCGCCGGGGCAGGCGCGCCGGCTGCAGGGCCGCCATGGCACGCGGGCGGCGGCGCTGGTCGAGGCGGCACTGCCGGGCGAACTGGCCATGATTCCCCGCACCCTGACCTGCTGGGCCGAACTGCGCTGGGCGGCCCGGCACGAAGCCGTGCAGCGCCTGGACGACCTGCTGCTGCGCCGCACCCGCATCGGTATCCTGGTGCCGAATGGCGGCGCCCACCTGCTGCCGAGGGTGCGCGCCGTGTGCCAGCGCGAGCTGGGATGGAACGACGCGCGCTGGAGCGCGGAGGTGGCCGCCTACCTGGCCCTGGTCGCCCGGCATTACAGCGTGCCCGGCCAGGACGGCGTGGAGCGTGCCTGTGCCTGAGCCGCTGATCCTGGCCATCGACAACGGTACCCAGAGCGTGCGCGCGCTGCTGTTCGACCTGCACGGCGAGCTGGTGGCGAAATCGCAGGTGCACCTGCAGGCCTATTATTCCGACCATCCTGGCTGGGCCGAGCACAGCGCCGAAGGCTACTGGCAAGCCGTCGGCATCGCGTGCCAGCGGCTGTGGTCCGGCGATGCCGGGCTGCGCGAGCGCGTCGCCGCCGTGGCCGTGACGACGCAGCGCGGCACCGTCGTCAATGTCGACGCCGACGGCAAGCCGCTGCGGCCGGCCATCACGTGGCTGGACCAGCGCAAAACGGAGCAGGTGCCGCCGCTGGCACCATGGTGGCGCGCCGCGTTCCGGTTGGCCCGGGTGGCCGACACCATCGCCTATTTCCAGCGCGAGGCCGAGATCAACTGGATTGCCGCGCGCCAGCCCGACGTGTGGCGGCGCACGCACAAGTTCCTGCTGCTGTCGGGCTACCTGAACTTCTGCCTGACGGGGCGGTATGCCGATTCGACCGGCTCGCAGGTGGCCTACGTACCGTTCGACTACCGGCGCCACCGCTGGGCCGGCGCGCGTGACTGGAAGTGGCAGGCGCTGGCGATCCGGCCGGACATGCTGCCCGAGCTGGTGGCGCCGGGCACGCCGATCGGCACGGTGACGGCGGCCGCGGCCGGGGCCACCGGCATTCCCGCCGGCCTGCCTGTCATCGCGGCGGCGGCCGACAAGGCCTGCGAGGCGCTGGGTGCCGGCTGCCTGGCGCCGCACGTGGCGTGCCTCAGCTACGGCACCACGGCCACCATCAGCACGACGGGCAGCAAGTATGTCGAGGTCACGTCGTTCATCCCGCCGTATCCGGCTGCCGTGCCCGACGCCTACAGCACAGAGGTGCAGATCTTCCGGGGCTACTGGATGGTCAACTGGTTCAAGGAGCAGTTCGGCGATCGCGAACAGGCGCTGGCCGGCGAACGGGGATTGGCGCCCGAAGCGCTGTTCGACGCGCTGGTGGAGGCGGTGCCGCCCGGTTCGATGGGCCTGATGCTGCAGCCCTACTGGAGCCCCGGCGTGCGCGTGCCGGGCCCGGAAGCGAAGGGCGCCGTGATCGGCTTCGGCGACGTGCACACGCGCGCGCACATCTACCGCGCCATCCTCGAAGGCCTGGCCTACGCGCTGCGCGAGGGCAGGGAGCGCATCGAGCGGCGCGGCGGCACGCCCATCACGCAACTGCGCGTCGCGGGCGGCGGCTCGCAGAGCGACGCGGCCATGCAGCTGACAGCCGACATCTTCGGCCTGCCCGCCGTGCGCGCCCACGTCTACGAAACCTCGGGCCTTGGCGCCGCCATCGCGGGCGCCGTCGGCACCAGGCTGCACCCCGACTTCCCCACGGCGCTGGCGGCCATGACGCGCCCGGGCCGCGAGTTCCACCCCATCGAGGCCAACCGCCGCGTCTACGACCAGCTGTACCGGCGCGTGTACCTGAAGATGTACCGGCAGCTGCAGCCGCTGTACGGCGAGATCGCCGACATCACGGGCTACCCCAGGCGCGACGGCAGCTAGCCGGCCGCCCTGGCGCACCCAGGCACCGGCGCCCAGTTCGGTGCCGGAGACCCAATTGCGCCTGATTGCGGCATCCGTACTCCAGGGCTCGTGAATGTTGCTTTAAAACCGGTGTCAGACACCGGTTTTAAGACCCGTGAATGTTGCTTCAAAACCGGTGTCAGACACCGGTTTTAAGACCGCCGCGGCGGACCGAGCGGTTTTGAAGCAGCACCGGCGGTGATTTGGTGTCTTGATTCGGGTGTCTTGATTCAGGCGTCCGACACCGAATGCACCCTTACCGCGCCAGCGCCGTCACCGCCGCCAGCCCATTGCTGCCGGGCCGGGTGGCGCGGACCTGGTTGCGGCCTTCTTCCTTGGCGACGTACATGGCGCGGTCGGCGGCGACGAACAGGGCTTCGATGGCGTCGCCCTGCTGCGGCTGCATGGTGGCGACGCCGATGCTGACCGTGATCCAGGGCGACGTGGGCGACTTCGGGTGCGGCAGTTGCAGCGCCTCGATGTGGGCGCGCACGGATTCGGCCAGCGCGGTGGCGGCAGCGGCGTCGGTTTCGGCGAACAGCAGCACGAATTCCTCGCCGCCGTAGCGGGCCGCCAGGTCGGTGCCGCGCAGCGCGTGCCCGCCGATGGCGCTGGCCACCTGCTGCAGGCAGACGTCGCCGGCGGCGTGGCCCAGGTTGTCGTTGTACAGCTTGAAGTGGTCGACGTCGAGCACCATCAGCGACAGGGGCGCGCCCGTGCGGGTGGCACGCTGCCACTCCTTTTCCAGGAAGCTGTCGAAGTGGCGGCGGTTGGCAATCTGCGTCAGCGGGTCGACCATCGCGGCGCGTTGCAGCGCATCCTCGGAGAGCTTGTGGTGCGTGATGTCGTGCAGCAGGCCGATGAAAAGCGGCTGGCGCAGGAACATCGGCGTCAGGGTCAGGTCCATGCAGACCGACTGGCCCTGCTTGTGGCGGATGATGACCTCGCGCGTGCCGTGGCTGTGCGCCGTGTCCGGGCTGGCTGCATAGCGTGCGAAGTAGTCCAGGTACTCCTGCGCCACCAGCGGGTTGAGCAGGTCGGCGATATGGCGGCCGGCCAGTTCCTCGGGGGCGTAGCCCAGGTAGCCGTCGCAGGCCGGATTGGTGAACTGGATGCGGCCGCTGGCCTCGATGATCAGCAGGCCCTCGGCCATGCTGTTGACGATCGTGCGCAGGCGCTCGGCCTGTTCGAACTGGGTCTCGCTGTCGGCGCGGATCGACAGTTGCGTGCGCACGCGCGCGCACACCTCGGGCATGCGCAGGGGCTTGCCGATATAGTCGACCGCGCCCAGGTCGAAGCCCGCCACGACGGCATCGGTCTCGGTACGGCCGCTGATGAAGATGACGGGAATGCGCTGCGTGACGGGGTGGGCCTTCAATTCGCGGCACGTGGCGAAACCGTCCATGCCGGGCATCATGATGTCGAGCAGGATCAGGTCGGGGTGCACTCGCCGCGCCAGTTGCAAGGCCCGTTCGCCCGAATTGGCGACAAAGGTCTGATAACCCTGGGCCGCCATCTGCTGGCGCAGGGCCGACAGGTTGTCCGGCGCGTCGTCGACGATGAGGATCGCGGCATCGCGGCGCGCGGAGAAACCGGTACTGCCTGGGTTCATCTGGCTTCCTTGTAGAGTCTGCCTTGATGATACCCGCAAGCTAATTTAAATTGTCGAAAATCATTATTTTTTGGACGAAATGCGACGCTCGCTGTAACTGTTGATCAGCTCTCGTTGCCGGTCCTGTAACTAGTATTGTCCAGGACGCAAAAAAGCCCGCCGGGCACGGTGCCGGGCGGGCTCGGGTAGCGCTCAGGCGCTTACAGGCGGGCGGCGATCAGCTTGCCCAGGATGGCGATGCCCTGGCGGATGCGTTCCGGCGGCACCGTCACGAAGGACAGGCGCAGGGTATTCGTTTCCGGCTCGTTGGCGTAGAACGGCGAACCGGGCACGAAGGCCACTTTTTCCTTGATGGCTTCGTCCAGCAGTTCCATCGCGTTGATGTGCTTGGGCAAGGTGACCCAAATGAACATGCCGCCTTCGGGCTTGGTCCACGTGGCACTGGCGGGGAAGTGCTCGGCCATTGCGTCGAGCATGGCCTGGCACTGGTTGCCGTACAGTTCGCGGATGGTGGGGATGTGCTGGTCCAGGAAGCCGTCCTTGATCACTTCGTGCACGACCATCTGCGTCAGCTGCGCCGTGTGCAGGTCGGCGGCCTGCTTGGCCAGCTCCAAGCGGCGCACCAGCGGCAGCGGCGCCACCACGTAGCCCAGGCGGATGCCCGGCGTCAGCACCTTCGAGAAGGAACCCATGTAGATGACGCCTTCCGGGTTCATCGCCACCATCTTCGGCAGCGGGTCGCCCTTGTACGACAGGGCGCCGTAGGGGTCGTCCTCGATCAGCGGCAGCCCCAGGCGGGCGCAGGTTTCCACCAGCTCCTGGCGGCGCGCCACGGTCAGCGTGCGGCCGGTCGGGTTCTGGAAGTTCGGCAGCGCGTACAGCAGGCGCGCGCCTTCGGCCACGGCGTCCAGCGACGACGGCACCAGGCCGTCTTCATCGGTGGCGACGGACTTGAATTCGGGACGGTACACGGAAAACGCCTGCAGCGCGCCCAGGTAGCTGGGGGTCTCGACCAGCACGCGGCTGCCTTCGTCGATCAGCACCTTGCCCAACAGGTCCAGCGCCTGCTGCGAGCCCGATACCATCAGCACCTGTTCCGGCACGATCTTGGCGCCATCCTTCGACAGCATGTCGGCGATCCACTGGCGCAGCGGCATGTAGCCGTCTGTCGGGCCGTACTGCAGCGCCGTCTTGCCGTGGGTCGTCAGTACCTTGTCGTAGGCGCTCTTCATCGCTTCGACCGGGAAGGTCAGCGGCGACGGCAGGCCGCCGGCGAAGGAGATGATTTCCGGCTGCTGCGTGATCTTCAGGATCTCGCGGATGAAGGAGCTTTGCAGCTGGCTGGCGCGCTCGGAGAAGCGCCACTGGATCGGGTTGGGGTTTTCGATTTTCATACAAACTCTCAGAAGGATTTTTGCCAGGTGGACCCGGACGGACAAGCGCGCTTGTGGCGGCGTCTGGGAGGCCGCTTCGCCATGGCGCAGGTGGCGGCATGGCGAAACAGCCTCGGTTCGGGCGGTGCCGGGTGGGCGCCGCCCGGAATGCAGGATGATCAGCCGATTTCGGCGATCAGTTCGATCTCGACGCAGGCGCCGCGCGGGATCTGCGCCACGCCGAACGCGGAGCGGGCGTGCTTGCCGGCTTCGCCGAACACTTCGCCCAGCAGCTCGGAGCAGCCGTTGGTGACCAGGTGCTGGTCGGTATAGTCGGACGTGGAATTAACCAGGCTCATCACCTTGACGATGCGCGTCACCTTGTTCAGGTCGCCGCCGGCCGCTTCCTGCAGCGTGCCGATCAGGTCGATGGCGATGGCGCGTGCGGCCTGCTGACCTTCGGCGGTGTCGATATTCTTGCCGAGCTGGCCGGCCCAGACGCTGCCGTCCGGCTTCTTGGCGATATGGCCGGACAGGAATACCAGGTTGCCCGTTTTGGCCCACATGACATAGGCGGCAACGGGAGCGGCCGGCGCGGCCAGCGTGATATCGAGCGATTTCAGTTTTTCGTAAACAGACATGTGAACTCTTTGTAAATGCCGGCGGGCGCTGGGCCCGGCCTGGCGGGTTGGTTGGTGACAGCCATGGCTGTAAGAACGGTATTGTACGACTTGGCGGCAAGCCTGCCCACATCTTGCCGCCGAATTAACTCCGGCATTTTGGGCCGTTGCGGGCACAACATGGCACTAGGCGGGACGCCGCTGTACGGCGGTCCGGCGGCCAACGGCGACCACCGCGATGACGGCGAGCGCGAATACGACATGACCCGGCTGCAGTGCTTCGCCCAGCACGACGGCGGCACCGAGCAGGGTCAGGAAAGGCTGGACCAGCTGGACCTGGCCGACGCGGGCGACGCCGCCCAGCGCCATGCCCCGGTACCAGAAGAAGAACCCCAGGAACATCGAGAACAGGCAGGTGTAGCCGAAGCCCAGCCAGGCCGGCAGGCCAGCCTGCGCGATCGCGGCGCCGTGCTGCCAGCACTGCCACACGGTCAGCGGCACGGCCACGGGCAGCGACAGCAGCAGGGCCCAGCAGATCACGGCTTCGCCGCCCAGGGTCTGGGCCAGCCGGCCTCCTTCCGCGTAGCCGAAGGCGGCGGCCAGCACGGCGGCGAAGATGGCCAGGTCGGCCGCATGCAGGCTGCCGCCGCCCTGGTACAAGGCGAAGCCGATGACGAGGCTCGACCCCAGCAGCGCGCTGCACCAGAACGCGGGCGACGGCCGCTCATGGCCCCGCAATGCGGCGAACAGGGCCGTGGCAAGCGGCAGGATGCCGACCAGCACGGCGCCGTGCGCGGCGGGCAAGGAGCGCATCGCCAGCGACGTCAGCAGGGGAAAGCCGATGACGCAGCCGGCCGCCACGGCCGCCAGCGCGGGCCAGGCCTGCCTGGGCGGCAGCGGTGCACGGCGCGACCACAGCCACAGCCCGGCCAGCAGCGCGGCGACGACGGCCCGGCCCATCGCCACGAAGATGGCGTCCAGTTCGGACACGGCCAGCCGGGTGAACGGCAAGGTCAGGCTGAAGATGGCGACGCCGACCAGGCCCAGCAGCATGCCGGCCAGTTCGGTGGCCGCGGCGGGGCGGGGCAGTGGGGCGGCGATCGGACTCGTCATGGTGGGGTGAGGGTGGATTTTATTGGACGTTGCAGGTATCGTAAGACAGTTCGCCAGTACAGTGCCTATACACTTTCCCGGCGCAAACCAAACACTGTGATGGGAATATGACCAATACAGCAATCCCGGCGCCCGTTTCCGCCGTGGGCGCGCTCAGCCGCGAAGGCTCCGCCTCGCTGACGGACCAGATCGTCAGCACGGTGGCCGGCCGCGTCGACGACGGCATGCTGCGCGCCGGCGCCCGCATGCCGTCGATCCGCGCCTTTGCCGCCAGCCATGGCGTGTCGCCGTTCACCGTCGTGGCCGCCTACGACAAGCTGGTGGCACGCGGCTACCTGGAGTCGCGCCGGGGCGCCGGCTTTTTCGTGCGCGCGCGCAGTGCACCAACGCGCGCGCCGTCCGCCGCCGCCGTCGAACCCGTGCAGCAGCAGCTGGACGTGGTCTGGCTGGTGCGCAATATGTTCCGCCAGCTGCCCCACCAGCAGATGCCGGGCACGGGCGTGCTGCCCAGCGAATGGCTGGACGGCGCCGCCGTGGCCCAGGCCCTGCGCCACGTGACGCGCAAGCGCGAGGATATCCTGCTGAACTACGGCGTGCCGCAAGGCTACCTGCCGCTGCGCCAGCAGTTGCAGCACAAGCTGGCGGCGCTGGAAATCGGCGCCGGGCCGGAGCAGATCGTCACGACGGCCGGCGTGACGCAGGCGCTGGACATGGTGGCGCGCGAATTCACCCGCCCGGGCGACACCATCTTCGTCGACGACCCGGCCTGGTTCCTGATGTTCGCGTCGTTCGCCGCGCTGGGCGCCCGCGTCATCGGCATCCCGCGCCAGGCCGACGGCCCGGACCTGACCCGGCTGGCTGAACTGGCCGCGCTGCACAAGCCGAAGCTGTACGTGATCAACTCGGTGCTGCACAACCCGACGTCGGCCTCGCTGTCGGCCGCCAAGGCCTTCCAGGTGCTGCGCATCGCCGAGCAGCACGGCATCACGGTGGTGGAGGACGACATCTATTGCGACCTGCACCCCGGCGCGGCGATCCAGCCCGTCACGCGACTGGCCGCGCTGGACCAGCTGCGCAACGTGATCTACCTGGGCGGCTTCTCGAAGACGATGGCGGCCAACCTGCGGGTGGGCTTCATCGCTACCTCGCCCGAGCTGGCGCGGCGCCTGTCGGACCGCAAGATGCTGCAGACCCTGACCACCTCCGACATCGGCGAGCGGGTGGTGCACCAGATCCTGGTCGAAGGCTCGTACCGCAAGCACGCCGAACGCATGCGCCAGCGCCTGGACGGACTGCGCGCCCGCACCGTGCGGCAGATGGAGCGGGTCGGCTTGAGAATCGACACCGCGCCGCCGGCCGGCCTGTTCGTCTGGGCCGACGCCGGCCGGGACACCAATATGCTGGCCGAGCGGGCCATGGCGGCGGGCCTGCTGCTGGCCCCGGGCAGCCTGTTCTCGCCCACCCAGCTACCGTCGAACTACATGCGCCTGAACATTGCCGCCATGCAGGACCCGGCCGTCTGGCGCTTCCTCGCGCGCGAGCTCACCTGAAGCCCACCCGACCGCCGAAACCGAGGACAGTTCCCTGTTTTCAGGCAATGTTGCTGCAAAAATGGGGTCTGTCCCCATTTTTTTGGCAATGTTTCACGGCTGTCCGTGTGCGTCGAAAAGTTATATGATTGCCATCCCGTGGGCAGGCAGCGCGGGCGGGGTCTTGAAATCGCTCAAATGACATCCATATCCCGGCAATCCCTGAACCCCTGCTCAACAATATTATTGAGGTAGAAATGGCTGATAACAAAGAAACTCTGGGCTTCCAGGCCGAAGTGAAACAACTGCTGCAGTTGATGATCCATTCGCTGTACTCGAACAAGGAGATCTTCCTGCGCGAGCTGATCTCGAATGCATCGGATGCGGCCGACAAGCTGCGCTTCGAGGCGATCAACAACGACGCCCTGTACGGCAACGACCACGAACTGGCCATCAAGGTCAGCTTCGACAAGGCCGCCCGCACCATCACCATTTCGGACAACGGCATCGGCATGAGCCGGGACGAGGTTATCTCGCATCTGGGCACGATCGCCAAGTCCGGCACCAAGGAATTCTTCGGCAAGCTGTCCGGCGACCAGCAGAAGGACGCGGCCCTGATCGGCCAGTTCGGCGTCGGCTTCTACTCCGGCTTCATCGTGGCCGACAAGATCACCGTCGAGACGCGCCGGGCCGGCCTGCAGGCGGGCGACGCCGTGCGCTGGGAGTCGAGCGGCGAAGGTGACTACAGCGTCGAAGCCATCGAGAAGACCAGCCGCGGAACAAGCATTACCCTGCACCTGCGCGAAGGCGAGGACGAGCTGCTGTCGGCATGGAAGCTCAAGTCCATCATCCGCAAGTACTCCGACCATATCTCGCTGCCGATCCAGATGGCGAAGGAAGAATGGGACGAGGAGAAGAAGGAAACCGTCACGAAGGACGAGCTGGAAACCATCAACCAGGCCAGCGCCCTGTGGGCCCGGTCGAAGAGCGACATCACGCCCGAGCAGTACGAGGAATTCTACAAGCACGTGTCGCACGACTTCGCCGCGCCGCTGACCTACACGCACAACCGCGTGGAAGGGCGCAGCGAATACACGCAACTGCTGTACGTGCCGGCCAAGGCCCCGTTCGACCTGTGGGACCGTAACAAGCGCGGCGGCCTGAAGCTGTACGTCAAGCGCGTCTTCATCATGGACGACGCCGAGCAGCTGATGCCGACCTACCTGCGCTTCGTCAAGGGCGTGATCGACTCGGCCGACCTGCCGCTGAACGTGTCGCGTGAAATCCTGCAGGAGTCGCGCGACGTCAAGGCCATCCGTGAAGGCTCGACCAAGCGCGTCATCGGCATGCTGGAGGAACTGGCGAACGCCGAGGAGCAGGACAAGAAGGACAAGTACGCCACCTTCTGGACCGAGTTCGGCCAGGTGCTGAAGGAAGGCATCGGCGAGGACATGGGCAACAAGGACCGCCTGGCCAAGCTGCTGCGCTTCGCCTCGACCCATGCCGACACGGCCGACCAGACCGTGGCGCTGGCCGACTACGTGGCGCGCATGAAGGAAGGCCAGGAGAAGATCTACTACGTCACCGCCGACAGCTTCACGGCCGCGAAGAACAGCCCGCACCTGGAGATTTTCCGGAAAAAAGGCGTCGAAGTGCTGCTGCTGACGGACCGCGTCGACGAATGGATGCTGTCCTTCCTGACCGAGTTCGAAGGCAAGGAACTGGTGTCCGTCGCCAAGGGCGGCCTGGACCTGGGCCAGCTGGAAGACGAGGCCGAGAAGAAGGAACACGAGGAAACGGAGAACCAGTACAAGGACCTGGTGACGAAGATGGGCGAGGCGCTGGCCGACAAGGCCAAGGAAGTGCGCGTCACGTTCCGCCTGACCGATTCGCCGGCCTGCCTGGTGGCGGACGAGCATGAGCTGTCCGGCAACCTGCTGCGCATGCTGAAGGCGGCCGGCCAGAACGCGCCGGAATCGAAGCCGATCCTGGAAATCAATCCGAACCACCCCCTGGTGACGCGCCTGAAGTACGAGAACGCGGAAGACGGCAAGTTCGCCGACTGGACCCAAATCCTGTTCGACCAGGCACTGCTGGCCGAGGGCGGCACGTTGACGGACCCGGCTGCGTTCGTCAAGCGCATCAATGAGATGCTGCTGAAGTAATTCCCGGCGCCACCCAGGTGGCCCAGCGGCGGCCCGGTCGAGTAATCGACCGGGCCGTTTTTCGTTGGAAATTTGCCCAAGCTACCGTGGCATTGATCCATGGCAATTTTGGTGCGGCGGTCCACCGGTATTCTGGGTTTCCACCTTCACCGGGAAGCCCCATGTACACCACCGCCGGCCGTCTCTTCATGCTTGCCGCCGCCGTGCTGACGCCTGTCCTGCCAGGCACGCTCGCGGCGGCCAACCCACTCGAGGCATTCGTGTACGGACGCGAACTGCCGCCCGACCCGGGCGAGGCGGGGCGCGACACCCTGGCCGGCGTCGACAGCAACGAGAACGGCCTCCGCGACGACCTGGAGCGCCATATCGCCCGGCACTTCGGCAGCCAGGCACGGGTGGTACGGGCGGTCGAGAACGCCGTCATCGCCACCCAGTACGGCATCCTCGCCACGGACGACGACGAGTCCCGCCACGCGCTGGCGATGCTGACGCACGCGGGCGACTGCATGGGCGCCATCGCCGCCGACCTGGCACCCTATGGTGACGCCTTGTGGGGACTGCGCCGCATGATCGACGACACGCCCGAGCGCAGGGAAGCGATGGCGGCGCACATGGCGCGCGTGCTGCGGCTGCATGTCGTCGTCCCGGAGCAGCATGCGTGGACCGAGCGTTGCGAAAGCCGGGTCGACGAGGTGGTGCCGCCGCCGGCGGCGTAAGCGCCGTGCCCCGGGGCCGGCGCCGCATGCCGCCGCGCCGGCCCTGGTGCACGCCGCCGGCGCTGACGACTTACTTCGCCGCCGCCGCCTTCCTGCCCTGCTTGCGCCGCCGCGCCAGCCCCAGCACCAGCGGCGCGCCCAGCGCCAGCATTGCCACGGTGGCCGGCTCCGGCACCGGCTGCAGGAAGCCGCGGATCTCGCCACCCGGCGCGAAGGTGCTGTGCACGTTCAGGTAGGCGCTGCCGGCATTGAGCCCGGCCAGCAACGCCGCCTCGGCGCCAGCCGTGGTGCCGCCGTTGGCATTGATGAAGGCCAGGTTCCACGTGGCTGCATCGGTGGTGTCGAACACGTGGTAGTAGCTGCCCGAGGTCACACCGGTGGGAAAATCGACGAAGGTGGGCGTCTGCGTGGCCACGCCGGCGGTGCTTTCGCCCGGCACGGCGGTGCAGCAGTGGATATGGGTGGCGGTCGTCGTGCCCAGCAGGCCCGAGAACGTCACGTCCACCACCAAGGTGTGGGACGTCAGGTCGAGTTCGACCGTGGCCGTGCCGGTGCCGGGCGACGCATTTGGCGGCGCCTCGGCCGCGCCG